>Ga0265327_10003373_pt1 | contig 15377 bp, 12 predicted proteins | sample 41621metaG_FD_202089 | JGI IMG/M metagenome (GOLD analysis project Ga0265327, IMG submission 202089) | Rhizosphere microbial communities from Carex aquatilis grown in University of Washington, Seatle, WA, United States - 4-16-21 metaG | ecosystem: Host-associated > Plants > Roots > Rhizosphere... | reverse complement strand
AGGACGCCGAAGAAAAGGCCAAGCCACCGGAACGGCTTCGCGCCCATCTTAACGGTGAGGCCATAGAACTCGTGGAGAGTCAGGGCGGCGATAGTGGTCAGGAGCCAGACCACCGCCTGCTCGCCGAAGAACCACAGGCTGGCGAGGACGATGCTCCAGAGCAGGGCGGTGCTGAGAATGCGGGAAAGCACGGCGGGAGTAAGGGCGTCGGCGTTAGCTCGCGCCAGCCTTGATTTGCTCCGTGGTCAGCCCGTAGCGCCGCTCCCGCCGGTTGAATTCCGCGACGGCGGCGACGAGTTCGTCCTTGCCGAAATCCGGCCACAGCGTGGGGGTGAAAATCATCTCGGCGTAGGCCATTTGCAGCAGCAGAAAATTGCTGATCCGGGTCTCACCGGAAGTGCGGATAAGCAGGTCGGGGTCGGGCAGGCTCGCGGTGTAGAGGTACCGGCTGAAGGCCTCCCAGCCGGCGTCGGCGATCTTCTCCCGGCCGGACTGGACGGCCTCGGCGTACGCGCGGGCGGCGTCGGCCGCCTCGGTGCGCGCACCGTAGTTGAGTGCGAGCACCAGGTTCCATTCGCCATAGTCCTTGGTGGCCTCCTTGACCCGGTCGAGCTCGTGCCGGACGTTGGCGGGGAGGGCGTCGGTGCGGCCGATGGTGTGGAGCCGGACCCGGTTCTTGATGAGATTGTCGAGTTCGCGTCGGAGGAAGTAATCGAGCAGGCCCATCAGGCCGGACACCTCGTCGGCGGGCCGCTTCCAGTTCTCGACGGAGAAGGCGTAGAGCGTCAGGTACCGGATGCCGATCTCGCGGGCGGCGTCCACGACCGTGCGCACCGTCTCGACCCCCCGGCGGTGGCCCTCCAGTCGGGGCAACCCCCGTTGCCGGGCCCAGCGACCGTTGCCATCCATGATGATGGCGACATGCTGCGGAATCTTGGCGGGGCCCGGTGAGGACATGTGCAAAGGAGCGATTTAGGTGGGCGGCCGGAGGTTTGACAAGCCGCGTTCGCGGGCCCGCCGAAAGCGGTAACGGCGCCCCAGTTCGCCGGGCGGGGGCTCGCGCCGGGCCCGGGCCCGGGGGAATCGATCCCCACTTGCCAAGGCGGCGGCGGCATTTATCATGGTCGCTCATGGCGAGTACCCCGCTAACGCACGCTGAGATCAATGACGCGCTGCAGGCGTTGCCCGGCTGGGCGCTCGAACGGAGCGCCCTGGCGAAGGAGTTCAAGTTTGCCACGTTTCGCGAGGCCATGTCGTTCATGATCCGCGTGGGCTTCGAGGCCGAAGCGCTGGACCACCATCCCGAGTGGACCAATGTCTATAATCGCGTGGCGATCCGGCTGAACACCCATGACGCCGGCGGCAAGATCACCGCCAAGGACGTCACGCTCGCGCGCAAGATCCAGGGCATCTCCTGGGTGGGCTGAGGGCGGCTCTTTTGTAGGGCGGGGTCTCCGAACCCCGCCTCGAAAACGCAATCGCGCCGGCAGCCTGGGCGGGGATCGGGGTCCCCACCCCGCGACCGCCGGCATCTTTCGGGTTGTCTCAACCCGGCCCGTCGCGGTTAGCTCTCCGCCATGAAAGTCGCGTTTATCAGCGGCACGAGCATCGTGAACTCGGACCTCTTCACCTCCTGGGCGGTGAAACGGGTGATGACGGCGCACGACGAGGTGACCTACAAGTCGAAGGGCGACTTCGTGCTGATCAACCGCCACGGCTACGCCTTTCCGCGGCCGCCGCACTCCATCAACTACCGCGCCAACATCCGCGCGCTGGCCGATCTCGGGTTTACGGACATCGTTTCGCTCAACTCGGTCGGCTCGCTCAAGAAGGACCTGCCGCCGGGAACGTTCGTTTCGTGCAGCGACTACGTCGGACTGCAGCAGGGCCCCGCGACCTTCTTCGACAAGGAGCTGAAGGGCGGCGCGCCAGGCATCGCCAACAACCTCATCCCGCTCCTGGTGGAAAAATTGGCGCCGGAATTCACGATTCACACCGGCAAGGTCTACGTGCAGATGCGCGGACCGCGCTTCGAGACCAAGGCCGAGATCCGCGTGGTGCAGTCGTGGGGCGACGTGATCGGCATGACGGCCGCGCACGAGGCTGACCTCTGCACCGAGGCGGGGCTGAACTACAACAGCCTGGCGTTGATCGACAACTACGCCAACGGACTTGAGGGCACCGAAATCGACTTCGCCAAGTTCAAGGATCTCGTGAAGGAGAATCAGGCGAAGGTGAACCGGCTGTTTGCGCGGATGCTCGAGATCCTGCGCTGAGCGGGAGAGGGGCGCCACGGTGGAAGGCGGGGTCGCTGACCTCGCCGGCCGAACAAGGTGAGGGCCGGATTCCGGACCGAAGCCGGTTTCGCCGATCTGGAAATCGGCGACCAGCGCGGACGCCTCGGCGGCAGAACCCGCCTTGCAAGCAAACGCGTCCGGCGGCCGCGTTCCACCGTGCGGCTTTCGCGGAAAGGCGGGGTCCGGCGACCCTGCGCCGCAATCGGCCCCCCGACCCCGCTTATTTGGCGTGGCCGGTGAGCGGCGGAGCCTGGTTGGGGCCGAAGCCGACGTTCTGCTCGGTCTCCACCGTCACGTCATTGCCGGAAAACTTCAGGCGGTAGGTGACGATGAACGGGGTGCGATACCGGCAGAGCTTGAACGTGTAAGTGTCGTCGGCGGTCCAGGCGCCCGACGCGGCTTCCGGGCCGGAGGGACCAAACGGACTGGGATCGGCCGCAAAGGAACCCTTGGTCCATGAACCGTAGCCGCAGGGGAACTCGTGGTCGGCGCCGTGCAGGCGCAGGTGGCAGGTCGTCCGGCCGTCGCTCGCGACTTCCAGCGAACACGCCTCCAGGCCGGCGTCGTTGGCCGCGAACGCGTAGGTCCGCCCGGTCACCTTGGCCGCGAGCGGCGAAGTCGCCGCACCCGCCTGCACGGGCACCGCGAGTTTCGCCAGGTGGTCCGCGAGCTTTGCCTGCGCCGCGGAGTCGGCGGGCAGCGGGGCCGCGCGGAGCTCGGGCAGCAGCCGGTCCCAGACCAGGTTCATGATCGCTCCCATGTCGCGGGTGCCGCTTGTGATGGCGACCACCGTGTCGTATTGCGGCATCACGATGCAGTACTGGCCAAAGGCGCCGTCGCCGCGATAGAAGCCGTGGCGGCACCGCCAGAACTGGTAGCCGTAGCCCTGGTCCCAGTCGCTGTCGGGCGAGCCGCCGTTGGCGGTTTGCCGGGAAGTGGCCGCCTCGACCCACTCGGCGGGCACAAGCCGCTGGCCGCGCCATTCGCCCTTTTGCAGGTAAAGCTGGCCGAACCGGGCGATGTCCTCGGTGCGGATGCTCAGGCCGAAGCCGCCAAACGAGATGCCCTGGGCCGACGCCGACCAGGTGGGATTTTCGATCCCGAGCGGCTCGAACAGCCGCGGGCGCAGGTAGTCGAGCACCGTCTGGCCCGTCACCTTCTGCACGATCGCGGAGAGCATGTAGGTGGCGGCGGTGTTGTAGAAGAAGTGCGTGCCGGGCTTGTCGGTGACCGGTTTGGACAGGAAGTGCTTCACCAGATTCTCGTCGGTCCCAAACGGAAACGGATCGATGTCGTCGGCATGGTGCCCGGTCGACATCCGGAGCAGGTCGTGGATGCGCATCGCCTTCAGGTTCTCGCTGGGCTGGGCGGGCGCGTCACCGGGAAAGAACTTCAGCACCGGATCGTAAATGCTCAGCTTGCCCTCGGCCTGCGCGAGCCCGACGGCGGTGGAGGTGAAGCTCTTGCTGAGGGAGAACAGCACGTGGGGTTCGGCGGCCGCGTACGGCGTCCACCAGCCCTCGGCCACGACCTGGCCGTGGCGCACGACCATGACGCTGTGGACGCCGTCGGCCTTCTGGTCGAGCGCCGCCACAAACGCGTCCAACCCCGCGGACGAGATCCCCTGCGCCTCGGGGGCGCTGCGCGGGAGCGCGGTCGGGTCGGCCGCCGCGGCCGATCCGAAAATTCCAACACAAACGGCAAGAGCAAACAGTATGATTCGCTTCATCGGGGTGGGGAGCCGCCAGCCTCGTGCGAATCGCCCGGCGGTTCAAGGCCAACCCGCGGCGGCGCGACGCCTGGTGGTGGAACGCGGCCTCCGGACGCGTTTTGAGCGCGCCCGGAGGTCGCGCCCCACTCATGGAGGCGGGGCGGACGAGGGCGTCCGCCCTCCAATCATGCGTCTCTCCTCGCCACGGGCGACCGATCTTTGCGGCGATCAACCTACTCCCGATCGGAAAAATCCGTCAAAAGCGCGGCGCCGCCGGGGAATCCGTTTGCGCCGGGCGTCGGCTGGCTTACCCTGCAGAACCATGAGTGATTTCGCCCCCGCCGCCGAAGTCGCGTCCACCCGCGACACGCTCGCCCGTCTCAAGGCCAACATGCGCCTGACGATCAAGGGCAAGGACGATGTGATCGAGCAGACGCTGGTTTGCCTGCTGGCCGGCGGACACCTCCTGATCGAGGACCTGCCCGGCGTCGGCAAGACCACGCTGGCCTACTCGCTGGCCCGGTCGATGGACTGCGGCTTCTCGCGCGTGCAGTTCACGAGCGACCTGCTGCCGACCGACGTCACCGGCGTGTCGATTTACGACGAGACCGTGAAGGAATTCGTGTTCAAGCCGGGCCCGGTGTTCACGAACATCGTGCTGGCCGATGAAATTAACCGCGCGACGCCCAAGACGCAGTCGGCACTGCTCGAGGTGATGGATCGCGGCAAGGTCACCGTGGACGGCGCGGCGCACGCCGTCGGCGTGCCCTTCATGGTGGTCGCGACGCAGAACCCGGTGGATTACGAGGGAACGTTTCCGCTGCCCGAGAGCCAGATGGATCGGTTTCTCATGCGGCTGCAGATGGGTTACCCGAAGCCCGGCGACGAGCTCGACATCCTGCGGTCGCCCCGCGTCGGCTACGACGCAATCGTGCTCAACGCCGTCGCCACCCGCACCGACATCCTGAAGATGCAGCAGCTGGCCGGGCGGGTGTTCGTCGAGGACAGCGTGCTCGACTACATCCTGCAGATCATCACGGCCACGCGCACCGCCGCCGAGTTCAAGGCGGGCATCAGCGTTCGCGGCGGCCTGTCGCTGCGCCTGGCGGCGCAGGCGCGCGCCCTGGTGCGGGGACGCGATTTTGCGATTCCCGAGGACGTGCAGGAGATGACCGGCCCGGTGCTCGCGCACCGGCTGGCCCTGGCGCGGCAGACCTCCGACGCGCTGGAGGAACGCCGCACGGTGCTGGCGTCGCTCCGCCGGATCATCACCGCGGTTCCGACCCCGGAGTGACCTCCGGGGCAAGCTCCAAATTCCAAGCACCAAATCCCAAAGATATTCCCAAACCGGATTTCCTGATGCCTTGCTCGATTTCTTTGGCCCTTGGAATTTGGAGTTTGGGATCTGCCGGGGCGAGCCATGAAGTCTGAAGCAGCCATCCTGGTGGCGAACCCCGGTCCCGGCTGGCAGGGGCCCGGCGCGCCGGACTCGGGGCGGTCCGGGTTTTCGTGGCAGACATTCCTCTGGTCGCTGGTCTTTCCGCCGAAACGCCACCGGATCTCCGTCACGGTTTCGGGGCTGTTCCTGATGATGCTGGCGATGGGCATCGGGACCGCCGCTTACAACACAGCCAGCAACATTCTCTTCATCACGCTTTCCCTGCTGCTGGCCTGCCTGCTGTTGAGCGGCCTGATGTCGTGGTTCAACTTCATGGGCGTGTGCTGGCGCCTGCGGCCGGCGGGCACCTGGCGCGCGGGCCACGAGACGCTCGTGACCGTCGAGGTGCAGAACAACAAGAAGCTGCTGCCCACCTACGGCCTGTGGTTCGACTTCACGGCCCAGCCGAAAACGGTCGTGTCCGGCCGGCCGGGCGAGCCCGAGCCGAACGTCCGGGCGGTGCTGGCGGCGTTTGAAAAAACGACCGTCCGCGGGCGGCTCTTTCTGCGCGAGCGCCTCGAGGCCCGCGGCGGGGCCGCGCTCGACTGGGTGCACAAGCCCGCCCAACGGGGGGAGGCGACGATCGCGCTGGCGGCGGTCGGCTCGTTTTTTCCGTTCGGATTTCTCCGCAAGAACATTGGCGCCGGGCTCAAGCAGACCGTCCTCGTCTGGCCGGCGCAGGTGGAGTACGAGTGGCGGGGCGCCGCGGCCGCCCACGGCGGCTCGCAGGGTCGGCGCACGGCGCGCGCCGGGGCCGGGGAGGACCTCCTCGCGCTGCGCCGCTACAGCCAGGGCGACTCCCACCGGCTGATCCACTGGAAGGCCAGTGCGCGCCTGGGGCAGTTGATGGTGCGGCAGTTTGCGGCGGAAAGCCTCGACGGCTTTTTCCTGCACGTCGAAACCCCGGCGGAAGCCTGGACCAATTCCGAGCAGTTTGAGCTGCTCTGCAGCTTCGCCGGCACCCTGGCGGAGGACCTGTTCTCCGCGGGGCGCCTGCACGGGGTCAGCGTGAACGACGGCCCGGCGCGCGATACCCGCCGGGTGCGGGACGTCGAGGCGTTTCTCGACGACCTCGCCCTTTTGCAGCCCGGAGCGCTTTCGGAGCGAAGCGGGGTGCCCTCCCGGTCCGCCATCGGCTTGGCGACGGCGGAACCCCGCGCGAATCCGCCCTCCGGCCAGCGCAACCTCATCACGTTCGCGCCCGCGGGCGCGCGCGGCGTCACCGCCTATGTCGACGGCATCCCCACGGCCTCAGCTTAGCCTCGACGAGCTGCGGCGCCTGAAATGGCTGCTCGGGGGCGCGCTCGCCCTCGTGTCGTTGTGGACCGTGTTCTTTCTCGACGTCGAGGCGCTCGCGCTGGTGGGGGTGGCGGGCGCCGCAATCGCCGCCGCCGTGGTCTGGCCGCACCTGCCGGCGCGCGTGCCGGCGGTGCTGTGGCGGCTCTCGGTGCCGGCGATCATCGTGGCGGTGGCGGCTGATTTCTATTTCAGCAAGGAAACCCTGCCGGTCCTGATCCGGCTGGCCGTCTTGCTCGTGCTGTATCGCGCGGTGACCTACCGCCGCCGGCGCGAGGACCTCCAGTTGATTCTCCTCGGCCTCTTCCTCATCGTGGTGGCGGGGGTGCTGACGGTGTCGCTGGGCTTCGCGTTCCTGCTGCTGCTTTTCACCGCCTGCACGCTCGGCTTCCTGTTTGCGGTCACGCTCATCGATGCGGTGGACACGGGGCCGACGGTGATGCGGCCCGAGGACATGCGGGAAGTGCCGGCCTGGGCGCGCGGCAGCTGGGGAAAACTGTTCACGCGGTTGCGGCAGGTCGCCGACTGGCGGCTGATGGCGCTGGCGGGCGTCCTCTTCACGGTGGTCGTGGGGATGTCGGCGCTGCTGTTCATGGTCATCCCGCGGTTCGAACTCGCGACCGGGTTCTTCCTCGACAAATACATCACCCGAAAGAGCCACACCGGGTTCACCGAGACGGTCCGGTTTGGCGACGTCAGCGACCTCGTCCGCGACGACAACGTGGCGATGCGCGTCGACGTGGCGGACGCGGCGTCGCTGCGGGGCGCGCCGTATTGGCGGATGGTCGTGCTCGACGAATACCTGCCGTCGGGCTTTCGCCTTTCCACCGGGCTCAAGAACCAGCTCATCGCCTCGCAAGCCGTCCGCCAGTTGGTCCGCGGGCGGATCGGCGCGGTGTATCCCCCGGGTGCGGTCGGCGGCCTGTGGACCTTTTATGTCGAGCCCGGTGTCAGCCGCTTCCTGCCGCTGCCGGGCAGCTTCGGCAACCTGCGGCTGCGGGAGTTTCTTCCGGTTCAGGGCCCCGCCCAGGGGCAATTTGCGCTGCGGACTGAGACGATGGCGATGCTGGCATTCCAGCTCGAGGGCGTCGAGATGAGCGCAACGGTCGGCGACCCGGCCTTCATGCAAGTGCTGCGCACCGGGCGGGGACCGCGCGACGACCGGTCTTACGATCCGCGGCTGACGCTGCGCGGCCCGATCGGCGACGCCAACCAGTCAGCGCTGTCCGCGATGGTGCGGGAGATCACGGGCGGCGCCCGCCTGTCGGTGAAGGAGTTTGCCGCCCGTGCGACGGACTGGCTACGGGCCCGGCACGCCTATGCGCTATCGGCGCGCATCCCCGCGGGCGCCAAGGACGACATTGTCAAGTGGCTCGAATCGCGCGAGCCGGGCTTCTGCGAGTACTACGCCGCCGGCCTGGCGGTGCTTTGCCGGGAGGCGGGTTTCCCGGCGCGCGTGATTGCCGGGTTCCACGGCGGCTCGTTGAACGCGTTTGAGAACTACTACATGGTGAAGAATTCCGACGCCCACGCCTGGGTGGAGATCTTCGATGGCGAGGGCTCGTGGGTCCGCTCCGACCCGACGCCGGGCGAGGGGGCGCTGCCGGGCGTCACCGACGCCGCCACCGCGCGGCAGGAGCAGGACAGCAGTTGGTCGGCGCGGTTCGACAGCATGCGGATCCTCTGGTACCGCCGCATCGTCAATTTCGACTCCCGCCAGCAGGTGCAGATGATCGAGGATGTGAAGGCGTTCACGTCGGACTCGGGGGCGGCCCTGCGTCTGCGCCTCGCGGCGATCGCGCTGAAGATCAAGGCGTGGTTTGCGGGTCCCTGGAACCTGGCCCGGGCAGGGAAGACGCTTGGCTGGGTGGCCGGCGGGCTGGCGGCGGCCTGGGCGGTCGGTCGGGTCGTCCGCGTGGCGTGGGGGGCCTGGCGCCGCTGGCGGCGACCCGGCGAATACGATCCCGTGCGGCGCGAGGCGGGCAAATGGCTGACCCGCCTGCGGCCGGGGCCCGGAATTCCCCAGACGGAAGGCGAGCACCGCGGCGTTTGCTCCGAGTTGGAGCGTCTGCGTTACGGCCGGCGCGAGACGTGGCCGGAACCCGGCCGCGTTTTTCAACGTGCCCGACGCCTGCGGCGGCGATAGGGCGGGGCTTCCTACTTGCTCTCTGGAACGTCAAAGCTCGCGATCATCTGTTTAACGTCCGGAAAAATTGTGGCCTCGTTTTCAGACGAGATCGCACTCACGATCAGGATGCTCCATGATCTTTTGACCAGAGACCATTGACGCCATCTTATCGGAGAGCGGTTTGGCTGCGGCAAGAGGACTTCGAAATACGACGCGTTCACGCCATCGACCTGGACGTCGCTGAAGTCGCTGTCCGAAAGGTCCTGCTTGAAGTTGCGCGCCATCTTGCGCGCCACGGAATCGCGAACGATGAGTTGCAGCGACTCCTCCCGACCTTTTTCAGCGGCGGTTACGCGACCCAGGATGTACACGTCCATTCCAACCGGGGCGGTCGGTGGTAGGTACACAATACAGGAGCCTTGATCCCTGGTGGTCCAACTCGGCTGGAGATGAAGCGAGTGGGGATAGGGCATCGGGCCCTTCTCGAATACGAAGTAGCCGGTGTCAAAGTTGTAGGTCCACGAGCATTTTACTTGTCGGGCAAGACAATCCAAGGCCTCGCGAATGGTTGGCTTGTATACCGGCGGATACCAGCTTTCGAGCTGCACCCGTTCGATCGACATGTCGTCGTTCCAGATCGGAACGTGGTGCACCGCGTACAACAGGCTCGTGTAAGAATTGAAATCCCCCAGGAATTGCCCGGGGATACGCGTCAAGAGAAACGCATCGAGCTCCGATCGGGAGAAACGATTTTTCAGGATCTTTTCGACGTGCCCGCGGCCGGCCTGCAGCGCATCGGGTGAAGTCGCGGTTTCGACCTGTCCGGCGAGGGTCGTCGCGAAAAACATGGAGCAAACGAGCCATGCGCTCGTCAGGTTTCGCGTCTTCCGAAGACTGCATGTCTGCATGGGGACGGTATTCTGGCGGTGGCAAATAAAGGTGCAATGCTATCTGCGAATGGCCGGGTTCCACCCCCTGACTTTTCAATTCACCCTGAACGGGATGGCCGCGGGCTTGTCGCGTCCGGCCTTCTTGTCGAAATATTTCTTGAGGATGTCGTTCGCCACCGGGGCGGAGTGCAGGCCGCCGCCGAAGTTCTCGCCGATGATGTCGCCCTCGATCATCACGGCGACGGCGATCTCGGGATTCTCGATCGGCGCGAAGCAGATGAACCAGGCAAAGTTGATGTTGCCGAGCTTGCCGTCCTTCATGATCCGCTTCTGCGCGGTGCCGGTCTTGCCGGCGATGCGCACGCCGGGGATCTTGAAGGCGGACGTCGTGATGATCTTGGCGGTGCCGTGCGTGGTGGCGCCCTCCATGCCCTCGAGGAGCACGGCGCGCTGGGCCGGCGTCAGGCCGGTGCGCTCCGAATGCTGCTCGGGCGCCTGCGGATTGTGGAGAATCGTCGGCTTCGTGTAGGTTTCGTCGCGCGCGAGCGAGGCGGCGAAGCAGGCCATGTCGAGCGGCGAGACGAGCACGTAGCCCTGCCCGATGGCCATGTTGGCGGTGTCGCCCGGAAACCATTTTTCGTTCTGCGTCCGTTCCTTCCATTCGGGGTCGGGAATCAGCATGCGCGAGGTCTCGTTCGGCAGCTCGATGCCGGTGCGCTGGTCGAGGTGGAAGCGCCGGGCCTCGTCGGCAATCACCTCGGGCGTGATCAGGCGGCCGGCCTCGTAGAAGAAGATGTCGCAGCTCTGGGCGATGGCCTCGACGAGCGTGATCTCGCCGTGCTGCTTCTCGCCGTTGTCGCAATAGAAGTTCTTGTTGCCGACCCGCAGCACGCCCTCGCAATCGACGATCGGCTTGTCGGGGACGAGCCGGCCGCTCCGCAGGCCGGCAATCGAGGTGATGATCTTGAAGGTCGAGCCCGGGGGATAGGCTCCGCTGATGGCCTGGTTGACCAGGGCGCCGCGCTCGAGGATGTCCTGCCACGTCTCCGCGCTGATGCGCGGCGTGGTTTCGCCGAGGTTGTAGTCGGGCTTGCTGGTCAGTGCGAGCACCTCGCCGGTGCGGACGTCGAGGGCGACGGCGGCGCCGGTCTGGTCGCCGAGGCCCTTCTCCGCCACGAGCTGGAGATCAAGGTCGAGCGAGGTGGTGAGGTTCTTGCCCTGGATCGGCGGATGGCTCTCGACCGGCGGCTTGACCTCATAGCCGGCGGGGTCGACGCGGTAGATGGTGACGCCGGACTCGCCCTGCAGGTGCTCGTCGAACTTCTTCTCGAGGCCGTCGCGCCCGAACGAGCCCTTCATCTTGAAGGTGGTCAGGCCGTCGCCGGGGAAATCCTCGCCGGTGTCGCCGGAATACACGCCGGTGTAGCCGAGGACGTGGGCGGCGGCGGAGCCGTTGGGATAGTCGCGGGTGCTGGAGGTGTAGACCTGGAGCGGGGAGTTGACCGGCAGGCGCTCGATCAGTCGGGCGTACTCGGCGGGCGTCAGGTCGTCGAGCAACACGAAGGGCAGGAGGAGGGTCTGGGAAAAATGGCGGTCGAGGTCGGCCAGTTTGACCTTCTCGTTCCGGTCGAGGATGAAATTCACGCGGTCGAGGTAGCGCTGCGTCACGGAGACGCGGGCGATCCGCTCGAGCTGCTCGGGTGTCGGCCGGTCGGCCTTCGAGTAGTCGCGGTAGTTGCGGATGATCCGGATGTACTCGGTCCGGAGCTCGCCGCGCAGCTCGGCGAGATAGAGCACGACCGAGAAGCGCGGGCGGTTGCCGACCAGCACGCGGCCCTCGCGGTCGAGGATGTTGCCGCGCGGACCGGGGGCGATGACCCGGCGCTGGTTTTGCAGGCGCTCGCGCTCGTTGTAGAGGCCGCTGCGGAAAAGCTGGCGGTAGGCCAGGCCGGTGACCAGCACGAGCACCGCCGCCACGAGTGCGCCGTGGAAGAACAGCAGGCGCGGGTTGCGCGCGCTATGGGTTTCGATGGTGCGGGCCACGGCGGAAACGGAATCAGTTTGCCGCCATTCTCAAATCGCCAGGCGGCGGCCGGTCTCGGGATTGAGGCGGACGAGCTCGAACGCCCGCACCTGCAGGGCGATGAACCAGGGAGTGAGCAGCGCGAGCGCGACCTGCGAGGCCACGAGGTCGGCGAAGAGGCGCAGCCAGGCGCCGGCCGGGTGGGGATTGCGCCCGATGACGAGGAAGGAAAGGGCGAGGAACAGGAACAGGTTCGAGAGCAGGGCGACGACCGCGGCAAAGACGACCTCCTCGCGCGGGAAACGTTGGCGGCCGTAGTACAGGACGGCGTGGACGAGCCCGAAGAGCGTCAGGCTGGTGCCGAACGGCACGGGCGTGATCGAGTCGACGGCGAGGCCCGTGAGCATCGTGCTGGTGAACCCGTGAAGCAGGTCGAGCCGAAGGGCCGCAAACGTCACGAGCAGGCCGCCGAAGTAAAGGTGCACCGTGAAATAATCGATCCACAGGAACGACAGACCCACGAGGTAGTGGTTGGCCAGGCCGACCAGCCACACGAGCAGCAGGTTGCAGGCGAAGACGACGAGCCAGCGGTAGTCGTTGTTCTTCATCGCCGGTGCAGACGGTGGAACGCGGCCTCCGAACGCGTTCGAGGGCGAGCGCGTCCGGCGTGTCCGCCATGGCGGCGGCGGAGGCGGCAGGCCGCACTCCACCGTGCAGGAAGGGCTGCAGTCGCGCCGTTCACAGCTTGTCGGTGTCCAGCGGGACGAGCACCGTGACCTCGGACAGCGAGCCCAGGCGGTTGTCGAGTTTCACCTCGCCGCTCTTGAACATGCCGTCGTTGGACGGGTCGAGCTTCGTGATGTCGCCGATGGTGAGGCCGGCCGGGAAAACGCCGCCCAGGCCGGAGGTGACGAGATGTTTCGGCTGCTGGACGGTGGCAAAAATGTCGAGCGGTACAAACTCCACCGTGCCGCGGGGCTCCGAGAAGGTCTCGTTCTCACCGCCCTGGTAGCTGACGGGGCGGTTGTCGCCCTCCGCGCTGGCCGCGACGCGGAAGGTCGGGCTGGTGGCCATGTCCACGACCGACGTGTAGGCGTGGACCTCGATGACCCGGCCGACGACGCCGCCGGAAAAGACGACCGGGGCGCCGACGGGGATGCCGTAGTTGCTGCCCTTGCGGATGACCATGTGCTGCCACCAGCCGGAGAAATCGCGCCGGGCGACGCGGGCCGGCTCGAGGCGGTAGGCCGGCATCGGCGGGAGCTTCAGGAGGTTTTCCAGCCGGAGAATCTCGGCGCGCAGGCTTTCGTTCTGCTGGAGGCTGAAGTCGTATTGGGCGAGCACGCCGGCGAGGTCGTGACCCTTCTGGTAGAGTTCGTCGCGGGAATGGAGGCGGACCGCCCAGAATTCCTGCAGTTCCTGGATGAAGGACTGGGAGGCGGTCAGCGGCGCCTGGATCTCGAACAGCGCCGAGCGTGTGAACCGCTTCACCGCCACCGGCACGATCAGCCAGCCGAGCAGCACGATGCCCAGCACGGCAAAGGGTCGGGCTTGGTCGAAGCGGTTGGGAAGCACGGCGTGGTCGGCGGTTCAGCCGGCGGGGCCCGGCCGGCCTCGCTCAGAAGTCGGCGGCGACCCGGTAGAGCTCGTCGATGTTGTTGAGAAACACGCCGGTGCCGTTGGCGACGGCCGAGAGCGGGTCGTCGGAAACGGTGACCGGCAGCCCGGTTTTCTCGGAGAGGAGCTTGTCGATGCCGCGGATCAGCGAACCGCCGCCGGCCATCACGAAGCCGCGGTCCACGAGGTCGGCGGAAAGCTCGGGTGGGCAGCGCTCGAGGGCGGCGCGCACCGCCTCGACGATCGAGCCGACGGTGTCGGCGATCGCCTCGCGGATTTCCTGCGAGGTGATGTGGATGGTCTTGGGCAGGCCGGCGACGGAATCGCGGCCCTTGACCTCCATGGCCAGCTCCGTGTCGAGCGGGTAGGCCGAGCCGATCGTCATCTTGATCGCCTCCGCCGAGCGCTCGCCGATGAGCAGGTTGTACGCCCGCTTCATGTAGTTGATGATCGCAGCGTCGAGCTCGTCACCAGCCACGCGGATCGACTTGGAGAAGACGATGCCGCTGAGGGAAATGATCGCGATTTCCGTGGTGCCGCCGCCGATGTCGACCACCATGTTGGCGGCGGGTTCGTCGACCGGCAGGCCGACGCCGAGGGCTGCGGCCATCGGCTCGAGGATGGTGATGACCTCGCGGGCGCCCGCGTGGGTCGCGGATTCCTTCACCGCGCGCTTCTCCACCTCGGTGATGCCGCTGGGGATGGCGACCACGACGCGGGGCGAGACGACCTTGGAATTGTTGTGCACCTTCTTGATGAAGTAGCGCAACATGGCCTCGGTGATGTCGAAGTCGGCGATCACACCGTCCTTCATCGGGCGGATGGCCGTGATGTTGCCGGGCGTGCGGCCGAGCATTTTCTTCGCCTCGTCACCGACCGCGAGGACTTTTCGGGAACCCGTGTGCACCGCAACCACCGACGGCTCGCGAAGCACGATTCCCTTGTCCTTCACGTAGACAAGGGTGTTGGCTGTGCCGAGGTCGATGCCGATGTCGTTGGAAAAGAGTCCCAGCAGTTGATTGAACATGTGGCGGTGACGGGGTTTCCGAATCAAAGCCGTGCCCAATCGAAATTGTCAAAGCCAAACCCGTTGAGCTTCGCTGGTTTGGACGGGCGGAGCCCCGGAAAGAAACGCAGCGCGGGCTTGACGAAGGTTCGGAATAGTTCCGTCGTTAGCTTGGCCCCCGTGGCCGTTCCATGCACGGCACCGATTTCATCCAGGACCTCGCGGTGGTGATGATCGTGGCGGGCCTGGTCGGCTGGCTTTGCCACCGGATCGGCCTGTCCGTGGTCGTCGGCTACCTGGTGGCGGGCATGGTGATCGGACCCTACACCCCGCCGTTCGCGCTGGTCTCGAACATCCCGCGGATCGAGACGCTGGCTCAGGTTGGCCTGGTGTTCCTGATGTTCTCGATCGGGATGAAACTGAGCCTGCGCAAGTTGCAGCGCCTGGGCGGCTCGCTGGTGCTGGCGACGTTCGTCGGGGCGGTCATCATGTACAACGTTGCCCGGTCGGTCGGCGCCGGGCTGGGATGGGGGCAGATCCAGACCGTGTTCCTGGCGGCCATGCTCATGGTCTCCTCCTCGGCCGTCATCAGCAAGGTCCTGCAGGAGTTGGGCGCGACGCACGAGGCGGCCGGCCAGATGGCGATGGGGGTGTCGGTCCTCGAGGACATCGTGGCGGTGGTGATGCTGACGATCCTGAATTCGCTGACCCGGATCGCGGGCCCGGAGGACCCGTCGCTGGGCGGCACGCTGGGCCTGTTGGGGGCATTCGTGGCGGTGGCGGGGGTCGGCGGCCTCCTGGCGGTGCCCTGGCTCCTTCGGCGGATGAGTTTCACGGCCGACCAGGAATTGATGACCATCGTGACGGCCGGGCTGCTTTTCCTGCTCGCCACGCTCGCGCACAAGGCGGGATTTTCGCTGGCCCTGGGGGCGTTCCTGCTGGGGGCGGTGGTGGCGGAGACGCCCTACCGG
>Ga0265327_10003372_pt1 | contig 15379 bp, 11 predicted proteins | sample 41621metaG_FD_202089 | JGI IMG/M metagenome (GOLD analysis project Ga0265327, IMG submission 202089) | Rhizosphere microbial communities from Carex aquatilis grown in University of Washington, Seatle, WA, United States - 4-16-21 metaG | ecosystem: Host-associated > Plants > Roots > Rhizosphere... | reverse complement strand
GGTGTTTAGGATACAGACGTGCAACTGCACCGAAGCGACGTGGTGGCCAAGGCCGCCGAGATCCTGGACAACTACGGGATCGCCGACCTGACCATGCGCAGGCTGGCGCGTGAACTGAGCGTCAGCCCCGGCGCGCTGTACTGGCATTTCGCCGACAAACAAGAGCTCCTGGGCGCTGTCGCAGATCGGCTGCTGGCGACCGCCGCCGCCGTCCCGGTCACCGGCGCGTGGCCCGACCGCATCGTGGCCCTGTGCTCGTCGTTGCGCGACGCGCTGCTGTCCGCGACCGACGGCGCCGAACTGGTCTCAGCGAGTTTCTCCGCCGGCCGATCAGCCGAGCTGAGCCGCATCGTGGCGGCCCTCACCGACGCGTGCGTCGAATCGGGACTCACCGCGCACGACGCCGACCTCGCGGCTCGCACCATCGTCTACTACGTATTGGGCTTCACCGCCGACGAGCAATCCCGCATCCAGTGGGACGCGGCCGGCGCGAAAGTCGCCGGTGGCGACACCGTGTGGACCGAAAATGCCGGCGGCCGTTTCACTTTCGGCCTGGACCTGCTGGTCGACGGCCTTGCGGCGCACGGGGATGACCGGACCCACGCACCAGTGGGAAACACCGCGGGGAGTTGAGAAGTCCGTGAGTGCAATCAAGTAGGGGAACCAGGCTCAGCTCAAATCGAGCTGAATCTCTGTGCGCTCGTTACCGTTCCACAGTCGCAGCCCACTGGCGGTCGCGCTGATCTCGGCGGGCCGGCCGGCGACGCCGAGTGCGCGGGCGAGCCGGTCCGCCGGGACATGGCGCGCCAGGGTGACGTGTGGCGTCCAGTCGCCCGGTTCGGTGTGCGGCATGGGGCCCGGCCGCAGGTACGGCGCACTGAGCCGGCAGACCTCGGCGTGCAGGTCGAGCAATTCGATGCTGGGCACGACCAGGCGGGTCAGGATCGCGGCTTTTCGCCCGAACACCAGGGCCGCCCCGACGTGGACCCGGAACGGGAACCGCCCGGCGAGACCGGCCAGCGCAGGCAGAACGGCGTCATCGATCTGGTCCGCGACGGTCAAGGTGGCGTGTGGGCGCGCCGAGGGCGGTGGAGCGGCAATTCCGTTGTCCCGCAACTCGTCCCAGGCGCGTCTGATCAAGGCCTCGGTGTCGAGGTCGAACAGCAGCTCGACCGAGTGCACCATGTCAGCCGACCAGGCTCGAAACCCATTGCGGATCAAAAGCTTTCGCACTCATGGCGGCGAAATCCCCCGGCAAGAAGCGGCCGGCGCCGTCCGGCAGCACGGCGCGCACGGCGGCGATGTCCTCGAGCGCACCCCGATTGGACGTCTCCGCGAGCCCGGGCTCCCGCGGCCAGCTGCCGATCACCAGTCCGGCGCACGCGATGCCGTGCGCCGCCAGCGACTCGACCGTCAGGCCCGTGTGGTTGAGGGTGCCCAGACCCGGCGCGACGACGACCAGGACCGCCGCCCCGAGTTCGACGGCCAGGTCCCGCAGCGTCGTGCCGTCGGCACCGAGCTGGACGAGCAGTCCCCCGGCACCTTCCACCAGCGTCAGCTGGCCGGCGCGATCGACATTCCGGATCAGACCGAGCAAGTCGTCGCGCGACGGCAGCGTCATCCCGGCGAGTTCGGCCGCCGCGACGGGCGCCAGCGGCTCGGGATAGCGCCAGCCCGGCACGAGCGAATCAACGCCGGCCAGGCGTCCCACCTCGGCCAGATCGTCGTCACCGTGGCCGGCAGCCGGCGAGATGCCGGTCTGCACCGCCTTGCACACCGTGACGTCCAGACCGGCCTGCCGAGCGGCGCAGGCCAGCGCCGCGGTGGCGATGGTCTTGCCGACGCCGGTATCGGTCCCCGCGACCAGCAGCAGCGTCACGACTGCACCAGCGCGAGCACCTCGCCGAGAACCCGCCCGGCCAAATCCAATTCGGTGTCGTCGAGTGACGCGCGCGCCGTCAGGCGCAAACGCGACGTGCCGGCCGGCACCGACGGGGGCCGGAAGCAACCGACACGAACCCCGCGGTCCAGGCAGGCCGACGCCGCGGCCAGCGCGATCTCGGGGTCACCCAAGATCACCGACACGACAGCGGAATCAGGCGTGTCGACAGCACCGCCGAACCGCGCCAGCGTCGCGGCGTGGGTCAGCACGGCCTGCGCCCGCCACGGCTCGGCGATGAGGACCTGCAGCGCGGCTTGAGCGGCGCCGACGGCAGCCGGAGCCAGACCGGTATCGAAGATGAAAGTGCGTGCGGCATCGATGAGGTGGGCGCGCACCGCGGCGGGGCCGAGCACCGCACCACCCTGGCTGCCGAGCGACTTGGACAACGTCGTCGTCACCACGATGTCGGGTTCGCCGGCCAGGCCGACCTCGTGCACCAGGCCGCGGCCACCGGTACCGCGCACACCCAGACCGTGGGCCTCGTCGACGATCAGCAGCGCGCCGTGCCGGCGGCACACCTCGTGCAGAGCGCGCAGCGGGGCCAGGGCACCGTCGGTGGAGAACACCGAATCGGTGATCACCACGGCGCGTTCCTCGGACCGGCTGACGAGCGCGGTCTCGACGGCGCCGACGTCGTTGTGTGGGGACACCACCACGCGCGCCCTGGACAGGCGACAGGCGTCCACCAGCGAGGCGTGGCTGTAGGCGTCGGACACGACCAGCGAGCCCGGCCCCGACAGCGCGGCCACCGCACCGATGTTGGCGGTGTAGCCGGACGAGAACACCAGCGCCGACTCGGCGCCCATGAAGCCGGCCAGCTCGGCCTCGAAGTCCTCGTGCAGTTCGGTGTTGCCGGTTACCAGGCGCGAACCGCCGGAACCCGCGCCCCAGGTGTGCAGCGCCGTCACGCCGCCGGCGATGACGTCGGGATGCTGCGAGAGGCCGAGATAGTCGTTGGACGCCAGGTCCAGTTCGGTGGCCACCGCGGGCCGGACCCGTAGTGACCGGCGCAGGCCCGCGGCCCGGCGCTTGCGTTCGACATCGGCGAGCCAGGCCAGCGGCGAGTGATCCGTCATCGGCGCTCCTGACTCCAAGGCTATTGAACGGTGTTCAGGTTAACGCACGGGCGACGGCGACCACACCAGAGGTGATCCGGTCGATCTCTGCCGGTGTGCAGATGAACGGCGGCATGACGTACACCAGCTTGCCGAAGGGGCGCAGCCACAGCCCGTGTTCGATCGCGGTGACGGTGGCCGTGGACATGCCGGCCATGTTCAAGGGCTCCTTCATCTCGACGACGCCGATGGCGCCCAGCACCCGCACGTCGGCCACCGACGGCAGCTCCGCCGCCGGTGCCAGCCCGCGCCGCAGCCCGTCCGAGATGGCCGCCACCTGTGCTTTCCAGTCCCCGCTCAGCAGCAGTTCGACGGCCGCCACCGACACCGCGCACGCCAGCGCGTTGGCCATGAACGTCGGCCCGTGCATGAGCGCGCCCGGCTCGCCGGAACTGATCACCCGCGCGATTTCGGCGGTGCACAGGGTCGCCGCCAGCGTCACATAACCGCCGGTCAGCGCCTTGCCGACACACATGATGTCGGGGCTGACGCCGGCGTGGTCCGCGGCGAACAGCTCGCCCGTCCGCCCAAAACCGGTCGCGATCTCGTCGAAGATCAGCAGCACGTCATGACGGGTACAGATGTCACGCAGCGCCGTCAGGTAACGCGGGTCGTGGAACCGCATACCCCCCGCGCCCTGGACCACAGGCTCGACGATGACGGCCGCGAGCTCGTCGACGTGCGCGGCCAGCTGCGCCTCGAAAGCCTCGACATAGGCCGGGTCGAATTCCGTCGGTACGCGCGGCGCGAAGATCTGGGGCATCAGGACATCGGTCCAGATCGAGTGCATGCCGCCGTCGGGATCGCAGACGCTCATCGGGGTGAAGGTGTCGCCGTGGTACCCGCCGCGCCACGTCATGAGCTTGTGCCGGCCGGGACGGCCGAGGCTGCGCTGGTACTGCAGCGCCATCTTCGCGGCGACCTCGACGGAGACCGAACCGGAGTCCGAGAAGAACACCGTGTCCAGACCAGCCGGGGTGATCTCCACGAGCAGCTGCGCCAGTCGTGCCGCCGGCTCATGCGTGAGGCCGCCGAACATGACGTGGTTCATCCTGCTCAGCTGCCGGGTGATCGCGGCGTCGAGCACCGGATGTCCATGCCCGTGCACCGCCGTCCACCACGAACTCATCGCGTCGATGACCTGCACCGGTCGACCCTCATGGATGAGGGTCAACATGATGCCGTGCGCCTCGGTGGCAACCACCGCCGGCAAAGCCTCCACGCCGATTGTGCTGTACGGATGCCAGATGTGGGCGGTGTCGATCGCCGAGATTTCGGCAGGGTTGAGCGCTGGCACGATGACCGAGCCTAATCGGCGTCCCACCCCGCCGGAACCGGCGTACTCAGCACGCGGACGACTCGCCGCTACATGAACGCGGCTTGGATCTTGGGTAGATTGACAGCCGACCATGACGACTCTTGCAGCACCGCGGCCGGCGTCGCCGCCCGGGTCGGGCAACGCCGCGCGCGTCACCGACGGCGGTGCGGACGCCGCTGCGCGCAACGCGCCGAACGCGTTCTACCGCCACGACCTGGATGGTCTGCGCGGCATCGCCATCGCCATGGTCGCCGCATTTCACGTCTGGTACGGCCGGGTCTCCGGCGGCGTCGACGTCTTCCTGGCGCTGTCCGGATTCTTCTTCGGCGGCAAACTCCTCCGGATCGCGCTGACGCCGGACGCGCCGCTGTCCCCCGGGCCGCAGCTGCGACGCCTGGTCCGTCGTCTGCTGCCCGCCCTGATCGTGGTCCTCGCCGCGGGTGCGGTGCTGACCATCGTGATCCAGCCCGAAACACGCTGGGAGACCTTCGCCGACCAGAGCCTGGCCAGCCTCGGCTATTACCAGAACTGGGAGCTCGCCGAGACGGCGTCGAACTACCTGCGGGCGGGCGAATCCGTCAGTCCGCTGCAGCACCTGTGGTCGATGTCGGTGCAGGGGCAGTTCTACGTCGCATTCCTGGCGCTGATCTTCGGCTTCGCTCACCTCTGCCGGCGCCGGCTGGGCAATCGGCTGAGACCCGCGTTCATCGCGCTGCTCAGCGTGCTGACCGTCGCCTCGTTCGTCTACGCGATCTTCGCGCACCAGGCCGACCAGGTCAGCGCCTACTACAACAGCTTCGCGCGCGCCTGGGAGCTGCTGCTGGGCGCCCTCGTCGGGGCGGTGGTGCCGTCCGTCCGGTGGCCGATGTGGCTGCGCAACGTGGTGTCGATGGTCGCGCTGGCAGCCATCCTGTCGTGTGGCGCCCTGATCGACGGTGTGCGGGAATTCCCCGGGCCGTGGGCGCTGGTTCCGGTCGGCGCGACGATGCTGTTCATCCTCAGTGCCGCGAATCACACCGACCGGCTACCGGCACCCAACCGGCTGCTGGCCACGGGGCCGTTCCTGTCGCTCGGCACCATGTCGTACTCGCTGTATCTCTGGCACTGGCCGCTGCTGATCTTCTGGCTTGCCTACAGCGGCCACAGCCGAGCCCACTTCGTCGACGGCGCCGCCGTGCTGCTGGTCTCCGGGGTGCTGGCCTGGCTCACCACCCGCTACGTCGAGAACCCGCTGCGCCGGCCGTCGAAGGCCGGATCCGGTGCTGCCGGGTGGGCGGTGCTGCGGCGGCCGACCGCGGTGCTGGGCACGCTCGTCGCCTTGATGGGTGTGACGCTCACCGCCACCGCGTTCACCTGGCGCGAGCACATGAACATCGAGCGGGCCAACGGCAAGGAGCTCGCCACCCTCAACCCCGTCGACTATCCGGGTGCGCGCTCGCTGCTGCGGCACCTGAAGGTGCCGAAGCTACCGTTCCGCCCGACAGTGCTCGAGGCCAAGGACGACGTGCCGGCCACGACGGCCGACAGCTGTATCGCGGACTTCGACGACCTGTCCATTCGCAACTGCTCGTACGGCGACACCGCCGCCGCCCGCACCATCGCGCTGGCCGGCGGCTCGCACGCCGAACACTGGATCACCGCGCTCGACATCCTCGGCAAGCGTTACCACTTCAAGGTCGTCACCTATCTGAAGATGGGTTGCCCGCTGTCGACCGAGCCCAACCCACTGGTGATGGGCGACAACCGGCCCTACCCGAAGTGCTACGAGTGGAACGAGCTGGTCATGCCGAAGCTGGTGGCCGACCGCCCGAGCTTCGTCTTCACCACCTCCACGCGACCCTGGAACATCAAGTCCGGTGACGTCATGCCCGGCACGTACATCGGCATCTGGCAGCGACTGTCCGATGCGAACATCCCGATACTGGCCATGCGCGACACCCCGTGGCTGGTGCGGGACGGTAAACCGTTCTTCCCCGCCGACTGCCTTGCCAGCGGCGGAAATTCAACGTCCTGCGGTATCGCCCGCTCCGAGGTACTGTCCGACCACAACCCGACCCTCGATTTCGTCGCGCAGTTCCCACTGTTGAAACCGCTCGACATGAGTGACGCGGTGTGCCGCCCTGACATCTGCCGCGCTGTGGAGGGAAATGTGTTGCTGTACCACGACTCTCATCATCTGTCCGCCACCTACATGCGCACCATGACCGCCGAACTCGGCCGCCAGGTCGGGGCTGCCACCGGCTGGTGGTGAGCTGCCTTCATGGTTGTTGGCGTCTGGCCGGGTAGCGCCTATCCCCTCGGTGCGACCTATGACGGTTCCGGCACCAATTTCTCGCTGTTCTCCGAAGTCGCCGAGCGCGTCGAACTGTGCCTGATCGCAAAGGACGGCAGCGAGGAACGAGTAAACCTCGACGAGGTCGACAGCTACGTCTGGCACTGCTACCTGCCTGCGGTGACGCCCGGACAACGGTACGGATTCCGGGTTTACGGCCCGTGGGACCCGGCGGGCGGGCACCGCTGCGATCCGAGCAAGCTGCTGCTCGATCCCTACGGCAAGTCCTTTCACGGCGACTTCGACTTCACCCAGGCGCTGTACTCCTACGACATGTCGGCGCCGTCCGCCACCGGCGAGCCGCCCGGCGTCGATTCGTTGGGGCACACCATGACCAGCGTCGTCATCAACCCGTTCTTCAACTGGGACAACGACCGGGTGCTGCGCACGCCGTACCACGAGACGGTCATCTACGAGGCTCACGTCAAGGGCATGACGCAGACGCACCCGGCGATCCCCGAGGAGCTGCGCGGCACCTACGCCGGACTCGCCCATCCGGCGATCATCGAGCATCTGCGATCGCTCGGCGTCACCGCGATCGAGCTGATGCCGGTGCACCAGTTCCTGCACGACCACCGGCTGCTGGACCTCGGCCTGCGAAACTACTGGGGCTACAACACGTTCGGCTTCTTCGCACCGCATTACCAGTACTCGTGGAACCAGCACGCCGGCAGCGCCGTCGCCGAATTCAAGACCATGGTGAAGTCGTTCCACGAAGCCGGCATCGAAGTCATCCTGGATGTCGTCTACAACCACACCGCCGAAGGCAATCACCTCGGCCCGACGCTGAACTTCCGCGGCATCGACAACGCCGCGTACTACCGGCTCGATGACGACGACCCGTCGCTCTACAAGGATTTCACCGGGACCGGCAACAGCCTCAACGCCCGTCATCCCCACACCCTGCAGCTGATCATGGATTCGCTGCGGTACTGGGTTCTGGAGATGCACGTCGACGGCTTCCGCTTCGACCTCGCGTCGACGCTCGCCCGCGAGTTCTACGACGTGGACCGTCTCTCGGCGTTTTTCGATCTCGTGCAACAGGATCCGGTGATCAGCCAGGTGAAGCTCATCGCCGAGCCGTGGGATGTCGGCGAGGGCGGCTACCAGGTCGGCAATTTCCCAGGTTTGTGGACCGAGTGGAACGGGAAATACCGCGACACTGTGCGCGATTACTGGCGGGGCGAGCCCGCGACCCTGGGCGAATTCGCCTCCCGGCTGACCGGCTCCTCGGATTTGTACGAGGCCACCGGCCGGCGACCGAGCGCGAGCATCAACTTCGTCACCTGCCACGACGGCTTCACGCTGACCGACCTGGTGTCGTACAACGAGAAGCACAACGAAGCCAACGGCGAGGACAACCGGGACGGCGAGAGCCACAACCGGTCGTGGAACTGCGGCGTCGAAGGCCCGACCGACGATCCCGAGATCATCGAACTGCGGGAACGACAGCGGCGCAACATTTTTGCCACGCTGATGTTGTCGCAAGGTACCCCGATGATCAGCCACGGCGACGAGATCGGCCGCACCCAGCAGGGCAACAACAACGCCTACTGCCAGGACAACCCGCTGGCGTGGATGGACTGGAGCAGTTGCGACGCCAACGCGGCACTCCTGGAATTCACCCGCACCGTGGTGGCGTTCCGGCGAAAGCATCCCGTTTTCCGGCGGCGCCGGTTCCTGGCCGGGCAGCCGGTTCGCAGCAGTGGGCAGGTCCGCGACATCGCGTGGCTGACCCCCGCGGGCGAAGAGATGACGCTGGAGGACTGGGATTCCGGTTTCGGCAAGAGCATCTCGGTGTTCCTGAACGGCGACGCGATACCCGAACCCAACGCGCGCGGTGAGCGGGTCACCGACGACTCGTTCCTGTTGTGTTTCAACGCCCACGACGAGGCGCTCGACTTCGTGATCCCCGGCCCGGACTACGGCGCGAGTTGGGCGGCGGCCCTGGACACCGCGGACCCGCACGGCCACACCGAACAGGTGGCCGCAGCCGGCGAGACGATCTCGCTGCAGGCCCGTTCGCTGCTGGTGTTGCGTAAGACGGCGTGAACACGATGCCGGTCTTGCCTGTTATCTCCACGTACAGATTGCAAATGCGCAGCGACGGAATGACGTTCGACGACGCGCTGGCGCTGCTGCCCTACCTCGACGAGCTGGGTGTCTCGCACCTCTACCTGTCGCCGGTGCTGACCGCGGCGTCCGGATCGACGCACGGCTACGACGTCACCGACCCGACGGCGATCTCGGCGGAGCTGGGCGGGCCGGAGGGCTTTGCCCGGCTGTCGGCCGCGGCGCGGGCGCGCGGCATGGGGCTGGTCATCGACATCGTGCCGAACCACGTCGGCGTCGAACACCCCGAGCAGAATCCGTGGTGGTGGGACGTCCTGACCTACGGCCGGGCATCGCGGTTCGGCAGCTTCTTCGACATCGACTGGGACCTGGACCCCGACGGCCGAATCGTGTTGCCGGTGCTGGGTTCCGACTCCGACGTCGACGATCTCGCCGTCGACGGTGACGTGCTGCGGCTGGGTGATCGGACCTGGCCGATCCGGCCCGGCACCGCCGCGGGCACGGCCGCCGAGGTCTACGCCCGGCAGGCATACCGATTGACCGGCTGGCAGTCCGGTTTCTGCGGCTACCGGCGGTTCTTCTCCATCACCTCACTGGCGGCGGTGCGCCAGGAGGATCCCGACGTGTTCGACGCCAGCCACGCCGAGATCGGGCGCTGGTTCCGTGAGGGCCGGGTGGACGGGTTGCGGGTCGACCACATCGACGGGCTGACCGATCCGGCAGGCTATGTCGCCCGGCTGCGCGAGTTGGCCGGGCCCGGCGCCTGGATCGTCGCCGAGAAGATCCTGGCCGCCGACGAGCCGCTGGACCCCGGTCTGCCCATTGCGGGCACCACCGGTTACGACGTGCTTCGGGAGATCGGCGGCCTCTTCGTCGACCCCGACGGGGCCGCCGCACTGACCGACCTGGCCCGCGAAACCCGCTGCGACGAACGGGAACTCAAGATCAAGGTCGTCGCCGAGACACTGGCCAGCGAGCTGGCCCGGCTGTGTCGTGCGATCGCGCGGGCCGCCGGGGGTGACGATCCCGCACTCCCGACCGCCGTCGCCCAACTGCTCAGCCGCGTCGGCGTGTACCGCACCGACTACGCCGTCCTGTCCGCGGCGCTGCCCGAAGCCATCAACGAAACCATCAGCGCGGCACCAGAACTGGCATCGGCTCTGCAGCTGATCGTGACGGCCCTGGAGCAGCCCGAACCCGCGTCCCGGTTGCAGCAGTTGTGCGGTGCGATGACGGCCAAGGCGATCGAGGACACCCTGTTCTACCGCGACGCCCGCCTGGTGTCGCTGAACGAGGTCGGCGGCACTCCGGAACGCTTCGGTATGAGCACCGCCGAGTTCCACCAGCGTGCCGCCGCACGCGCACGGGACTGGCCCGCCGCCATGGTGACGCTGTCCACCCACGACACCAAGCGCGGCGAGGATGTGCGGGCCCGGATCACGGTGCTGTCGCAGTGCGCCGAGCTGTGGGCGCAGCGCGTCCGCCGCTGGAACACGGTGTGTGTACCACCTGACGAGGGCACCGGATTGTTCCTGTGGCAGAACATCATCGGCGTGTGGCCGGCCGCCGGCGATGTCGACGACACCGTCCGCGCACGGCTGCACGCCTATGCCGAGAAGGCGATCCGCGAAGCCGAGCTGCGCACCGACTGGGAGCAGCCGAACCGGGAATTCGAAGATGCGGTCCGCGACTGGATCGACGCCCTGCTCGACGGGCCGGTGGCCAATGAGGTGACCGCGTTCGTCGGACAGCTCGACGAGGCCGCGCGGTGCGATGCGGTGGCTCAGAAGCTGCTGGCCCTCACGGTGCCGGGCATACCCGACATCTACCAGGGCACCGAGCTGTTCGACGACAGCCTGGTGGACCCGGACAACCGTCGACCGGTTGATTTCGTACTCCGCCAGGGCGAGCTCGACGCCCTGAGCCACCCCAAGATCCGGGTGGTCGCGGCAGCGCTGCGGTCACGCCGGGAACGGCCCGACACGTACCTGTCAGGTGACTACACACCCGTTATCGCCGACGGACCTGCCGCCGACCACGCGATCGCGTTCCGGCGCGGCAGCGATGTGCTGGTGGTCGTGCCCCGGTGGACGTTGAAGCTCGACGAATCCGCTTGCGCCGTCACGGCCATCCCGCTGCCCGATGGCGACTGGACCGACCGGCTGACGGGGCGAACCTGGTCTGGGACCGTGACCGCCGATGCGCTGTTCGCCGAATTGCCCGGTGTGCTGCTGGAGAAAACCCGTGCCTGACCAAGAATTCTCGGTCTGGGCGCCCGCTCCGCACGACGTCGCTCTCGAAGCCGACGGGCGCAGATACCCGATGACCCGCGCCGGCGACGGCTGGTGGCGCGTCACCGCCGACGTACCGGCCGATGCCCGGTACGGCTACGTCCTGGACGGCTCCCAACCGCTGCCCGACCCCCGTTCGCCGCGGCAACCCGATGGCGTGCACGGGCTTTCGCAGCTGTGGCCGTCCAACCCGCCGGCCCCCTGGAGCGGCCGTGCCATCGACGGCGCAGTGATCTACGAACTGCACGTCGGCACGTTCACCGCGGCCGGCACTTTCGACGCCGCCATCGAGCGACTGGACCACCTGATCGACCTCGGTGTCGACTTCGTCGAACTCATGCCGGTCAACGCGTTCAGCGGCAGCCACGGCTGGGGCTACGACGGCGTGCTGTGGTACGCCGTGCACGAACCCTACGGCGGCCCTTCGGGTCTGGTGCGTTTCGTCGACGCCTGCCACCGGCGGGGCCTGGGCGTGCTGCTCGACGCGGTGTTCAACCACCTCGGTCCGTCAGGGAATTACCTGCCCAAGTTCGGGCCGTACCTGACGGTGGGCCGGACCCCGTGGGGCGAGGCGATCAACATCGCCGCCGCCGACTCCCACCCGGTACGCCGGTACATCATCGACTGCGCCCTGCGCTGGATGCGGGATTTCGGCATCGACGGCCTGCGGTTGGACGCGGTGCACGCGCTCGTCGACACCACTGCCGTGCACCTACTGGAAGAGCTGGCCACCGAAACCGACGCCTTGGCAACCGAACTCGGCCGGCCGTTGTCGCTGATCGCCGAAAGCGACCTCAACGACCCGCGCCTGATCACCCCGCGCGAGCACGGCGGGTACGGCCTCGCCGCCCAATGGGACGACGACATCCACCATGCCATCCACACCGCGGTCTCCGGCGAACGGCAGGGCTACTACGCCGATTTCGGCTCGATGCAGACGCTCGCCACCACGCTCGCCCGCGGCTTCTTCCACGCCGGCACCTACTCGTCGTTCCGGCGCCGCCGGCATGGCCGGCCGCTGGATACCACGCAGATTCCGGCCACCCGATTGCTCGCGTACACCTGCACGCACGATCAGGTGGGCAACCGCGCGATCGGCGACCGGCCGTCCCAGAACCTCGATTTCGGACAGCTTGCCGTCAAAGCTGCGCTGGTCCTCGGATCGCCTTATACGGCAATGCTTTTCATGGGCGAGGAATGGGGTGCTTCGACGCCGTTCCAGTTCTTCAGCGCACATCCCGAACCCGAACTGGCGCGCGCGACGGCGGAGGGCCGCAAGGCCGAGTTCGCCGACCACGGCTGGGCCGCCGACGACATCCCCGATCCCCAAGACCCCGCCACGTTCCAGCGCTCCAAACTCGATTGGGACGAGGCCGGCAGGGGCGAGCACGCCCGGCTGTTGCAGCTGTACCGCGACCTGATTGCGTTGCGGCGCACCGAACCCGACTTCGCCGACGCGCGGCTGGACCACCTACACGTCGAGTTCGACGAAGCCGACCGCTGGATCGTCATGCACCGCGGGGCATTCGCCGTGGCGTGCAATCTCGGCGAGCAGCCCGTCGCGGTACCCGTCACCGGCGAGGTGGTGCTGTCGTCGGCCGAGCCGCAGATCGGAACGGGCGCCACAACACTGCCCGGCCACAGCTTCGCGGTGCTACGCCGGATCTAGGTCAGGTACCGGTACGCCGGCGACCCCGGCTCCAAGGGCTCGACGTGGATGCCCGAATCGCGCATCCGGTCCAGCAGCCCATCGAAGCCCGCGGCCGAACCGAGTTCGATGCCGACCAGCGCCGCGCCGGTCTCCCGGTTGTTGCGCTTCACGTATTCGAACAGGGTGATGTCGTCGTTGGGCCCGAGCACCTCGTCCAGGAACCGCCGCAGCGCGCCGGGCTCCTGCGGGAAGTCCACCAGGAAGTAGTGCTTGAGGCCCAGGTGCACCAGCGACCGCTCGAGCACCTCGCCGTAGCGCGAGACGTCGTTGTTGCCGCCGGAGATCAGGCAGACGACCGTCGACCCGGCCTCGACACCGTTCTCCATCAACGCCGCGACCGACAGTGCGCCCGCAGGCTCGGCGATGATGCCCTCGTTCTGGTACAGGTCGAGCATCGCGGTGCACACCGCGCCCTCATCGACCGTCGTCACCGACACCATGTCGCCGGCCGCCGCGAGCGCCGCGTAGGTCAGCGCCCCGGCCTGCGCCACCGCAGCGCCGTCGACGAACTGGTCGACATGCTCGAGCGTCACCGGCTCGCCCTTGGCGAGTGCCGCGATCATCGACGCCGCACCGGCGGGCTCGGCACCGAGCACGGCAGTCGCCTTGGTGTGCGCGGTGAGGTAGGTGGTGATGCCGCTGATGCAGCCGCCACCGCCCACCGGCACGATGACGAGGTCGGGTTCGACGTCCAGCTGATCGAGGATCTCGACCGCGATGGTGCCCTGTCCGGCCATGGTGCGCAGGTCGTCGTACGGCGGCACCAGGGTGGCGCCGGTGCGTGCGACGTCTTCGAGCGCCGCGGCGGCAGCCAGGTCGTACGTGGCGCCGCCGACGATCAGCTCGATGAAGTCACCGCCGTGGTAGCGGATACGGTCGCGCTTCTGCTTGGGCGTCTTGGCCGGGACGTACACGCGGCCGTGCACTCCCATCGACCGGCAGGCCAGCGCGAATCCCTGGGCATGGTTGCCCGCCGACGAGCACACCACGCCGGCGGCCTTCTCCTCGTCGGAGAGCTGCATCAGCAGGTTGTAGGCGCCGCGCAGCTTGTAGGACCGCACCGCCTGCAGGTCTTCACGCTTGAGGTAGACCTGGGCGCCGGTCAGCGCCGACAACCGATCGCTGTACTGCAGCGGCGTGCGGGTCACCACCGAGGAAATTCGCCGGGCAGCCGCATCGATGTCAGCCGCGGCAAGCGGCGACGTCCTGTGGGTTCCCTGGCTCAGCTCGGCAGACACCGTCTAATGGTGTCATCTCGGTGCAAAACTGAGCGCATGGACCCCACTCCACAACCGTTGCCCCCGGCGGTCAGGTCATTCGTCGAGCGGGCTCAGCGTCTGACGCACAGTGCCGAACACCACGTGCCGTCGTGGCTGCGGCCCGGCGCCCCGGAGAACCGGCTGCCCGTGATCTTCGCGATCCTGGGCGCGGTGACACTGCAGTGGGCGGTCCCCGAGCAGTACACCGTGGTGCCCCGATGGCCGCTGATCGGCCTGGAACTCCTGCTTGTGGTGGTGCTGGTGATCATCAACCCGTTGCGGATGTCGCGCGAGACCACCGTCGGCAAATGGGCGATGAGACTGCTCACCGCGGCCATCACCGCCGACAACACGACGTCGGCGATCGTGCTCGACATCCACATCTTGTCCGGCCAGGTCTCCAACAATGCCGGGCTCCTGCTGGGCAGTGGCGCGGCGATCTTCATCACCAACGTGATCGTGTTCGGCATCTGGTTCTGGGAGCTGGACCGCGGCGGGCCGTTCGCCCGGCGGGCCGGCGAGGACCCGTATCCGGACTTCCAGTTCCCCCCGATGAGCGATCCGCAGAACGCCGAACCCGGTTGGCGCCCAACGTTCGTCGACTACCTGTACGTGAGCTACACCAACGTCGTGGCGTTCTCCCCCACCGACACCATGCCGCTGACGCGGTGGGCCAAGATGATGATGACGCTGCAGTCGATGGTGTCGATCTCGACGACCGCACTCGTCATCGCCCGCGCCGTCAACGTACTGAAGTAGGCCCGCGCACGCGAGGCGCACGGCGGATTCAGCTGCAGTCGCGATGCGGTTCCAGCAACTCGGCCTGCCCGACCTCGGGACGGGTGGTCGGCAACCAACGTCGCGTCGACTCGAGGGACCGTTCGATCAGGTCGCCCGAGTGGGAGAAGTCGACCGGCGACACCCGCACCGGACACAGCGGCGGGACCACATGCAGTTCGACCAATCCTTCGAACCGTTCCACGTCGGTGGCGAGCCGCCGGTTGATCGCCAGGGTGAACGCGTGCATCGCCATGGCCAACGCGGCCCTCGGTGGTTGTGGCATGGCGCACGAGTAACCCGTCGGCAGGACCCACACCTCGGTCGCGCCGAGTTCCACCGCATACGACAGCGGTGTGTTGTTCACCACGCCGCCGTCGACCAGATCGCGTCCGCCGATCCGGACCGGCGGCAGGACCGCCGGGATGGCGGCGCTGGCGACGATCGCGTCGACGGCGTCACCCGAAGACAGCAGGACGTCCTGCCCGGACAGCACGTCGGTGGCCACCACGTGCAGCGGTGTCGGCGCGTCCTGTAGTCGCCGGAAACGCAGATTCTGCT
>Ga0265327_10003371_pt1 | contig 15379 bp, 17 predicted proteins | sample 41621metaG_FD_202089 | JGI IMG/M metagenome (GOLD analysis project Ga0265327, IMG submission 202089) | Rhizosphere microbial communities from Carex aquatilis grown in University of Washington, Seatle, WA, United States - 4-16-21 metaG | ecosystem: Host-associated > Plants > Roots > Rhizosphere... | reverse complement strand
TGGGAAAGTTTTGTGGCAGCAGAGTCTTGGTATTCGACACGTGTTCCGCGCGTCGCCGACGGGCGCGGACGGTAAGCTTTATTGTTTCAGCGAACACGCAACGGCTGTGGTGATGGATGCCAAAGACGGGCACGTGATTTCCAAGGCAGCCATGGAACAGGGCGGGGAATCTACGCATGCCAGCATTGCCGCATCGCACGGTTGTTTGTTTATTCGCGGCGCGAAGAACCTATACTGCATCGGAAAAAAATAATGGCCTTACCCTACAAAATCGCCACGCTGCTCTATTGCTTCAACGATCGCGACGATGTCCTGCTCCTCTATCGCGCGCAGAATCCAAATAAAGATTTGTGGAGCCCGTGCGGTGGGAAGCTGCACGTGGATGAGGGCGAATCGCCGCATGCATGCGCCTGTCGGGAAGCGGAGGAGGAGATGGGACTTAAGTTGCAGCCGCGCGATTTGCATCTGACGGGCATCATCACCGAGCAAGCATACGAGGCGGAAACGCATTGGTTGTTGTTTCTTTTTGAAGTGAAGCCGCGCTTGCGGGAGGTGCCGCCGCCGATTCGCGAAGGAAAATTTGCATTTATTCCCGTCAATCAACTTTCAAAAATTCCGCTGCCGCGAACGGATATCGAGCAGATCTGGCCGTTGTTCTGGAGGCATCGCGGCGGATTTTTTGCGGCGCATTGCCGCTGTTTGGCCAATGGGCAGAATGAGTGGACGATTGAAGAGGAGAATTCATCGCCGCGCAGCTTGATGGATTGATTTGCATGGAGCCGATTATTGATTTGCAAAGCGACCATTATTTTATGGGTGAAGCTTTGCGCCAGGCCACGCGCGCTTATGAGGCGGAGGAGGTTCCGGTGGGCGCGGTGATCGTTCGCGCGGGAAGGATTATTGCGCGGGCGTTTAACCAGGTTGAGTTGCTGAAGGACGCCACGGCGCATGCGGAAATGCTGGCGATCACGCAGGCTGAGGAGCTGGTCGGCGATTGGCGGCTGAATGATTGCACGATTTACGTAACGAAGGAGCCGTGCCCGATGTGTGCGGGTGCTTTGGTGCATGCGCGTTTGGGGCGAGTGGTGTTTGGAGTGCGCGATCCGAAGGCCGGAGCGGCGGGGAGCGCGATTAATCTGCTGCAGTTTCCTACGCTCAATCATCAATGCGATATCACGCCTGCCGTGCGTGAGGCGGAGTGTCGAACGATGTTGCAGAACTTTTTTCTTGAGCAGCGGGAGAAGCCGAAAACGCCTGGAGCGTGACATCGGCGAAGTCCATGCTGTAACATTGAACTGAATTTCAACGTCCAAATTCGTATGAACCGATTTCCTGATTATTCGCGCCGACATTTTCTTGCAACTTCATCGCTGGCCATGGCTGGCGCCGCGCTTTCGTCCAACTCAATTTTCGCTAAAAACGTCAAAGCTAAGGGTGGCCCTCTTGATTCGTTCACACCCAACGGCGACACGTTGAAGGTTGGGTTGATTGGTTGCGGCGGACGCGGCAGTGGCGCGGCGGCGAATGCGTTGAATGCCGACTCGAACGTCGTGCTCGTCGCGATGGCGGACGCGTTTCAGGACCAACTGGACGCAAGCCTAGGACATCTTAAGACGGATTTCGGCGCGCGCGTGCAGGTGGATCCGGACCGAAGGTATGTCGGCTTTGATGCTTACAAGAAACTCATTGATAGCGATGTTGATGTGGTGTTGTTGGCGACGCCTCCAGGTTTTCGCCCGATGCACCTTGAATATGCAGTTGCGAAGAAGAAACACATTTTTACGGAAAAACCGATGGCGGTGGACGGGCCGGGCATTCGTTCAGTTCTGAAAACGGTTGAGGAATCGAAGAAAAACAATAAGTGCCTGGTCGCTGGTTTTTGCTGGCGCTATCACTATCCAAAACGGGAAACGTTCAAGCAATTGCACGACGGCGCGATTGGCGATATCCGCACGATTTACACGACTTATAATACCAGCCGGGTTGGGAAAGAATCGCAGCCCTACGATCGGCAAAACACCCCGCGCGTGATGGAGTGGATGATGCGCCGTTGGTATTTCTTCACCTGGCTTTCGGGCGATCACATCGTTGAACAGGCAGTTCACAGCATCGACAAGATGTCCTGGGCGATGAACGAAGCAGATCCAATCAGTTGCATTGCCACCGGCGGACGGCAGGTTCGCACCGAGCCGAACAACGGCAATATTTATGACCATTTCGCGGTGGTTTACGATTATCCGAATGGCGTGAAAGGTTTTCATTTCTGCCGTCAGCAGGATCGTTGTGACGGCACTGTCCAGGAAGACATCGCCGGAACAAAGGGCATGTGCCACTTGAAGGGCGATCAGCATGTGATCCTCGGCGAGAAGAAATGGAAATACGAAGGGGAGAAAAACGACATGTACCAAACGGAGCACGATGAAATGTTCGCGGCGATTCGCTCGGGTAATGTGATCAATAATGGCGATCGCATGATCAAGAGCACGGCGCTGGCTGTGATGGGTCGTATGGCTGCTTACACCGGTAAAGTTATCACGTGGGAAGATTGTCTCGCGTCGAAGGAGTCGATCGTGCCGGCGGATATGTCCTGGGATGCGAAAGTCGAAGTGCCGCAGGTCGCGATGCCCGGGCATACACCATTCATCTAATATGAACCGTCGCCAATTTATCCAGGGCACTGCCGCAACCGTTACACTTGCGGCGGCCGCGCCGTCACTTTTTGCGCAGGCACAAAAGCGTCCGATCAAAAAGGCGATCATGTTTGCGACGGTCGGGGTGAAGGGAACGACGCTGGAAAAATTTAAGGCGATCAAAGCGGCGGGATTTGCGGGTGTTGAGCCGATGAGCCACATGAACCAGGAGGAAGTCCTGAAGGCTCGCGATGAAGCAGGTTTGGAGACGCCGAGCGTTTGTTGCTCGACGCATTGGCAGGAGAATATGGCGAGCCCGGATGCCGCGATGCGCGAGCGCGCGCTCGCTGGTTTGAAGCAGACTTTGCAAGACGCCAAGCGTTACGGCGCGACTTCGGTTCTGTTCATTCCGGCAGTTGTCAGCAAAACAGTTCCTTACGCCGATGCCTACAAGCGTTCGCAAGAGGAGATGAAGAAGGCGATTCCGATGGCCGAAGATCTCGGTGTTAAAATCGCCATTGAAAATGTTTGGAATAATTTTTTACTGAGCCCGATGGAGGCGGCGCGGTACGTCGATGAATTTAACAGTAAAGCGGTCGGCTGGCATTTTGATATTGGTAACGTGATGCGCATCGGCTGGCCGGAGCAATGGATTGAAGTGCTCGGCAAACGAATTCAAAAGCTGCACATCAAGGAATTCAGCCGCGAAAAAATGAACTCGCAGGGGTTGTGGAAGGGTTTCGACGTGAAGCTGCGGGAAGGCGACAACAATTGGCCGCACGTGATGGCGGCCCTGGATAAGATTGGTTACAACGGCTGGGGTATCGCAGAGCAGGGCGGGGCTGATTCACCGGAAGGGATGCAGGATATTTCGTCGCGGATGGATAAAATATTCGCGAGCTAAAAAAGCTCCAACTGCGGCCCGCTCGGCCGCTGAAATGCCGCTGTGGATAAAACAGGACGGCGACCAAGAATGCCGGCCTTGCGGCAGGCGATCTCGAATGTCTTCTCGATTTGCTCGGCAAAAATTCCGTGGCCGCTCATGCGGGAGCCAAAGTTCGGGTCGTTCAACTTGCCATCGCGCAGGGCGCGAATGCGGTTGAGCACTTTGTCCTTCTTTCCCGGGGCGTGAACATCCAGCCATTTCTCGAACAGGTCTTTCACCGCATGTGGCAGACGCACGACGATGTAGCCGGCGTATTTTGCGCCTGCATCGGTAGCGCGTTCGATGATGGAAAGCATTTCGTGGTCGGTCAGGCCGGGAATCGTTGGACCCATCATAACGCCGACGGGGACGCCTGCGTCGGAGAGTTTTTTGATCGCTTCAATTCGTTGCGCGGGCATTGAAGCGCGCGGTTCCATGACGCGGGCGAGGGCCGAATCCAATGTGGTGACGGAAATAAAAACGGCAGCGGCGTCGTGTTTTGCCAATTCCTGCAAGAGATCTACGTCGCGCGTGACGAGATGGTTTTTCGTGATGATGGAAACGGGATTTCGAAACTCGGCGAACACTTTCAGACAGCCGCGCGTGATTTCGAGTTTCTTTTCGATCGGCTGATAACAATCGGTGTTGCCGCTCATGGCGACGACGCGCGGCTTCCACTTTTGCGACATCAGTTCTTTGCGGAGCAATTTTGGCGCGTCCTCTTTGACCATGATTTTGCTCTCGAAATCGAGCCCGGCGGAGAAGCCCAAATACTCATGGGTTGGCCGCGCGTAACAGTAAATGCAACCATGTTCGCAGCCGCGATAGGGATTGATGCCGGTTTCGAAACCGACGTCAGGTGAATCGTTGTCTGTCAGGACCGACTGCGTTTTGTCTTTGTAAAATTTCGTGCGCGGCGCTTTGCCGACGTTCTCGATGTCGTCGGTTGAGAGGGAGGCATCCGCATCTGGATCGGGTTCGACGTGCAATTCCTCGAAGCGGTTTGCCGGATTAAACGGCGCGCCTCGCCCATGAATTGGCACTGTCGATTGCATTGGAACGCGAATGATTTTCTGCCCGGCCATTATAGCCGGAGCGTCAAGCCCGCGTTATTCCTGGTTTTCGGCGACGGTGACTTCGGCGCGCAAGAGGTCGTGGAGGGTGATGAGGCCAATCAGGCGATCGCGTTCGTCGACGATAAGAACGAGCAAGGTCGTGGAATTGATCAGTAGATTTTGTAAGTCGCGGACGGTTCGATTGCGCAGACAGACGACGGCGCGGTCAAGTTTGGGCGGCCTTTGTGCGGCAAATGCGGCTACGGCCTCGGTTCGGGTCAGGATGCCGACTGGTTCTCCGTTTTCGACCACCGGGAATCGCGAGTATGGATGCGCATCCAAAATGCTGCGGCAATTGGCAAGCTCACTTTGTTCGATGACGACGGGGCGGAAGTTCACGATCGCCGGGACGGGCAGTTGTTGCCATGCCTGTAAATCGCGCGGTGGAATGACGTGTTCCAAATTATGACCGTCTTGCAGGAGCAGCGCTTCGTAGAAATTGTGACGTGCCATCGTGTAAGCAACGGCTTCGCTGACCAGCGCGCCGAGCATGAGGGCTGGGACGACGGAGAATTCGTGGGTCATTTCGAATACGATGAGTATGCCGGTGACTTGGGCGCGGACCACACCGCCCAGGCACGCGCTCATACCAACCAACGCCAGCAGCGTTGCGTCGCTTCCGTGTATGGGCATGAAAAGCGAGCAAACACCCGAAACAAACACGCCACACATTCCGCCGAAAAAGAGTGTCGGTGAAAAAATGCCGCCACAGCCACCAAAGCCGTAACAAGCGACGGTGGCGATAAGTTTCGCGACCAACAAAATGGCCGCTATTTTCCATGGCAATTGATTGGCGAGACCGGAGGAAAGGTCGTCGTAGCCAAGACTGAATACGCCGAGATGGCCGGTGCCGACGAAAACAGCGCAGCCAATTCCCCAGGTGATCAATCCGCCAATGGCGGGCCCGAGCCACGCCGGGATTTTGCGCTGACGTTTCCAGCCGCTACGGAGACGGAGGGAGGATTTTTGGAAGAGCATTCCCGCGAAGCTTCCGACGGCGGCGACGATGGGAACCAGGATGTAGGCTTGCCAGCTTGGCGCGTCGATTTCCTGCAGCGTGAACGCGGGCTGGCGTCCGACAATTCCGTGCACGACAAATGCACCGATGACGGAGGCAAGCAAGACGCTGCCGAGCGCACGGCTGTTCAGGTCTTCGATGATTTCCTCCAGCACGAAGGTGATGGCGGCGAGAGGCGTGTTGAAGGCCGCCGCTAATCCGGCTGCTGCTCCAGCGGCGCAAGCATGTCGACGCCGCTGTTTTGGTTCGCCAAACAAGCCAGCCATGTTCGACGCCACGCTGCCGGCAAATTGGACGCTGGGGCCTTCGCGCCCGAGACTGCTGCCGCCGCCGATGCTCAGGATGCCGCCGAGAAATTTCACCCACGCGGTGCGGAAGCGGACGAATCCGAATTCTTTCCAGTATGCCAGTTTCAGTTGGGGAATGCCGCTGCCAGCTGCTTCGGGTGCGAATCGATATAAGAGAAGCCCCACTACTAACGATGTGCCGACGATAATTGCGAATGAAACTTCGAGGAAGGTTGCGGTGGATTGATGCGCAAGCGTTTTGAAAGTGCTGTTGTAGAACAGCGTGATGAGCAGTTGAAAGGCAACGGTTGAGCCTCCGGCGATGACGCCATAGGCGCACGTCACCAGAACGGTGCGTGCCTGCTTCGGAAGTTTTCCCAATAACCGCGACAACGACGGCGCAATCACAAAGGGCGATTCTCAACGAATCGCACGATCTTTCAAGAGATTCCCGCGCCGGAGTTGGTTACGCACACAAACGATTGAGGATATTCGAGGTCATTTGCTGCACTCGTTTGTCAGGGCCTTGTGGTGTTGTGTAGACGGAAGGACGGATGTAACCGGGCGGTTCGCTCAAACCGTCGGCCCACCAACAAGTGGAGGCATTGAAAACGATGTTGCCCTTCGGGCCGGAATAGGTCGTTGCGGTGTAAACGCCGCCGTTCAGTTTTCCGGGTTCTGATTGGGTGTTGCCGCTGGAAATGATTTCGAGTCCGGGAATATTCGCGGGATCACCATGCCATTCCCAGCCGACGAGGCCAGGAATGCTATCGCCTTTTTTCATGTTTGTGCCGGTAAAAATCCAATGGTCAGGCATCGAGCAGGCCCAATCGGCGCCGCCGGTAATCGGCGCGACGGTTCTTGCGCCAATCAACTGGTTTGCGTTCGGGCTTTGATGCGGCAGCAAGCCCATTGTAGGAAGGCGTTTGACGTCGGCGTCTGTGCGGGGGCCGAAGAAGTCGATTCGTGAAAAAATTCTATTGGGCGCACCGCTTGCGCCCGGGCGAGGGTCGATTCGTCCACAAACTGCGTCGCCCGAGAAGAAGCCGACGTGCAATCCGTTTTGAATGGCCCAGTGCAAATTGTTGTACATCTCGATGGAGTAATATTCGTCGTGGCCGATGGAGATGAATCCTTTGGCGCGCAACAACGCAGCGCGCTGCGCGTGGGTGTCGAGGTTCGAGATGTAAGAGACGTCGTATCCATGCGCCTCCATCCAATAGACGAAAGGAAATTCCCACAGGAAAAATTCTCCTGAGCCGGTTGACAGCGGCGCATTCAGAATCTGGCAATATTTTCCATAAGGGCGATCGAAACTCACATCGACACCCGGCCCCCAATACCACTGGTTCTTGCCGTCGTCATAGAGCGCGAACTGGCTGGGCCAACGGTTGTAGGCCTGCCAGGTGTTGTCGGAGCATTGAAAGAGTAAATCGGTGCGGCGCGAATCGCGCACGATGAAGATGACATAGCTTTGCCAGCCACCGCGTTCGGCTGTCAGTTTTCCGATGTAAACACCGCTGACCCAATCGCGCGGAATTTTGATGGTGGTTGCCGGCTCCCAGGTGCATTCGCGCAAACGTTTCTTGCCGACGGGCGGGTCCGGTTGAACGATGCCGCGAAACGGCCCGAGCGCCGCCACCTGTCGCCCGCCCGCGCCGCCGTAATGACCCATGCGATAAATATCCAGTCGGAACGGCGAGGCTGGATTGGTGCTGACGGAAATGTCGATGCTGTCGCCCGCGGCCACGCTGGTGCGCGAGCAATAGCCTTCAATCCATGGACAGCGGAACTTCGTCTTGGGATCGACAGCCGTTTTCTGCAAAAGCCAATCGCGTGTGCCCGGTTTCTGGTTTTCGCGGACGATTACTTTCGAATCGCGTCGGGCCGGTGTCATGCAACCAGCCAATGCCGCCGTTGCGCCAACAGCGGCTATCCCTTTGATCGCCTCGCGTCGCGACAGTTTGCCGGAATGCTTGCGGTTCATGCGAGGATTGTAGGACGGAAACGCATTTTGATACGAGTGCAGCTTTTCGAAGTGTGGATGTCCGCACTCCGGAACGCGTTCACGTCGTTCGGCGTTAACAACTCGTGCTTGAATTCATCGGCCAACACCTTCAACATCGGCTCACCCTGAACAACGGGAGTTTTATGCGAAAATTTTTTCTAAGTGTTTTAGCAGTTGCAACAATCGTTCTCGCCGGCTGCAGTTCGATCACCAACCTCACGCCGAGCAAACTGCCGCGTAACACCACCGGCCTGTATCAGGTGGAAGCCGCCTGGAGCAGCCGCCAACGCACGATTCGCGATGAGTCGATGAAGCCGCTCGTCATGGTCGGCAGCGAAACCTACGAAATGCGCCGCGTGCCGCTGGTGGAAAATCGTTGGGAAACGATGATTCCGGTTCCGTCGGACAAGGATGCTATCCGTTACCAGTTTAAGTTCGACTACATGGTCAACGCTATTCCGCGCGCTTTGCCCGATAGTAAACTCTCGCCGGAATACAAACTGCAAATCGTCGATAAGAAGTAATCAGCGAGCGCTGCTGATTTCTTCGATCGCCTTTTCGCAATACCAACGCACGGCGTCCGGTATCTTCGGCACGAGCGTGTCCATGTCTGATTTGCTGCACCAACGGATGTTGTGATGTTCTTCCGTTGCGAGCGTCACCTTACCGGTTTTTGGACGAGCCCAATAAATCATTCCGATATGCTCATGGGTTTCGGTGATGCGATGGATGTCTAAAAAGCGCGGGGCGATCAGCGCGCGTGTTCCGGGTCCGGTGGTCGGAGGGCGTTCGCCGAGCAACTCGACGTCTAAACCGCTTTCCTCTTTGGCTTCGCGCAACGCAGCTATTTCGGGATCTTCGTCGAGTTCGATGTGCCCGCCGAGCGGCAGCCACTTGTTCAACTTGCGATGATGAATCAGCAATATCTTTGCGTCGTGCACGACAAAGATGGCGACGGTGAAGTCGATTTTCTCGTGGATGTGAGCCATTACGCAAAGTGTGACCCGACTGGCGCGCGTGAGCAAGTGCCTGTGGTTATTTTGGCGAAGCGAAAATGTCGACCAATAGACAGATTACCAAGACAACGAATAGAATCAGCGCGATATACGAACCAGCGGTCCGTGCCCGAAATTTTTCACCGCAGTTAGAACAGAGCCATGATCTTGGTACAACCGCAGTTCGCAAAAGCAGATAAGCCCAACCAAAAAACCAAAAGTAAATGAACTTCAAACCTGGCCGGGCGACCTCTGGAGCGACCGAGTCAACATTGGCGCACTTGGGGCATCTTGGCATAGTCGTTCAACTTTCAATCGGAACTTCTTCGCCGGTGATCAGAACGCGCCAGCGATAAGGTGGCAATGAGGTCAGTTGGACGGCGTCGAGTTCTTCGACCCCGTCGATGTAGGCTTTGCAGATACGATGGCAGCCGTCGAGGACGTCACCATCTGGCGCGAGAATAATTGGGGCCCTCAAATCGCACTCGAAGATGTCGCGTGCGTGCTCGGCAATCGCGCGGCAGGTGGGCAGGAGATTGCGCGGACCGCCGAACCAGACAACTTGATCAAAGGAGGGAATATCGGCGATGCGAACTTTTTTGACAGGCAGGCCCGCCGCCAGTTCCCAAAGCTGATGCATGCGAAAGAAGCGCATGGAACCGTCCGGGCCGGGTGGCTCGCAGGAGCGTCGAGCGGCAGCGCGTTCCTGGTGTGATTTTGGCGTTTTCATCTTTAAGCGTCAGGCGCACGAAGGACGTTGTGTCGGATGTGGGCCATGGCGGGGATTGTGAACCGGGTGGCGCGCTTGGGCAAGCGGGAGTCTACCGGGGTGCGGACGTCCGCACTCCGAATACAAATCGCCGTGCTATTCGTGGGCTTGCGATTAAAATGATTTCCATGAACGGATTCGTCCGATCAACGCCGCTTTGGCTATTGGCGCGAGTGAACGCGTTGCAGCATTGGCGTCGACTCAAATCGGTGCGTGCGCAATCGCGATTGCTGTCGTCGTCGGTCGGGCTGTTCGTGGTGGCCTACCTGGTTCTGTCGTTCATGCTCTTCCGGTTCGGGTTGAAATTTCTCAATAACTTTCCGGCGCTGGGCCCGTTGCTGACGGAGCGGTTGCTCTATTTATTGTTCGCGTTTTTGTTGGTGCTGCTGTTGTTCAGCAACATTGTCATCGGCTATAGCAATTATTTCAGGAACCGTGAGACGCAGTTTTTGGTGACGCTGCCGCTTTCGCCAAAGACCATTTTTCGCTGGAAATTTTTCGAGTCGGCCTTGCTGGCATCGTGGGCATTTATCTTTTTGATTGCGCCCTTGCTCGCGGCTTATGGCCTGACCCGGCATGTGCCGTGGCATTTCTATGTCATGACCCTCGCGGCAATCGGGATGTTCATTATTTTGCCGGGGGTGTTCGGCGCGTGGGTGGCGTTGAATCTGGCGCGGTATTTGGACCGGCGCAGTTTTCAAATCGCAGCGGTGATTGCGGTGCTCGTCGCGATTCCGATGCTGACCATTTGGTTCAGGCCCGATCCGCTCACGGAAGAATCGACCGATGCGCGCGTGCTGGTGACGTTGGACAAAATCATGATGCACACGCATTTCGCCGAATGGCCGTTTTTGCCGAGCTATTGGCTTTCGTCCAGCGTGCTGAATTGGGCGGAAGGCGCTTTAAGCTCGGCGTTTTTCTTCCTGCTCGTTCTGTTCAGCAACACGCTGTTTTTCGGTTTTCTATCGTTCACTTCGCTCGGAAAACAGTTTTACGAATCATTTGCCACCGTCCAAAGCCGGGCCAGCATTTTTCAGCAATGGGATTGGTTTCGCCGGCGCGGCGAGCGCAAGGTTGAGTTTGCTTATCCACGTGGCTGGGCGGAGCGCGCGTTGAGTTATTGGTACAACCCGCCATCGGATGTGATGGCGATTTTGGTGAAGGACTCGCGCATGTTCTGGCGCGATACCTTGCAATGGGGCCAAACGTTGGTGCTGCTCGGATTGCTCGGCGTATATATTATTAATTTGCGACATTTTTCGCAGGAGCTGACGAACCCGTTCTGGGTGCACCTGGTTTGCTATTTAAATCTCGGCGCTTGCTCGTTGAACCTGGCGACGCTCACGACGCGGTTTGTTTTTCCGCAATTTTCGCTGGAAGGGAAACGTCTCTGGATTGTCGGGATGGCTCCGCTTGGGTTGATTCAGGTGCAGCGCGCGAAATATTGGCTGGCCAGTCGCGCTGCGTTGGGCGTGACGCTGGCGCTAATTGCGATTTCAAGTTACATGCTGCAAATGCCGATGGACCGCACCTTGTACCTCGCGCTAATTATTGCGACGATGACTTTCACGTTGACGGCATTGGCCACCGGCCTCGGAGCGATTTACCCGAATTTTCGCGAGGACAATCCGTCGAAAATCGTGAGCGGTTTTGGCGGGACGCTCTGTCTGGTCTTGAGCTTTCTTTATATTGTCGCGTCCGTGGTGGTGCTGGCGATGGGGTCGCCGTGGGGATGGAAAGGTGAAACGTCCATCGGCTGGATCGTGGGAAGTTGGGTCATATTTATTTTCATGTCGCTCATCTTCGGCTGGATCCCGTGGCATTTTGGTTTGCGACGCCTGGCAAAGTTCGAAATGTGAGAACGTTTGTCGCAGCGCTTGCTCTTCTAACTGCGATTGCCGACTCCAGTCGCGCGCAGGTTCCGGTCGTTCCAAAATCTTTTGGCGGTGCGAAACAGCCGCAGGTTGCAGTTGGCCCAAACAGGAATGTGTTCGTTGCATTCGGAAAAGGTGATTCGATCTACGTCTCGGCTTGGACAAACACCGCAATGGGATTCAAGGAACCTTCTCTCGTCGCGAAAGTTCCGAAGTTGTCACTCGGCATGCGACGAGGGCCGAGGATTGTGGCAACCAGCCATTCTCTCGCGGTGAGTGCGGTGTCACACGAGGATGGGAATTTATATTGTTGGGTTTCGGACGACGTTGGAACGAGATGGAACAAGGGTGCCCGGGTGAACGATGAAGCTGGCGCGGCGCGTGAAGGGCTTCACGCCATGGCTGCACACGGCGACACGGTGGCGATTGCATGGCTCGATTTGCGGACGAAAATGACCGATTTGCGCGGAGCCATTTCGAAAGACGGCGGCGTGACCTGGTCGAAGAATTTTCTCATCTACCGTTCGCCGGACGGACACATTTGCGAATGTTGTCATCCAAGCCTTGCATTTGGACCAGATGGCAAACTGTTCGCGATGTGGCGCAATTGCCTCAACGGTTCGCGCGACATGTATCTCGCCGTGAGCGACGATGGAGGGAAAATTTTTAGCGCCGCTCAGAAGCTCGGGTCGGGCACATGGACGCTGAACGCGTGTCCAATGGATGGCGGCGCGCTCGCGATTCGCGACGATGGCTCACCGTATGCAGTGTGGCGTCGCAGCAAAGCAGTCTTTTCATCGAGCACAAACTCGGAAACGTTACTTGAACCGGAGGGTTCGCAACCGTGCGTCGCGGTTGCAGGCGTTTCCATTTTTACGGCGTGGCAACATGGAGGCGAAATCATCATTCGAAAGGCTCATGCCGAAGGGCCTGTTTCACTTTCGGTGCCTGGAAAATATCCGGCGCTGGCCGCGTTTGGGAGCGAAGTCATCGTCGTCTGGGAAACCGGCGACGATAGCGCGCCGGTTTTGGCGAAGAAGTTGTAGAATCGCTACGCCATGTTCCCGCCCTTCGAATGCGTGAACTTTTTACAGCATGCGTGAAAAACCAGCACGCGATTGCGCAATTTCCATCCGTGTATATGACAGTATACGCATTTTCCAAGGGTTTACGCAGTTTTTTGGGGGCCCGCGGACATGGCACGGATTAGGCTAAAGTATAAGGCGTAGAGAGGCTGAAATGGGGTAAGAACCTTGGAGCGGCTGCGCTGGAGGTGGAGCCGGGGAAAAAGTCCAAGGTCCTTCCGTCGAACTGCGCCTTATCCCATCTTCGGCCTCTCTATTTTCTTTTCGCCTCGTCTCGTTTTTAAGATTCCGTTAACCTCGCCGCGTGAATCAAGTCATCACTGTCCGCGACATTTCCAATCGCGATTTTCTCGAGCTTTACGCGCGACCCGGTCGCATCGGCCTCGCCGGTGGAAGCACGTTGGTTGATCGCGTTATTCGCCGTGCGGAACGACGCGTTAGTGCGGATGGAAAATGGGGCACGTGGTCGCATGCGTTCGTTTTCGGCGAACGCCGTTGCGACGGGCATCAATGGGTGATCGAGTCTGACCTGGCTGCGGTTCACAAACATATCCGGCTGGGCGTGCAGGAAAATCGGATGGCCAAATATTACGACGAAGAACTTTACGGCACGCTCGCCATTCTCGACTTCGGTATTTCCGGCGAGCAATTGCAATCACTGTTGTGTCACGGCTTGCAACTGATGTCCGATGCGACGAAGTATTCTGTGCGCGAATTGTTCGGGACGTTGATCGCGCTGAAAAAACCTGAGCTTCGCCTGAAAGAAAACGTGCTCGCGCGCGACCGTTCGTTTTTCTGTTCTGCGTTCGTGCAACACGTTTATCGCCAGGTCGGCATCGATCTCGCGCCGGGCATTAACGCCAAGCACACCACGCCGGAAGATATTTCAGCCACGGCAATCCCGCACACCCGATGGGTCCTGCACCGCGAGCTGGGCGAGAGCAAGACGAAGGAAAAGGTCCGGAAAGTATTGAGCCGCGTGCGCAGCAAAGCGCAGCGGATCAAGAGTTCGGCGACGGAATAGCGTCTTGTCACCCCGCGCAGGCGCTAAGCCGGATTGACTCGGGTTTGGCGATCAACTCCTCGGCAGTTTCGAGGAGGGCCCGAGCGTCGATTGGTTTCTCCAGCAATGCGCCTGCACCCGCGTTCGCCGCTGTTCTGCACTGGTTGGGCAGGCCGGTCATGATGATGCTCGGCACTTGCCGCCAGCGTTGGGTTAAATCTTCAAAAGCCGCGCAGCTCAGGTCATTGAGGTCGAGGATGAGCAGGTCGACATTGGCGGCGGAAAATCGTTTTACGGCGTCGTCGCTGTCGACCGCCGTCGCGACTTCGTAACCGGCCATCTCGAGCACTCGTTTTACCGACGAGCGCATCGACTCATCATCGTCCACCAGAAGAACTCGGTGGTTCATAAATCCTCTGCGTCAGTTGGCGCTAGAACGCAAGGGCCGCCTCGGGATGTTGTTGGCGCTCTTGCATGAATGACAGCACTGAGCTTTTTCCGCCAAATGAACTTGGCACCCAGTCCGATGCTTTCGGATCGTCAATCCATTTTCCGTCGACGACGAAACAATATTCGTACTCGCCGGGAGAGAGCGGCACTTCCCGCGTCCAGATGCCCTGGCCTTTGAAAACCATTGCCGACGGACTCCAGTTATTAAACGAGCCCGCGACGAACACCGATCTGGCTTTTGGATTCGTGTAGACGAATTGCGCAGACTTCTGCCTGGGAGCAGAAGCTGCTTTGGGACGATTTGTTCTCATGTTGGCGTGTTGTTTTTACTCATCAATTCCGTCGTAGGTGTACGGGTGAATGGTTTGGAAATCCCATGTCACAAGTTCCAGGCATTGCTGCGAGTCGGGCAAGCGTTGCGGGCGTTCGGTGGAATTCGATGGAGCAGGAATCGACCGGGCGACGTTGGAAGTGGTGGATTGCACCGGAGTTTTCCGGCTCGGTTCTTTTGGCATCGCTAACGCATTCATAAAAGGAGCACCTCGATTGGTTTTGCTATGCATCGCCATCGGAGCTATGCTCATGACAGGATATAGCTTCGGCCGTGCCAGCAGCCTCAACGGCGGGCTTTCAAGGGTTTACGCGGTTTTTCCACTGTTTTTCACCAATTCTCCGCGCATGGCTGAAACAAAAAGTTCCACCGGTGGTACAAAAAGGTACACCTCAAGTGAGCTGACTTTGAGGGCCAGACTCTTTGCGTTTGTGCTTATCCTTTGTCTCGGCGCAGTGCTGCTGGGCTGGATAAAGCTGAGTGCCGGTTCACAAATCAAAACGCTCCAGGGTCAACTGGCCGAAGTGCAGGAGGACCGATTTAGTCTCAGCACGGAATTGCGCGCTTGTGCACCGCGCCTGAACGCGTTGCTCCTGAAGTGTTGGATGGACCCAACCCCGTCCAACAAAGCTGAGTTCACCTCTGAATCAAAACGCATCGAGAGCCTGCTCTCGTGGAACGCGAGCGCTTCGGGGCTCAGTTCGGAACGGCAGTCTTTTTCGAAGATGCTCAATGCCTACGCTGCGTTCGCCGAGCATGGACAAGAGGTCGTGCTGGCAAATGACGGCAATAGCCAACGACCGACGTTCGCGGAGGCTCATGCCGTGGTGGAACAACAATCCGCGCCGCTGGTCGCAGCCATCGACGAGTTTACCAGCCAACAAAATCA
>Ga0265327_10003370_pt1 | contig 15380 bp, 12 predicted proteins | sample 41621metaG_FD_202089 | JGI IMG/M metagenome (GOLD analysis project Ga0265327, IMG submission 202089) | Rhizosphere microbial communities from Carex aquatilis grown in University of Washington, Seatle, WA, United States - 4-16-21 metaG | ecosystem: Host-associated > Plants > Roots > Rhizosphere... | reverse complement strand
GTGGATCTTTCGGTCCATACCGCTGATCGTGCAGCTGCTGTTCTGGTTCAACATCGCGTACCTGTACGACAGCATCAGTTTCGGGATTCCTTTCGGGCCGAGCCTGATCACCGTCGATACCAACGAGCTGCTGAGCGGGCTGACCGCCGCGGTGATCGGATTGACCTTGCACCAGGGGGCCTACTTCGCCGAGATCATCCGTGGCGGCATCCTGTCCGTCGACGAAGGCCAATTGGAAGCTGCTGCAGCCCTGGGCATTCCCCGGCGCCGCCAGTTCTTCCGGATCGTGCTGCCCCAGGCCATGCGGTCGGTCATGCCCAACGCCGCCAATGAGGTGATCAGCCTGGTGAAGGGCACGTCCATTGTGTCGACCATGGCCATTGCCGATCTCTTCTATCAGGTGCAGGTCATCTTTGGGCGCAACGGGCGCGTGGTGCCACTGCTCATGGTGGCCACGGTCTGGTACATCGTGATCACGTCGGTACTGACCGTCGTGCAGTACTACATCGAACGGCATTACGCCCGGGGTGCACATCGATGAGCACCATCGAGGTGCGCGGTGTGCACAAGTCCTACGGCCAGGTGGCGGCGCTGCGTGATGTGAATCTGACTGTGCAACAAGGGGAGGTGACGGTCATCATCGGGCCGTCGGGCTCCGGAAAGTCGACGCTGCTGCGCACCCTGAACCACCTGGAGAAGGTGGATGGCGGGACAATCCGCATCGACGGCGAGCTCATCGGGTACCGTCAGCGCGGTTCGGTGCTCTACGAGCTCTCGGAACGAGCCATTCTGCGGCAGCGTTCGCAGGTCGGCTTTGTGTTCCAGAACTTCAATCTGTTCCCGCATTTGACGGTGCTGGAGAATGTGATCGAGGCGCCACTGGCGGTGCGGCGGGCGCCGCGCGCCGAGCTGGTGGCCGAGGCGACCCGGCTGCTGGAACGGGTCGGCGTCGCCGACAAGGTGGCCGAGTATCCGCGCCGGCTATCCGGTGGTCAACAACAGCGGGTGGCCATCGCGCGCGCTTTGGCGTTGCGACCCAAGGTTATTCTGTTCGACGAGCCCACCTCGGCACTGGATCCGGAGCTGGTTACCGAGGTGCTCGACGTGATCCGCCAGCTCGCCAGTGATGGCGCCACCCTGGTGATCGTGACGCACGAGATCGGCCTTGCCCGGGAGATCGCCGACACCGTGGTCTTCATGGATCGAGGCGCGATCGTCGAGCAGGGGCCGCCCGAACAGCTGCTGGACAACCCGTCGCATCCGCGCACCGTCGGCTTCCTATCCAAGGTGTTGGCGTGAGACGTCTTATCGCGTTGTGCTGTGCCGCGCTGGTTGTCCTCGCCGGTTGTGGTGCGGGCGCGGAGCCGGAGGTGTCGTCGGCCTTCAATCTGAGTCCGGACCAAGACCGGGTACGCGTGGCCACGGTGGATACGATCGCGGCCGAGGTGCCCGAAGCCATCCGCAGACGCGGCACGCTGATTGTCACCGGGGACGCTAATTCCGCACCACCACTGCGCTTTTACGCTGATGACGACAAGACGATGATCGGGATCGAAACGGATTTCGCCTACCTGGTGGCAGACATTCTGGGATTGCGGGTAGATCTGCGTTCGGCGGATTGGGCGCAGAACTTCGTCAAGGTGGATTCGGGCGAGGTCGACGCTTTCATCTCGAATGTGACGGTGACCGAGGAACGCAAGGACAAGTTCGACTTCGCGACATACCGTTTGGACAACGTCGCCTTCGAGGTGCGTCGATCGTTGGACTGGAAGGTCAAGGGGGCCAGGGATATCGCCGGCAAGACCATCGGCGTCGGGTCGGGCACCAACCAGGAGGCACTGCTGGTGCAATGGAACGAACAGAACGTCGCGGCTGGTCTTCCCGCCGCCGATCTGAAGTACTTCCAGCAGACCACCGGCTACTACCTGGCATTGGCATCGGGTCGCATCGACGCGTATGTGGGCCCCAATCCGACGGCGGTGTTTCACTCCCAGGCGACCGGACAGACCAAGTTGGTCGGCACATTCTCCGGCGCGGGGGAGGCACTCCAGGGGGAGATCGCGGTGCTGATCAAGAAGGACAATGGGCTGGTTCGGGCGGTCGCGGACGCCATCAATCACGCCATAGCCGACGGCACGTATCGTAAGGTGTTGCAGCGCTGGGGATTGGAGAACGAGGCGGTCGCCAAGTCGGAGATCAACCCCCGCGGACTACCCAGGCAAGGATGACATGACGGCGTGTGAGGATCTGCTGCAGTTTGTGACGGTGGAGCAGCAGGATCCGCTGGCCGCCCCGCTGCTGGCCGAGCTGGCGGTGGAGTACAGCACCCGATACGGCGGGACCCTGGATGAGCACCACGAGTTCCTGGTCAACTACCCGGCCGCGCACTTCACGGCTCCCGACGGTGGTCTGCTGATCGGGGTACAGGGCGGTGCTGCCGTGACCGGTGGCGCCTTTCAGCGATATGACGCCGACACCGCTGAACTCAAACGCATCTGGACGTCCAGCGCCCACCGCCGTCAGGGTCTGGCGGGGCGCACCCTGGCTGCACTGGAACAGGAGATTCGTAGCCGCGGGTATCGGCGCATCTACCTCACCACCGGTCCACGCCAGCCCGAGGCCAAGGCGCTGTATCTGTCTGCGGGGTATCGGCCGCTTTATGACCAGACGCTGTCCGCGGACGAGGTCGGTATCCATCCGTTCGAGAAGGACCTGTAGGCGGCCCTGGCTGGGCACAGAGAACCGAACGGCTTTTCCTTCAAGGTGAGATAAACGCCTTCGTCACGCGGTTCGTGGACGTTGAACATGCCGTGACGACACTGCTCGGATTGGCTCTGGACGGGTACGGATGGCATCCGAGCGCGGATCAGCACACCGGCAGCCCGTTGACCGGAAAGTACTGGACCGAGCAGGTCCAGCACGCCGAACACGGGCTGCTGGATTTCGTGACGTTCGAGGACTCATTCGCCCGCACGCCCGGCGGACGCCTGGACGCGATACTGACTGCCGCGCGCGTAGCCCCGGCGACCACAGGTATCGGGCTCATCCCCACCGCTCCGGCCACCCACAATGAGCCCTTCCACCTCTCCAAGTCGATAGCCACCCTCGACATCGTGTCCGGTGGCCGCGCCGGCTGGCAGGTGACCATCGCCGATACCGAGGATGAGGCCGACGTTTTCGGCCGCACGAAGGTGCTCGCGCTGCATGACTTGCTGGAGGAGGCCGCCGACTCCGTGGAGGTGGTACGGCGGTTGTGGGACAGCTGGGAGGACGACGCCGAGGTCCGAGATCTGACGACGGGGCGGTTCATCGACAGGGACAAGCTGCATTACACCGACTTCGAGGGCCGCTTCTTCTCGGTGAAGGGTCCGTCCATCACGCCCAGATCCCCGCAGGGACAGTCGGTGGTCGCGGCACTCGCCCGCAGCCGTCCCGGACAGGCATTCGCCGCGAATAATGCCGACCTCATCTTCGTCACCCCGCACGACGGCGCCTCTGCCGCTGAGATCCCTGCCCGCCTGCACAACACGGCAGGTCACCGCACCATCAAGGTGCTCGCAGATCTGGTGGTCTCCTTCGGCCGGGAGGACGAGTTCCATTCGGATGCAGCCATATTCACCGGCCAGGCGCCGGAACTGACCGATCTCATCGCCCAATGGCACGAATGGGGTATCGACGGTGTGCGCCTGCGGCCCGCGATCAACGCACTCGACATTCCCGTCATAGTTGACGAACTCGTGCCTCTTCTTCAGGCCCACCACGGGTTCCGCACCGAGTATGAGAACGGAACCCTGCGCGCACGGCTCGGCCTGCCTACCGCCACCAACCGCTACGCAAGGAAGTCGGCATGAACGTCCCACTCTCGGTTCTCGACCTGTCCCCGGTCAGCGAAGGATCGGATGCCGCGACGGCGCTGCGTAATTCGATCGACCTGGCCCAGCATGCCGAGCAATGGGGCTACCGCCGCTACTGGCTCGCCGAGCACCACTTCGTCGCGGTGGCGAGCACCGTTCCCGCACTGGTCATCGCGCATATCGCTGCCGCTACCCGTCGGATCCGGGTGGGTGCCGGTGCCGTCCAGGTCGCCTCGACTACGGCCGCTGCAGTCGTGGAGAGTTTCGGTATCCTCGATGCGCTATACCCGGGGCGTATCGATCTGGGCCTCGGGCGCACGGGCCATCGCATCAGGGATCGGCTTGCCGGAAATGAGCAGAAGCCCGAACCTGCCCCCGCCCATGAGGTGGATGGGTTGTTCATCCCGGAGGCGCCTACGGAGTTCGGCATCAAGGACAACCCGAAGCTGCGGGCCACCGTAGCTACCCTGCAGCAGCCGGGCGCACAGATCGCCGATTTCGATCAGCAGGTGTCCGATATCCAGGCGTTTCTTGACGGTACGTACGTCAGTGCGGAAGGTGTTGCGCTACATATCCGTCCGGGCGAGGGCGCCGATCTGCCGCTGTGGCTGTTCGGTTCCAGCAAGGGTGAATCGGCTCAGGTGGCGGCCCGGCGCGGTCTGCCTTTCGTAGCGAACTACCACGTCACCCCCTGGTCCACCCTGGAGGCCATCGAGGCGTACCGCGAGGCGTTCCGGCCCTCCGCGGCGCTGGCCGAGCCGTACGTCATCGTCTCGGCGGACGCCGTAGCCGCCGAGGACGAGCAGACCGCGCGCCATCTCACCAGCACCTTTGGTCGTTGGGTGCACTCGATCCGATCGGGGCATGGCGCCATTGCGTATCCCGACCCCGATGGTGCACAACCACTTACCGATGAGGAGCGTCGTCAGTCGGAAGATCGGGTCGCTACCCAGTTCGTCGGAGACGCGGGCCAGGTCGCCGAGCGGCTCGACACCCTGGCCAGGGTCACCGGTGCCGACGAACTGGTGGTTACCTCCATCACTCACCGGCACGAAGACCGGCGCAGGTCCTATGAACTCATTGCCAAGGAATGGGGGCTGATCTGATGAGCGCCCCGTCGGATCCGATTCAGGTTCGGGAAGGCAAGGACCGCAAGCCCATTCACCTGGCTGCGCATTTTCCGGGCGTCAACAACACCACGGTGTGGTCCGACCCCGCCTCGGGGAGTCAGATCGATTTTTCCTCCTTCGTGCATCTGGCCCGCACTGCTGAGCGTGGACTTTTCGACTTCTTCTTCCTTGCCGAGGGGCTGCGACTGCGTGAGCACCGTGGCCGAATCCATGACCTCGACGTGGTGGGCCGACCCGATACATTCACAGTGCTGGCCGCCCTCGGCGCCGTTACCGAACGGCTTGGGTTGGTGGGCACCATCAACACCACCTTCAACGAACCCTTCAATGTGGCAAGGCAATTCGCTTCTCTGGACCATCTCTCGGACGGACGGGCCGGCTGGAACATGGTCACCTCGTCCGACGCCTTCACCGGTGAGAACTTCCGGCGCGGCGGCTTCCTGGACCACGCCGACCGGTACCACCGGGCCGAGGAGTTCATCACCGTGGCACGCAAGTTCTGGGACAGCTGGGACGAATCGGGTGAGCCGCGGCTGGTCAACCATCGGGGTGCGCAGTTCACCGTCCGTGGTGTGCCCACCGCGCCGGCATCTCCGCAGCGGCATCCGGTGCTGCTGCAGGCCGGTGATTCGGCCGACGGGCGTGACTTCGGCGCCAAGCATGCCGACGCGCTGTTCACCATCCACTCCTCGATTCCCGCTGGGCAGAAGTACTACGCCGACGTCAAGGCCCGTGCGGTCGCCCACGGCCGGAACCCGGATCAGCTCAAGGTTTTTCCCGGAGTCACCTACGTCCTGGGCGACACCGAGCAAGAGGCCATCGAGAAGGCCGCCTACATCAGGGACCAGCAGGTGGGCCCGCAGACGGCCCTTGCCTATCTGGAACAGGTCTGGGGTCGCGACCTGTCCGGATACGACCCGGATGGCCCCTTGCCGGATGTCGAGCCCACCGGAGACGACTCGATCACCCGGGGGAAGGCGCGCCACGGCGACCCGCGGGAGATCGCCGCGAAGTACCGGGAGATCGCGGAGGCCAAGAACCTGTCGATCCGCGAGCTGATCAAGGAGGTCACCTCGCGCCAGCAGTTCATCGGTACCCCCGCTCAGGTCGCGGCGGAGGTCGACCGCTACATCCAGGCCGATGCCTGCGATGGATTCATCCTGGTCCCGCACCTGACCCCGGCCGGCCTCGACGATTTCGTGGACACCGTGGTGCCGCTGCTACAGGAACGCGGTGCCTTCCGCAGCGAGTACGAACACGAGACGCTGCGCGAACACCTGGGACTGGACCCCATATCTGGTGCGAGTGTCGACTTTCCACGCGAAACCGCGAGTGCGTAGCGCGCGAGAATCCGCCCTTCGGCGCTAGGTGCGCAGGGCGATCTCGACCGCGTCGCGCAGTGACCCCGTCCACGCCGGGCCATGCCCCGGAGCCAGCACATCGGCGTCCACCTCGGCCAGAGCCTGCGCACTGCGACGTGCCTGTTCCATGTCCTTGGTGAACGGAGTGGGCAGCAGCTGTGGTCCCGAACGGCTCGCGATCGGGTGCCCGGTGATGATGGCATCTCCGACCACCAGCACGTGACCGGCGACCAGGAACGAGCAGTGACCTCCGGAATGACCGGGGGTCGGGATCGGAACGGGTGCACCCGGTAGATCCGCAAGCTCGGGACCGAGCGGAACCGCCGTCGGAATGCCGTCACGGACCCCGGCGCCCAGCCGCATCGCGTGGATGACCCACGGCAGCCATCCGGGCCGCCACAGGTTCAGCACCACCTTGAAGGGCTCGGCCTGATCCACATAGTCGCGCCGCACATTGCCCAACTCTGCGTTGTGGGCATACACCGGGACACCGTGTTCGGCGGCCCACCAGATCGCCGTCCCCATGTGGTCGATGTGCCCGTGCGTGAGCACCACGGCGCGCACGTCCTGTGGCTTGTGTCCTAGCGCCGCAATGGATTTCAAGACGTCATCGCGATCGCCCGGGTAGCCGGAGTCGAACAGCGCGACTCCCGAATCATCCGATGCGATCACCCAGTTGACCGCCTCTCCGTTGACCACATGCACGGCGTCGCTGACCTGGGTGATCTCGACCATGAAATAGAGAGTAATGAGTCCTTGGTTAGGGTGGTTGGAGAACTTGCGATGAGCGGTAAGCACCCTTGAGGCGAGGAGCGCGCGGATGGCACGGGAACTGAAGCTGGGATACAAGGCATCGGCGGAGCAGTTCGCGCCGCGTGAGCTCGTCGAGTTGGCGGTCGCCACCGAGTCGCACGGTTTCGACAGTGCGACCGTGAGTGATCATTTCCAGCCGTGGCGATACAACGATGGTCACGCGCCTTTCTCGCTGGCCTGGATGACGGCCGTCGGCGAGCGCACCCAGCGCCTGCAGCTCGGCACCTCGGTGCTGACCCCCACCTTCCGGTACAACCCGGCGGTCACCGCACAGGCCTTCGCCACCATGGGGTGTCTGTACCCGGGCCGCATCTTCCTGGGTGTCGGCACTGGTGAGGCGCTCAATGAGATCGCCACCGGGTTCATCGGTGAATGGCCGGAATTCAAGGAGCGGTTCGCACGGCTGCGCGAGTCGGTCCGGCTCATGCGCGAACTGTGGACCGGTGAGCGCGTTGATTTTGAGGGTGATTACTACCGCACCCAGGGTGCTGCCATCTACGACGTGCCCGAGGGCGGCATCCCCGTCTACATCGCCGCCGGTGGCGCCGTTGTTGCCAAGTACGCGGGGCGTGCCGGCGACGGGTTCATCTGCACCTCGGGCAAGGGCGAGGAGCTGTACAAGGACAAGCTCATCCCCGCCGTCAAGGAGGGTGCGGCACTGGCCGAGCGCAACTTCGACGACATCGACCGGATGATCGAGATCAAGATCTCCTACGACCCCGATCCGGAGAAGGCGCTGGAGAACACCCGCTTCTGGGCGCCGCTGTCGCTGACTCCCGAGCAGAAGCACAGCATCCATGACCCCATCGAGATGGAGCGCGCCGCCGACGAGTTGCCCATCGAACAGGTGGCCAAGCGCTGGATCGTCGCCTCCGACCCGGACGAGGCGGTCGCCAAGGTCGCCGATTATGTGGGCTGGGGCCTGAACCACCTGGTGTTCCACGCACCCGGACACGACCAGAAGCGGTTCCTGGAGCTGTTCAAGAACGATCTTGAACCTCGTCTCCGTAAGCTGGGATGAGCGCTTACGCGAAGACCGTTAGGTACAGATGAGTTCCCTAGTTCGTCGCTTTATCGATGCGGTCAACACCGTGCCGGTGATGGCATTGAACGTGCCCGGACTGCGCAGCGTGGCGGGCCGCTACTTCACCGTCGTCACCTACACCGGCCGTCGATCGGGGCAGATCTTCAGCACGCCGGTGAACTACTGGCGTTCGGGAGATGACATCGTGATCTGGGTCGGCATCCCCGAAAGCAAGAAATGGTGGCGCAATTTCCTCGGAGAGGGCAGGCCGCTGCAGCTCCGGCTCAACGGAGTTGATGTGCCCGGTTACGGAATCGCACGCAAAGACGACAGCGGCCGCGTGACGGTCACTGTTCGTCTTGGCGAGAGCTCCTAGAGCGAAGTCGGCGAGCCGATAGGGTCAGGTCATGCATGACGACCGGCGAATTGTCGAGGACCGCATTCGGCGTTTCGTCGATAAGCGGCTGAACTGCGCCATCTACGTCGATTCGGCGCCGCTGACACTGACGGCGTGGACCGCACCGGGGGAGCCGGTCCCGTTCGCCGAGGCGGCGTCCCAGGAATTCACCGAGATCACTCCCGGGACGCCCTGGGGGCCACCCTGGTCGACGATGTGGCTGCACGTGACCGGAACCGTTCCGGAGCGGTGGCGCGGCCGGTCCGAGGGTGCCCCGGAGATGAGGGTCGAACTCGGCTTCACCGGCGGGCCGGGCTTCAACGCCGAGGGGTTGGTGTACCGGCCCGACGGCACCGTGGTGAAGGGCATCGCGCCGCGCAACGCGTTCGTGCCCATCGACGATCCGGACGCCCCGGTGGACTTCTACATCGAGGCTGCCGCCAACCCGGACATCGGCAAGCATTTCTGGTCGCCAATGCCATTGGGAGACAAGGCTACTTCCGGTGATGAGGCGCTGTACCGGCTGGGTGGTATCGACCTTGCGCTGCGCGACCTGAACCTGTGGGGGCTGCAGCAGGACATCGCAACCCTGGACGGGCTGATGCATACGCTCCCCGAGGATCTGCCGCGCCGCCACGAGATTCTGCGCGCGCTGGAACGCATGGTGGACACGGTGGATCCCGAGGATCTCGCGGGTACCGCGGCCGACGGACGTGCCGAACTCGCCGAGGTGCTGGCGCGCCCAGCGTATGCCAGTGCCCATCGGATCACCGCCGTCGGGCACGCTCATATCGACTCGGCGTGGCTGTGGCCGGTGCGTGAGACGGTCCGTAAGTGTGCACGGACCTTCTCGAACATGGTCGACCTGATGGACCGGCATCCAGACTTCCGATTCGCCTGCTCCTCGGCGCAGCAGTACGCGTGGATCAAGGACAAGTACCCCACCCTGTTCGCTCGCATCAAGGAGAAAGTTGCTGCGGGACAGTTCATTCCGGTGGGCGGAATGTGGGTTGAGGCCGATACGAACATGCCCGGCGCGGAGGCGATGGCCCGCCAGTTCGTGGCGGGCAAGCAGTTCTTCCTCGACGAGTTTGGGATCGACACCCCGGAGGTGTGGCTGCCCGACTCGTTCGGCTACTCCGCGGCGATGCCCCAGATCGTCACCGCTGCCGGTTCGGAATACTTTTTGACACAGAAGATTTCGTGGAACTCGGTCAACCGGATGCCGCATCACACCTTCATCTGGGAAGGGATCGACGGCACCGGGGTGTTCACGCATTTCCCGCCTGTCGACACCTACAACTCCGATCTGGGCGGCGGCGACCTCGCGCATGCGCAGCGCAACTACCGCGACTCCGGGGCGGGCACCATGTCGCTGGTGCCCTTCGGCTACGGAGACGGGGGCGGCGGCCCCACCCGCGAAATGCTGGCCTACGCCACGCGCAAGCGGTCGCTGGAAGGCTCACCCACGGTGGCCCTGGGTACCCCGGCGGAGTTTTTTGCCGCCGCCCACGCCGAGTACGCCAACCCGCCGCGCTGGTCCGGTGAGCTCTATCTGGAGCTGCACCGCGGCACGTACACCTCGCAGGCGAACACCAAGCAGGGCAACCGACGCAGCGAGCACTTGCTGCGCGAGGCAGAGCTGTGGGCGGCGACGGCAGCGGTGCACGCCGGATACGAGTACCCGTACGACGAGCTGGACGAGATCTGGAAGCTGGTGCTGCTGCAGCAGTTCCACGACATCCTGCCCGGCAGCTCCATCGCCTGGGTGCACCGGGACGCCGAACGGAACTACGCGGCGATCGCGACGAGGCTGGAAGCCATCATCGAATCCGCGACGCGGACCCTGGCGGGCCAGGGTGACCACAGACTGGCTTTCAATGCTGCGCCGCACGATCGCGACGGGGTACCCGCGCTGGGCGCCGCTGTCGCCGATCAGCCCACCTCCGTCACTCCCGTGACGAGTGACGGAGGGTTCCTGCTGGACAACGGGATTCTGGCGGCCACCTTCGATGCCGACGGTCTGTTGGTCTCCCTCGTCGATGCGGCCAGCGGCCGGGAGGCCATGGCGGCGCCGGGGAATCTGCTGCAGTTGCATCGCGATACGCCGAACCAGTGGGACGCCTGGGATATCGACGGCTTCTACCGGAACACCGTCACCAATCTGACGCCGGCGAGCTCGGTTGCCGCCGCGGACGGTGCGCTGGTGATCAAGCGTGAATTCGGCATTTCACATCTTGTGCAACGCATCACGCTGCAGGATGGCGCGCCCGCACTGGACATCGAGATCGATATCGACTGGCACGAGTCCGAGAAGCTGCTCAAATTGGCGTTCCCGTTCGACGTGCAGGCCGACCGATCGGCGTCGGAAACCCAGTTCGGCCATGTGTATCGGCCCACGCACGCCAACACCTCGTGGGACGAAGCCAAGTTCGAGATCTGTGCGCACCGTTGGGTGCATGTGGGCGAATCCGGATACGGCGTGGCGGTGGCCAACGATTCGACCTACGGGCACGACATCAGTAGACGTGGCACCACCACCGTGGTGCGGATGTCCCTTTTGCGTGCGCCGCTCTTTCCGGATCCCGATTGCGATCAGGGACATCACCGATTGAGGTTCTCGGTGCGCCCCGGCGCGACGATTGGCGACGCTGTCGAGCAGGGATACCGGCGCAACCTCGACACGAGGGTCGTCGAAGGCGCCGCAGTGAGCATCGAACCTCTTATCAGACTGGATAACCCGGCCGTCGTCGTGGAATCGGTGAAGCTGGCCAACGACCGCAGCGGTGATCTGATCGTCCGGCTCTACGAGTCGCGCGGTGGGCGGGCCGATGTGAGCATCCATGCGAATTTCAGCCACGACGGGGTGGCCGTGACCGATCTGCTGGAACGGCCGATCGAGTATCCGGATGCGATCAAACTCTGGGTCAACGATATTCAACTGACATTGCGTCCGTTCAAAATTCTGACGCTGCGATTCACTCGTGTAGGAAGGCGTGTATGACCGAGCCCAAGGCGTCCAGTATCTACATTGCCTCACCCGAAGGTGATACCGGAAAGTCCACCGTCGCACTGGGTGTGATGCATCGGCTGGCCGCATCGGTGGCACGCGTGGGCGTGTTCCGCCCCATCGCGCGGTCCGGGGAGAGTGTGGACTACATCCTGGAACTGCTACTGGAGCAGAGCACCGCCGACATCGCCTATGAGGATTGTCTCGGCGTCTCGTACCACGATCTCCATCAGGATCCAGATGCGGCGATCGCCCAGATCGTCGACAGATACCACGTGGTCGCAGAGCGCTGTGATGCCGTAGTGATTGTCGGCAGCGACTACACCGATGTCGCAAGTCCCAGCGAGCTGAGTACCAACGCCCGCATCGCGGTCAATCTCGGCGCACCGGTTCTGTTGACCATCAAGGGATTCGATCGAACGCCGGACGAGGTGGCGGCTCTTGCCGAGGTCTGTCTCGGTGAGCTCAAGGTGCAGCGTGCACACACCGCTGCCATTGTGGCGAACCGGTGTAATCCCGATCAGCTGGACGAGGTGCGCCAGGCGTTATCGCGTTTCGACAAGCCCGCCTGGGTGCTGCCCGAGGTACCCCTGTTGGTCTCGCCGTCGGTAGAAGAGCTCATGAAAGCGGTGAAGGGCTCGTTGGTCAGCGGCGACGAGGCGCTACTGTCCCGCGAGGCCACCAGCTTCATGGTGGCGGGCATGACGGCCGAGCATTGCTTGGAGCGCCTGCAAGAGGGCCAGGCCGTCATCTTCCCCGCCGACCGATCCGATGTGCTGCTGGCGGTGGCGAGCGCGCATGTGGCGGAAGGATTTCCGTCGCTGTCCGCGATCATCCTCAACGGCGGACTCAAGCTGCACCCGCGGATCGCCGACCTGGTGGACGGTATCGGGCTGCGGTTGCCGATCATCGAGACGGATTCGGGCACGTTCGAGACCGCGAGCGCCGCGGCGCATGCCCGGGGCCGGGTTACGGTGGCCTCGGCCCGCAAGATCGACACCGCACTGGCGCTGATGGATCGGTATGTCGATGGCGCGGATCTCATCGCGCAGCTGGCCATTCCGATTCCATCGGTCACCACGCCGCAGATGTTCGAGTATCAGCTGTTGGATCGGGCGCGGGACAACCGTAAGCGCATCGTGCTCCCGGAAGGCGACGACGACAGGATCCTCAAGGCGGCCGGGCGACTGCTGCAGCGCCAGGTCGCAGATCTGACAATCCTGGGTGAAGAGGCGGAGATTCGTTCCCGCGCAGCCGAGCTGGGTGTTGACATCTCGAATGCCCTGGTGGTCAGCCCCAAGACCAGTGAGCTCGCTGAGCAGTTCGCGGGCCAGTACTTCGAGCTGCGCAAGCACAAGGGCATGACTCCTGATCGTGCGCGCGAGATCATGCGCAACGTCTCGTACTTCGGCACCATGCTGGTGTACAACGACATCGTCGACGGCATGGTGTCGGGCGCGGCGCACACCACCGCGCACACGATTAGGCCAGCGTTCGAAATCATAAGGACGACGTCCGGTGTTTCTACAGTGTCCAGCATCTTCCTGATGTGCCTGGCCGACCGGGTATTGGCCTATGGCGATTGCGCCATCGTGCCCGACCCCACCTCCGAGCAGCTGGCCGATATCGCCATCTCCTCGGCGCGCACGGCCGCCCAGTTCGGCATCGACCCGCGGGTCGCGATGCTGTCCTACTCGACGGGAAACTCGGGTAGCGGTGCCGAGGTTGAAAAGGTGCGTATCGCAACTGAATTGGTTCGTACAAGGCAGCCCGAGCTGCTGGTCGAGGGTCCCATCCAATACGACGCGGCAGTGGAGCCCTCGGTGGCGGCCACCAAGATGCCCGACTCTCCGGTCGCCGGACGCGCGACGGTGCTGATTTTCCCGGACCTCAACACCGGGAACAACACCTACAAGGCGGTGCAACGCAGCGCCGGGGCCATCGCCATCGGGCCCGTGCTGCAGGGCTTGCGCAAACCCATCAATGATCTCTCCCGCGGCGCTCTGGTGGAGGACATCGTCAACACGGTCGCGATCACCGCGATCCAGGCCCAGGACCTGACCCGATGAGCGCGGTACTGGTCCTGAACTGCGGCTCGTCTTCGGTGAAATACCAGCTCATCGAACCGGATTCGGGCAGGGTGGACGCGCACGGGCTGGTGGAGCGCATCGGTGAAGAGCCGGTCCGCAATCACGAAGAGGCACTGCGGCTGGTTTTCGACTCCATCAACACCGACGATGTGGTGGTGGTGGGCCATCGTGTGGTGCACGGCGGACAGAAGTTCCACGAGCCGACGGTGCTCGACGACGCCGTGGTCGCGCAGATCGCGGAGCTGTCGTCACTGGCGCCGCTGCACAATCCGGCCGGTGTGCAGGGCATCGAGGTGGCCCGGCGCCTGCTGCCCGATGTGCCGCAGGTGGCGGTGTTCGACACCGCGTTCTTCTACAGCCTGCCGCCAGCGGCGGCCACCTATGCGCTCGATCGTGAGGTCGCAGAGCGATACGGCGTGCGGCGCTACGGATTCCACGGCACCTCGCATCAATACGTGTCACAGCAGGCCGCCGGCTACCTGGGGCGCGCGTACGCCGACATCAACCAGATCGTGCTGCACCTGGGCAACGGCGCATCGGCGTCGGCGATCCTGCATGGCCGCGCCGTGGAGACCTCGATGGGCCTCACTCCGCTGGAGGGCCTCGTGATGGGCACCCGTACCGGCGATATCGACGCCGGCATCGTGTTCCATTTGGCGCGCCACGGCATGAGCATCGATGAGATCGACACGGTGTTCAACCGCCGTTCCGGCATGCTCGGACTGTGCGGGGCCAACGATTTTCGTGAAATTCATCGGCTGATCGAGGCGGGAGACGCATCGGCGCAGCTTGCGTACAACGTTTATGTGCACCGGCTGCGCAAGTACATTGGCGCCTACATCGCGACATTGGGTGGCGCCGATGTCATCTCCTTCACCGCCGGGGCGGGCGAGAACGACGCAGTGCTGCGTGCCGATGCCATGGCCGGACTCGAAGTGCTCGGCATAGAGCTCGATCCGGAACGAAACCTGTTGAGATCCAGCGAAATTCGCCGCATATCCACCGATGATTCACGAGTGACGGTGCTGGTGGTGCCCACCAACGAGGAACTGGCCATCGCCAGGGCGGCGGTGGGGGCGGCTCTAAAGCAATGATGTCGGCCGGGTGGCGTTGGCCAGATCAACCAGTGCGTAACGGTGGGTGCGCTCGGTGGCCCGGCGGGCCAATGCTCGCAGGCTACGCTCAACACCTTGGCGCAGGCCGCGTTTGGTGAACGGGACACCCAGGATGTGGTGTCCGGTCGAATGATTGGTCTTGATCCAGTCCAGCGCCGTCCCGAGCACCAGCGCGCGGATCTGCAGCACACGCGGTTCCGTCTCGGGTAGTGCTTCCACCCTGCGGGCCGCCTCGCGGATGTCGTCCTCGGTGACCTCGGAGAGCGTACGACCCGAGAGCAGGGTGACCGCACTGGTGAGGCGCGCGGTGGTGAAATGGCGCGACGTGGGAGGAACGTTGTCGAGCATGCGCACTGCCTCGGCCCGCTCCCCGCGGGAGGCCAGGGTGCGGGCAAACCCGTATCCCGCGGAGATGACGCTGTTGTCGGTGGACCAGACGGTGCGGTAGAAGTCGAGGTTCTTCTCGTCATTGGCAAGTTCGGCGGTGGCGGCAAGTGCCATCTTGGGGGCGATCTCACCGGGCAAGAAGTCCAGAACAGCGGTGAAATGCTTTGTGGCTTGGTCATAGTCACCGTTGAGAAGGGCC
>Ga0265327_10003369_pt1 | contig 15395 bp, 14 predicted proteins | sample 41621metaG_FD_202089 | JGI IMG/M metagenome (GOLD analysis project Ga0265327, IMG submission 202089) | Rhizosphere microbial communities from Carex aquatilis grown in University of Washington, Seatle, WA, United States - 4-16-21 metaG | ecosystem: Host-associated > Plants > Roots > Rhizosphere... | reverse complement strand
ACTCGGCAAAAGCCCGCCGCAATGCGGCTGGCACGAGCCCGTTGACCGTCGCCTCAGGCACCCGGCGCATCGTCCGGGCCCGGCACATCCGCAACGACCGGCTGGCGGACGCCCTCCACTGGTGGGCATTCAACGCCATCAGCCGATCACCGGGTGCACGTGCCCTCTACGATCACCGGCGGGAGCTCGGAGACGGCCACGCCCAGGCACTCCGGGTCGTCTCCAACCGATTGGTCGGGATCCTCCACGGCTGCCTAAAGAGCCACACCGTCTACAGCGAGGACGTGGCTTGGTCGCATCGATTCCCCAGCGCCGCTTGACTTTCCCGCACGTGGGATGTCTGAGCCCGACGGCGTCACCGGTGCGAGGCGGGCGGCGGTCGGCAGGGTGAGCCGCACGCTACGGAACCGGATCGACCCGCCCAGACGGGGCTGGGCGTAGGTGACCGTGGTGGCCACCAGCTGCAGCTCCACGTCGGACGACGGGGTGCCGGTGTAGGCGACGATCTCCAGCGGCACGCTGACCACGTGGCTGGCCCCGTCGAGGACCACCGGCACCGGCGTGGCCTGGTTGCCGAGCACGGTGCCGGTCGTCCTGTCGACCAGCTGGGCGAAGACGCGGGCCGGCCGGGGGCTGGCCGGGGCCGTCCCCGAGTACGTGACCGTCAGGCGCGGTGCGCCCACCACGACCACCGGCCGGCTGAACCGCACGGGGACGTCGACGGCGTTGGCCGCCGGGGCCGGGGTGATGGGGCCGACCAGGCTGCTGAGGAGCTGGCCGGCCGGCAGCGTGGTCACCGGCCCGGACCCGCCGGTGGCCACCAGGGCCAGGGTGCCCGACCCCGACGTCGTCACCGGGGCACCCGCCGCCACCGGATAGGAGGGCGCCGAGTAGGTGGTGCCGTTCTGGTCGACGAAGCTGAACCCGGGGCCGGTGTCGACCGAGCGGTCCCGGTCCACGTAGCGCTTGAGCCAGGCCATGGTGGCCTCCTCGGGGGCAGCCGTGTTACCCGCCGCCGTCAGGCAGACGCCATGGCCGCCGCAGAACCACTGCATCGACGTCGGCACGCCCCGGGCCCGCAACGCCTGGTAGTTGTCGACGCCCTCCTGCAGGGTGAACAGGGTGTCGACGGTGCCCTGGAGGATGAGCGTGGGGACGTGCACGTCACCCAGGTACTGGGCCGGCCCCCGTGCCGCGAACCAGGCCGCCTGGGTGGGCGAGACCGTGCCCGTCGCCTTGCCGGCGGCCGACGCCGCCAGCACCTCGGGGGCGACGTGGTCGCTGCTGGCCAGGTCGGTCAGGATGCCGGACCAGCCCGACTTGACGATGCCCGACTTGAACAGGCTGCTGGTGAGCGAGTGCCAGGCGATGGTGGGCACGATGGCGTCCACCCGACAGTCCGTGGCGGCGGTGACGAACTGGATGCCGCCGCCGTAGGAGCCGCCGACCATGCCCATGCGGGGGTCGCCGGGGGCGTCGAGCTGCACGCCCGGGCGGGTGGCCACCCAGTCGATGAGGGTGCTCACGTCCCGTGCCTCGTAGTTGGGGCTGTCCACCTCGGCCTGGCCGCCCGAGGCGCCGAAGCCGCGCGGGTCCCAGGTGAGGACGTTGTACCCGCCCTGGAACAACGAGGCGATGGCGTCGGCCCCGAGCAGGCCCTGACCGGTGCCAGGGCTGGTGTCGGTGTCGCCCGGCTCGCTCCATCCCGGGCCCATCAGGATCGTGGGGTGGGTCGACCCGGCCGCCCCGCCGTACGAGTCGAGCGGGAACCAGTGGGCCCGGATGACCGTGCCGTCGAACGAGGTCACGTTCCAGTCCGACGTCGAACCGGTCACCGGTGTGGCCGTCACCGGGTTGGCGGGCCCGGCCCGGTGGCAGGTGGCCGCGGCCGTGGACGCGGCCGCCGTGGTGGTGGTGGCCGATGTCGAGGAGGAGGAGCACGCGGTCAGCGACGCGGCCAACGCCAGGCCGGCCCCGATCGCGGCCCAGGCCGGCCGGGGGCCCCGACGGTGACGGGAGCGGCGGGACGGGACGGCGGGCGGGCGCATCGCGGGAGTGTTGCACCGGCCGGTCGCCGGGGCAATCACCGCTGCCGGGTCAGTAGAGCCCGACGATGTTGCCGTCGTCGTCGAGGTCGATGTCGAAGGCGGCCGGGTGGGAGCCGAGCCCGGGCATGGTGCGCATGTCGCCGCAGATGGCGTACGCGAATCCGGCCCCGGCGGACAGCCGCACCTCCCGCACCGGCAGGCGCCACCCGGTAGGGGCCCCCTTGAGGGTCGGCACCGATGAGATGGACAGGTGGGTCTTGGCGATGCACACCGACAGGCCGCCGAACCCCTCGGTCTCCAGCTGGTCGATGCGGCGTCCCGCCTCCGGCGCGTAGTCCACCCCGTCGGCCCCGTACACGCGGGTGGCGATGGTCTCGATCTTCTCGCGCAGCGTGGCCTCCGACGGGTAGAGGAAGTGGAAGTCGTTGGGTTCCTCGGCCGCCGCCGCCACCGCCTCGGCCAGCTCGGTGGCGCCGCGACCGCCGTCGGCGAAGTGGGTGGTGACCGCGCACCGCGCCCCCAACGAGGCGGCGATCTCCCGGATGGCGTCGTACTCGCTCTCGTGGTCGCCGGGGAAGGCGTTGATGGCCACCACCGGCGTCACGCCGTGCAGCCGTACGTTCTCGATCTGCTTGACCAGGTTGGCCCCGCCCATCCGTACCTCCTCGGGGTTCTCCTCGAGGATGGCCGTCGGCAGCGGCCGACCGGCCACGATCCGGTGGGCGCCGGAGTGGGCCTTGAGGGCGCGCACGGTGGTGACCACCACGGCGGCGTCGGGGACGAGCCCCGATACCCGGCACTTGATGTTGAAGAACCGCTCCGCCCCCATGTCGGCGCCGAACCCGGCCTCGGTCAGGAGGTAGTCGCCGGTGTGGATGCCGATCCGGTCGGCCACCACCGAGGAATTGCCGTGGGCGATGTTGCCGAACGGGCCGGCGTGCACCAGCACCGGCGTGTGCTCGAGGGTCTGGAGCAGGTTGGGCATCAGGGCGTCGCGCATGATGACGGCCATCGCCCCCGCCCCGCGCACCTGCTCGGCCGTCACCGGCCGGCCACGCACGTCGAAGCCGACCACCACCGCGCCCAGCCGGCGGCGCAGGTCGGGCAGCGACGTGGCCAGGGCCAGGATGGCCATGACCTCGGAAGCGGCCGTGATGTCGAAGCCCGCCTGCCGGGGCACGCCGTCCTGGGCCGTGCCCAGCCCGGTCACGATGTTGCGCAGCGCCCGGTCGTTGACGTCGAGCACGCGGCGCCACGTGATGGCGTGCGGGTCGAGCTCCAGCTCGTTGCCGTGGAACAGGTGGTTGTCGACGATGGCGGCCAGGGTGTTGTGGGCCGCCGTGACGGCGTGGATGTCGCCCGTCAGGTGCAGGTTGAAGGCCTCGAACGGTCCGGCCTGGCTGTAGCCGCCGCCCGCTGCGCCGCCCTTGATCCCGAAGGTCGGCCCCATGGAGGACTGGCGGATGGCGGCGGTGGCCCGCCGGCCGATGTGACTGAAGCCCTGGGCCAGCCCGATGGTGGTGGTGGTCTTGCCCTCGCCGAGCGGGGTCGGGGTGACCGCCGTCACCACGACGTAGCGGGCCCGGGGCCGGTCGGCCAGCGCCTCCACCGCGTCGAGGGAGATCTTGGCCACGTACCGGCCGTAGGGCTGGAGCAGCTCGTCGCCGATGCCCATGCCGGCGGCCACCTCGGTCACCGGTGCCAGCGGGGTCCGGCGGGCGATCTCGAGTGCGGTCAGCGGCGGGGCGTCGGACATCGGGTCTCCTCGGGCCGGGTGGGGCGCCCCGCGACGGGGGAGCGGCCCGGACACTAACGCGCCCCCCGGGCGACCCGACGGGGGAGCGGCTACGGTGGCGACATGGATCGTGACACCCTTACTGACAGAAGATTGGGGCGGCGGGCGTCACGGCCGGCGGCCGTCGCCGCCACGCTCGTCGCGCTGCTCGGCCTGTCTGCCGCAGCCTGTGGGGGACCCTCCGCCGGAACGGCCACCTCCACCACGGCCAGGACGGCCACCGACCTCGTCGGGAAGCGGTACTGCGAGGTGCTCCTCGTCCACCTCGGCTCGGCCGGCCTGTTCGCCGATGTGTACAACACCTACCCGCTCAACAGCTGCCCGGCCCAGCAGTGGGAGGCCATCGACGCCGCCGCCCTGGCCCGGGACCACCACGCGCTGTTCGCCGAGCTGAACGGACCCCGCTACTGGCTGATGGACGAGATCCGCAAGGTGCGGTCGGGCGCCAAACAGGTGGCGGTGTTCGGCGGCATGGCCATGATCCGCGAGGCCACCGTGCAGATCGGCCCCAGCATCGCCGCGGCACAGGCGCCGTACACGCCACACGTCGTCGACCGGCAGGCGGCCTTCACCTTCCACGCCGGACGCCAGGTCTACGAGCTCGTCGATCCCGCCGGCACGGTGTGGGTGATGCAGACCTGGAGCCAGTCGAAGGACCCGACCCTGTCCCGGGCCGACCTGCCCGGGCTCGGCGCCCGGCTCACCCTGCCCACAGGCTGGACGTACCGGGTCCGGACGCTGACGTCCCCGTTGGTGGTGGCCACCGACGCCCACCCCGCCCACGTGCTGCAGGACGAGCTCCAGAACAGCTACTCCGAGGAGACGTCGCAATGACCGGTCCCGGCACGGCTCCGACCGAGGAGCGACCTCTGCGGATGGCCGGGGCGATGGGCTCGCCCTACTCGCGCAAGATGCGCGCCGTCCTCCGGTTCCGACGGATCCCGTACCGCTGGGTCCTGCGCGACTCGGCGTGGGACGACCTCCCGGAACCGCCCGTCCGGCTCATCCCCGCCGTCAGCCTGGCCGACGCATCGGGTGCCTATCCCGACGCGATGGTCGACTCGAGCCCCCAGATCGTCCGCCTCGAAGCACTGGTGGCCGGTCGCAGCATCGTGCCCCGGGACCCGGCGGTGGCGTTCCTCGACGCCCTTCTGGAGGACTACGCCGACGAGTGGGTGACCAAGGCGATGTACCACTACCGCTGGTGGTACGACGAATGCGCGGCCCTGGCCGGCCAGCTGCTGCCGCTCGACGTCGACGAGCAGATGCAACCCGACGAGCTCGCCCGGGCCAGCGCCTGGATCACCGGGCGGCAACGGTCCCGGATGGCCCTCGTCGGTTCCACCGAGGCCAACCGCCCGGTCGTCGAGGCCTCCTACCTGCGGCTGCTCGACCTCTTCGAGGCCCACCTCGTCCGCCATCCCTACCTGCTCGGCAGCCGGCCCGGCCGGGGCGACTTCGCGCTCTTCGGCCAGCTGAGCCAGCTGGTCGGCTGGGACCCGGTGCCGGCACGGGCGGCCGTCGAGCGGGCACCCCGGGTGGTCCACTGGGTGGCGCGGACCGACGACCTGTCGTGGCTGCCGGTCGAGGACGGGACCGGGTGGGTCGGCCCGGGCGATGTGCCCGACACGACGACGGCCCTGCTGGCGGAAGCTGGCCGCACCTATGCGCCCTTCCTGCTGGCCAACGCCGCCGCCCTGGAGGCCGGAGCCGACGAGGTGGTGTGCACGCTCGACGGGCTCGAGTACCGCCAGGCCCCGTTCGGCTACCAGGGCAAGTGCCTGCGGTGGTTGCGGGAGGCCCATGCTGCGCTCGACGGGCCGACCCGCGCCGTGGTCGACGGCCTGTTGGAGGGCACCGGCTGCGAGGTGCTGTTCCGGTGACGGCGGCCAGCGGCCCCACGGACGACCGGGACCCTCGGGTCACGCTCTTCGGCCACTGGATCTGCCCGTACTCGGTGCGGGTGTCGTTCGCGCTGTCCGAACGCGGGATCGGGCACCACGTGGTGGACGTCCCGCCCACCGCCGCCCGACCGCGCGGCTACGTGGTGCCGGAGGAGTTCACCGCCAATTCGCCGCTCGGTGAGATCCCCCTGGTGCGGATCGGGGACCAGTACCGGGCCGACTCGCTGCCCATCCTGGAGTGGCTGGAGGACCGGGTCGACGCGCCGCCGCTGTTGCCGTCCGGGTCCGCAGCCCGTGATGACGTGCGGTCGGCCATGGCGTGGGTCGACGCCGAGGTGTTCGGGCCGATGATCGGCGTCTACTACGGGACCCGACCCGACCGGGTGGCCGACGCCTCGCGGCGTCTGGCCGCCGCCCTGGCCGAGCTCGGCCGCCGGCTGGGCGACGGGGGCTGGCTGGCGGGCGGAGCCCCGTCGCTGGCCGAGGCGGCTGTCGTGCCCTGCTACGTCCGTCTCGAGGGCCTGCGCCGGCTCGGTTTCGACGATCCGGTCGATCCTGCGACGGCAGACCACGCCGGGCGCACGCTGGCACTGGCCGGGGGACGGGCCGTGGCCTGGTCGAACGAGCAGACGGACGAGTTCGTCGGGCGGTTCGAGGCCTACCGGGCGCGCCGACGGGACGCGGCCGGCGGCCCGTCCTCAGCCGGGTAGCACCATGGACGTCCTGGTGGTGATGGACCCGCTCGCATCGTGCGATCCGGCCGTCGACACCTCGATCGGCCTCATGCGGGCCGCCTCCGAGCGGGGCCACCGCGTCCGCGCTACGACAGGCCCCGAGCTCGCCCTCCGGGACGGCCGTCTCCTCGCCGTCAGCCGTGGCGTGGAGCCGTCGGGCGACGGGGTGTCCGAGGGGCCGGCGGACCTCCTCGACGTGGCCGACGCCGACGTGGTCCTGGTGCGGTCCGACCCGCCGGTGGACGCCGCCTACCTGGCGATGACCCTGCTGCTCGAGCACGTCCGTGGGCGGGTGCTGGTCGTCAACGACCCGCGCGGACTCCGGGAGGCCAACGAGAAGCTCTACGCCTGCCGGTTCGACGGTCTGGTGCCGCCCACGCTGGTGGCGGCCGACCGCGGTCTGCTGGCCGCCTTCGCAGCCGAGCACGACGAGGTGGTGCTCAAGCCGCTCGACGGGCACGGCGGACGCGGTGTCGTGCGCTTGCGTGCGGACGCCCCGGACGCCGATGAGATCCTGGACGCGGCCACAGCGGGCGGCCGGGTCGTGGTCATGGCCCAACGCTTCCTGGCCGGGGTGGCCGACGGCGACCGGCGCATCCTCCTCCTCGACGGGCGTCCGCTCGGGGTCCTCCTGCGTCGACCGGCCCCCGGCGAGTTCCGGGCCAACCTCGGGCTCGGGGGCCGGGCCGAGGTGGTGCCGCTCGACGACCGCGACCTCCGGATCGTGGACGCTATCGCCCCCGCACTGCGGGCCGACGGGTTGTGGTTCGTGGGCATCGACGTCATCGACGGCCACCTCTCGGAGGTCAACGTGACCAGCCCGACCGGGCTGCGCCAGCTGGCCGACCTGTCGGGCACGCGCCCCGACCTCGAGGTGGTGGCGTGGCTGGAGGAGCGCTGCCGGCTCAGGGGGTGAGCACCGGCTCCTGGGCCGGGCCCCACACCTCGCGGTTGTCGGCCCGCCGCACCGAGCGCCGGGGCCGGACGTCGAGCAGGGGGTCGAGGCCGGCCGCGGCCAGCAGCGAGCGGACGGTGGCCTGCTCGGCCGGCGACGCGGCGGCGAAGGCGTCCTGCAGGCGGGTGAGCAGGAAGATGCGGTAGGGGATGACCGCCACCGTCATCGGGTGACCGCGCCAGGTGAAGGTGGTGGTGCCGCTGATCCGGCGCTTGGGCTTGCCCAGTACCACCTCGCCCTCGGCCACGTCGGGGTGCTCCTCGAGCCAGGCGTCGACGGCCGCCACCTGGGCCACGGCCTCCTCGAGGTACTCCTCGCCGATGTAGGCGAGCAGGGCGGCCAGGGTGTCGGGCACGGCGTCGTCGGCGAAGAGCTCCTCGCCGCAGTCGCCGTACTCGGAGGCGTCCTGCACCGGCGCCTGCATGCGCTCCACCCACCGCCACACCCGCTGGGCGCGCTGCTTCATGAGGACCGACGGGTACGGGTCGCGGGCCAGGTGGGCGTAGAGGGGGCCGAAGAAGCCGTAGTCGGCGATGGTGGGGCGACCGCCCAACAGGAAGGGCGACCCGGCCAGGTGGGCGTCGAACAGGGCCAGGAACTCCTCGTACGAGCGCTCGATCGCCGGCACCAGCTCCTCGGTCACGCCGAAGGAGGTGGTGGCCGACCGCATGCGGTCGCTGGCGAAGGCGAAGACGGCCTCACGGGTGGCATCGTCGGCCCCGACGACCAGGGCGGCGCTGAAGTCCTTGGCCAGGAAGGGCACGTTGACGTCGTCGAAGTCCCAGCGGTAGTGCATGGCCGGACGGAGCAGGCCCTCGCCGCCGAACAGCTCGAGCAGGTGGGCCAGCGTGCGGAGCACCCCTCCCGACGGGAAGGCCGACCTCTCGGGCGGCTGGGTGGCGTCGAGGTGCTCGATGATGTCCACCGTGTCCTGGACGATCGTCCCGTCGGGCGTCTGGAGCACCGGGATGATCCACCGTCCGATGGCCGGCTCGATCTCGCCGCCGTAGCGGGCGTCGCCGGGGGCCCGCTCGACGTAGTCGATGCGGTGGGTGCGGAGGTAGGAGCGGGCCTTGCCGGAGTAGAGCGACGCCGGCATGGCGTAGAGCACGTAGGGATCCATGGGTGTCTCCTGTTCCGGTGGCGGTCGGGGCGGGGCCCCGTGGCGGTTGCGAGTGTATCTTCTGTCAGCTACGTTGACACATGTCACAGCCATTGACAGAAGTAGTCCCCGCCGGCCGACGGGGCGGGGACAGGGGGACGGGCATGGACCTGGAGGTCGCACGGGGCGAATGGGAGCGGTGGCGGGCCGTCGATCCGGCCCCCGTAGCGCTCGGCGAGGACGAGGTCCGCCTGCGGGTGGACCGTTTCGGGTTCTCGTCCAACAACGTCACGTACGCCGTGATCGGCGACATGCTCCGCTACTGGGAGTTCTTCCCGGCGTCGCCGCCGGAGCCGGGCGACGCCACGTCGTGGGGCCGTGTGCCGGTGTGGGGATTCGCCGACGTGGTCGAGTCGGCATCGGTCGACGTGGCGGTCGGCGAGCGGCTGTTCGGCTTCCTCCCGATGTCGACCGAGCTGGTCATCCGGGCCGGCCGGGCCGACGGTTCCACCGTCAGCGACGTGTCGCCCCACCGGGCCGGACTCGCGGGTGCCTACAACAGCCTCCGGCGCTGCGCCGCGGACCCCGCCTGGCGGGCCGACCGCGAGGACCTGCAGATGCTGCTGTATCCCCTGTTCTTCACGTCCTATCTCATCGACGACTTCCTGGCCGACCAGGACGACCTCGGGGCCTCCCAGGTCGTCGTGACCAGCGCGTCGGCCAAGACGTCGATCGGCCTGGCCCACCGCCTGCACCAGCGCGGGCGCCGGGTCGTCGGTCTCACCTCGCCCGGCAACGCCGCCTTCTGCCGATCGCTCGGCGTGTACGACGAGGTGCTCCACTACGACGAGGCCGATCGCCTCGACCGGGCCCCGTCGGTGCTGGTCGACGTGGCGGGCGACCAGGACGTGGTGCGGGCCGTCCACCGCCGCCTCGACGCGGGGCTGGCGTTGTCGCTCATTGTCGGCGACACCCACTGGGACCACGAGGCGGGCGGTGGTCCGGCCGACCTGCCCGGTCCCGCCCCCACGTTCTTCTTCGCCCCGGGCCAGGTGGCCAAGCGCTCGCAGGACTGGGGCGAGGAGGAGCTCGGCCGTCGCATGGCCCAGGCGTGGCAGGACTACGCCGGATGGGTGACCGGATGGCTCACCCTCCGCCACGCCGCCGGGCCGGACGCCGTGATCGAGGTCTTCCGCACCTACCTGCGCGGCGGGGTGGACCCGGGACTCGGCACCACCTGCACCCTGTCCGAGCAGCCAACCCCGTGACCCAGGAGGAATCCGCATGAAGTTCGGCATCATCTTCGCCAACACCGGCCCGTTCACCGAGCCGGCCGCAGCGCTGACCATGGCCCGGGCCGCCGAGGCGGCGGGCTTCGAGTCGCTGTGGACCGTGGAGCACACCGTGGTGCCGGCGGGGTACGAGTCGACCTACCCCTACGACCGGTCGGGTCGGATGCCCGGCTCCGACGACGCGCCGATCCCCGATCCGCTGGTGTGGCTGTCGTACCTCGCCTCGGCCACCTCGACCATCAACCTGGCCACCGGCATCCTCATCCAGCCGCAGCGCAATCCCGTGGTCCTGGCCAAGGAGGTGGCGACCCTCGACCACCTGTCCGGCGGTCGGGTCCAGCTCGGGGTCGGGGTGGGCTGGCTGGAGGAGGAGTTCGACGCCATCGGCATCCCCTTCGCCGAGCGGGCCCGCCGGACCGACGACGGCGTGGCCGCCATGCGGGCGCTGTGGAGTCAGGACCAGGCCAGCTACGAGGGCGAGTTCACCTCCTTCCGGGACTGCATCTGCCGTCCCCGGCCCGTGCGCGGCACGGTCCCGATCCACGTGGGCGGCCACTCCGAGGCGGCGGCCCGGCGGGCCGGCCGGCTGGGCGACGGGTTCTTCCCGGCCACCGGCGGCAGCAAGCTCGAGGCGCTGGTCGCACTGGCCCGTCGTACGGCCGAGGAGTCGGGCCGCGACCCCGACACCCTCGAGATCACCAGCGGCGGCAACGGCGTCCTCGGCCCGGGAGCGCTCGACGAGGTGGCCACCCTGGCCGGGCTCGGCGTCGACCGGGTGGTGGTGCCGTCGTTCGTCTTCTGGAACGACACCGAGGCGGCCCTCGCCGCCTTCGGCGAGGAGGTCATCGCCCAGGCCTGACCGGCCGCAGGACGCATCCGCCGGCGCAGCCGGCACCCCAGACCGCCGGCGGAGCCGGCACCAGAGACCGCCGGCGGAGCCGGCACCAGAGACCGCCGGCGGAGCCGGCACCAGAGAAAGGACGACACGATGGAGTTGGACGGACGGACCGCCGTGGTCACCGGGGCGGCGTCGGGCATCGGCCTGGCGCTGACCGAGCGCTTCCTCGACGAGGAGATGGCGGTGGTCATGGCCGACATCGAGCAGCCCGTACTCGAGCGGGAGTCGGCCCGCATCGCCGCCGCGGGCGGCAAGGTGACCCCGGTCGTGTGCGACGTCGCCGACCCCGACCAGGTGGCGGGCCTGCGCGACGAGGCGGTGGCCGCGCACGGCGCCGTCCACCTCCTGTGCAACAACGCCGGGGTGGCCAACGGGCAGGTCAACCACCGCACGTCGCCCGCCACCTGGCAGTGGGTGGTGGGGGTCAACGTGCTCGGCGTCGCCTACGGGGTGAGCACCTTCGTCCCGCTCATGAAGGAGCAGGGCGAGGGCCACGTGGTCAACACCGCGTCGGAGGCCGGGCTGACCTCGTCGCCCGTCCTCGGCCCGTACCACGCCACCAAGTACGCGGTGGTGGGGCTGTCGGAGTCGCTGGCCCTGGAGCTCGAGGGTACCGGGGTGGGGGTGTCGTGCCTCTGCCCCGAGCTGGTGGCCACCCGCATCTTCGAGTCCACCCGCAACGCCCCCGAGGCGCTCGGCTTCCCGCCGCCCCCGCACGTGCCACTCGACCAGATGGAGGCGTTCATGTCCACCACGGCCATGGCCCCCGCCGACCTGGCCGCCGACGTCGCCTACGCCGTCCGGGCCGGCCGCTTCTGGATCCTGACCCACCAGGTCACCCTGGGCCGGGTGGTCGACCGGAACCGCCGCCTCGAGCAGGGGCGCAATCCCAAGTTCGGCCACGGGGCCTGACCGTGGTCGGTGTGGCGCAGCACGCGGGGCCGGCGGCGGACCGACCGACCGACGGCCGCTCCGCCATCCGCGACCGCAACCGTGACGCCGTCATCGACGCCGTCCTCGACCTCTTCGGCGAGGGCGACCTCGCCCCCGGACCCGAACAGGTGGCCGAGCGGGCCGGCCTGTCCGTCCGGTCCGTCTACCGCTACTTCGACGACCACGACGGACTGGCACGGGCGGCCATCGAGCGACAGCACGAGCGGCTGGCGCCGTTGCTGGTGCTCCCGGCCATCGGCGAGGGCGACCTGGCCGATCGGGTCGACCGGCTGGTGGCGTCGCGGCTCGACCTGCAGGCGGCCGCCGGACCCGTCCTGCGGGCCACACGGCTGCGGGCCACCTTCGACCCGGTCGTCCGCGACCAGTTCGAGACGGACCGGGTCCAGCTGCGCGAGCAGGCGGCCCGCCAGTTCGCACCGGAGCTCGGAGCCATGGCGCCCGAGCGGGCCCGTGCCCGGTTGGCGGCCGTCGACGCGCTGTGCTCGTTCGAGTCCGTCGAGCACTACCTCGTCCACCGGGGCATCGCCCCCGGGGACGCCGCCGCCCTGCTGGGCGACGCCCTCCATGCCCTGCTGACCGACTGACCACCTGCCGGCCCCGGCCGGAGAGAGGACCCCGACCCATGGCAGACCGACTGGAGTACCCGTTCGGAACCATCGACGTCGAGACGGCGGGCCGCTGGCTGCACCTGGCGCCCGCCGACGACGGGTGCGTGTGGATGCTGAACCTGATGAAGTACCGGACGGTCGCCGACTACGGCGACGAGGGCGGGCCGGCCGTCTCGGGCCGGGAGGCTGACGACGAGTACGCGCCCACGGCCGTGCTGGCCGACCTCGGCGCGGTGGTGACGCTCTTCGGCGACGTGTCCGACCAGCCGACCGACGGCGTGCCGTGGGACCGGGTGGCCATGGTGCGGTACCCGAGCCGGGCGTCGTTCTTCGCCATGCAGGAGCGCGACGACTTCCGCGAGAAGTACGTGCACAAGAAGGCCGGCATGGAGACCACCATCGTGATGGGGTGCGTGCCCATGGCCGTCGAGGACGCTGCCGGCGACGGCGCCCTGGTGATGCGGGTACGCCGGTTCGACGAGGGGGCGACTCCGGCGCCCGACCCGGCGGGCGTGACGCCGGTGGCCCACTTCGCCGTCGACGGGGTCATCCTCGGCGACGGCCGACGGTGGGACGACGTCCGCGTGGACCGGGTGGAACACGGTGCCATCAGCTCGCTGGCCGATCAGCCGGGCCTGGCCGACCAGGTGGTGGTGGTCCTCGACGTCCAGATCGAGCGCCTGGCCGAGTCGGTGCGCACGGCGGGGGACTGAGCCGGTGGATGTCCTGCGCACCCCCGACGAGCGGTTCGCCGACCTGCCCGACTACGAGTTCACGCCCCGCTACCGCGAGGTGAGGGCCTCCGACGGCACCCCGCTACGGTTCCACTTCCTCGACGAGGGCCCCCGGGATGCCGATCCGGTCCTGCTCCTCCACGGCAACCCGACGTGGTGCTACCTGTACCGCCACATGATCCCCGGGCTGGTGGCCGCCGGCCACCGGGTGGTGGCCCTCGACCTCATGGGTCTGGGCCGCTCCGACAAGCCGGCCCGCCAGGACGACTACACCCTGGACGCCCACGCCGACTGGGTGGGCCAGTGGCTCGAGGGCGAGGACCTGCGCGACATCACCCTGTTCTGCCAGGACTGGGGCGGCACGCTCGGCCTGGTGGTGGTGGCCGACCACGGCGACCGGTTCGACCGGATCGTGGCGTCGAACACCGGGCTGCCCGAGGGCAGGGGCATGAACGAATTCCTGGAGCGCTGGCTGGCGTTCAGCCAGTCGGTGGACGTGCTCCCGGTCGGCCCGCTCGTCCAGGGTGGCACCACCCGGGAGCTGTCGCCGGCCGAGGTGGCCGCCTACGAGGCGCCGTACCCGGACGGCTCCTACCAGTCGGCGCCGAAGCGGTTCCCCGCCCTCATCCCGATGCAGCCGGACAATCCCGGAGTCCCCCGGGCGTCGGCCACCTGGGCGTTCCTCGAGCGGTGGGAGAAGCCGTTCCTGACCGTCTTCGGCGACCGCGACCAGGTGGCGTTCGCGTCGGGTGCCCACCTCCAGCTGCAGCGGCGCATCCCCGGTGCCCAGGGCCAGCCGCACCGCGTGCTGGAGGGGCCGAACCACTTCATCCAGGAGGACGTGCCCGAGGAGCTGGTGGCCGTCATCGACGGGTTCGTGCGGGCCACGCCGGGCTGAGCCGCCCCGGTACGATCGGTCCGCCGGCACGTCGGGTGTCGGCCGCAGAGCGTGGGGGAGTGCCATGACCACCGTCGCCACCGTCCGGGGCCCCGTCGACTCCGCCGACCTCGGCCGCACCTACATGCACGAGCACATCTTCGTGCTGACCGCCGAGGTGCAGCAGAACTTTCCCGACGAGTGGGGCGACGAGGACACCCGGGTGGCCGACGCGGTGGCCAAGCTGAGCGCCCTGGCGGCCAGCGGGGTCCGCACCATCGTCGACCCGACGGTGATCGGGCTCGGCCGCTACATCCCCCGCATCCAGCGGGTGGTCGAGCAGGTGCCGGACCTCAACGTCGTGGTGGCGACGGGCTGCTACACGTACCACGACGTCCCGTTCTTCTTCCACTACCGCACGCCGGCCGTGGGGGCGCTGCTGGGCCGTGAGGAGGTCGAGCCCATGGTGCCCATGTTCGTCGGCGACATCGTCGACGGCATCGCCGGGACCGGCGTGAAGGCGGGCATGCTCAAGTGCGCGATCGACGAGGACGGCCTGACGCCCGGGGTGGAGCGCATCATGCGGGCGGTGGCGCGGACCCACCTGGCCACCGGCTGCCCGATCACGGTCCACACCCACCCGGGGTCGGAGCGCGGCCTCGATGTGCAGCGGGTGATGGGGGAGGAGGGCGTCGACCCCGGTGCCGTGGTGCTCGGCCACAGTGGCGACTCGACCGACGTCGACCACCTCGGCACCCTGGCCGAGGCCGGGTTCTGGCTCGGCATGGACCGCTTCGGCATCAACCTCGAGACGACCTTCGAGGCCCGGGCCGACACCGTCGTCGAGCTGTGCCGGCGGGGCTTCGCCGAGCGGATGGTGCTCTCCCACGACGCCGCCTGCTACATGGACTGGGTGGACCCCGAGGCCCTGCCCTTCCTCCCGCAGTGGCACTACCTGCACATCGAGCAGGACGTGCTGCCCTACCTGCGTCAACAGGGCGTGACCGAGGAGCAGATCACCACCATGCTGGTCGACAACCCCCGCCGGATCTTCGAGGGCGGCTGAGGCGTACCTCCGGTCAGGCCACGGCGGTGGCCAGGGCGGTCTGACGCTCGATCAGCCCGGGCAGGACGGCGTCCGGCAGGTCGTGGGCCATGCCCTCGACGACCCACAGCTCGGCACCGGGCACGGCGGCGGCAGTCGCCTCGCCGCCCGGCAGCGTCACCAGCGGGTCGGCGGCGCCGTGGACCACCAGGGTGGGCACGGTCACCCTGGCCAGGCCGGGCGCGCGGTCGGGTGACGCCAGGATGGCGGCCAGCTGGCGCATGGTGCCCTCGGGATGGTTGCCCCGGTCGTAGTGGACCCCGGCACGCTCGCGGGCGCCGGCCTCGTCGTAGGGGAAGCCGGGCGACGCGATGACCCGGCCGCCGGCGATGGACTGCTCGATCACGGCCTCACGGCCGACGGCGGGCTCGACGAGGAGCGCGGCCATG
>Ga0265327_10003368_pt1 | contig 15395 bp, 16 predicted proteins | sample 41621metaG_FD_202089 | JGI IMG/M metagenome (GOLD analysis project Ga0265327, IMG submission 202089) | Rhizosphere microbial communities from Carex aquatilis grown in University of Washington, Seatle, WA, United States - 4-16-21 metaG | ecosystem: Host-associated > Plants > Roots > Rhizosphere... | reverse complement strand
ACGGGATGATGCCGGAGGTCTGGCCCTGGCCCTTGACCTTCTCGCCAATGGAGCGGACCCCGCCCCAGTAGGTGCCGATGCCGCCGCCGTTGGCCGCGAGCCACACGTTCTCGTTCCACACCCCGACGATGCCGTCGAGGCTGTCGCTGACGGCGTTGAGGAAACAGCTGATCGGCAGGCCGCGCTCGGCGCCCCCGTTGGACAGCACCGGCGTGGCCGGCATGAACCAGAGCCTGGAGATGTAGTCGTAGATGCGCTGGGCGTGCTCGCTGTCGTCGGCGTAGGCGGTCGCCACCCGGGCGAACATGTCCTGGTAGGACTCGCCCGGCAGCAGATAACGGTCTTCGAGGGTGGTCTTGCCGAAGTCGGTCAGCAGATCGTCGCGCGAACGCTCGACCTCGACCTTGGAGACCAGCCGCAGTTGCGGCTTTTCAGGGGTGCGAACCTGCGCCCGTTCCTGCACAGAACTGACCGATTTCTTAGCTTCGCCCACCATCATCCGAACCTCGAACCTTCCCCACCGAGGACCGTGTGTCCGGCCCCCACCCCCTAGATGTTGTGTCGGACAGCCCCCGAACAACCCATATATGGGGACACGGCTTGTTCGAACCGTCAATCGGAAGAAACGGCCTCGCGGCGACTTTTTCGTAAAGAATCTGTTGATGAGACGGGCCGCCAAGGGGGGCCGTTAAGGCCTCGCCGGGACCTTGCGGAGAGCGGCGGGGCTCACGGGTGATTAACCATCAGCCGTGCTGAAGCGATCCCTGAAAGTTTTGTCAGGCCGCCGTCATCGGCGCGCCGCCCTGGGCCGTGTCGGCTCGCGGCAGCGGCAGGGCGATCCAGAAGGCGGCGCCCTTGCCCGGCTCCCCCGAGGCGCCGATCTGGCCGCCCATCAGTTCGGTGAGCTCGCGGCAGATTGAGAGGCCCAGGCCCGATTCGCCGAAACGGCGGGTGATCGAGCCGTCGGCCTGGACGAAGCGCTCGAACAGCCGATTGGTCTCTTCCGGATCGAAGCCGATGCCTGTGTCGGTCACGGTCAGTTCGGCGACATGGTCGTCGCGCCGGCGGACCTTGAGCGTCACCATGCCCTCGGCCGTGAACTTGACGGCGTTGCTCACCAGGTTGCCGAGCACCTGCCGCAGGCGCACCGGGTCCCCCCAGACCTCGCCATAGGCTTCGGGCGCAAGGTCGAGCAGCAGCCGCAGGCCCTTGTCGGCCGCCTGCGGCTCGAAGTTGGCGATGGTCTCGCGCGCAACGACCTCCAGCGCGAAGATTTCGCGCCTCATTTCCACCCGCCCTGATTCGATCCGCGCCAGGTCGAGCACGTCGGACAGCAGCCGTTCGAGCACGACGGCCGACTCGATGATGGTGTTGACCAGCTTGCCCTGCTGGCCGTCCAGAGCCGTCCGCGCCAGGACGTGGGCCAGACCCAGCACCCCGTTCAGCGGCGTACGGATCTCGTGGCTCATGTTGGACAGGAACTCGCTCTTGGCGCGGTTGGCCGCCTCAGCCTCGCCGAGCGCCTGGCTCAGCCGTTCGGCCTGTTCCTTGAGTTCAGTGATGTCGATCCGCACCCCGATCAGACCGCCGTCGGCTGTGCGGCGCTCCTCGATCAGGATCCAGCGGCCGTCCGACAGCTTCTGCTCATGCCTCTGGCCCGGATTGGCCATCATGCCCAGGCGCTCGGCGATCCACGCCTCCTCCCGGCCGATGGCGTCGGGATAGTCGCCCCGCGCCACACCGACGGCCAGGGTTTCGGCCAGCCGGCGCCCGGGGGCGAACAGATCGGCGCTGCGGTGATAGATCTCGGCGTAGCGCTGGTTCCAGAGAATGTAGCGCCCCTCGGGATCGAGAAACACCACGCCCTCCGGCAGGGCGTCGATGGCGGCCCGGAGACGGGTTTCGGCCAGGGCCGCGCGCTCCAGCGCCCGCCGGGTGGGATCCTCGTCCGGATGGATGCGCCGGGCCAAGCCGCGCAGGCCTCGCGCCAGACGGGCGCGAAGACTGATGCGGGACGGCAAAGGCGAATCCACGGCGGGCACGGCCCCTGGTTTTCGCGCAAACGATTAATACCGGTATGGCAATTCCGCAGGCGGCATGGATGACGCGACAACACGCTGCGCTTTGCCCAAGGACCGGGCGCTTGCTGGCGCGGACGCCCAGGGAACGGGCAAAACCCTCCGGCTCGGGCCGCGCGGACCGGCCGATCGATCCGGGTCATCAGCAATCCGGCCGCCCCGGGGGCCGTCGTTGAGTTGCGGGCACGCCGATCGCGCCATGTCCGGCGCCACACATAGTCGCCAGAGTCCGGACCGGCTCCATTTGCTTTGAAGTGTTCCGGATATGCTTAATCGAGGAGGCTCTATGTATTGGCGAGCGCTCAACTGGGGGATGAAAAACAGCAACTTGGATAACAAAACATTGACCGCGCGCGCTTTTTCTCCATAGTCCAGCTTACAGACCCGTCGCTGTCGGTGGCGGGCGGGCAACTATGGGGCACACTATGAATATCAAGCTTTTGGGCGCGGCGGCCGTGGCGGCTGCGGCCATGTGCGTCGGCCAGGCGCAAGCCGGCCAAGTCTTCCAATCGATTCCCGACCTGTCGGCGGCTCCGCTCCAGAACGCCTGGTGCAGCGACTGCTTCGGCGGCGGCGCGACGGTCTACGACACCTTCACCCTGAGTTCGGCGGCGACCCTGACCGGCCTGCAGTTCGACGTGCAGACCGACTACTTCTTCCCGACCGATGTGACGGTGTCCATCTACGCTGGGAATTCGCTCGCGCCCGGCGCCACCCTGTTCAGCCAGTTGTTCCCGGTCGGCTCGTTCAACAGCGTGACCAACACCGCCTTCGACACCTCGATCGTCGACGTTTCGCTGCCGAGCGTCGCGCTGGCCGCGGGCACCTACGCGATTAGCTTCTACAATCCCAGCAACCTGGGCGTTCCCGGGTACGCCGGCGGCGCGGGCCTGGAGACCCAGAACGGCTTCGAGCTCGGCAATTCGGCGGGCTTCGCGCTCGACGCGAACGCCGTGCCTGAGCCGGCGACCTGGGCGATGATGATGGGCGGCCTGTTTGGCATGGGCCTGGTCCTGCGCAAGCGTCGCCAGGGCGTGGCCGCCGTCGCCTAAGCGCGAGCCGGTCTGAACCTTTGGAAGGCCCGGCTATCGAAAGATGGCCGGGCCTGTCCTTTTTCGGGCCTGTCCTTTTTCGAGACAGGCGCTCAGCCTGCGTCGGCGAACCGCATCGCCAGAAGCCCCGGCCTGCGCGACAACCAATCGGCATTGTTCTTGCTAGAGTCAAAGCAAGCCGTCGGTGGGTGGGCGAATTTGGTACAAGTTGTTCAACCCACGAATGAATTTCTTATGCTTTTCGCAACAACAGTTTGACCAGACTGGCCACACGGCCATACTGGGGCTCAATTCGGGACAGGGCGTAGTGTCGAAATTCGCGACGCAGATGAAGCTGAAGCTTCTCGGGGCGGCCGTAGCGGCGGCTACGCTGGCGGCCTCGACGGCGCACGCCACAGAGTACCTGGGCCAGGGCTCCTACAATGGCGCGTCCTATACGATGTACATCACCACCAACGGTGCGACCGGCGTCCTGGTGCGGAGCGACATCACCGCCTGGGACCTCACTCTCAGCGACAGCAACAATACGGTCGAACTGAACCAGTCGAGCTCCAGCCTCTATTTCTACCACAACTACTTCACGGCGGTGGATGACGCGGATCTGTTCAGCTCCGACAACGGCTACCTGACCGCCACGCCCGACGCATTGAGCTTCAACTTCGACGGCGCCTTCTCCGACGCCAGCGGCATATTCTTCCAGGGCAATTCCTTCCCGCCCGGTAGCGACCTGCTGGACACCGGCACCCTGTGCATTCAGGGCCGCGGATGTTTCGACGAAACCAGCGGCTCCGGGTTCGGCGTGGCCGGCGACGGTTACGACTACACCTACATCCCGGTCACCGGGAACATCGTCATCGCCGAGAAGTACGTGCCGCCGGGCACGCCCGAACCGGCGACCTGGGCGATGATGATGCTGGGCGTGTTCGGCATGGGCGCCATGTTGCGCCGCCGCCGCGCGCTCGCCGGCCTGGCCTAAACGCTTCCCACTCTATTCGACGTAGTCCGCCTCGGTCTTGGCGCGGACTTCCTCGGCCGTGACGCCGGGCGCCAATTCGATCAGCCGCGCGCCGCCGGCCTTCTTGTCGATGGTGAACACCGCCAGATCGGTGATCAGCATATCGACCACGCCCGCGCCGGTCAGCGGCAGGGCGCACCGGTGAAGGAACTTGGCGCCGCCGTGTTTGTCGACGTGCTCCATCACCACCACGATCTTCTTGACCCCGGCGACCAGGTCCATGGCCCCGCCCATGCCCTTCACCATCTTGCCCGGGATGGTCCAGTTGGCGAGGTCGCCATTCTCGGCCACCTGCATCGCGCCGAGCACGGCCATGTCGATATGGCCGCCGCGGATCATGGCGAAGCTGTCGGCGCTGGAGAAGAAGCTGGTGCGCGGCAGGGCCGTGACGGTCTGCTTGCCGGCGTTGATCAGGTCGGGATCGACCTGATCGTCGTAGGGGAAGGGGCCGATGCCGAGCATGCCGTTCTCGCTCTGCAGCGTCACGTCCATGCCCTCGGGGATGTAGTTGGCCACGTGCGTCGGGATGCCGATGCCGAGATTGACGTAATAGCCGTCCCTCAGCTCCTTGGCCGCGCGCGCGGCCATTTCGTTGCGGCTCCAGGCCATTACGCGGACTCCCTATGGCGGATGGTGCGGAACTCGACCCGCTTCTCGTTGACGGTGCTCAGGATCACCCGGTCGACGTAGATGGAAGGGGTGTGAATTTGATCGGGATCGAGGGTCCCGGCGGGAACGATCTCCTCGACCTCGACCACCGTCACCTTGCCGGCGGTGGCCATGACCGGATTGAAGTTCCGCGCCGTCTTCCGGTAGACGACATTGCCCTCGGTGTCGGCCTTCCAGCCCTTGACCATCGACAGGTCGGCCTTGAGCCAGCGCTCCATCACATAGGTCTCGCCGTCGAACTCGCGCACCTCCTTGCCCTCGGCCACCACAGTGCCGACGCCGGTCTTGGTGTAGAAGGCCGGGACCCCCGCGCCGCCGGCGCGGACGCGCTCGGCCAGGGTGCCCTGGGGATTGAGCTCCAGCTCCAGCTCGCCCGAGAGATAGAGCTGCTCGAACAGCTTGTTCTCGCCGACATAGGACGAAATCATCTTCCGGATCTGGCGGCTGTTAAGCAGGGTCCATAGGCCGAAGCCGTCGGCGCCGCAGTTGTTGGAGATCACCGTCAGGTCCTTGACGCCGGACGCCAGCACCTCGGGTATGAGGCTCTCGGGATTGCCGGACAGGCCGAAGCCGCCCGACATGATCGTCATGCCGTCGAACAGCACCCCGGCGAGCGCGGCGTGCGCGTCCTTGTAGACCTTGTTGACCATTGTCGACGCCTCCCTGCGCGCCCGTTGGTGCATCGCAAAATCGGCTTGGTTTTTCAATCGTCCCAAACGCACGCGATTGTCTTATCGTAGCCTGGAAATTCGCGCGCGAGGGCACGTTCCGTCGATGGCAGGCCAGTCCCTTCTGATTCAGGCCCTGGTCTATCTGGCCGCAGGCGTGGTGTCGGTGCCGATCGCCAAGCGTCTGGGGCTGGGTTCGGTGCTGGGCTATCTGGTCGCCGGTGCGGTGATCGGCCCCTTCGCCCTGAGCCTCGTCGGCCAGCAGGCCGACGTCATGCGCTTCGCCGAGTTCGGGGTGGTGATCCTGCTGTTCCTGATCGGGCTGGAGGTACGGCCTGCGCTGCTGTGGGGCCTGCGCGGCGCAATCTTCGGCCTGGGCGGCGCGCAAGTGGCGGTGACTGCGGCGGTCGTCGGCGGAGCGGCGATGATGGTCGGCCTTCCCTGGAAGAGCGCGCTCGCCGTCGGCTTCGTCATGGCCATGTCGTCGACCGCCATCGTGTTGCAGACGCTGGAGGAGAAGGGGCTCAGGCACGGGCCCGTGGGCCAGGCCAGCTTCGGCGTGCTGTTGCTGCAGGACCTGGCGGTGATCCCCCTGTTCGCCCTGCTGCCGCTGCTCTCGCCGCACGGGGTGATGGCGCCCTCCGACGGGGCGGGCAGCCTGCTGGCCCACCGTGCGGCCTGGATTCAGGCCGTGGCGGGCCTCGCGGCGGTGGCCGTGGTGGTGGGCGGAGGCCGCTTTCTGATCCGGCCGGCGTTCCGCTTCATCGCCGCCGCGCGCCTGCGGGAAATCTTCACCGCCTCGGCCCTCTTGCTGGTGATCGCCGTGGCGGTGCTGATGCAGCTGGTCGGCCTGTCGCCGGCGCTGGGGGCGTTCCTTGCCGGGGTGGTGCTGGCCGAGAGCGAGTTCCGGCGCGAGCTGGAGACGGACATCGAGCCGTTCCGCGGCCTGTTGCTCGGCCTGTTCTTCATCACCGTGGGGGCCAGCCTGGATTTCCGCGTGGTGGCGTCCGAACCGGTGCGCCTGGCCGGGGCGGTGATCGGGGTCATGGCGCTGAAAGGCGTGGTGATGTTCCTCCTGGCGCGGCTGGACAAGCTCGACCGGCGCGACGCGGCGGCGGTGGCGGTGTCGCTGTCGCAGGTGGGGGAGTTCGCCTTCGTCCTGATCGGGCTGATCGCCGGCGCCGGGATCATCGGCGGCCACGCCTCGGCCTTCCTGACCGCCGTGGTGGCCCTGAGCATGGCCCTCAGCCCCCTGGCCTTCGCCGTCTACGACAAGGCCAATGCGATGATCGAAGACCGGCGCAAGACGGAAAAGCCCGACACCGGCCCCTTCGACGAGGGCGACCCGGACGTGATCATCGCCGGCTTCGGTCGCTTCGGTCAGGTGGCCGGGCGCCTGCTCACCGCCAACAAGTTCAAGACCGTGGTGCTGGACGCCTCGATCGAGCACATCGAGCTGCTGCGCCGGTTTGGCCGGCGGGTGCACTACGGCGACGCCACGCGGCTGGATCTGCTGCGTCAGGCCGGCGCCGAACACGCCAAGATTCTGCTGGTGGCCATAGACGACACCGACGGCGCCTCGCGCCTGGTGGAGACGGCCAAGGAAGCCTTCCCCAACCTCACCATCATCGCCCGCGCCTGGGACCGCCGCCACGCCTATGACCTGCTGCGCAACGGGGCCGACGCGGTGGAGCGCGAAACCTTCGAAAGCGCCCTGACGATGGGCGTGAAGACGCTTAAGGCCCTGGGCTTCCGCGCCGAGCGGGCGACTCGGGCGGCCAACCTGTTTCGCGCCCATGACCTGAAGGTGTTCAACAAGCTGAAGCCGGTGGCCGGCGAGGAGGAGCGCTTCATCCTGGCCGCCCGCGATGCCCAGAGCACCATGGACAGGCTGCTGGCGGCGGATATGGAGAGCCTGGCCGATGAGAACGGCGAGTCGCCGCCGATCGATCCGCGCCTGTTGGCCGACTTTCCGACGCCCACGGAGACCCTCCAATGACCTCTGGCCACGCCAGGCCGGCCGCCTTCTTCGACCGCGACGGGGTGTTCAACGAGGACCTCGGCTATGTCGGGCGCCCGGAAGACCTGGTGTGGATCCCTGGCGGCCCGCAGGCGGTGCGGCGGCTGAATGACCTCGGCTATCTGGTGATCATCGTCACCAACCAGTCGGGCATCGGGCGGGGATACTATGACGAGGCGGCGATGCATGCTGTGCACGACGTGCTGAACGCCCATCTGGCCACGGCCGGCGCCCGCATCGACGCGGTCTACTACGCCCCGCACCACGAGGACGCGACGATCGAACACTACCGCCACCCGGACCATCCGGACCGCAAGCCCAACCCCGGGATGCTGCTGAAGGCGATGTCGGACTTCGCCATCGACCGCGAGCGCTCTTTCCTGATCGGAGACAAGCAGAGCGACCTGGAAGCGGCCCGCCGGGCGGGCGTGAAGGGCTATCTGTTCGACGGCGGCGACCTGGACGCCCTGGTCCAGAGCATCGTCGGAAGTTAGGATCGGCGCATCATCTTTGCGCGCTATCGCCTGGCGGCTGTTTGAGCGCGAAGCCGGAGCCCCTGACGTGAACGCCCCCGCCGACAATCTGCCGCGTATCGAACCGGTTTCGCTGAAGCTCTACGACCAGGATTTCGAGGTGTTCGCCCAGAAGCTCGGCGCCTCGTTCGCGCGCTACGGCTTCGCGGTCGTGGCCGATCACGACCTGTCGCCCGAGATGGTCGACGGCGCCATCGCCCGCACCAAGGCCTTCTTCGCCCTGCCGGAGGAGATCAAGCGCCGGTACCACGTGACCGGGGGCGGCGGTCAGCGCGGCTACACGCCGTTCGGCATCGAGGCGGCCAAGGGTGCGACCCAGCGGGACCTCAAGGAATTCTGGCACGTGGGCCGCGAACTGCCGCCGGGCCACCCCTACGCCAAGTACATGGCGCCCAACATCTGGCCGGCCGAGATCGAGGGCTTCCACGCCTACGTCGGCGGGCTCTATGACGGGCTCGACGACCTGGGCAAGCGCATCCTGGCCGCCATCGCCCACTATCTGAGGATCGGCGACCGCTTCTTCGACGAGCCGGTGAAGTTGGGAAACTCCATCCTGCGCCTGTTGCACTATCCGCCCGTATCGGCCGACGCGCCGGGCGTGCGGGCCGGGGCGCACGAGGACATCAACACCATCACCCTGCTGCTCGGCGCCGAGGAGGCGGGGCTGGAGGTGCTCGACCGCGACGGCCGCTGGCTGCCGATCAACGCGCCTGAGGGCGCCGTGGTGTGCAACATCGGCGACATGCTTCAGCGCCTGACCAACCACGTGCTGCCGTCGACCACCCACCGGGTGGTGAATCCGCCGCCGGAGCGCAGAGGCGTGGCGCGCTATTCCACGCCGTTCTTCCTGCACTTCGAGCCGGACTATCTGATCCAGACCCTGCCGAGCTGCATCACCCCCGACAACCCGAACCGCTACCCCGAGCCCATCACCGCCCACGACTACCTGATGGAGCGGCTGAGGGAGATCAAGCTGACATAGGAGGACCAGCTGCAAAGCCCGCCGCCAACCGCCTTCGTCTGGGGATTTCCGTTTCTTTTCGTCGGCATGTGGCTTGCCGTGACGACGCTGCTCGGTTTCTTCAGCGGCTGGTTTACGCTGGCGTCCCTCTACCCGGACCGAGACGAAGACGCCCGGCTCAGGCTCGGCTCTCAGTCCGGCATGATGGGGTGGGGCGTGAGCATGTCGGGAATTCTGGTGCTGAGCGCCTGCCCCTCAGGTCTCCGTGTCGCGATCTGGAAGATATTTGGGCCGTTCAGCCGCCCGTTCTTCGTGCCGTGGGAGGAGATCCGAGCGGCGCCGCGGCGGCAGTTCTTCCAGAAGATGGTCCGTCTTGGATTTGGGTTGCCGGAGGCCGGCGTTCTTTCGATCGACGCGAGAGCTTGGAGTCGCCTGTCTGAAGAGGCGGGAATGGCCAGGAGTGATCCGCGCCTCCTGCCTCCGGAATCTAACGGCCAGTTGGCGCGGTCCCTTACGCTCCAGTGGCTGATCATCACCTGCGGCGCGGCTGCATTCTACTATTTCACGCCACTGTTGATGGGCGCAAAGAGCGGGCAAGGTCCACCTCTGGCCGTTTGTATCCTGTTCCCAGCGATCTTTTTTGGCATCGCACAGCTGTTCCGATATGGCCGGCTGAGCCGTAAGTGAGCTGCGCCAGACTCGGAGGTCACCCATGACAGATACATTCCGGATCGAGAAACGCCGGATTGACGGCGCGAGCTTCCATGACTGCTCGCTGGCTGGCGCCCGGTTCGACGATGTGAATCTGGCCGAAGCGGTGTTCACCGACGTCAATCTGAAGGGCGCGCGGCTGACCAATGTGAACCTTTCAGGCGTGTCGATCGACGACGCCAATATCCACGGCCTGACCATCTTCGGCATCGACATCCACGCCCTGATCCAGACGGAGCTCGATCGCGGCGCCTCCTGACACGTCGCCGCCTGCAACCCCAGCGCGCTGGACATTACCGTGCGCCCAGGGAACGTTTCGGCCTCGGAAGGCTCCGCGATGCTGATTCCTCTGCTGCAAAACGTCTCGATGCTGCTGGCGATCGTGGTGGTCTACGCCGTGATCGCCGGACGCCGCAGCGCCTTCCTGCTGCGCGCCGAGCCCAAGGACATCGCCGCCCAGGTGCAGACCGGCGCGATGATCGGGCTGATCGCCGTCGCCATGATCCTGACGCCGGTGCGATACGACGGGCTGCTGCTCGACGCGCGGTCGGTCCTGCTCAGCCTGGCCGGCCTGTTCCTCGGGCTGGTTCCGTCCGTTCTCGCCCTGGCCATTGCGGCGCTCTACCGGGTCTATACCGGCGGTCCGGGCGTCTTGCCGGGCATGATCGTGATGTCGGTTTCGGTGATCATTGGCCTGCTGTGGCGGCGGCTGAGGAATCCGAAGCCGGATCAGTTGAGCCTAGCCGAGCTCTATCTTCTGGGGCTGGTTGTGCACCTGGCGGTCATCGCGCTGGGGTTCATCCCCGCGCCGGCCCTGAACCTGACGGCGCTCCGGAGCCTGGTCCTGCCCCTGCTGCTGATCTTCCCGGTGGCGGAGGCGGTGGTCGGCGGCCTGCTGGTCCGCGTGCTGCGGCACGAGGCCCTGGCTCGCGACATCAAGGTCAGCGAGGAGCGCTACAGGCTTCTGGCCGACAACGTGACGGACATCATCCTGCAGCACGACCTCGAAGGCCGGATCGCCTACATCTCGCCGTCGGTGCGCCAGCTCGGCTATGAGCCGGAGAGCCTGATCGGCCTCGTCCGCTTCGAGTTCATCCACCCCGACGACCGCGACGCCCTGGTCGCGCGAATGAGGGCGGTGGCCGCCGGCGGCGACGGCGGCGGCATCGAGGCGCGGGTGCGCAAGGCCGACGGCCGCTGGGTGTGGATCGAGAGCAGACCCACGCCGATCCGCGACGACCAGGGCCGGATCGTCGGCATCCTGTCGGTGTGCCGCGACTTCTCGGCGCGCGAGAAGGCCGAGGCGGCGCTCAGGGAGGTTCGCGCCGAGATGGCGCGCGTCGCCCGGATTTCCGCCTTGGGCGCCTTCAGCGCATCCATCGCCCACGAGATCAACCAGCCCCTGGCCGCGCTTGTGACCAACAGCGAGGTGGCTCAGCGCCTGCTGGCGATCGAACCACCGGACCTCGACAAGGTCGGCCGAGCGATCGAGCGCAGCGCCCGCGACGCGCGGCGCGCCAGCGATATCATCGCCAGGATGCGCTCTCTCACCGGCAAACGACCGGTCAAGGCCGCGGACTTCCAGCTCGCCGAGGCGATCGAGGAGGTGCTGGCGCTCGCCCATCCGGAGCTGCAGCGATGGAATGTGGCGGTCGAGACGGCCCTGTGCGACGGCGCGCTGCGGGTCCATGGCGACCGCATCCAGATTCAGCAGGTGGTCCTGAACCTGATCCAGAACGCGATCGAGGCGATGCGCGAGATCCCCGAGGCCGAGCGGCGTCTCCAGCTTCGCTGCGACACGACCGGCGCGCGCGAGGTGCGGGTCGAGGTCGAGGACCGGGGACCGGGGCTGGATCCAGGCTCGACGGAGACGATGTTCGAGCTTCTGGTGACCACCAAGGAGGGCGGCAGCGGCCTGGGCCTGGCCATCTCCAAGTCGATCATCGAGGCCCACGGGGGCGCCATCTGGGCGGCGCCGGCGGAGCTCCGCGGCGCGGTGTTCCGCTTCCAGCTGCCCCGGGCGAGCTAGCGCGGTTCCGGCTGCTCCAGGCCGGCGATGGTTTCGGCGATGTCGTCGATACGGGCCTGGACCGCCGCCTGGGCGTCGCGCAGGCCCTGGTTATACCAGGCCGGACCGAGGGTCTCGGCCAGCACGTCGAGCAGGCGCTGGCCGTCCATGGGCGCGATCTCGAGATCGAACTCGCTGGCGAGGCGTTTCACCAGCACCCTGGCCAGGGCTTCGCGCGTGGGCCGGTCGAAGACGATCCGGGCCATGGCTACTTGCCGTATTCGGTAAAGAAGCACATGGCCGCGCCCTGCACGTCGCGGTCGGCGTTTTCCAGGAATATGTGCATCGTCTGCAGCAGCAAGCCCGAGCGCCCGGCGCTGTCGCGATAGGGCTGCACCCAGTAGGTGATCGCGTAGGGGCTCTCGTCCGGCTTGGCGAACACCAGCTTCAGCGGCGGGCCCGGATCGACGCTCATGTCGAAATGAAAGCGCTCGGTGAAACGGCGCATGACGCCGCCGAGATTGGCGTAGGTCTGCAGCCGGGGCTCGCCGGTGTTGTCGCGGCAGAACAGCTGGGTCTTGTCGTTGATCGGGACCTCGGCGGCCGGCACAGGGCCCTGGGCGCGAACGGCGGCCGGGGCGGCGGCCAGAAGGACGACGGCGGCGGCGAACACCGCGGGTCTCACGTTCATCGAATGCATCCGGATAGGTCGGAGTCGGAGCGCACCACGCCCACCTGCCCGGCCACCCGGCCGGCGCGGCGCTGGACGTAGGCGCCGGGATCCACGGCGTTGTACTTCAGGGGATTGGGCAGGATTGCGACCAGGCGCGCGGCCTCGGAGGTCGACATCCTCCTGGCGGAATGGCCGAAGTCGCGCTGGCTGGCGGCCTCGGCGCCGTAGTAGCCGGAGCCCATCTCCACCACGTTCAGATAGACCTCCATGATCCGCTTCTTACCCCACAGTCCCTCGATCAGGACGGTGAAATAGGCCTCCATCCCCTTGCGGACGTTATTGCGGCCCGGCCACAGGAACACGTTCTTGGCGGTCTGCTGGCTGATGGTCGAGCCGCCCCGCACCCGGTTCGGGCGCTTGTCGTTGTGGGCCAGGGCCTTCTCCATGGCGGTGAAGTCGAAGCCATGGTGCAGGCAGAAGCGGGCGTCTTCGGAGGCGATGGCGGCCTGGGCCAGGGTCGGCGAGATGTCGTTCATGCCGCGCCAGCGGTAGTCCCAGCCGCGCCCTTCGGCCACGCGGATCAGCATCAGGCTGGTCACCGGCGGCGGCACGAAGCGGTAGAGCAGCACCCACAGGACCGGAAACACGACCACCAGGCCGAACAGCCACATGAAAAGGCGCGCGACCAGGCCGCGCTTCTTCTTCGCCGTCTTCGCCTTGCGGACCCCGATCCGGCCCGCCGCGGTTTCCGCCATCCGACACCCCGACTCAAGCGGAGTGTTACATCAACAAAGGCCCGATCACACCATCGCCGGGAGGCCCGTGACGCCGGCGGCGCCGGACTCGTCGCCCCAGGCCACGCGGCCGCCGTCGGTGGACAAGGCGAGGGCGGTGACGGGCGAGCCGGAGGGCGTGGCGCGGACCTTCTCATTGTGAGTGGCTGACAGGTTGAGCACGCCGACGCGCCCGTCGTCGCGGCCCACCGCCAGCAACGGGCCCTTGCCACCGGCCGAGGCCACGCGGCTAGTGAGGCCCTCGTCATAGGCCACTTCGGAGGCCTGCTTGCCGAGCGGGCCGTTGGCGCCGCCGAAGGGCCAGACCACCGCGCCGTTGGAGCCGGAGGTGGCCAGGATCTGGCCGTCGGCCAGGAAGCACAGCGACTTCACCTTGGACGGATAGCCGCCCATCTGCATGTTCTTGGAGTCCTGCAGCCGCCAGCCGTGCAGCTGGCCCTCCTGCATCGAGGAGACGATGAAGCGGCCGTCGGGCGACCACAGCACGCCCACGTGGCTGCCGGCCCAGGCCAGCAGCTGCGGCTTCTGCTCGGCGATGCGGGCGTACCACAGGGCGACGCCGCCATAGGTGGCGGCGGCCAGGCGCCGGCCCTTGGGCTCGAAGGCGAGGTCGGAGATCGAGTGGTCGTATTTGAACTCGCGCGAGAACGACGGGTCCTTTGAGTCCTTCACGTGCAGGGCCTTGCCGGCCGCGTAGGCGATCAGGCCGCTCTCGGCGCTGGCGGCAATGCAGTCGATCCAGCGTCCCTTGATCTCGCCGACGAGCTCGGCGCCCGAGGCGCGGGTCCAGACCACGCGGCCGTCGTCGCCGCCGGTCAGAATGCCTTCGCCTGACGGGTGGGCGCAGGCGCACTGCACCGCGGCGTCAGGATGGGCCTCGATGGACGTCCCGTCCTCGAAGCGCACCGTGCCGTCGCCGAGCGCGAAGATCGCCCGGTGGTGTTTGTCGAACAGGGCAGCGGTGACGTAGGCGTCGAAGTTGAAATCCATCAGGCGGCCGTGGCCTCGAAGCCCGCCCGCAGCTTGGCTTCGTCGAGGTTGCGGCCGATGAACACCATGCGGCTGTAGCGCTCCTCGCCGGGCTTCCATTCGCGTTGCAGGTCGCCCTCCAGGATCATGTGCACGGCCTGGAACACCAGGCGCTTGTCCTCGCCCTTCACGTCGATGATGCCCTTGGCGCGAAGGATGTCGGGGCCCTGCTCCTGCAACAGGTCGTTGAGCCACTTGGTCACCAGGACGCCGTCCACCGGCCTGTCGAGGCGCAGGGACACGCCCTTGATGTCGTCGTCGTGGCGCTGAGCGGTGTTGCCGTGCTCGTCGGCGTGGTGGTGGTTGTGATGATCGTGGTGGTCGTGGCCGTGATGATCGTGGCCGTGGTGATCGTGGCCGTGATGGTCGTGATCGTGGTCACAGTGCTCGTCGTGCACGTGGCCGGCCTCGCCGTGGGCCGGATTGAGGAACGCCGGCTCCAGCTCGACGATGCGGTCGAGGTCGAAGGAGTGCTTGCCGAGGATGGCGTCGAGGGGGACGTTCGAGCGCTGGGCGCGGTGGATCGGCGCCAGCGGGTTCATCTTGCGCAGGCGGGATTCGATCATGCGCAGGTCGTCCTCAGACACGAGGTCGGTCTTGTTGAGGACGATCTGGTCGGCGAAGGCGATCTGCTCGCGCACCACCTTTGAGTCCGACAGGCGCAGGAGCACGTGCTTGGCGTCGACCACGGTGGTCACCGAGTCCAGCCGGCTCTTGGCCTTGACGTCGTCGTCGACGAAGAAGGTCTGGGCGACGGGGCCCGGATCGGCCAGGCCGGTGGTCTCGATGATGATCGCGTCGAACTTGCCCTTGCGCTTCATCAGGCCCTGGACCACCCGGATCAGGTCGCCGCGCACGGTGCAGCAGACGCAGCCGTTGTTCATCTCGAACACTTCCTCGTCGGCCCCGACCACCAGGTCGTTGTCGATGCCGATCTCGCCGAACTCGTTGACGATCACGGCGTACTTCTTGCCGTGGTCCTCGGTGAGGATGCGGTTGAGCAGGGTGGTCTTGCCGGCGCCGAGATAGCCGGTCAGCACGGTGACGGGCGTCTGGGTGGATGTATCGGTCATTCAATGAAGCTTTCTGCGCGCAGGCTGACCGCAAAACGCCACGCTGGCGCTCAGGTCAAGCCCTTAGCGGGGTTGTCAGGCCTTGAGGCCTCTCAGATGGGCCTTCATCAG
>Ga0265327_10003367_pt1 | contig 15396 bp, 12 predicted proteins | sample 41621metaG_FD_202089 | JGI IMG/M metagenome (GOLD analysis project Ga0265327, IMG submission 202089) | Rhizosphere microbial communities from Carex aquatilis grown in University of Washington, Seatle, WA, United States - 4-16-21 metaG | ecosystem: Host-associated > Plants > Roots > Rhizosphere... | reverse complement strand
CCGCGCGTGGTGCGTCGCGTGCCGCGTGTCTCCATGCGCGCGCCCTGGGCCTCCATGCGCGTCCCCTTCTGCGCCATCTTCGTGCCGGGCGCCGGCGCGGTCGTGGTCGTGGACTGCGCCTGCGCCTGCACCGAGAGCGCGGCCAAGAGCACCGCGGCGAGAACGAACCTGGAACGCATGCTTCCTCCGGGGGATGTGCCGCCGCGCCACGCGGCGGACTCATGCATAAGACGAGGCACGCACCATGCCGTTAGTTCCCGGACACTGCGCACGCTCCCGGCGTGATGCACCTCACAGGACGGCGCCGCGTGCGCGCCGCGCGCGCGCCGCGCGCGCCTCACGCGTGGCGGAGCCGCGACGCCGGGACTACGTTCCGAAAGACCCCGTCCAGGAATGCCGGATGCGCCCCACCCGACTGCTCGCCGTCACCGCCGTGACCGCCGTGATCGCCCTCGCCGCCTGCGGTGAAGCCACCGAAGGCAAGCTGCGCAAAGGCGAGGTCACGACCGCCGACGTCATCGCCGGCACCGCCAGCGCATACGAACACTTCGAGAGCCCGTCGGCGCACTTCGCGCTCGAGCTCCCGCCGGAGTGGCGCGGCAACTTCACTGTGGCCGAACGCCCCGACAGCCTGGCCGGCGCGCGCTACATCGTGGAGTTCATCTACCGGCCGGCGCCCGGCTCGAAGGAAAAGCCCAAGACGCTGATGGCGGTGCGCCTCTTCTCGACCGCCGCGTGGGAGAAGCTCGCCGCGCGCACGGGCGATCCGGTCGCCGCGCGCGTCGCCGCGAAGGGCGACGTGGTCTACGCCGTCTCGCTCCCGTCGGGCAATCCGTACCCGAAGGGTTCGCCCGACGCCGCGCTCTTCGACAAGATGGTGATGGGCGTCGCCGACCCCAACGTCGGCGTGCGACTCACCCCGCGCTGAGCGCCTTCCGCCGCACCGACGTCTCGCGCTCGAGCCGGCCGCACATCAGGTCGCACAGCTTCAGCACGTCCTTGTCGGCGAGGGCGTAGTACGTGAAGAGCCCTTCCTTGCGCCGCGACACCACGCCCGCGGCATGCAGCTGCTGCAGGTGCTTCGAGAGGTTCGCCTGCCCGAGTTGCGTCGCGGTGACGAGGTCCGACACCGTCCGCTCCCCGCTCTTCAACTCATAGAGCACCTGCAACCGCGCCGGCTCAGCGAACGCCTTGAAGCGTTCGGCGATCACGGAGAGGAGTTCGGGGGTCATGCGCGTCGTGGTCATGGGCGGGCGGCCTCGCGGCGGAGGTGATTCACTTCATCGGAATATAGTGATAGAGCGCGGCACCGGCGATGAGGCCCCCTTGACTTCGCGGCGCGACCATTTGATACTCCGTGCAGACAATCGAAGCCGTGGTCATTTGCCGCCTATTGCAGCCACGTAAAACAAATGCTAAAACGCACCCCGCCCGGTGGCCCTGCCACCGGGCTTTTTTGTTTTCCGCTCGTCCCGAACCGTATCCGATGACCGCTCCCCGCCACGCCGCCTTCATGAATCGCTCCATGCACATGGCCATGTGCATGTGCGGAGCCATGGGCATGTGCGGCATGCGCATGTATCGCGGCACGGAGAGCGGCGGCAGCACGGGATCATGAACTGAGATCCCGCCCCGACACGACTCTCCGGCCGCTCACTCGAGCGGCCTTTTTTTCGCCCGCCGCACTCCACCATCGCACACGCTCCACCTAATTCACTGCACCGGTGCCCGCCATGTCCGCCCAACCCGTTCGCAAAGTCACCACCGCTACGCTGCACGCGCTCAAGGTGAAAGGTGAGAAGGCCACTTTCGCCACGGCGTATGACTTTCCCACTGCCACCTTCGCCGATCGCGCGGGCCTCGATCTCCTGCTCGTCGGCGATTCCGCCGCGATGACGGTGCTCGGTCATCCCAACACGCTCGCCATCACGATGACGGAGATGCTCGTCTTCGCCCGCGCCGTCGCGCGTGCGGCCAAGCGCGCTTTCGTCATCGGTGATCTCCCGTTCCTCTCGTACCAGGTGAGCGACGAGGAGGCCGTGCGCAACGCCGGCGCCTTCATCGCCGCGGGCTGCGACGCCGTGAAGTGCGAAGGCGGCGTGCGCGTCGCCCGCCGCGTGCGCGCCATGACCGACGCGGGCATCGCCGTCATGGGCCATCTCGGACTCACGCCGCAGGCACTCGGGCCTCAGGGCGGCTACCGCGTGCAGGGCAAGACGCTCGCCGCCACGCAGCGCGTGCTCGACGATGCGCTCGCGCTCCAGGAAGCGGGCGCCTTCGCGATCCTCCTCGAGGCGCTCCCCGCCGAGAGCGCGGCGTACATCCGCGAGCAGCTCGACGTGATCGTCTACGGCATCGGCGCCGGCCCGGACGTCGACGGTCAGCTCGTCATCTCGCACGACATCCTCGGCAACTTCGTCGGCGACATCGCGCCGAAGTTCGTGAGCCGGTACGCCAGTCTCGACGGTGTCGTGGAGGATGCCTTCCGCCGTTACGCCGCCGACGTGCGCGGCGGGCAATTCCCTGCCCCGCAGCATTGCTATCCGATCGACGCCGCCGAGGCCGAGTCGATCCGCGAGGCGCGCGTTGCCGCGAAGGCGCGACGCGCCACGCCCTCCCCATCCGCCGGCCGCACGCCGCGCCTCGCGCGCGCGTCGGCGTCCTGACCGCACGTCGCCCGCACCTCACCCACGTCACCCGCGTTGCCCGCACACGCGCTCGCATGCCGCACGTTCCCACCGCCTTCACACACCACGGAGTCCGCATCATGAGTGCCACCCTGTTCCTCCCCGCCGTCCTCGCCAAGCTCGCCGACGGCAAAGAAATCGACGCCCACGGGGAGACCGTCGGCGAAGTCGTCGCCGACGTCGCCGTCCGCTTCCCCGACCTCGGCGCGCGCCTGCGCGACAAGGACGGAACTTTGTATCCTTATGTTACTATTTACCTGAACGACGAGGACATCCGCTTCCTCGGCGGCTTCCAGGCCACCGTGCGCGACGGCGACGAACTCACCGTCGTCCCCGCCATCGCGGGGGGCTGAGCCGATGGCGACCAGCGCTCCTCCTGACCGCGGCCTCCTCGCCGACCGCGAACTCCCGTCGCTCTCCAACGACGAGATCCATCGCTACTCGCGGCACCTCATCCTCCCCGACGTCGGCCTCGAGGGGCAGCGCAAGCTCAAGGCCTCGCGCGTGCTCCTCATCGGCGCCGGCGGCCTCGGCTCGCCGCTCGCGCTCTATCTCGCGGCGGCGGGTGTCGGCCACATCGGCCTCGTCGATTTCGACGTCGTCGACGTCACCAACCTCCAACGCCAGGTGCTGCACGGCACCAAGGACGTTGGCCGCCCGAAGCTCGACAGCGCGCGCGACCGCATCGCCGACGTCAACCCGCTCGTCGAACTCACCACGTACGAGACGGCGCTCACGAGCGCCAACGCGCTCGAGATCTTCCGCGGCTACGACCTCGTCGTCGATGGCACCGACAATTTCGCCACGCGCTATCTCGTGAATGATGCGTGCGTGCTGCTCGGTATTCCGAACGTCTACGGCTCGATCTTCCGCTTCGAGGGGCAGGCATCGGTGTTCAGCACGGAGGACGGTCCGTGTTACCGGTGCCTGTTCCCCGAACCGCCGCCGCCGGGGCTCGTGCCGAGCTGCGCCGAGGGGGGCGTGCTCGGCGTACTCCCCGGTCTCGTCGGCACCATTCAGGCGACGGAAGCGATCAAGCTCATCTGCGGCATCGGTACGCCGCTCATCGGGCGGCTGCTCCTCGTCGATTCACTCAACGCGACCTACCGCACGGTGAAGCTCCGCAAGAATCCCAAGTGCCCGAGCTGCGGCACGCGCGAGATCACGCAGCTCATCGACTACGAACAGTTCTGCGGGCTCAAGCCCGCGGCGAACGAGCCGAAGGTCGCTGAGCTTCCGGAGATCACGCCGCGTGAACTCGCCGAGCGTCTGCGCGCCGCGGATGACCTCGTGCTGCTCGACGTGCGCGAACGCTTCGAGTGGGATATCGCGCGCATAGAGGGGGCGCAGCTCGTGCCGCTCGCGCAGTTCCCGGCGATCGTGCCGGCGCTCGATCCGAAGCGCGAGTATGTGATCCACTGCAAGGGTGGGGTGCGGAGCGCGAAGGCGGTGCGGCAACTGCAGGCGGCGGGATTCACGAAGGTGCACAACCTGGCCGGCGGCATCCTGCGGTGGAGCGCGGATGTCGATCCCACCGTCGCCAAGTACTAAAGCAGTGAACAGTTCACGGTGAACGGTTCACGGTGAACCGTACACGCCCTTAAGAAGACTCCGACCAGATACCTCATGACCGCCACCGCAACTCAGCCAACCCTCAAGATCCTCCCGCAGAGGTGCCGCCTCTGCGCGACGGAGTTCGAGGCCTCCGCCATCGCCATCTGCGAGAATTGCCTCGGCCCCCTCGAGCCGCTCTACCCGAAGCAGCGCGCCCTCCCCGACCGCAGCGACATCGCCCGCCGCGCGCCGAACCTCTGGCGTTACCGCGAGTGGCTCCCGTTCGAGGGAGAACCCGTGCACTCGCGCGACACCGGCTTCACGCCGCTCATCGAGGCCCCGCGCCTCGCCGCGAAGCTCGGCGTCGCGCGACTGTGGATCAAGAACGACGCCGTCTCGCAGCCGACGCTCTCGTTCAAGGACCGCGTCGTCACGACGGCCATCAATGCCGCGCACGCGCTCGGCCTCGACACCATCGGCTGCGCGAGCACGGGCAACCTCGCGAACGCCGTCGCCTCGCATGCGGCGCGCGCGGGACTCAACGCCTGGATCTTCGTGCCGGAGAGTCTCGAGCGCGAGAAGATCCTCGCGACCGCGATCTATGGACCGAATCTCGTGCGCGTGAGGGGAAACTACGACGATGTGAACCGCCTCTGCGCGCAACTCGCCGACCGTTTCGGTTGGGGCATCGTGAACGTGAACCTCCGCGGCTACTACGGCGAAGGTTCCAAGACGATGGGCTTCGAGATCGCCGAGCAGTTGGGATGGCGCCTGCCGACGGCGGTGGTCGCGCCGATGGCGGGCGGATCGCTGCTCACCAAGTTGAAGAAGGCGTTCGGCGAATTCCTCGCGGCCGAACTCGTGCACGGTCCGGCGCCGCGGTTGTACGGCGCGCAGGCGAGTGGCTGCGCGCCCATCGTGCGGCTCGTGGAGAGCGGTGGCGCGACGCTCGTGCCGGAGATCCCCGACACGATCGCGAAGAGCATCGCGATCGGAAACCCTGCGGACGGGCTGTTCGCCGCGAAAGCGATGGTGGAGAGCGGTGGCTGGGGCGCGAAGGTGACCGACGAAGAGATCGTCGCCGGCATCCGGCTGCTCGCCGAGACGGCCGGCGTGTTCACGGAGACGGCGGGAGGCGCGACGGTGGCCGGCGCGGTGCAGCTCGCGCGCGAAGGGAAGCTCACCGCCGATGATGAAGTGGTGCTTTGCATCACCGGCAACGGACTCAAGACGCCAGACGCCGTGGCGGGCTCGCTCGCCGACTCGCCGGTGGTGGACGCGAAGGTCCGCCAGGTGGTGGATCTGGTGAAGGAACGCCAGGGCTGACGCACGACGTCCGGCGCGGCCCAGCGTGCCGCCGCGCCGGCTCCGCGCGCACCAGTCGGGTCATCACGTCCGGGCGGGTTAGAGAACGTCCGCCCTGCTCATTCTGATACCTTTCATCGAGGAGACGCAGCACGATCACCGCAGCGAGAATCGGAGCGAAACGATGGACGCGACACATGGCGAGAACGGCGGCAAGTGCCCCGTCGTGCACGGCGCGGCGAAGGGCGCCGCGATCGGTGGCCGGTCGAACCGCGACTGGTGGCCCAACCAACTGAACCTCGGCATCCTCCGTCAGCATTCGTCGCTGTCCGATCCGATGGACGCGGCCTTCGATTACGCCGCGGAGTTCACAACGCTCGATCTCGACGCCGTGAAGCAGGACCTCACGGCGCTCATGACCGATTCGCAGGACTGGTGGCCCGCCGACTACGGCCACTACGGCCCGCTCTTCGTGCGCATGGCGTGGCACAGCGCCGGCACCTATCGCACCGCCGACGGCCGCGGCGGCGCCGGCTCCGGCACGCAGCGCTTCGCGCCGCTCAACAGCTGGCCCGACAACGGCAACCTCGACAAGGCGCGCCGGCTCCTCTGGCCCATCAAGCAGAAGTACGGCAAGAAGCTCTCGTGGGCCGATCTCATGATCCTCGCGGGCAACGTCGCCATGGAGTCGATGGGCTTCAAGACGTTCGGCTTCGGCGGCGGACGCGCCGACGTCTTCGAACCGGATCAGGACGTCTACTGGGGTGCAGAAGCCGAGTGGCTCGGCGACAAGCGCTACGAAGGCGATCGCGAACTCGAGAACCCGCTCGCCGCCGTGCAGATGGGCCTCATCTACGTGAATCCCGAAGGGCCCAACGGCACGCCCGATCCGCTCGCCGCGGCGCGCGACATCCGCGAGACGTTCAAGCGCATGGCGATGAACGACGAAGAGACCGTCGCGCTCATCGCCGGCGGCCACACCTTCGGCAAGACGCACGGCGCCGGCGATCCGAAGCTCGTGGGACCGGAGCCCGAAGGCGCGCCCATCGAACAGATGGGACTCGGCTGGAAGAACGCGTTCGGCACCGGCAAGGGCACCGACGCCACCACGAGCGGACTCGAAGGCGCCTGGACGCCGAGTCCCACCAAGTGGGACAACGGCTACTTCGACACGCTCTTCGGCTACGAGTGGGAACTCACGAAGAGCCCCGCCGGCGCGCATCAGTGGACGCCCAAGAATGCCGCGGCCGCGACGACCGTGCCCGATGCGCAGGACCCCACCAAGCGCCATGCGCCGATGATGCTCACGACCGACATGGCGCTGCGCATGGACCCGGCCTATCTCCCCATCTCGAAGCGCTTTCACGAACATCCCGAGCAACTCGCCGACGCCTACGCCCGCGCCTGGTTCAAGCTCACGCACCGCGACATGGGGCCGCGCGCGCGCTACCTCGGCGCGCTCGTGCCGAAGGAAGCGTTGATCTGGCAGGATCCCATCCCCGCCGTCGATCACGCGCTGGTCGGTGCGGCCGACGTCGCCGCGCTCAAGGCGACGATCCTCGCGTCCGGGATTCCGATCGCGCATCTCGTCTCGACCGCGTGGGCCTCGGCGGCGACGTTCCGCGGCTCCGACAAGCGCGGCGGCGCCAACGGCGCGCGCATCCGTCTCGCGCCGCAGAAGGACTGGGAAGTGAACCAGCCGGCGCGGCTCGCCAAAGTGCTCGGCGCGCTCGAGAAGATCCAGCAGGACTTCAACGCCGCGCAGAAGGGCGGCAAGAAGATCTCGCTCGCCGACCTGATCGTGCTCGCCGGTTGCGCGGCGGTGGAGCAGGCGGCGAAGAACGCCGGCGTCTCCATCACCGTGCCGTTCACGCCGGGGCGCATGGATGCGTCGCAGGAACAGACCGACGTCGAATCGTTCGAAGTGCTCGAGCCCATCGCCGACGGCTTCCGCAATTATATGAAGCAGCCGTACACGGTGTCGGCCGAGGCGCTGCTGGTCGACAAGGCGCAGCTGTTGACGCTGACGGCGCCGGAGATGACGGTGCTCGTGGGCGGCCTGCGCGTGCTGAACGCGAACGTGGGACACTCGCAGCACGGTGTGTTCACCAAACGCCCCGAGACGCTCACCAACGATTTCTTCGTGCACCTGCTCGACATGCGCACGGAGTGGAAACCGGTCGCCGGAAGTCACGGCGTGTACGAGGGGCGCGATCGCGCGACCGGCGACGTGCGGTGGACGGGCACGCGCGTGGACCTCGTCTTCGGTTCGAACTCCGAGCTGCGCGCGATCGCCGAGGTGTATGCCGCCGACGATGCGCGGGAGAAGTTCGTGCGCGATTTCGTGGCGGCGTGGTGCAAGGTGATGGACGCGGACCGGTTCGAACTGCGCTGAGAGCGTGTGGGGCAGGTGACAGCGGTACTCCACCACGAGAACGCCCCGCGGCGGCGTGCCGTGGGGCGTTGTGTGCTTCACAGGTCGCGGCCTTCGACGACGACTGACGACCATGACACGGACGTCATGGCACCGCGAACGGCGTCATGGGTCCCGGAAGCCAATCCGCGGCTGAATTGTGCGACCACTGAAGAATGCTTCGGCCGGAGTTGAGGATGCGCGACACCTTGCGATGCATCGACATGATTCCACCGTAATTCAGAAGCCGCGCCTCTCCCGCGTCGAGACTCGGCACCAGCGGGGCGGAACACGGCGGGTACGCTCCGGGATTCAGGAAGGCAGACGACAGAATGTCCAGGATTGCCTTCGCCGGGATGCGCACCAGGTTCGATCCTCCGTCCCAAGAGGCGCTGAACTGCTTGGGCAGCGTGTCGATGTCAAGCGGTGTCGCGAGTGCGTAGACCGGTCGGAACTCCCAGCCTCTCCAGCCGTGCCCCTCGAGTCCGCCATCGCGCGGACCGACGCTGATCATGTCAGGGACCGAGGGATTGTCGACATCCGCTGAGCCGCGAAATTCGAAGTCGGCATGGGAGAAGTCGAAGTACCCGGGGTCGCCGAGACCTGCGGCTCGATGGTCGATCGCATCGGTGACCAACAGGGCAGATTCGCCGGGCCGAAGCGACCGCGCTGATGCCGGAAAGCGATAAATCAACTGCGCCCAGAGACCATTCACGTCGCGACTGAGGCTTGCAAACGTCGTGCAGTCGTTCGTCGCGCTGTAGTTGAACCATCCTGGGAACGCATCAACAAAAAGCAGATTAGCGAGTGCGATCGTGCTGTCGCTATTGTTGTAGATGCGGATGTAGTCGCCGTAGTTATAGAGGAGGCTCTTCGACTCGTCATACAGAGTCGACGGAAACACTTCGCTAAATAGCAAAGAACCTCTGTCGACGGCAGAAAGCTGCAGGATCGTGACCGCGTCGTCAGCCGATCCAATTGTGATCGACGTGACCCCCGTGAACATCGAGACACCACCAAGCTCCGCTTCAACGATCCTGGATTCCGCGTCGGAGAGCTGCCGAGATGCGAGAACGGTGTAGGCGCCGAGCGGAAGACCGGAAAAACGAGCGGTCCCGTTCGAGTCCGTCAATGCAGTGTCCGTGAGAGTCGCAGCTCCCGCGTTGCCCGACGACGTGACGACGACCGTCGCACCAGGAATTGCTCCACCCGGCCAGCCCAGCTTGAGGGCTGCCGAAGCGAGCGAGGATGGCAAATTGACGCTAACGGAGACTCCTGCCTGAGCGATCTCGTTCGTGATCGTGCGTCGGCCATCGCAGCCGAACAGACCTATCGCGAGCGCCGACACCAACAGCGCCGCGGCGAATGGCTTCCGGATCCCGTTCACTTCAAAACCCCCGGAGTTACGGTCAGCATGGCAGACCAAACGGATCGCATGCCAGCCGGAAGGGTCGTCGCGTCCACGGCACGCTGAGCGACAGAAATTTCCGACCAGGAAAGCCGAGCGACCACCGTGCTGGACAGCCTGTGCCAGCGCACACCGACCGACACCGTGTTCGACGTCGCTGGCGCTGCCGCCATCTCAAGCGCGGGTGCGATGAGGTTCACGTACGCCGGCCCACGCGCCGTCGGTGATGGCAGATCGGCGAACGGGACGAAGCGTGACGTCGTGAAGCCCGCGCTCCAGCTCCGCGCCGACGTCGCATCCCAAACGACCTCGACTCCGCCGGACGGCGTCCATGCCGTGATATCCGTGCTGGCACGCGCGGTACGGTCGCTCGCCCGTTGGTATTGGCGCTCAAGCCCGATCTGCGCCGCCGCGCTGACATCGCGCGATGCGGACGACCATCTCAGATCGCCGTTGAACGCGAGGCGGCTCGCATCCGCGGTGTAGCTCGTCGCGCTTTCCGCTTGGCGGATCGCAGTACCACGTTGCACCTCGAGATCGGCGGCGGCGGTCGCCGCGATGGCGCCCAGTACGCGCTGCGCCGCCGCACCGACGACGCCCCCAGTCGTGTTCCATCGCGTGTACGGAGTGCCGCTGCCGGCGGTCACGACCTGCGTCTCGCCCGACTCTTCGCCGTGCGCGTACGCCGTCCATCGCGTCCCGCGCAGCGTTCCCGACACATCGAGCCCATAGGCGTCGCCTGTGTGGTCGACTCGCCGATAGAACGGCGCGTCGGCAATGCTGTGATCGTCCGGCGCCACACTCACATAGCCATCGAGCGGAAAGATCCTCACCGTACCGGGATCGGCGAAGAGGTCGACGGTCTCCGTGTGCAGGACCCGGCGCCACGAAAGGCCGACTACGGCCGCGTCGCCGAACGACCGCGCCACGCCGAGCCCAGCGCCCGCGCTCGTCGCCCGTCGCGTCACAGCCGCCCGCGACTGCACGGCATGATCGGAGACCCCGTCGTATCCGAGCGTTACGCCCATGCGCCACGAGCCGAGGCGCACGGCGTCCCCGCCCTCGAGGGTCACGCGCGTGCGCGAGAACGCCGGCGCGTTCGTGTCCGTCGGTGTGAACGGGCTGGCGGGGTTCGCGTCGATGAATACCGCCTGATCTCCTGCGGCGATCGTCGACTGCTCCACGCGCACGCGGCCGATCACACGGTGGTTTTCACTGACCGGGCGCCAGCCGGCCAGCGACGCCGAAAGCGCCGAAGCACTCGACGGATCGACGGGTGCGCGGTACGAACCACCGAGTCCGCGCGCGCCCGCGGTCCACGCCGTCCACGCGCGGTCGAGATCGTCGGCGAGGCCGGCAGGGTTCGCTCCCGACCATCCCAGGCCGATGCTCGGAGCCGGCACATCGAGCGCGTGTGGCGAGAACGGCGCGGACGGGCTCGGCGTGCCGAGCGTGCCGATGGAGCGGAGCGGTGTCCACTGCCAGAACCACGGCGTGTCGGAGCGGCCATCCGACGATTGTGCAGCGACCTTCTTGCACGGCACTGCCATCATCACGCAGAACGCGGCCGGCAGCGCGAGAGGAATCTTACGCCGGGCACGCCGGCACCACGACACGCGGTTCACTTCTCGCTCCAGCTACGATCGAGCGGAAGCGTCACTTCGAGGCCGAAGCGACTTGGCGCGAAGATGCGGGCGGCGCGCACGTCGACCGCGGCCTGGCCGAGGCGATCGAGCGCGTTGAATGCATAGAACGACAGGCGTCCCGTGCCAAAGATGGATTTCGTCACCTGCAGGCTCAACAGCCAGTCGGGCGCCGGCGACGTCGGGATCGCATTCACGCCCTGTCGTGGCTGTCGCAGGTCGGCATACTGCGCCGCGCCGCGCGCGCTCAACGGTACTGCCACGAGCGTACCCGTGCGCGTGATGTAGCCGTCCCATGCGAGGGTGTCGAGTGCGCCCTCTTGTACGCGATTCTCGCGCAAGAAGTACTGCACGGTCGCCGTCACGACGAGGCCCAACTCCGGCTGATGGTGCACGATGCGCGCCGTAGTCAACGCGCGCTCGCCGCGCTCGCTGTCGCCCGTCCAATATGGAATTCGTGGCTTGAGCGTATCCATCTGGAAATCGGTGACGCGCGTCGGCACCCCGATGTCGAGCGCATCGTTGTGCAGCCGAGAGACGGTCCACGCGCCGGTCAGCTCAATGCGGGTGCGGAGCGGAGCAATCTCCGGCAATGCCAGCGTCCACTCGACGCCGCGATTCTCGATGCGGTTCAGATTGCTCGGCACATCGGTGAAGATCGGCACGGTATCCGTCGATGTCGGCGTCTGCGTGTACGTCGGCGGGTGGCCGCTCCCGATGACGGCGCCGCTCAGAGCGTAATGATCACGCAGCAGGAAGCTGGTCTTGGTGTCGTACCCCACGGCACCGCGCGTCACCTCGCGGAAGGCGACGAGACTCAACGCGGCGCCGGACCGGCCGAGATCGATCTCGATACTGACCTCCGACTTCTCGGCCAGCGAGAGTCCGAGTTTGCGATTGGTCGGATCGACGATCGATGTCGTCAATACGGCGAGCCGCTCGGCGGGGTTCGGCGCGTACCAATTGACGTTCACCACATCGTAGTACTGCGGCGCTGGCGCGAGATCGCTCAACGCCGGCGGCTTGACCGTCGTCCCCCAGCCCGCGCGCAATCGCATCCACGATCGCGGCGCGAACTGCACGTTGAGGCGTGGCTGCGGCTGCGCCTCCCGCGCGCCGGACGTCCACCAAGTGCCCGTGTGCAACACATCCACACGGAGCCCCGCTTGCATCTCGAACGAGGCGTCGGCCGACAGCGCGCGCACGAATCGCAGATCAGCATAGGCCGCGCTCGTCGCGACAGGCGCGATCGTATCGAAGCGACGTGGGCGATCGTAGCCGTTGACGCCGTTGAACGTCACCTGCGGCGGATTCTCGATGTCGAATTCGTACCCGGGGCCATCGTTCCAGTCGCGTCGCGCCTCGACGCCAATGCGAATCGTGCGCTCGCCGCCCCAGGCGGCGGCCGGCATGATCTGCTCCGCGCGCGCGTACAAATGCCAGGGCTTGCCGACGAGTCGCAACGCGGCGGCGTACGCGCCGTCGACGAAATGCCCGACGCTGGTGCCCGGCGTGAGCCGGTCGGTGAATGGCTCCGCGCCGCGAATCAGCAGTCGCTGCGCAAAACTGTCCTGCCATTCGTTCTCGACCGAGCCCGTGAACTCGGCATGCGGCGCGCTCGACCGGCCGAGCCGAATGCGTTCTGACACGCGCACCCCGCCGCTGCGATCGAAATTGACGACGCCCGGCCGAAGGTCCGGCTGCTCGGGCTCGTTCTGGTAGACCTGATAGATATTGATCCGGCTGTCGAACACGCGAAGCGCGTCGTTTCCTTCCGCGTCGCCGCCGAGGCTCACGCGATGCGCGAGATCGACCGTTCCGCGCCAGACCGACGCGTCACGCACGCCGGGTGCGATGTTCGTCCGTGTGATGTCCGTCGTGAGTGAGCCGACTTGCCGAGCAGAAAGCGCTTGACCGCCCGCAAATGAGATTCCGGTGGTATTCGGGTCGAATCGCGCGATGGCCTGCGCCGGGAATGCGCCAGCGCGCGTATCCACGATGATCGCGCCCGTGGTGAGATCTCCATAGCGCGCCGACGGAATCCCGCGGATCACTTCCACGCGCTCCAGGGTCGTCGCGGGAATTCGTCGCAGATCGATGCTCCCGCCGGCCGACGTGGGCGGGACGATCTCGCCGCGCGGCCCGACGGTCTGCAAGTTGGCGTCGTTCGAGAGCGGTACGCCATCCATCACGATCAAAGTGCCGAACGCCGCGGCACGTTCCGCGGCGCCCGACGTGGTGGGCACGGCGCGGAGCGCGACCTGCTGTACGGCATCGAGGCCGGGCGGCTGCAACGGCATGCCGGGAATCAACTCCAGCACGCCGGCGAGGCTTGCTGCGCTCTGATTCTGAATGGCATCGCGATTGATGACCGTGGCGGTGCCGAGTTCCCCGCGCGCTCTGCCGATGCCCTCCGCCGTGACCTGAACTTCCGGCATCTTGAGGGCGACGCGCGCGAGTTGCACATCGCGTTGGACGGTGCCAAACGGCGGCACGATCACGGGAATGCGCGCCGGGGCGTAACCGAGTGCACGTACGGCGAGCGCCTGCGGGCCGGGTGGAACGCGCGTCAGCCGAAAGCGGCCGGCGCTATCGGCTCGTGCGTGGATGGCGGTTCCGTCCACGCTGACGTCGGCGGATGGTATCGAATTCCCAGTCGCACCGTCGCGGATCTGCCCCGTGATCGCCGTGGTGGCCTGCGCCCCTAGGAGCGTCGCAGCGCACGTCAGGAACGCAAGCGTAAGCCCGGCGCGCGCGATGACCGAGCGACTATCGCCAAGAGCGTTCAGGCTGTTCGGTACGCTTCCTCGTGCGTGCAGCATGCGCCTCCGTGCTGTCGCTCGTCGAGCAGATCTGCTCCTGCGCCCTTCACGAAAGTGCGTGCCGAAACGGCTGGAGCGCAACTGAAGGACGAAGCACCTCACAGCGGGGCAGGCGTGTGGACGCACGTTCTCAAATCGGTCATGTGGCAGAGAACCGCGGCGGCGACGAACTCAGCGTGCGAGAGCCCGCCGCGAATGGTCTGGCGATGAAGACCCGTGCATGAGCGACCGCGGCATGGTTCGTCCACCACGGCGAGGAGCGGATCGACCATGCGATCCCTGAGGGGGACTCGCCACATCATGAACAGAAGGTGAACTTTGTGGCATGCGTTTGGTCGTGGACTCCCTCTCCCGCCGCTTCGGCGCGGTGCAAGCGCTCGACGGCGTGTCGTTCGCCGTCGAGCCGGGTGAAGTCGTCGGCCTCATCGGCCCGAACGGCGCCGGCAAGAGCACGCTGCTCGCTTGCGCGGCCGGGCTCGACGTCGCGGACTCGGGCACGATCCTCGTCGACGGCGCACCATTCGATCACCTTGCGCGTCGAGGTATTTGCTTCTTTTTACAGGACAGCATAAGGCCATTTGAGCGACAGAATGGCGTCTTTGTGCTTGATTTCGCTCGAAAGTTGTTCGGCGCCAGCGAGGAATGGCGCGACGACATCGGCCCGGCACTCGGCATCGCGCCGTTCGTCCATCAGCGCATCGGCGAGATGTCCAAGGGCCAGCGCAAACGCGTGCTCCTCGCCCTCGCCCTCCTCGTGCCGCGCCCCTTCACCCTCATCGACGAACCCTTCGACGGCCTCGACCCGCGCCAGGCCCGCGCCTTCGGCGACCTCGTGCGCGCCCGCGCCGCCATCGGCCGCGCGTTCGTGCTCTCCGTGCACGCGATGAGCGACGCCACGCGCACCTGCGACCGCCACGTGCTCCTGCACGACGGCCGCGTACTCGCCTCGGGCTCGCTCTCCGCCCTCCGCACCGCCGCGTCGCTCGGCGAGAGCGCCACACTCGAGGATGTCTTTCTTGCGCTCACCTGAGCGGCGCGTGCTCCTCGCCACGCAGTTCCGCGAGCTGCGCGCCTCGCGCGCGTTCCTTGTGGTCGCCGCGTTGCTCGGGCCGCTCGTCGCGCACGCGGCGCGCACCGCCATGCAGGCGTACGCCGAAGCGAGCGGTGTGGGCGGCGGCGCGGCGGCGCTCACCTCCGCGCTCAGTCCGCTCGATGGCTTCGTCTCGCCGACGTTCGGCGCCTATGCCGTCGCCGCGATGCTGCTCTTTCCGTTCGTCGCCATCCGCGTGGTCAGTGCCGACAAGGAGTCAGGCGCGCACGGCATCGTGCTGCAGGCGGCGAGCGCGCGCACGATCGTCGCGCTCAAGTTCATCGCGCTCCTCGTCACCTGGATCGTGCTCTTCACGCCGGGCATCATCGCGCTCCTCTACTGGCGCGGCGCCGGCGGTCACCTCGGGCCCGCCGAAACACTCGGCGTGCTCGCCGGTCATGTGCTGCGCGGCGCCTTCGTGAGTGCGCTCGGCATCGCATGCGCGGCCGTCGCCGAATCGGGGGCGAGTGCCGC
>Ga0265327_10003366_pt1 | contig 15400 bp, 12 predicted proteins | sample 41621metaG_FD_202089 | JGI IMG/M metagenome (GOLD analysis project Ga0265327, IMG submission 202089) | Rhizosphere microbial communities from Carex aquatilis grown in University of Washington, Seatle, WA, United States - 4-16-21 metaG | ecosystem: Host-associated > Plants > Roots > Rhizosphere... | reverse complement strand
GTTCCTCCTGATATCTGCGCATTTCACCGCTACACCAGGAATTCCATGGTCCCCTACCGGACTCTAGTCACGACAGTATCGAGTGGCGGCCCCAGGTTGAGCCTGGGGGTTTCACACCCGACTTATCGAACCGCCTACGAGCTCTTTACGCCCAATGAATCCGGACAACGCTTGCACCCTACGTATCACCGCGGCTGCTGGCACGTAGTTGGCCGGTGCTTCTTCTGCAGGTACCGTCACTATCGTCCCTGCTGAAAGGAGTTTACAACTCAGAAAGCCTTCGTCCTCCACGCGGCGTTGCTGCGTCAGGCTTTCGCCCATTGCGCAAGATTCCCTACTGCTGCCTCCCGTAGGAGTCTGGGCCGTGTCTCAGTCCCAGTGTGGCTGATCGTCCTCTCAGACCAGCTACCCGTCGGTGCCTTGGTGAGCCATTACCTCACCAACAAGCTGATAGGCCGCGAGCCCCTCCCGAAGCGGAATCCATTTCCTCATCAGATCATGCGATCCGATGGGGGTATCCGGTATTAGCACCGGTTTCCCGGTGTTATCCCAGTCTTCGGGGCAGGTTGCTCACGTGCTACTCACCCGTTCGCCACTAGGTCTTCTCTGGTGTTGCCACCAAATGGACCTCGTTCGACTTGCATGTATTAAGCACGCCGCCAGCGTTCGTCCTGAGCCAGGATCAAACTCTCCATCGAGGTCTTTGGGTCGGCCCCGGAGGACCTTCCCTCGAACCAGAGAGTCAGCCGGACTTGACTCGGCCCGGCTGACTGGCAAGCTCCAACCTCCCCGAAGGGAAATTATCGCCCGCCATTTTGCGTACTGCATATTGACGTACGACTCCAGGGTGCCGAAGCACCCATGAGCCGCCCGCACTGGCTTTTGGCTCTCACTCTTCCGTTTTCAAGGAACGACCGGGCACGCACCTACAAGAGGCGGAGGTGCCGGGATCTGGGGAACGGTACCCGAAAGTGCTGTTCCCGACCCTGCCGAGCGGGCCCAAAAGGCCTGTTTCGGCGGGAAGTTGAGAATAGCAGGACCACCGCGGCCCGTCAACGCGGCGCACCTGGCTCAGCCCGCCAGCCGGTCCACCGACCAACGACGGGAGGTCCAGACGACTGGACTCGGGGACGAGAGCCAATCGGCTGCCGCCAGCCATTCTCCCCCATGGACACCGCCTCGGCGACTCGGACCCGGGGCTCGTTCCCGCGGCAGGGCGCCCCTCCAGCCCGGGGCTGTGTCCCTGCTCCGGGAGAACGCCCACAGGACCGAACTTCCGGCTCCTCGTCAGGGAGTTTGCCCGCCGAGGCCCAGGCCGGCGGAGTGTGGCGACCGGAGCGCCCTGGGCGGCAAACTTGGTGCTGACGGCCTCGTGCCTGAGGGCGCCGGTGCCACGCTCAGCTGGCGGCAGTCGCCCTCCTTCACCCGCAAGGTCCCCCGAGACGAAAGGCTTGTCACTCGGAAAGGATCGAAAGGATTGGCAGATGAGACATGTCGACGAGAGCACCCACCGTTCAGACGCGCTGATGAGCGACACCGGTCCCGCCAGGGCTCGGCCCAGGGTTGCCGTCCTGGGCGCCGGAATCATGGGACGAGCAATGGCCGGGCGCCTCCTGTCCCAGGGCCTGGAGGTCGCGGTGTGGTCGCGTCACCAGAGCTCCACGGCCGGGCTCGCCGCCCAGGGAGCGACGGCCGCAGCCGAAGCGTCGGGTGCCGTGGTCGGTGCCGACGTGATCATCACGATGCTGCCGACGGCCGAGGTGACCCGGGCCGTCATGCTCGATGGCGGTGTGGTGGGTGCCCTCCCACCTGACGCCGTGTGGGCTCAGATGGGGACGATCGGCCTCACGGCAACCGAGGAGCTGGGGCGGGACCTGCTCGGTGTGCGACCCGACGTGACCTTTGTCGACGCGCCGGTGTCGGGGAGCCGGGTCCCCGCCGAGACGGGGCAACTGCTCATCTTGGCCTCCGGGCCCCCCTCTGCCACCGACCGGCTCGAGCCGGTGTTCTCTGCTCTTGGGCGCTCCACGTTGTGGCTCGGACCGGCCGGCTCCGGGAGCCGGATGAAGCTGGTGCTCAACACGTGGCTCGCGTTCCAGACCGAAGGGGCGGCCGAATCCGCGGCGCTGGCTGAACGGTTCGGACTGCGGGCCGAGGACCTCCTCCATGCGCTCCGGGGCAATCCGCTCGCCTCGGACTACGCGCTGGCCAAACTCGGACACATGGAGGACGGCGATTACGCCCCAGACTTCTCACTCGGCTGGGCCCTCAAGGACCTCGACCTGGTGACGACCGAGGCGCCGGAGGCGGCGCCGGTGGCCGTCGCCATCGCCGCGCGATGGCGCGAGTTGGTCAGCGCCGGGTGGGGCAACTCGGATGTGAGCGCGGCCCGCAACGGGCTCGGCGTCTCCGAGAGGGCCCGCGACAGCCAAGGCCCCGAACGCTAAGAGGAAGGGTCCGTCCTACTGGCCAAGGAGCCAGCGGCCGGGGGCGACCAGCGCACGCGCCTGGTCTGGCCCCCACGAGCCTGGCTGGTAGGACAAGACCGGTGCCGGGTCCGAGAGCAGCGGCCGCGCCGTCTCCCACGCCGCCGCCAACCCGTCCGGTCGGGTGAACAGCGAGCGGTCGCCCAGGAGGACGTCGTGGATGAGGCGGACGTAGGGCGGTAGCGGATCGGCGTCCGCCAGACCGCCGAGGGCAATCGACACGTGGGCCACGTCGAGATCGAGGGTCGGTCCAGGTCTCTTTGCGACCAGTGACAGGTCGATCTCGCCGGCCGGCGAGCGAGAGGGCAACGACGTTGGCTTCGCGTGGCAATCGGCCGGATCGCGGCTCGGAGGGCTCCCGCAAGATCAGACTCACCCGCTGTGGGGACACGGCCAGCCGCTTCCCGATACCCAGGTGGAAGGGAACGCCTCGCCAGCGGTCGTTGTCCACCCACAGACGCGCCGCCACGTAGGTATCACGACGGGAGTCGGCGGTGACGCCGGGCACGTCGCGGTAGCCGTCGAACTGGCCCAGCACGACGTCTGCGGGATCGAGGACGCGAAAGCAGCTGATGACCTCCTCGCGGGCGCTCTGGAGGACACGCGCGCCGAGAGTTTTGGGCCGCTCCATGGCAACCTTGGCTGCCACCTGGAAGAGGTGCGTGACGAGCTCAACCTCTGCCACCGCACCCTCCCTGTTCAACCGCCGACTGCTCTCGCTCCCTTTACATGCCCCTCGCCACGGTTCCTCCCTCGTCGGTGTCAGGGCCAAGCGTGATCATGTCCCACCCGCCCCCCCCTGGGGCCGGGCGTCGGGCCGTCCCGACACGAACTGGTTGCCAGCCACCCAGAACCGCCATTGTTCCGCCGTAGCCCGGCTAAGACCGACCCGCGGACCTCGGGACGGCCTTCGGGGTGGCGCCACCCCGCCGTCGAGGAGGCGCGGACCCAGAGCGTCGCTGGGGTCGAGCAGATCCCAGCCGTCGCAGCGGCCGTCGATGCCGAGCGCCTTGGTGAGGTTGGCCGGGCCGCGGCAAAGGTCACGATCCGCCAGGGAGGTCCGCCTGCCCCCTTTCATGCGAGCCGCCCGCATCTGCGCGCACCCCGTGACGGGCTCGAGCGCCCTGAGCATCACCGCGGCGGCTTCGCCCTCAGGACCGCAGACGACGTTGGCGCACCAGTGCATGCCGTAGGTGAAGTACACGTAGAGCAGCCCGGCGCGCCCGAACATGGTGGCATTACGTGCGGTCTGACCGCGGAAGGCGTGAGAGGCGGGGTCGGCCGAACCCCGGTAGGCCTCGACCTCGACGATCCGCCCGGATCGCTCCCCGCAGGCGAGCACCTTGCCAAGCAACCGCGGCGCCACGTCGAGGGGATCGGCCTCGAGCAGCCGGCGATCCACCGGGACGGTGCCTGTGCGCAACCCACGCCAGGCCGGAGCTGCCTCAGCGCTCGACGTGCTCGGCCTCTTCATGGATGGCGAGCCGCGAGCGGTCGACACCGATCCGGCGCTCGAACCGCTCCAGCTGCACGGCAACCGGGCCGGGCCCCGCACCGCCGGGCGAGGTTCTCCGGGTGACAGCCACGCCCGGTTCCAAGAGTCGGGCGGCCTCGTCGCCCAGGTCGGGATGGGCCTGCACCAGTTCGACGAGCGGCACGTGGCGCTCGACCGAGTCACGCACGAGCCCTCCCACCAACGTGTGGGCCTGACGGAACGGCATGCCGTGAACCACCAAGAGCTCGGCGAGGTCGATGGCCGCCGCGCCCTGGCCGTCGGCGGCCTGCTGCATCCGCTCGTCATGCCACGCCACCGTGGCCAGCAGGCCGGTCAGAGCATGCAGCGCCAGTTGGACCTGGTGGACCGAGTCGAAGAGGGGCTCCTTGTCTTCCTGCAGATCTCGGTTGTACGCGAGCGGCAGCCCCTTCAGGGTCACCAGGAGCCCGGTGAGGTGACCGACCAGCCGGCCGGCCTTGCCCCGGGCCAGCTCGGCCACGTCGGGGTTCTTCTTCTGGGGGAGCATCGAGCTGCCCGTGGCGAAGGCGTCGTCCAGGGCGCAGAACCCGAACTCTTCGCTCGACCACAGCACAAGCTCCTCCCCAATCCTGGAGAGGTGGACGCCGAGCAGGGACAGGTCGAAGAGCGCCTCGGCCACGAAGTCGCGGTCCGAGACGGCGTCGAGGGAGTTCTCGAACCGCCCGGCGAAGCCCAGTTGCTCTGCCACGAAGTCCGGGTCGAGCGGAAGCGAGGAGCCGGCCAGGGCGCCGGCGCCGGCCGGCGAGATGTTGAGGCGGTCCACCGTGGCCACCAGTCGATCGATGTCCCGCGAAAGTGCCCACCCGTGGGCCAAGAGGTGGTGGGCGAGCAGGACGGGCTGGGCCCGCTGGAGGTGCGTGTACCCCGGCAGATAGGTGTCCCCGGCCTCCGTGGCCCGATGGCGCAACACTTCCTGGAGGGCGAGGACGTCGCCCACCACCCTGAGCAACGAGCGGCGCGTCCACAGTCGGAGCGTCGTGGCCACCTGGTCGTTGCGGCTGCGCCCGGTGTGGAGCTTGGCTCCGGTGTCACCGGCGATCTCGGTCACCCGGCGCTCGATGGCGGTATGGACGTCCTCGTCGTCGGGCTCGAAGGCGAACATGCCCGCCGCCAGCTCCTCGCCGACGCGGTCGAGCGCGGCCAACAGGACCGTCACCTCGTCGCCGGTGAGGATGCCTGCCTTGCCCAGCCCCAGCACGTGGGCCCGGGAGCCAGTGAGGTCGTCGACCGCCAACTCCTTGTCGAACGGAAGGCTGACGGTGAAGGCGGCCACCTCCTCGGCCATACCCATCCCAAGCCGACCCTGCCACAGGGTCACGTCCGGTCCCCCTCGGACGACTCGTTGCCGTCCACGCCCTGACGCGCTGCCCAGGTGGCCACGGACAGCCCCCACAGCCGGACGAAACCCTCGGCGTCCTGGTGCCGGAAGGTGTCGCTCTCGTCGTAGGTGGCCAGCTCGTGGTCGTAGAGCGCGACGGGGCTGCGACGGCCCACGACCGCGCCCACCCCGGGCGGCTCGAACCGGAGCCGGACTTCACCGGTGACGTGACGCTGGGTCTCGTCCACGAAGGCGTCGATGGCCTGCTTCAGGGGCGAGAACCACATCCCGTCGTAGACCAGCTCCGACCACCGAGGCTCAAGGCGGGCCTTTTCGTGGTGGACGTCTCGCTCGAGGGTGAGGTCTTCCAGGTCCGAGTGGGCGAGGATCAGGGCAAGGGCGGCCGGGCACTCGTACACCTCACGGCTCTTGATCCCGACCCGACGGTTCTCCACCATGTCGAGCCGGCCGAAGCCCGTCGAGCCAGCCAGCCGACCGATCTCGGCGATGAGCTCGTCAGCGGCCAGCGCCTTCCCGTCGAGCGAAACCGGCGCCCCGGCCTCGAACCCCACGACGGTCTCGACGGCGTCGGTGGCCGTCGGCCTGGTGAGCGTGTAGACGTCGGCGGGCGGCGCGGCCCAGGGGTCCTCGATGGCACCGCACTCGATGGCCTTGCCCCAGAGGTTCTCGTCGATCGAGTACAGCTTCTCCTTGGTTACCGAAATGGGAATCTCCCACTTCGCCGCCAGCTCCACGCACTGCTCGCGGCTGAGCCCCCAGACCCGGGCCGGGGCCAACACCTCGAGGTCGGGCGCCAGTGCCCTGGTCCCCACCTCGAAACGCACCTGGTCGTTGCCCTTGCCCGTGCACCCATGGGCCACGGCGTCGGCACCGTGGCGACGCGCCGCGTCCACCAGGTGGCGGACGATCACCGGCCGGGACAGCGCCGAGACCAAGGGGTACTTGCCCTCGTAGAGGGCGTTGGCCTTGATGGCGGGGATGCAGTACCCCTCGGCCATCTCGCGCCGGGCGTCGATCACCTCGGCTTCGACCGCCCCCGCAGCCAGGGCCCGGCGGCGGATCGACTCCCAGTCGTCAACACCGGCGTCGGCCGCCTGTCCCACGTCGACGGCCACTGCCACCACCTCGACGCCCTGGTGCTCCATGAGCCACCGCACGGCCACCGAGGTGTCCAGTCCGCCGCTGTACGCCAACACAACCCGCTTCGCCATTACGCCCTGCCCTTCTTCTTCGTTGCCGTGCCGGACCGACCGGTCCGGCTGTTCGTCCGTACCGCTCCCCCGGGCACGGCCAGCCCGGCCAAGGACGCGAGGTGTGCGGCGACCGCCGTGCCGCCGAGGCGCTCGGCCACCACCACGAGCACCGTGTCGTCGCCGGCAACCGTGCCGAGGATCCCTTCCAGGCCGCTTCGGTCGACGGCCGAGCCTACGACATGGGCGCAGCCCGGCGGCGTGCGAATCACCACCAGGTCACCCGAGGCCGCCACCTCCACGGCCCACTCCCCCAGCACCCGCCGCAGATGGTCGCCGGGCGCGATCTGCTGGGCCGGAAGCTCCGGCAAGGCGTAGGCGGTGTCGCCACCAGGGAGTCGCACCTTCAAGGCCCCGAGCTCCTCCAGGTCACGAGAGACGGTGGTCTGGGTGGCCTCGATCCCTTCGGCGGCCAGCAGGTCGACCAGCTGGGCCTGGGACCCCACCGCCCGCAGCTCCAGCAGCTTGGCCACCCGGTGCTGGCGCTGGTGCTTGGTGACCTTCACCGGACCACCGCCCCCTCGGCCTCGGCCGAGGCCGCGCCCCTAGCCAGCGCCTCGCCCAGGAGCGCCAGCGCCGAATCCAGCTCGCCGGCGGTCACCAGCAACGACGGCGCCAGCCGGACGGCGTCGGGCCGCACGGCGTTGACCAGGAGCCCCCGATCCAGGGCGTCCGCGGCCACCGCGGGGGCAAACGGGCCCGACAGCTCCGCCGCCAGGAGCAGTCCTGCCCCGCGGACCCCCGTCACGCCTGGGAGGGCGGCCAGCCCCGACGCCAGCACCTCCCCCGAGGTCCTGGCCCGACCACAAACGTCCTCTTCTTCCATCACGGCCAGGGTGGCCCGGGCCGCGGCCATGGCCAAGGGCTGGCCCCCGAAGGTCGAGCCGTGGTCGCCGGGACCGAAGGCCGCGGCCACCTCCGCCGTGGCCCAGCAGGCCCCGACCGGCATGCCGTTGCCCAGGGCTTTGGCCACGGTCACCACGTCGGGCTGCAGGTGGGTGGCGTGGAAGGCGAACCAGTGTCCGGTCCGACCGAGGCCGGTCTGGATCTCGTCGAGGATGAGGAGCACCCCGCGCTCGCGGCACAGCTCGCGTACTCCGACCAGGTAGTCCGAGGAGGGGGCAACGACCCCGCCCTCGCCCTGGATCGGCTCGAGCAGAACCCCGGCGGCGGCCGGCGCCTCCAGCGCCTTGGCGAGGGCGTCGAGGTCGTCGTAGTCGACGTGGGCGAAGCCGGTCGGCAGTGGTTCGAACGGTTCGTGTTTGGCGCTCTGGCCGGTGGCGGTCAAGGTGGCCAGGGTTCGACCGTGAAACGAGTTCCATGCCGAGACGACCACGTAGCGCCCCGGACCCGCCCAGCGTCGGGCCAGCTTCAGCGCGCACTCGTTCGCTTCGGCTCCCGAGTTGCAGAAGAAGACCTGACCCCCCGCGGCGCGCTCCCCGCCGCCGATCAAGCGGTCGAGGGTGGTGGCCACCTCGGGACCGAGCTCGTTGCCGTAGAGGTTGGAGACGTGGGAGAGGGTGCGGGCCTGGGTGGCCACCGCCGCGGCGACGTCGGGGTGGGAGTGGCCGAGCGAGGTGACGGCCAACCCCCCCACGAAGTCCAGGTACCGCTTCCCCTCGGCATCGAAGAGGTAGGAACCCTCGCCCCGCACGAAGGTGACCGGGGGCTCGGGGTAGGTGCGCATCAGCGCCGAGCGGTCCGGCCCGGTCATGCCGGCATCACCATCGTGCCCACCCCGCCGTCGGTGAACAGCTCGAGGAGGAGGGCGTGGGGAACGCGTCCGTCGAGGATGTGGGCGCGGGTGACCCCGTTGCGCACGGCCTTGCTGCAGGCTGAGGCCTTGGGTGCCATCCCGCCACGCGCCGCGCCCGCGGTCACCAGCGCGTCGAGTTCGTCGGCGGTGAGTTGGCGACAGAGCGTCGCCGGGTCCGACGGGTCGGCACGCACGCCCTCGATGTCGGTCAAAAAGATGAGCTTCTCGGCCGAGAGCGCCTCGGCCACCGCACCGGCCACTGCGTCGGCGTTGATGTTGTAGGCCTGCCCGGCACGGTCCGAACCGATGGTGGCGAGCACCGGGATCAGTCCCTCGGCCAGCAGCCGCTGGACGATGGTCGGGTCGATCCCCAACACGTTGCCGACGAAGCCGAGCGAGGCCGAACGGGGCTCGGCGGTGATCAGGTTGGCGTCCTCCCCCGAGAGTCCCACCGCCAGCGGACCGTGGACGTTGACGGCCGACACGATGTCGCGGTTCACCTTTCCCACCAGCACCATCCGGGCGATCTCGAGGGTGTCGGCGTCGGTTACCCGCTGGCCGTCGCGGAACTCGGTCTCGATGCCCAGACGCCCCAGCAGCTCGCCGATCTGCGGGCCGCCGCCGTGGACCACCACCGGCAGGAGGCCGACCGAGCGCAGGAGGACCACGTCCTCGGCGAACGAGGTGAGGGCGTCAGCCTCACCATCGTCCGATCCAGCCAGGGCGTTCCCGCCGTACTTGACCACCACCACCCGGCCGGCGAACCGCCGGATGTAGGGCAGGACTTCGATGAGGAGGGCCGCCGTCTCATCGGGGTGGCGCGTCGCCTCGCTCACGACGTCGTCCGGTTCTCGTCGATGTAGCCGTAGCCGAGATCGGTGCAGAGCACCACCGCCGATCCCTCCCCGAGGCCGAGGTGACAGCCGATCTCCACGGCGCGCCCGGCCATGTGGTCGGCCACCGCCGCCGTGTCGTGGTCCGCCGCCACCCCGTCCCGGCAGACGGCCACCCCGCCGTAGGTCACCGAGACCAGGTCCGGGTCGAAGGCCACGCCGGCCGAGCCCAACTCGCTCACCACCCGTCCCCAGTACGGGTCGGCACCGTTGAGCGAGCACTTGACGAGAAGGGAGTCGGCCACCTTCTTGGCTGCACGGTGGGCCTCGGCGTCGCTGTGCGCCCCGTCCACCTTCACGTGGGCAACCTTCGTGGCCCCCTCGGCGTCGGCGGTCATCTGGGCGGCCAGCGAACCGCACGCCTCGCTCAAGGCGCCGAGGAGATCGGACCGGTCGACGGCCCCGGCCCGGCCGTTGGCCAGCACCAGGACGGTGTCGTTGGTCGACGTGCAGCCGTCGACGGTCATGGCGTTGAAGGTCCCACCGACCGCCTCGGACAGCAGCTCGTGGAGAACGGACGGCTCACACTCGGCGTCGGTGGTGAGCACCGCAAGCATGGTCGCCATGTTCGGGGCCAGCATGGCCGCCCCTTTGGCCATCCCTCCCACGGTGAAGCCGCGGCCCCGCACCGTCACGACCTTGGGCACCGTGTCGGTGGTCATGATGGCGATGGCCGCCGCCTCGGCGGCCTCCTCGGTGGCCGACCGACCGGACACCACCGGCCCTACGGCGTCGGCCACGACGTCGATGGGGAAGGGGATCCCGATGAGCCCGGTCTGGCAGACGAGCACCTCCTCGGTGCCGGCACCGACCCCGGTGGCGACCAGGTGGCAGAGGTGACGCGCCGCCTCGAGGCCGGGCGCGCCGGTGGCGGCATTGGCGTTGCCCGAGGAGAGCACAACCGCGGCCGCCTTGCCCCCGGTGGCCGCCAGGTGGGCCCGACTCACCTGGACCGGCGCAGCCGTGGCGAGATTGGCGGTGAAGACCCCGGCGGCCGGCACGGCCCGCCCGTCCTCGGTGGCCACGACGGCCAGGTCGGCGGCGCCCCCGGCCTTGATGCCGACGGCCCCACCCGCGGCCACGAACCCTTCCGGGGCGGTGATGCTCACGGGTAGAGCCCGGCCAGCGGCAGGCCGGCCCCCTCGTCGATCCCGAGGGCCAGGTTGGCGCACTGCACGGCCTGGCCGGCCGCTCCCTTCACCAGATTGTCCAGTGCGCAGAGGGCGACCACCCAGCCGGTGCGCTCGTCGACCCGCACCGTGACGTGGGCGCAGTTCGAGCCTGCGGTGGCCTTGGTGGACGGAGGCTGGTCGGTGACCACAACGAACCGCTCGCCGGCGTAGGCCTGCTCGAGGATCGCCATCGCCTCGGACGTGGTGAGCGGCCCGGTGGGCCGGGCGTAACAGGTGGCCAAGATGCCACGGGCCATGGGGGCGAGGTGTGGCGTGAACAGCACGCTGGCCCCCAGCACCTGCTCAATCTCGGGCGTGTGGCGGTGGTTCAGGAGGCCGTATGCCGTGAAGTCCCCGTCGACCGCGCCGAACTGCAAGCGGTCGCTGGCCGCCCGGCCGGCGCCCGACACCCCACTGGCGGCGTCCACCACGATGCCCTCGGCGGCGACGGCCCCGGCCCGCACCAGCGGGGCGAGCGCCAGGGCCGCCGACGTCGGGTAGCACCCCGGCGCGGCGACCAGCGAAGCAGACGCGATCGGCGCCCGGCCCAGCTCGGGCAGGCCGTAGACGGCGTCGCCCAAGAGCTCGGGTACCGAGTGCTCCTCCCCATACCACTGCGGGTAAGCGGCGGGGTCTTTCAGCCGGAAGTCGGCGGCGAGGTCCACGACCACCCCGACCTTCCCGAGGAGGGAGGGCACCAGCCGTTGGGACTCGCCGTGGGGCAGGGCACAGAACACCACGTCCAGCCCGGCGAACCCGTCGGGATCAGCCTGGGCGTAGACGAGCTGGGGGTAGGCCGCAGCCAGTGACGGGGTGTGTGTGCCCACGGGCTCGCCCGCGTGGGTCCGGGCCGCGGCCACCGCCAGCTCGAGCGAGGGATGGGCCGCCAACAGCCGGCACAGCTCGACCCCGGCGTAGCCCGATGCCCCGATCACCCCGGCCTTCATGTGCAACATTATACACACTCATGCATAAGTACGACAGTGACATGCGAGCAGGCGAACTCGGGGCGCTCCGGCGACCTCAGACCCCGGTCTGGGCCGCCAGACGACCCGAGTGCACCGCCTCTTCGAAGGCCTCGTAGTCGCGCTCGTTCTGGTCGGCGTAGGCCGCGGCGAAGTCGGCGATCGCCCGGTCGAACACGTCGCCGCCGCCCAAGTAGGAGGCGATGGCGATGCGGTCCCCCCAACGGGCGTGAGCCCTGGCGAGCGTCGCCGCGCAGAGGCGGGCGTAGTGGGTGGCCCCCGGGACGAGCAGCACGTCGACGTCGGCACTGCCTTTCCAGTCGTGCAGCTGGCGCACGTAGTAGTCACGAGGGACCCCGTCGAGTCCGTTGATTCGCTGCCAGCCCAAGAAGATGTCGCTCGCCCCCTGCATGAGGTGCTGGCCGGCCACGACCCGTTGGCCGTGGTGCGGGTAGGCGCTCGCCCCCACAAATCGCTCCAGCACCGAGGGCTGGGCTTCCTTCACCTGGAGGAAGAGGGGGTCATCCTCATCGCGACCGACCAACAGCAAGATGTAGCAGCGCGTCCCCACGCTGCCCACCCCGACGATTTTGCGGGCCGCGTGGACGTAGCGGAATTCCTCGAGCGGATGATGCTCGGTGCTCAGCGTCGAGCGGTAGGAGGCCAACAGCTCCTTGATGACGTCGTCGGGCCGTTCCCACGCCGAGTCCGGCTCCACCAGGTCCTCGAGGGGGACGACGACGGGAGGATCAGCGACGATGCGCAGGCCCTGGTCGCCTCGCTTGGTCCGGCGGGACATCACCCGCACGCTGTCGCGCGTGCGGGCCTTGGCCACATGGCCGTGCAGCGTCCGTTGCTCCTTCTTGGACAGCCGGTCACGGCGGACCTCGTCCGCCACCTCGTCCAGCAACGCACCCACCTCGAGATGCTCGTACCACGCCTCGAGGGTGCGCATGGCGGCGGCCTGGCGGAGCCGCACCCGGTACTCGCGGGCGCAGGCCACCACCACCTGGCGCCGCTCCTTGGCCGAGAACCCTCGGGCCCGTCCCATGACGTCGAAGCTCGTGGCCAGGCGTTTGAGGTCCCATTCCCAGGGCCCCGGCAACGTCTCGTCGAAGTCGTTGATGTCGAAGAGCATCTGGCGCTCGGGCGTCCCGAAGAGCCCGAAGTTCGACAGGTGGGCATCCCCGCACAGCTGGACGGTCACACCCGAATCGGGGGTGGTGGCCAGGTCGGCGGCCATGATGAGTGCGGCCCCCCGGTAGAAGGTGAAAGGCGAGTCGAGCATCCGTCCGTAGCGAATCGGCACCAGCTCGGCGACCCGGCTCGAGGCCTGCTCTTCTAACAGGGCGATGGGATCGGGTCGGTCGGCCGCCGCCGTGAACGATCCGTGGGCCGACCGAGGCGCACGCTGGCGGGCGTGCTTTCCCCTGGCCACGCGTTCATCGACGCTCAGACGCTGCCGACGCCACCCCGACGCGAACGGCCGGTCGCTGGCGCGCTGGGGGTCTGTGCTCATCGGTGCGGAGCCTAGGCGTGGCCCGCGCACCTTAGGGAGGTGGGGTCAGAGCCGCTTCTGCCAGGTGCGGCCCACCGAGACCACGCGGCAGCCGAGCGCGTCGTTCACCGCGATCATCGGGTCGTTGACCGCCGAGTTCCAGGTGACGACGACCCTGGTGGCCGGCGACACTGCGGACAGCTGGGCCAGGTTGGCCAACTTGATCAGGAGCCCGAGCCGGTGACCGCGGTGCTCGGGCAGGACCAGGGTGTCCCATTGGTAGGCGAGCTCGGGAACGGTGCGCGACACCGTCAGCTCGGTGAACGCCACCGGCCTGGCACTCGACGACTCGACGGCCGCGGCCACCAGCAGCTCCCGACCCATTCGGTCCACCAGGTGCTCGTGGCGGCGTACCCGCTCGGGGGTCCACTGCTCTTCGTCGAGCGCCAAGCCGCCCAGCGGGGGGTCGGTCGACATGTGCCGACCGAACGCCGCACGATCTTCCAGCCAGTCGTCGGGCCACTCGGTCAAGGTCTCGATCTCGTACCCCGCGGCAAACGGCGCGGCCCCGCGCTGGAGCTCGGCCGCCAGCGCGGGGTCGATCGGCACTGACAGCTCCCGGCGCAGGCTCTCGAGCACTACCTCGTAGCCGAGGCCGCGGGAGAAGGCGATCGCCCCGGTGGCGTCGGTCCCATGGGGGGCTTCCTCTGTCACGAAGACCACGCTGCGGCCGTCGGCCGCGGCCAGGCGTTCGGCCGCCTGCACCAGTGCCCGCCCCACCCCCGACCTCCGCCGAGCCGGTGTCACCTCGACCCGCACCTCGGCCAGGTGGGGGTTGTCGTGGCGGGCTGCCTCGACACTGCCCGCGCCGACCACCCGACCGTCGAGGCGCGCCCCGAGCAGGACGACACGATGAGGGCCGTCGTGGTCGAGGGCCCGCGCCAGTTGCTCCTCGGCCTGCCAGCCGGGCCGGCCCGGCCAGCGATGCTCGTCGCTCGCCGCGATCACCGAGAACCACTCGGCAAAGGCAACGTCATCGGTCGGGTCGACCTGCTCGACCTCGACGCTCACCGCAGGGTGGCCCCGACTCCGGCCGCCGCCTCGATGCAGCCCAGCCGCAGCTCCCCCACCTCGGCGTCGGTCAGGGTCCGGTCGTCGGCGCAGAAGCGCAGCCGGAAGGCGAGGCTGCGGCGTCCCTCCCCCACCGCCGGGCCGCGGAAGACGTCGAAGAGGTCGACCGACTCGAGCAGCGCGCCCCCGGCCGACGAGAGTTCCTCGGCCACGGCGGACGCCGGCACCTCGTCGGGCACGACGAGGGCCACGTCGACGTCGGTGGACGGAAAGCGGCTGACCACCCTGGCCTCGAGGGACCGTCGAGGAACGGCCTCGGGGTCGAGCAGCAGGCCGAGGTCCACCTCGAGCCAGCCCACCCGCCGGCCGGGGAGGCCGAAGGTGGCGGCGACGTCGGGGTCCACCTCCCCCACCGATCCGACGATCTGTCCGGAGGGCGCCACCAGGCACGCCACTCGGGTGGGGTGCAGTCCCGCCGGGACCGCCCGCCCCGACAGTGCCGGCTGGTCCAGCCCGACCTCGTCCAGACCAAGCGCCCCGGAGAGCACGCGCCAGGCGACCACGGCGCTGGCAGCGTCGTCGTCGATCCGGGCCAAGGCCACCGACAGCAGTTCGCGCTCGCCGGGCAGGTGGGCCGTGGCCTCTTGGCCGCTCCCGCCGCGCTTGGCCGTCCGCCCCGCCTCGTCGGGGTGCGAGAACACGGTGCCAATTTCGAAGAAGGCAATCTCGGTTTCGCGGCGGTCGACGTTGCGGGCCACCGCCCGGAGCAGTCCGGGGAGCATCGAGCGACGCAGTACCGGCTCTTCGGCGTCCAGGGGGTTGGCCACGGCCACCGCCGGCCCGCTCAGCCCGATGCGGGCGTGGTCGGCGTCGGCCAGGAAGGTGGGCGTCCAGGCCTCGGTGGCCCCGAGGCCACACAGCACCTCGCGCACCAGCCGTCGCTCGCGCTGGCGGGCGGTGAGCCCTCCGGGCTCGGGCCAGGCCGGCTGGCGGCGGGGCAACCGGGAGTAGCCGTAGATGCGGCCGATCTCCTCGATCACGTCGTCGACCCCGTGCGGCTCGCGGCGGACGTCGGGGCGGTCGGTGGGGACCGTCACGCCCACCTCTCCCCGGCGGGGCTCACACCCGAAGCCGATCGGCTCGATGAGGGCGGCAACCTCCTCCCCCGAAAGGGTCGTGCCCAGGACGGCGTTGACGCGGCTCACCGGCACGGTGACACCGAACGGGCGGGGGGCGTCGCGCTCGACGTCGAGGACCCCCGGGGCCAACGGCGCCCCGAGGAGCTCGCAGAACCGGGCGGCGGCACGGTCGATGCCCCACGGGTCACAACCCCGTTCGAAGCGCGCCGAGGCCTCGGTGCGCAAGCCGAGCCGCTTGGACGTCTTGGCCACCGCCATTGGCGTGAAGTACGCCGCCTCGAGCAGCACCCGGCTGGT
>Ga0265327_10003365_pt1 | contig 15401 bp, 16 predicted proteins | sample 41621metaG_FD_202089 | JGI IMG/M metagenome (GOLD analysis project Ga0265327, IMG submission 202089) | Rhizosphere microbial communities from Carex aquatilis grown in University of Washington, Seatle, WA, United States - 4-16-21 metaG | ecosystem: Host-associated > Plants > Roots > Rhizosphere... | reverse complement strand
GCTATATTCTCAGTGACTACGTCGACAACCTCATCATCATTAGCACTGCTGCCTCATCCGGCACAGGTAATGACGAGGCAAATGAAATCACTGGCAACGCCAAGAACAATACACTAAACGGGATGGGAGACAATGACACCATCTTCGGTGGCGCAGGCGCTGATAAAATCAATGGTGGAGACGGTGATGATGAATTACATGGTGGCTTGGGGGCTGATGTACTGACGGGTGGCACGGGTAGCGATATCTTTGTATTTGATACCGCCACCAAGACGAATGTCGATACCATCAAGGACTTCGTCAGTAGTGAGGATATCATTGAGCTTGATAGTGCAATCTTCAAGCGTCTGAGTGAAGGTCTTCTCGATAGCGAAAACTTTGTGATCGGTACCAAGGCCTTAGAGACAGATGACTTCATCATCTATGACGACAAGACTGGCAAGCTGTTCTACGACGCAAACGGTAGTCTTACTGGTCAAACCGTGCAGATCGCTACACTGTCCAAGGTTGGTGGACTTGTGCCGCATCTGACTGTAGATGATTTCGTGATTATCTAACTCAGTCAGGATTCAGTCTTGTAAGATATTCATCATCGAAAGGATATAGATAATGAATATCCATATTGCAGCTGTCGCGGGCCAGTTCTATCCGGCTGATGCAGTAGCATTAACCAAAGATGTGCAGACATTGCTCGCAGATGCGGGCAAGTCTGTGCAATCTTTGCGCCCTAAGGCTTTGATTGCACCACACGCCGGCTATATTTACTCAGGTGCTATTGCTGCCAATGCCTATGCCCTGCTGCAACCGATTGCTCATGAAATCAACCGCGTCATATTGCTTGGTCCAGCCCATCGGGTTGCCATCAATGGGCTTGCTCTCTCAGGGGCAGATTTTTTTGAAACCCCACTTGGCCGAGTAGAGGTTGATCAGCAAGCAGCGGAACAAATTGCGCATCTGCCACAAGTCATCACCAGCGTAGAAGCGCATGCCAAAGAACATTCACTCGAAGTGCATCTACCTTTCCTGCAAATGTTACTACCAGATTTTAAATGTTTACCGCTAGTCGTTGGCAGAGCAAGTCCGGAGCAAGTGGCAGAAGTACTGGAAACTTTATGGGGTGGTCCTGAAACGCTGGTAGTCATCAGCTCGGATTTGTCACATTTTCTGGCCTACGACCAAGCCAAAGAGATTGATAACAGTACCGTCAATGCCATCATGCATCTGCAAGTGCCAATCAACCATCAACAGGCCTGCGGCGGCACACCCATCAATGGACTAATGGTATTGGCAAGAAAACATGGCCTCAAACCGCACTTGCTCGACGTGCGCAACTCAGGCGATACCGCTGGCACTAAAGACCGTGTGGTGGGTTATGCCGCTTTTGCCTTCACTGAAGATGGCGAAAAATTGCCTAGTCTGCATGAAGAAAAAGGTCGTATTTTGCTAACACTTGCACGCAATGTCATCGCGCAGAAACTGGGCTATGCAATGAGTCCGACCAGCATCCCAGATTGGCTGCATGAACAGGGTGCAACCTTTGTCACGCTCAAAATCAACGACAACCTGCGTGGTTGCATAGGCTCATTGCAGGCACACAGACCGCTAGGGCAGGATGTGCAGGAGAATGCACTAGCCGCAGCCTTTCGCGATCCACGTTTTGCGCCACTATCGGCTGAAGAATATCCAAACACTGAAGTAGAAGTCTCATTGCTAACTGCCCCACAAGCCATAAAATTTGAGGATGAAACAGATGCCTTGGCCAAACTGCGCCCGAATGTCGATGGTGTGATTTTCAGCTGTGGCAATCATCGCAGCACCTTTCTGCCGCAGGTATGGGAACAGTTGCCTGACCCCAAACTCTTTATGGCACGTCTCAAAATGAAAGCTGGCCTACCTGCTGATTTCTGGTCGACAGACGTACAACTTCAACGCTATCAAGTCGAAAAGTGGAAAGAAGGCTAGCATGGATGAACCCATCCTTGCCGATGAACGCCATCCCGCCCGCTACTGGCATCAGCTAGAAGATGGCCGCATCCAGTGCGACATCTGCCCGCGTGATTGCAAACTGCATGAAGGCCAGCGTGGTGCCTGTTTTGTACGAGGACGTGTTGACGATGCCATGGTGCTCACGACCTATGGTCGCAGTTCTGGCTTCTGCATAGACCCTATCGAGAAAAAACCACTCAATCATTTTTATCCAGGCTCCAGCGTCTTCTCCTTCGGTACCGCTGGCTGCAACCTAGCCTGCAAATTCTGCCAGAACTGGGACATCAGCCGCTCTCGCGAGATGGATAGGCTAATGAGCAAAGCGACACCAGAATTAATCGCCAAAGCAGCCAAAGATACTGGTAGCAAAAGCGTAGCCTTCACCTACAACGACCCAGTGATTTTCTTTGAATATGCGTTAGACGCTGCCGATGCCTGCCATGCACTAGGCCTGCAAACTGTGGCTGTCACTGCAGGCTATATCCACGATGCACCAAGACGTGAGTTCTACAGCAAGATAGATGCAGCCAATATAGACCTCAAGGCATTCACGGAAGACTTTTACCTCAAGCTCACTGGCTCGCACCTGAATGATGTACTGGAAACTCTAGTCTATGTACATCACGAAACTAACTGCTGGCTGGAAATCACAACTTTACTGATTCCCGGCCAGAATGACTCTGACTCAGAACTCACAGCTCTTAGCAAATGGGTGATGACAGAGCTAGGGACAGATGTACCCTTGCACTTCACCGCCTTCCACCCTGACTGGAAGATGCGCGACATCCCCGCCACACCACCAGAAACCCTGACCCGTGCCCGCCGCATTGCGCTGGATCATGGCTTACATTACGTATACACCGGCAATGTGCATGACACCACAGGTGGCACTACTTATTGCCCGAACTGCCAGCACGCACTCATTATCCGTGACTGGTACAACATCAAGCACTACGAAATGACGGTGAACGGCGAATGCCCTAAGTGTGGCCACAAGATTGCTGGGCGCTTTGGCAAGTTTGAAAAACCGTTTGGCGCCAAGCGGATACCGGTCAGAATCTCAGCCTAAAAAACAAAAAGGGGTGGCGAGTGCCACCCCTTTTATTCAACAATTTCTTTTATAAATCAATTCTGGGCTAGGCGCCGGAGCGCAGACAGTACAAATCAGTACGACAAGCGACGAGCAACAACGTCCAGGATTGATTTCAAAAGAAATTAAATCTCGCCCCAGCTTTCGTCCCACATACAATGCTTGATCTTGCGACGGTTAGCAATCAGCTCATCAATCGTTGGCTCATCGTTCAATGCGCGCTTGATCGCCAGCTTGGTCGCATCGTAGTTGTTCTTGTACATGTCGGCCTTGTCCAGCTTGCCTTCTTTAGCCAGGGCAGCACAACCTGGGTCGATCCATACCAAACTCACGATACAGAGATCGTTCACTTGATCCTTAGGAATGATGCCTTCGATCACACAGTCCAGAATCGCATCAGCAGTTGCAGCTTGTACCACACCACCAAACAGTTCGATGTTGATGGAATCTTTCAGAGTTACCTTAGGTACCATCATGGTGGCTGGGCGTACCAGTTGATTGATATCACGTACTGCAAACATGGCAGTGTGGCCTTTGCTCTGCGCCATCATGTTAGCGAATGCAGCACCGACTGGGCCATCAACGGCACCAATCAGGATTTCTGGCATAGCGGCGGTGACATCTTTACCTTCACTGAAAACGGTGGCTTCACCAGCCTTGAAAACGATTTTTGACATGGAATTTCCTTAAGGGTTAGCAACAGATAAAACGCGCATTTTACCGAAGCTGCCTAGCATCAGCAAATCATCGTTTACTTTAGTGAAACAATTTCAACTGCATGTCGACATGCGGGATGCCGGCATCCAGATATTCATCGCTACTTACGACAAAACCTGCCTTCCGATAGAACGAAATTGCATGGGTTTGGGCTGAGAGAGAAAGAGTGTTCCAGCTATGTTGCTGGCAAATTTCGATAGCCTTCATGAGTAATGCCATACCGAAACCCTTACCACGTTGCGAATTCAAGACTGCCATTCTTCCTATGGTTCCACCAGCCAGAATACGAGCACAACCTACGGGATTTTGATCAGCATCAGTCGCCAGCAAATGTATCGCTGTTTCATCCATACCATCCCACTCAAGCTCGATAGGGACTAGCTGCTCTTTGATAAAGACCTGTTCACGAATCAGGATAAGTTCTTCGCTGCCATTTAACCAACTTACCTGCTGAATCTGATGGCTATTCGGTTTGCGCATCAATCTTCTTTTTTTCCTCTTCCGCCGCCTGGTCAAGCGAATCACTTACCTGCTTGGCACTATCTAAAACTTCACGATCATGCTCAGCGATCTTATGCACTGATGGCTCCGCCACCGCAGCAGCTTTGGATTGCTCGGAGCCTGATGAGCAAGCAACCATCAACGAACTTATTAGCAGACTTGATATCCATATTCTCATCTCTATCTCCATACTATTGCGACAAGTAACGCTTACAGGCATTATGTGGCAACTTGTCACCGACAGTCGTTTTTACACACTAGATTTAATAAAGGTCACGCAATGAACAAATATTTGGCAGTCGCTGCCCGCCTTCTTCTGGCACAAATTTTCCTTGTTTCTATCATCATCCAGCTTTCTATCATCATGAACCATCCTACTGGCTATGATGAATACCAGATCTACCTTGGCCAATATGGTCTACCTGGTATTTTTGCACCGTTGATGATTCTGATTCAGCTGGGTGCTGGCGCTGCGCTGTTTCTGGGATTCAAGACCAAGATATCCGCGATTATTCTCGCCATCTATGCCGTGTTCGTTGCGCTCACCATCAAGCTGCATGAACCCATCCAGTTTATGCAATACATGGCGATTGCAGGCGGTATGCTGATGCTAGTCCTGAATCCGGTTACCGCATGTAGCCTAGACAATCTGAAGAAAAAATAAACGTCCGCTACAAGTAAAAAGGGGCGTTAAACGCCCCTTTTTTATGCTGCTGTCAGATTCCTCGGAAGCTGGAATACCACATTCTCAACCACCCCCTGCAACTCTGTCACCTCTGTGGCGCCCATCTGCTCAAGCTTGGCGATAACCTCCTTCACCAAAACTTCTGGAGCCGAAGCACCTGCTGAAATACCAATATGCTTCTTACCGACCACCCAAGCTGGGTCAAGATAACTTGCGTTATCCACCATATAGGCTTCCACACCCTGATTCTGCGCTACTTCACGCAAACGGTTGGAGTTAGAACTATTGGGTGAACCCACGACAATCACCAGATCACAATCTTTCGCCATCACTTTGACAGCATCCTGGCGATTCTGTGTGGCATAGCAGATCGAATCACTCTTGGGTGGCTTGATTTGCGGGAACCTGACTTTCAGCGCATCAACAATAGCCGCGGCATCATCAATAGAGAGCGTAGTCTGTGTTACATACGCCAAGTTCAATGGGTCTTTAACTTGCAAAGTGAGCACATCCTGTGGCGTTTCCACCAGATACATACCGTCTTTGGCTTGTCCCATAGTACCCTCGACCTCAGGGTGACCCTTGTGGCCGATCATGATGATTTCTTTGCCGGTCTGGCGCATACGGGCAACTTCGTTATGCACCTTGGTCACTAGCGGGCAAGTCGCATCAAAAACATTCAAGCCTCGTGATTCGGCTTCAGCACGTACATCTTTTGAAACACCATGCGCACTGAATATGACCGTGTTACCTTCTGGCACTTCGTCCAGATCTTCAATAAACACTGCGCCTTTGCGCTTGAGCTCATCAACCACGAATTTGTTGTGTACGACTTCATGACGCACATAAATCGGCGCGCCAAACTTCTCCAGCGCCTGCTCTACGATAATAATAGCGCGGTCTACACCTGCACAGAATCCGCGCGGATTCGCTAATAAGATATCCATTAATTCCCTAACCAGTGAGCAAAATTAAGCAATAACAACAAACTCACCATTAATACCAATACACGCCAGGCAAGACCAATAGCACTTTGCAGATAATCGGCATCAGCTTCGTCGCCTAAACCGATCTCAGGACGAAACTGGAGTACGCCACGGTTCATCAAAGGCTCGCCCAGTTTGACCCCCAGTGCACCGGCGCCACTGGAGAAGACAATGCCTAATGCCTTATCTGGCCAACTTGGTGCCTGCGTACGCCAGCAATAAACCGCATCTTCAAAATCCCCAACAATGGCAAAACTGCCAGCAGTCACTCTTGCCGGCAGCCAATCCATCCATTCAAATGCGCGGCTGGCAAATCGATTGAATAAGCCAGCGTCTTCTTTTGCCCAAGCCAGACTGGATAAATGCGTAAGCCGATAAAGTAAAGCACCAGCAGGACCCAAAATCGCAAACCAGAATATTGGTGCGAACAAACCGTGGTGAGTACGTTTGAATATGGTTTCTATACCAACCTTGGCGATCTGCGCTGCCGTATAGTGCTCAGTCTCAGTACCCTCCCAATCGGCCAGAAGTTGTCTGGCAAGATCGATATTACGATCACGTAATGCAGAGACAATCAGCTCAGCACGTTGGCCAAACTGGCTGAAACGCAGTGTCACGTAGAGCACCACCACGCCCAGCAATATGCCCAGAAGCACCTGAAACTCCAGCAGCAGAAAGTAGGCAAAACCAATCAATAATGAGGGCAGGAACGCGCCTAGAAACCAGGCCAATACGCCATGACGGTTTTTGCCACCATTGAAATTCCGTTCCAGCAGATTGGCGTAAGGAAGATAAAACTTTTGCAGCCAGTCCAGCGTTGCCAGAGGCCGATAGTAAGTAAGCGCTAATGCGCCAATTAAGGCGAGAAAATTCATGGCGTAGTCTCCAGAGGCATTTCTACACTAAGCACACTGTGATCCATAATCTCAAAAGTAGGCAATCTCAATGACATATGATGATCTTGGCAGTAATCTAGCAAAGCTCCGTAAGTTTTACCATAAGCAAAAAGTGGGTGCGCCTTGATACTGGCCACAAGTACCTTTCTTGATTCTATCGTAGCGCTCATTAATGGCGCCTGTAACGAGACATCTCCAGAGATAATAAAACCAGTTCTGGCACGCAGATCATCATGAGGCGTATTTCGCGGATCACTCAGTAACAGGGTTACCTGAGGACCAGGCTTGATACCTTGTTTTTTAAGCTCGAACAGCACTTCATCCTGTTTGTTCGCCAGCTTTGAATATGGCCCCTCAGCTTCGAGATAAGCATAGCGATAGCCACCGCGCGCAGCAGTTTCTATCGTTGTGCTAGAGAACATGCCCCACCACCAGAGCATGACTAACACAGGCAATAAAAATGCCAGAAAAAAATATGGTAACTGTTTCTTCACACTGAGATGCGGGGCGTGCCGCCATTGAATAGTTGGCCCAAAGATACCACATACGCACCAAGCTTGCACCGTAGCCGCTTATTCTGGTGCATTTAAAACGGTATAATCACGGATTACTTATTGTTCAGATTATAAAAAAATCATGAAAAACACAGCCACCCTGCTAGTCACATGCCCGGACCGCAAAGGCATTGTTGCAGCAATTGCTGATTTTTTATTGCGCCACGATGCCAATATTCTGCATGCGGATCAACATCAGGATGCAGAAAACAACCTGTTTCTAATGCGAGTGGAGTGGGATCTGCAAGGCTCTGCTATTAATCCTGATAACTTTGCTGACCATTTCTCACCAATTGCCGAGCAATTTGAAATGGAGTGGCAGCTAAAGCTTTCCAACAAACCTACGCGCATGGCTATTATGGTATCGCAGTATGACCACTGCTTGGTCGATTTGCTGCACCGTCATCACACAGGTGAGTTAGCTTGTGAAATCCCGTTGATTATCAGCAACCACATGGACACCAAACGTCTTGCTGATTTTTATGGTATCCCGTTTCACCATGTTGTCGTGACGAAGGAAAATAAAGCCGAAGCTGAAGCCAAGCAATTCGCGCTCTTTGATGAATACAATATCGAACTGATCGTATTGGCTCGCTACATGCAGATTCTGTCACCAGAATTCGTCAAGCGTTACCCGCAGCAGATCATCAATATCCATCACTCGTTCCTGCCAGCCTTTATTGGGGCAAGACCTTATCATCGCGCTTTTGAGCGCGGCGTCAAACTGATCGGTGCGACCAGCCATTATGTGACTGAAGTACTGGATGAAGGCCCGATTATCGAGCAGGATATCGACCGCATCTCTCACCGCGATCAGGTCGAAGATTTGATACAAAAGGGTCGCGACCTTGAACGTATCGTGCTCTCACGCGCTGTACGCTGGCATATCGAGAACCGCATTCTGCTATACGCAAATAAAACTGTGATTTTTGATTAACAGGTCGTATGAAATAAAAAAGCGAAGCCTTGGCTTCGCTTTTTTATTTAGGCCCAAGAAATTAAGCCTGTATGACTTTTTCCAGAGCGAACAACTGTGAGATTGTCTCGCGTTCGCGTATCAAGTGGTACTGATCGCCATCGACCATCACTTCGGCAGCACGTGGACGGGTATTGTAATTGGAGCTCATACTCATACCGTAAGCACCTGCCGACATAATCGCCAGCAAATCACCAGATTCCAACGCTAAATTACGGTCATGCCCAAGAAAATCGCCGCTTTCACAAACTGGCCCTACAATCTCATAGGTTTGCCCCTCGGCCGCTCTTGGCTGCACCGCTTGAATATCATGATATGCATCATAAAGCGCTGGGCGCATCAGGTCATTCATCGCGGCATCCACAATCGCAAAGTTTTTGGCTTCGGTATGTTTGAGATATTCGACCTTAGTCAACAGTAAGCCAGCGTTACCCACCAGCGCACGGCCTGGTTCAAATACCAGCTTGACCTTGCGACCAGCCAGCTTCTTCAGCATCGCTTCAGCATAATCAGCAAAATCCGGGGGCGTTTCGTCACTGTAGCAAATACCAATACCGCCACCTGCATCGATATGCTGCACGTCAATTCCAGCCTCAGCTAACTGATCCACTAGCACTAACACACGATCTAGCGCATCCAGAAATGGTGAAAGCTCGGTAAGTTGTGACCCAATATGGCAATCTACCCCGTGTACCGCAATATTGCTCATGCTTGCAGCGCGCTGATACAAATTCAATGCATCTTCGTAGGCCACGCCAAATTTGTTGTTCTTGAGTCCAGTCGAGATATAAGGATGCGTCTTGGCATCTACATTAGGATTCACCCGCAATGACACTGGTGCAATCTTGCCCATACTTATTGCAACAGAATTCAGCCTGTCCAACTCACTGGCAGATTCAACATTGAAACAGAATATGCCGGCCTCTAGCGCGGATTTCATTTCAGCCTCGGTCTTACCAACACCCGAGAACACGACTTTGGCAGGGTCACCACCAGCAGCCAGCACTCTCGCCAATTCGCCACCAGAAACAATATCAAAACCCGCGCCCAGCCTGGCAAACAGATTCAATATCGCGAGGCTTGGATTAGCCTTAACAGCAAAACAGATTAAGTGATCAGTTCCCACAAAACCTGCTTGAAAACGCTTAAAGGCGGATTCCAGAGCCTGTCTTGAATACACATAAGTTGGCGTAGCAAACTGCTCTGCAATTTGCGATAAAGCGACATCTTCGGCGTGTAACACGCCATTTCTCAAACTGAAGGAATTCATACGAATAAGTTATTGCGCAACATCACCTTGTGGCTCTTTAGGTTTATCCTGTTTTTGAGCCGGGGTTTGCGGGTATTGTCTTTCTGGAATATACAGCGGCCCTTTGGTACCACAAGCACTGACAGCAAACGCTAGAAAAACGATGGTCAACAAAAGGCGCATAGGATTAATTTTCAGTATGATATATATACATGGGCGAATATTATCATAAAGCCTTGCATATCAGCATGGCTAGCTCATTCTGAACCGTACCTTTACCGCTAGTACCGTAAAACCTGCCTATCGTCGGCCAAGGCTGGACATGGAAAGGCACTTCTAACAAGATACACTGACTAAAAAAGGAATTGAAAATGCAACGCAAGCCAAATGGATTTACATTGATTGAACTGATGATAGTCGTCGCTATTATCGGGATTCTGTCGTCGATTGCCATACCTGCGTACAAAAACTATGTGATACGCGGCAAAGTACCTGATGCAACTGCAGCTCTTTCAAGCAAGCGAGCTGAGCTTGAGCAATATTTTCAAGACCATTTGACATACATCGGTGCAACAGCTTGCAACAGAGACACCACTACAGGCAAATATTTTGATTTCATATGTACAGCTTCCAGTGCAACAGGGTACACCTTACAAGCAACAGGAAAATCTGGTACGCCAATGTCTGGTTTCACTTATACGGTCAATGAAAGCAATGCCAAAACAACAACGATTGGTGGCGTTTCCGGTTGGACTGGCAGTACTTCATGCTGGATTACCAAACAGGGTGGCGGATGTTAATCCCAAGCAAACATCAATATGGTGTGAGTCTGATAGAGCTCATCATCGGGATAGGGATTACGACGATTTTGCTTGCGGTCGCTATCCCCTCTTTCATCACTTGGATTAACAGTACCAAGATTCGTACAGCGGCTGAATCCATCACCAACGCACTTCAGCTCTCACGGGCAGAAGCAGTGCGGCGTAACACAATTATCAGATTCGTACTGACAGATACATCATCAAGCTGGACTTATGGTTGTTTTACTGCAAATGCAAGCTGCCCAGCCACGATTGAAAGTCGCACAAGCAGCAACGAGAATACGAACAATGTCACTGTTAGCTCCACACAGACTGGCATTGCATTCAACAGCCTTGGCCGCCAAAACAGCACCACAAATCTAAATGGCTCAGCAACTGCCTCTCCCGCGACAAATGTCACTATTAATGTGACGAATCCTTCAGCAGGTGCATGCATGGCGATTGGTGGTGATATACGCTGCATGCGGATCACTATTAGTTCAGCAGGACAGATCCGTATGTGTGATCCAGCATTACCAAGCACAAACTTGAGGGGGTGTTAAATCATGAATCGTTTAATTCAATCAAGCCCACGCTCAAAAAAACAAAATCAAACTGGTTCAGTATTGCTTGAAGCGCTTATTTCCATTGTTATTTTTTCAATGGGCATTCTGGCGATTATTGGCTTGCAAGCAGCATCTGTCAGAGCGTCATCAGATGCAAAATATCGTACTGAAGCAGGCTTTTTCGCCAACGAATTGATAGGAAGGATGTGGGTGTCTGACCGTACCCCAGCAACACTTAAAGCTAACTATGCGGGAATTTCAGGTACAGGTGGCACCTTATATACAGAATGGGCTGGAAACCTATCTTCGCCTGCTGCGGGCACCGTGATGGCTGATCTTCCAAACGCGCGAATATATCCGCCGAATGTAGTGATTGATACTATATCGAACACTCATCAGTCCAGCAAAGTAACCATTACAATCTTCTGGAAACTACCCGGGGAATCTACCATTCATCAATACCAAACCATTGCCCAGATTAGTTAGGAAAGAAATTGTTCAAATTTCAGAAAAAATCAGGTCTTATTAAGAAATCCAGAGGGTTCAGTCTGGTTGAAATCATGGTAGGAATGATCATAGGCTTGCTGGGCACTTTAGTGATGTTGCAGGTATATTCGACTTCTGAAGCACGTAAAAAAGCGACTACCAGTGGTGGAGATGCTCAGACGAACGGTTCTATCGGCTTATTTAATCTTCAAAGAGAACTACAGTTAGCAGGATACGGCGCAAGCTCCCCAAAACTGATGGGGTGCAATGTGATGCTTCTAACTGGCGTACCAATTAACAACATTGCCCCTATCACCATCAACCATGCTGACATTCCGGCAGGGGATGCCAATACAGACACTTTATTAGTGGTATACGGCAACGCCAATGGCGCCGCAGAGGGTGACACCATTACCGGCAACAATCCAGCCACACCGACTCTGTACACGGTTCAAAGCCTCAATTCATTCCAGGTTGGGGACAATGTGATTGCACAGGCACAAAACCGTGCGGCTTCTTGTAACCTTACTTTGGATAAAGTAACGACAATTGATAGCGCAACAAGCGAAGTAACAGTCTTAAACGGCGCAGGGGGTATGAATCAGGGCACACTGTTTAATCTTGGGCCATCCCCTAGAATCCGTGCTTATGCCATACGAAACAGCAATCTTACAGTCTGTGACTTCATGACTAATGATTGTAGAGATGCGAGTAAATTGAGCAACACCAATGTCTGGGTACCTCTGGTCAACAACATTGTCAGCATGCGCGCCCAGTATGGTCGAGATACAAATGTTGCTGGCAGTATGGACGGCATCGTAGATATATTTGATCAGACAGTGGCAAGCACGACTACTTCACCTGCTGTTTCTTCTGTTCAATGTGGGTGGCTAAGAGTATCAGCCATACGGCTTGCCATCGTAGCTCGCAGCGCTCAAATAGAAACCACCAACATCACAAGCATAGCGCCAACTTGGCAGGGCAGTGCAAATGTGCCCATCAACCTGACCGCGAGGAGTGATTGGCAAAAATACCGATACAAAAAATTTGAAACTCAGGTACCAATTAAAAATATCTCTTGGCAGGAGACAGTAAGCGGATGCTAACCATTCAATCTAAAATTCGGCACCAAATTAGGTTAAAGCAACAGCGTGGGGTGGTTTTACTAATCACGCTGATCACCTTGGTTGCAATGACGCTTGCAGCCATTGCGATGGTGCGGTCAGTCGATACGGCAAACATGATTGCAGGCAATCTGGCATTTCATCAGGCTGCAACTCACGCTGCTGACTCTGGTATTGAAACGGCTATCTCATGGCTGGAAGCCAATAATGCTGGCAGTACCCTATCTAATGATGACGATGGAAACGGCTACAAAGCGACTGGTAACGATATACCTCAGGGCTCGCAATCATGGGACTATTTTTGGACTGAAATACTTTGCAAAACTGATTGTAAAGTTGTCACCTTGCCCACAGACACCGTAGGAAATACGGTGCAATACTGGATTCAGAGGCTTTGCTCAGGCGCTTATGATCCTACTGATACCAGAGCAAAATGTGCCCAATCAGTCACCTCATCCAGTTCTGCCAGCAGTATGGATGCAGGTACTGTTCAATTACTTTATTCCAGTCAGATTTATTACAGAATCACCTCGAGAGTTGCAGGCCCACGTAATACCGTGAGTTATGTACAAGCAACAGTAGCCATGTAAGCAGGGAAAACAAAATGAATATCAACTCATCTATTAAGCAGCTTATAAGAGTCTCTCTGATACTGACTACACTGGCAATGATCAATACTGGTCATGCTGCAATCACTGACTTATCATCAGCGCCTTTGGTCACCTCTGCCTCAAGCTCAGTAAAACCGAATCTAATATTCATTCTTGATGACTCAGGTAGCATGGGATGGGATTATTTGCCTGATTGGGCAAACGACACGGATCCCTTTCAAAGCACATCGTACGTCAATCTGCCTTATCTATTTCGCAACGCTGGCTTTAACAGCATTGCATATAATCCCGCAATTACTTATACCCCACCTTCTTATTACAATTCAGACGGTACGGTCAATGCTACGACGTACCCAAGCCAAACCTCTGCAAACACTGGCGCGTGGACTTCAGTAAAGCGCGATGGCTTCGGCATTCAGGCTGCAGCATCAGTTAAAGATAATCTGGTCGGCAATGCTTATTTCTATACATTCATACCAGGCGAATACTGTTCTGGTGAAAATCTGCGAACCTGCAATATACAAGCTGCCGCTTCGACTTCATACCCTTATTCCGGGTTACGCTGGTGCACCAGTTCAGCTTTAACAACCTGTCAGGCCCTCTGGTATGCTAGTACAAACACTTACCCAAGGTATCCTGGACAAGGCATAGCAACCATCAGCATGAGCGGCTCTACAAGCACTTCCGTTAGTGGTCTTACCGTTAATGGAAAGCAGCTCATGTCTGGTAGCGCAGCTGCCACGACCAATCGCTCTACCCTTGCTCAAGAGATAGTAGACCAGATCAATCTTTGTACCTCAGCCATCTCTGGAAACTGCACAATCGCTGGCTACAGTGCTACACGTTCCAGCAGCACAGTAACAATTAACTCGCCTATCAATTCAGGAGTCACTGGAACAACCCCGGTTGTTACTCAAACTGCAGGTATGACGATTACACCGACTGCATTCGTCGGTGGGCCCGGCACTGCACTGCTGACGAACATAGTATCTGGTACAAACAGTTACCCATATCCCAATAAAGTCAGCAAGGCTACCAGCCGCACTGATTGTGCTGGTACAACATGTACCTATGCTGAAGAGATGACCAATTACGCTAACTGGTATGCCTATTACCGTACACGTATGCAGATGATGAAGTCCTCCGCAAGTATCGCCTTCTCCAACCTCACTGCCAATTATCGTGTTGGGTACGCCTCGCTTAACAATAACAACGGTAGCACTGGTAGCAAGGATTTTATCAATATCAGTGACTTTGATAGCACGCAAAGATACAACTGGTATAACAAAGTGTTTTTTGCAACACCCAACAATAGCACCGAGTTAAGACCTATATTATCCAAAGCAGGCAGAATGTATGCTGGCAAGGTAAGCTCATGGAACGGGGCAACAGTCACTGACCCGATGCAATACTCTTGCCAACAAAACTTCACTATTTTATCTACCGATGGGTACTGGAACGGTAATGCAGGCTATCAAATTGACGGATCTACAGCGGTAGGGAATAAGGATGCTTTTGAACCTCGTCCATACAACGATGGCGGTAGCATTACCTATACAAAAAGTACCAGCCAACTTAGAAAAACGGAAGCACAAACTATAAAAACAACGGTGCAGGATCAGCAACGGACTACACAAATACAAAAACGAATCCTACAACTCCAACAACGCACCCAACAAAATCAGCAAAGGACTCAACAATTCCAGCAACGTACCTTACAGAATCAACAACGGGTTCAACAGCAGCAACAGCGAACTCAGCAGTTCCAGAGGCGAACTATCCAGTATCAGCTACGTTCTATCCAGAATCAGCAACGCACTATCCAGAATCAGCAACGCACTTTGCAACAACAGAAAAGAGTAACCCAATATCAAAAATGTAGATCAAATGGTAGCAGTTGCCAGAATATTGCTACATGTGCGAACGTAGACTCAACTAGACCTCTTTGTGTAATAGCTTCGGATACTTACACTAATGTAAGCTCGTGCTCACCATCTGTAAGTGGTACTGGCCCGGAAACCACATGTCCAATATCTGATACAGGATTTGTTAATGTCGGTACTTGCACAGCATCTTCGGGTAGCGGCAAAACCGTCACATGTCAGGTAGCCAGCGATACGCTATGGCAAAATGTAGGGTCATGTACAGCATCTAACCCATCAACTGGCCCAACC
>Ga0265327_10003364_pt1 | contig 15402 bp, 17 predicted proteins | sample 41621metaG_FD_202089 | JGI IMG/M metagenome (GOLD analysis project Ga0265327, IMG submission 202089) | Rhizosphere microbial communities from Carex aquatilis grown in University of Washington, Seatle, WA, United States - 4-16-21 metaG | ecosystem: Host-associated > Plants > Roots > Rhizosphere... | reverse complement strand
CCAGACTGAGCAGGTAACCAATGGGCAGCTTCTCCGTTTCTTCCGGCGTGGCTTTTTTCCAAAGCCCGGCATGAGCGTGCACCTCGGGCCAGGTGCGGAGTTGTTTCATTTCCCCGCAATCTTCCATGGCCCGATAGTAGGCGAGCTGGCCCTGGGTGTGCGCCCACGCCTGCTCCGGACTTTTCCAACCGGGCAGGTTGTGAAACCGCGGAGCGTAACGCGCGATCTGCGTGGCCACGATGATGCCGATGCGGCCGCGACGCAGTTCCGGGAAGCACACGGTGTTCCGCGCGCGACCCCGGATATCCTTCATGTCTATCTCACTGCGCCGGATCTTCTCCAGCGACCAGCGCTGGTCCCGGTTGAACTCCTGCGAGTTCATCGAGATGTCGAGGTGACAATCGAAGATCAGGCGCGGCACGGTATCCATGATCGGCGGCGTAAAAAGTTAGGCGGGGCGTTTCACGGCCACTGCCTCGATCTCGTAGCGCAGCGTCGGCGGAAGGCAGTTGGTGATGGTGGTGCGGGTCGGGAAAGGCTGGGAGAAGGTCTCGCGGTAGAGTTCGTTGTAGCGCGGCAGGTCTTCGGCATCGCGCACGTAGTTGCGGGTCTGAATGATGTGCGCCAGATCGCTGCCTGCCGCTTCCAGCACCTTGCTGAGATTCGCCACGGAGCGGCGGAATTCATTTTCAAACGTGTCGCTGACAATTTTGCCCGTAGAATCCACGGAGGCCTGGCCGGAGACAAAGACGAGATCGCCCACCACCACGACGGGGCTGTAGGGCAGGTGCGAAGTGGGAGTGTCGGCGTTGCGGGGGAAGGAGACGAGCGGATGATTCATAGGTGAGTCGGTGAAAAGAGTGGAAGCCTAGGACGAACCCATACGGACGTGCAAGGAATGTTTATGCAAACATCCCGACAAGTTGCGTCGATGCAGAGTACTAGCAGCAGCCTGAGCCGGGACGACAGCCACCTTTGATGACCGGCGCCTCGCCATCGCGATGGGTGGGCTCGGGCCGGCCGGGGCGGAAGTGTTCCTCGTGATCCAGCGTGGCGCTCACGCCTGAAACTTGAGCGGTCGTCTGCTTGAGAGATTCCTTGAGGGCGGCAAGCAACCTGTCCGGCGGAGCTTCCGCGCGAAGATTGACGATGAGCTGTCCCCCGCTGCTTGGCTCGTCGAGGCTCATGCCGGTTTCCGGCGCGCGGTCGTTGCGCACCAAATTCACAGAAGCGATTTCGCCCGCGATGCCGTCATCCGGACTGTAGGTCATTTTCAGGTGGGCGATCTCCGCATCCTCTTTTTCCAGACGCGTCCGCACCGCTTCGGCGAGCGACTGGAGGAAAGTGTTCGCGTCGAACTCATCCGCCGCCTTGAGCGTGACGGTGGCGTTCAACCAGCCCAGCAACGCTTCGCCATCCGCATAGACATCGTAGTCCACTTCCATGGGCAGGCGGTCCATGTCCGCAGGTTCCAGGATGCTGCGAAACCACGGATCGAGTCCCGTGTCTTGCCGGGCGGAAGCAACCATGACGAAGGCATGGGGGAATTCCCTTTCCAGCGCTTCCTGCAATTCCTCAAGCTGCGGCGGCGCGAGGAGATCGCTTTTGTTGATGACGACGATGTCCGCCTCCTCCAACTGCTTCCGGTAGATGTAGGCCACCTTGGTGGAGAAGCTGCCGCCTTCATCCAGCCCCAACACGCGGCGCGCGCGGACGGGATCCACCAGCACGGAGAGCGGCGCGATGGAGTAACTCTCGCCGTACATACGGCGCAGCGGATAGCTCACCGTGGCCACCAGGTCCGTGCAACTGCCCACCGGCTCGGCGATGAACACGTCCGGTTTGCTGGCATCGTTGAGCTTGGCGGCGGCATCCACCAGGGTGTTGAACCGGCAGCAGAAACAGCCGCCCGCGATCTCCTCCGTGGCGAAGCCCTGGCTGCGCAGCAGTTTGGTATCCACCAGCCCGCCGGCCTGGTCATTCGTGATGAGTCCCACGCGCAGGCCCTGAGCCGTGAGATGACGCGCCAGCTTGCCAAGGGCCGTAGTCTTGCCGGCGCCGAGGAAACCGCCAACCATGATGTAGCGGGGAGGAGAGGAGGAAGGAGACGAGGCCATGAGTGGGAAAAGGGCGGTGAAGCTAGGCGGCGTGATGATGCGAGTCCAGAAGGTTCAACGATGGGGAAATGATCCGAGAAGAGAAGAGCGGGCATCCAGGGAGGAAGAAGCTTTGTATGCGCAAATACGCATATTTCGGCCCCCTATTTCAGCCGGTTAGAAAGGATCATCCCCTCCGCCAGCCAACTCTCCGGAGGTCGCACCACCATTTGCTTTGCGCTTTTTTTGGATTAGGATCGCCCTCCATTCCCTTTTGCCGCCTTAGCTCAGTTGGTAGAGCAGCTGATTTGTAATCAGCAGGTCGTCGGTTCGAGTCCGACAGGCGGCTCCAGTTCAATTTGAGGGGATTGCAATTGGGAGGCGACGTGATTTTTGGAAAGGGGTGGCATTGGGTATTGCAGAGGGGAGCGGAATTTGAAACGCTATTTTTCCGAATTTGTTGAGTCACATTTTATTGATGGTGAGTCATCTATGAAAATGAGGTCTTTCTATTGCAACACACTTGCGTTTATTTGCTCCTTCCCTGTCGGAAGTCTGAAGATTGTGGAGGAATTGAACCGAGGTCAGGGTTGAGAGTTCAGAGTTCAGGGTTTGAGGTCAGCCGGTGCTGGCGGATGGATTGGGAATACCAGCCGTTCCGGACATGAATTTTTTGGAGCAAGGTACGGGTTGGGAAGGGTCGGGACAAATATCGAGAAGGGGGTGTTGTCGGAAAGATTTTCCGACGTTGGGATGGTGTTTGACGCAGGCTCACGAGCGCCCTCTCGGCAGCGTTCCGCTGTCGGACTCGCGCTCGCTCGGTTGACCTCAAGACTCCGCAACAGCAAATAATGCGCAGGAAACGACAATCACGGGGGAGCGGCACCCGCCTGTCAGATGCATGATGTTTAAATATCACGTCTGCATCAATCCGCTTCAGACGTTCAGGCTCCGTTGGTCCCGTTGCGCGTGGATTCAATTCCATCAGGCGCCAACGCATTTCCCAAATGAAAACCTACCAAATAATATTCCAAGGGGGCTTGACCCGCAATATCGAAGCCGATGGCTGCAGGAGAACGACGCAAAATTGGGTTTTCTATATGGATGGTGAAATGATATTTAACCCGGACGCGAAATCCGTCATGACCGTTCAGGAAATCTGCGATTTCGAGATTCGGGACAGGCCTGAGTGCTCATCAGCGTCCGGTGACGGACTTTATTCTTTGAACGAGGTTCGTACATCTAAACCCAAGGACTCGCCCGACAGGATTCAGCAGCCCACAACCGGAAAGCTGGGCCGTTTGCACCCCCTCGATGGTCCCTCCCCAAGACCCGCACAGCAAGCTGAATGTGCTGCATCATGGATTGGACTGCTCCACGGAATTGAATCTTCCAGTCGCTCAGTCTTCCCAACGTGAGAACCCAATCGAGAAGGTGAAAAATCCTCTGGCCACCCGTAGCGACATCCCAGACGTGTCTATTGGCCATCCGCTTGGAGGTTGAGACGACGGGTCGCCAAACCCTCCCTGATTTCCAGCCGTAGCTATGGAAGTCCTCGGATGAGTCGCTCCACACCAGCAGAATTTGTTTCAAATACCACGGACACTTCACGATAGGGACAGCGCGACACCTCTTGTCTCTTTGTGTAAAATACGACGCAATACTGCTCCTGCTCCCAGGATTCCGCCTGGATTTTGACGGAGCTGCCATCGAGTTTGAATAGAGTATATGTATTCATTTGTCTGGCAGCGTGTGGAAGGGTCCAATTTTCTACCACCAGCAATATCGACGGCATGGCTTGCGGGCGAACCTGTGAACACCCACAAATGCGGAAAGTTGCGTTGCGGGAAATCTTGAAATCCCATCCCACAGATGCCGGAATTTCCTCGCACCCAATGATACCAGACCATCATTTAAAGCCAATCTCCATGCGGTCGTATCGACTTTACAAGAAAGCCTGAGGAGAAAAGGTTTAATTCAGCTTGGGGGGTATTACCTTGTCTTTGCGATAGCTCCCTGTGAGAATGATCTTGCGATGAGCACGTTCCCAATTCTCTTCAAAGGCGGACTGGTGCAGAATGTAGAGGCGGATGGGTACAAACAACGACGGCAAAGACTGCTCTTCTTCTTGACGGGCGACGCGGTGTTGAACGTAGATGCAGGCTCCGTGATCATGGTGGGCGCCACGCATTTTCCGCTCCGCCTGTTGTGGGTTGATCAAGCACCGGGTGACGTGAGAACCGTGAATTGCCCGTAGCGTGCGTCAAGAAGACTGGGTGTCGAACTGGACGACCCCAGACAAGATCACTGGCCCATGGTGAGAAGGCCGAAGACGTTGCTGCTCCCTCCGTCACTTAAGCCGGAGCCCAAGATCAAGAGTTGGAAGCGGTGGTGTTCCCAGACTACACAGTCACGATCTGGGCGCATTCGCGTTTTGGCCGGAATGGTTGCACGCAGCGGTTGTACTTGGGGCGTTATTCTCCCCTTTGAAGTCCTGCACTTCCCGCAGCGGCATCCAAGCCGCCATCCCCATCTGCCAAGCCAGGTCTCCATCGGAAAGTTCACCGGCGCGCAGCATCTCAACGATTTGCATCTGAGAGTAAGGACCGAACTGTTGTCCGTTTTTGATGATGTGCAGTTGCATGATGCTGCATTTTACTCGAGGACCTGGTACGGCGCATGGGGTATTCACATCAGGCGTGCAACGCAAGGCCATGGTTGCCGCAAACGCGTTGCACCCCGGAAAGCAAGAGGAACTGGGGCCGAGGTCAATGGTCAAGGGATGATCTCGATGGGAAATCGAATATCGCAATCGGGGCATTTTCGTTCTGGAATTGGATCGTTTGTTGTTCATCGCCGCCCCCAAGATTCCATTGAGGTCGAGTCCTCCGCGAGAATATGATTGGCACCGGCTTCGAACCATAGCGGATTCCCTTGTCGCCCGGGATCGTGTCTTAGATTCACAAACACCCGACTTCTGGGGCGGCCTCCTTTCAGCTATTGAAACTGCTCCGAACGGGAGCGCCTGTTGTAATGCGGGATTCAGGTGGGCAAGCGACTTGCTGCTGCATGGCACCTCCCCGGCAAAGCATCAGGTCCGATCACAGTGCAATCTCCGAGTAGAGAATGCCAAGCCATGCACAGTACTCAGCGAAGAATCATGGATTGATTTCATAACGACCGAACTGCCCCAACCTAATGTCTCCCCAACGCATGTCACAAAACCTCAAAAGACTCTACGGCGCGAAACTGTCAGCTTTGGATGGCGATATCGGCCATGTGAAGGACTTTTACTTTGATGACAAATTTTGGGTGGTGCGCTACCTCGTCGTGGAAGCTGGCCCGTGGACTCCTGGGCGCCAGTTGCTGCTCTCCCCGCACGCCTGCCGTTTTCTCCATCAGGATGGTAAGGTCATCTTCGTGAACCTCACGCGGGAACAGATTGAAAAGAGTCCCTCGACCGACACGCACAAAACGGTATCGCGCCAATACGAGATTGATTACTACCGTCACTACGGCTGGTCTCCCTATTGGCAGGGACCAGGAATTTGGGGGTCGGGTGGTTTTCCAGAAATCACGCCGCCACCTATTGTCACGGCTCCATCAACCCCAGAACCCCAGCCACATGAGTTGCATGAACAGGGGGGCGGTGTGCATCTGCGTAGCACCACAGAGGTAATGGGCTACCATATTCAAACGACCGACGGAACAATTGGCATGGTCAGTGGATTTCTGCTGGACGACAAGAGTTGGGCGATTTCAGAATTGGTGGTTGAAGCAGGTCACTGGTACTCAGGAAAGGAAATCCTGATTGCAACCAGCAGTATCAATCGAATCAGTTATGAGGAATCGAAAGTGTTCGTGAACCTCACCAAAGCAGACATTCAACGAACCGCGGAACACCATCTCGCGCGACATGACTGAAAAATATCTCCACCCAGACCAAAAGCATTCATCCGAGCATTCGTGACGCTCACAGACAACCTCCAATCCATCCCACACCATGCAAAAGAACCCCCTCAACAAAGGTGTCCTGACGGAGAACTTCATTGAAATAGGCCCGGTAAATCCCGACATGGTAAAGAAGCGAGCGAGAGAACTGGCTTTAATCGCTGGCCGTGATGTGACGCAGGCTGACTATGAACAAGCCAGACGCGAATTAACTGGCGGAACCGAGATTGACCCAGCACAAAGGATGCTGGAGGCGATCCCTGAAGAGGAACGATGGAATCCGGTGCCGGGATCAATCGGAACGCAGGCATACAAATCCGCGAGCGAAGATCAAGATGCGGAAGGCCAGAACGAAAGCGCTCAACTGTATGAGGAGGGCGTCAAGGAAGCGGAGCACGATCAAATGCTTCAGGCGGCGAAGGAAGCCGAGAAAGAGGATCTTCGTGAGCTATGACATCGACCCTTTGCTGTATCGCAAGGAACTCTCGCACGCACCAAGGCGATTGTGGGCTGGAGACAACACCTTGATCGGCGCATTTCGATTGTTTCTAGTTTTCATTCCTCACCCAGATCCTCGATCCAGCAAATTCGAATCGCAGAGCATCAGGACAAAACCTGGCGATAAGAAAAGCAAAATCGTGAACGGATGAAAAAGCTAATCGAGATGCTTCCCGGCCTGTTGGGCGGAAATTTTCTTTTTGGCTGGCGCAGAGGCTTTTTTCTTGGCGGTAGTTTTCGCTGGACTTCCCTCTGCAATCCATTGAGCGACTGTTTCCCAATTGTGTCCATTTTGACTTCGGATATAGTCGTGATCCGTCAAGACGTGGCGCTTGTTGAAGTTTACAATCTCCTCCCCTAAGAAGGGACCAAATTCGACGAAATTGCGGCTGATAAAGTAGAAGTTATTCATGGGATCAAATGGTTCCAACTGATTTGTGTTCGGAGCAAAGTATGGCTGCAAACTCGGGTTCCGCGGATGCTATGCTTGGGCGTTCGTTGTTTGCTCGTCCAACTGTTCAGGAGCCTTGATAATGGTCAGGCCAGGGGGAACGGGGCGATAGCATCGAACCCCAGGAAAACCCTCTTGGTTTCGGTGGTTAGTGATGTCCGCCTCCAGCATGACCGGCATGAACATGGGCTCCGCCTGGGTGGCCCCAGCCATGGTGACCTCCATAGTAGTAGTGCCCCCCATGCCAGTAGCGACCATGGTAATAATGGCCATGATAATAGTAACGCCCTGGGTAATACCGCCCTCCCCAATAGTACACCCCTCCATAGCAATAGTAGGGGTAGTAATATGCAACCGGCCCGCCGCCATCGTAGGGACTGTCATAATACGGGCCTGGCACCACGCAGGATGTCAAGGAAAGTGTCGTTGTTCCGACGACTACGAGAAGAAAGCTTTTGAGTGCATTCATGGCTAATTGATTCTACAACCGCACCAAGGCGCCAACTGAGCTTCCGATACGCAATCCAAGGCAGAATTTGCGCAAGGGGTGAATTCATTCGGTTTTGGCTCACTCAACCGAACGGTCACGCGCCCTTGGGATCAATTGTACCATTCCTCAAGGATGCCTTCACCACAGAATGTCCGCTTTGGTAATGAAACTCCAGGCCCAGAAGGCTTGCCTGTGATGGCCTAAAGCTTGATGTTTCGTTCGATTGTTTGCGTTATTCCGGACAGGGGCGGGATTGTGTGGTATGGTTCAGGCCGATGTCCAACCCCAAACGTCCGAGTTCCTTCCGTCGAGCCGTTGATCATGTCACTGATGAGCTGGTGACCATTCTTTCCGGGGGTGAAACGATCGAGTTCAAACCTCTCTTCTTGATGGTGTTTGAGGGATTGAAGCGTCGGAACGCTGTGAGCGGGGGTGAGGAAATGCTGCGATTGCGCTGCTACGAAAAGCTGCTGAGTCTGGCTGGCCGTGGGTTTGTTCTGAAGTCGGGGAAGTCTTACCGTGGTCTGAAGGGCTTGGAACAGGCTTCCAGTGCTCATCAGATTGCCCGCGTGGACGCGGCGATCGCAGCCCGTGCAGCCGCAGCCTGTTAAGCCCCATGCCTGTTCCCAATTTTCAGTTCGAGAAGAGAAAGCGTGAGCTTGCGAAGAAAGCCAAGAAGGAAGCCAAGCGGTTAAAAGCGGAAAATTCCCGCGCTGCCGCTTCAGCCGGGTCGCCAGAGCCCGGGAGTGTTCCTGAGGTTGATCAAGATGGCGCTGCGAAGTGATGAGTGTGCGGAAGCCCTCCCCGTGAGGCGTTGGGTAATTCAATCACGGATGTCCTGTGAGCCGCATTTTAAGAGGTCCATGACGATCTGATCGCTGGCCTTTGCTGGCTGGCATCGCTACGCGATGCGATCTTCCTGGAAAGCTTTCGAGGGGTGTCGCTGCGCTCAACCCCTCTCTATAGGCTGTCATCGCTGACGCGATGAGTCTTGTTCATTCACTTGTTGTGTGAACAGACCTTGACGCATCTGCGGGAAGTCACTCCTTTGCCGCGCAGTCAAAGACGCGGAAATTTAGGATGCGCGTGTCGCCATTGGGGGCCGGGGCGCCGCCGCCGATGACGTGAAGGTGATAGGGGGCGTCCCGCTTCAGGGGCTTGGGGAGCGGGAGACGTATCGTGCTGCGATTCGCAAAGGTGGTCTCGGCCACAGGTTTTCCATCGGCATCCTGGAGTTGCAGGCGGCAGGGGGAACCGGCCATGCCGGGGCCGGGTTCGATGGTCATGACGAGATCGGCACGCAGTGGGGCAAAGGGGGACAGGGTGATTTCCGCATCGTTGTTCACCCAGCGGAAGAACTCGCCCTCATACCGCTCCAGCGCGTTCCAGTTTTGGCCGAGTTGCACGGTGCGGTCGCCGATGTCTTTTCCTCCTATGAGCCGCGGTGGGGTCTTCAATTTGCGGCAATAAATCCGGAAAAGGGGCTCAGGCATCTTCCCTCTTGCCAGCGCGGCGGTCTCCCACAGGCGAAGGCTGAAAACACTGATTTTCCGCGGATCCACCGGGAGGTTCAGGGTTACGTCCTGATGCTTGGAAAGGGCGACGGAAGCCCCCATTGTTCCGTCAGCGTTCAGCGCCTGCAGCGTCCACGGACCTGTGTGTTCCTTGGGCGGCCGGACGCTGAGAACGAGTTTCCGCCGGGAATCTCCCATGGGGTTCATGGCGATCTGGGCTCCATCCGCCACCTCCCGGTACATGCGGTCATGAGTCACCGCCAGAGGGCCCCAGTGACTGGCGTCCAGCATGACGCCTGGATTGGTGTCCAGGACATCCCGCATGGGCTCCATCCAGCGCGCATATCGCAGGTAGGGCAACGGCGTGATGGGCCCGGGATTCATCAGGACCAGCGGCCGGTATTCGGCAGAGTGACTGTTTTCCGGCAGTAACGCCGGAGGGAGCTTGTCCAGGAACATCACGGTGCCATCCTGCGATACACGAAAGGCGGCCACCTTGTCATAACGGGTACGCTGGATCCGCGCATTCTGGTCCCAGAAAGCCACTGTCACATCCTCTGTTCCAAAGGTGGCATTGCAGTCCAAGGTGTGGGCGTTCGAAAAATTCACCTGCACCGCGCCGGTGCCAAGAACGATCGTTGAAGTGAAAAAGAGCGAGTAATTCGACCCAAAAAACGACGCCGTGTTTCCATCGTCGAGGATGAAAAGAATCAAGGAGCCCGCCGGGAATTGGGGACAAAGGCCATGTACCTGATCAAAAATGTGCACCGTTTTCTCAAAGGTGACGGCGGACTCCTCATGCACGTAGTTTTGTTCACGAAACTCGTCGGTAACCGCCAAGGCCGCCAAGGCACCGGTGCAGACGGCGACGAACCCGCAGCCCAGGCGTGCGGGGAGAAATGTTCCCAGCAGGGCAAGGGCAAAGGCGAGCAGCGTGGCTTCACCGGGAGCGGAGAGGAAGCCGGTGCGAAAGAGTCCGGGCATGTGCAAAAAGGGCAGCATCCCCAGGACGAGGGCGGCAGCGCCCAAAATCATGGCGGCCAAATATTGCCGGCGCACGGAGCGGGGGCGGTCTTGCGCTCCGAAAATGAACGGCACAAAGAGGAGCAGTGTCAGCGGAAGAGCCGCCAAGCCCCAGCCCCAATATGATCCCCAACCCGCGAGACCGGGAAAGTAGGCGGCGATGGCCCCCAAATGCATCTTGAAGCTGGTCAAAAAGATCGAGGGATCATGGAGGGCATCCGAAGCCTGTTGTGCCTGGTAGCTGTGGGGTCTGCCCATCAAATTGAGCACGAGGCGCGCGCCCATGACAGCGACAGTGCCGCACCACGCAAAGGCCCAGACCCAAAGCTGTTGACGATCCCGCCGGATCAACCAGAGCAGGACAAGACCAAGAACCGACAAGGGAAAGGCGCCTTCGCTGCTCAAAAACGAGGAGGCCAGAAGACCACAGGAAACGACCAGCAGCAGGCGGCTCTGCCGCTGGTAAGAAACCAGAAAGAGCCAGAACGCGGCCAAAACAAAAAAGAGCGGGGTCCAATAGAAATTGGTCGTCCACATCACATAGAACCGGGAAGTGTCGCCCCGGTTCACGATCAGGAGCGCAGCCGCTGCCACGGCCGGAATCAGCGCCCCGGGCATGACTCTTCTGATCAAAGAAAAAAGGAGCAGGCCGTTGAGAAAGCAAAGAGCGCTGGCCACCCAGAGCGAGCCTTCAACCCTGCCTGGGGTGAGCCACAGCGCGATCTGGCAGGGCAAGGTATTGAAGGGGCGCCCCAAGCTTTCATCGGTCGCGGCATTCCAAAGCGGCGCCTTCGTGAGCGAAACGAAATCATCCCAGCCGCCCCAAAAGTGAATCTTAAGCGGCTGGCAGAAGGCCACGTCCGTGAGCAGCAGGAGCCCGAAGCACAGCCACGCCAGCGACCAGAAGCGCTTCCAGCGGCTTTGAGAAGATGAGGATGTTTCGCCACTTTCTGAACACCCGCCGCTCGCCGAGCGGCGCGCTGCGAACGTCCAACCGGCCACCAGGCCTGCAAAAACGCCGCCGAACGCCGCCAATCCGGGCCAAGTGTGAATCCACTGGGCGCGCCGAAAAACGACCAACCCGAGAGCGGCCACTGCCAGAAGTGCGGACGCAAAAACCAAGTCCAGCAGGAAGGCTCTTCTTTCGGTCGTCCGAATCATGCAGCGCAGTCTTGGAACGGGCTTGTCCCGCCGTCGAGTGAAAATCCCTGAACTTGAAGGTGAATTCGTTTCAGAAAACACTTTCGACATTCATCATCGCATGCCACACGATTCACCTGCCGACCGAGCTTTTCCTGATGTCGCCCCAAGCCATCCGCAAAATCATCCTCGAACAGTCCCACAGCGCGCATGTGGGACACATCGGATGCTCGCTTTCCGTGACGGACATTCTTTGCAGCCTCTATGGCGGCGTGCTGCGTGTCGAGGCGTCCGATGATCCGGAGAGGGACCGTTTTGTGCTGTCCAAGGGTCATGCGGCGCTGGCGCTCTACGCGGTGCTTGCGCTGAAAGGACTGATCCCCCTTGAGCAGACTGGCACCTATTGCAGCGGTCAAACGCTGCTGGGTGTGCATCCGGAGCATGATTTGCCAGGAGTGGACTTCTGCACGGGCTCGCTGGGCATGGGGCTCTCCATGGCCACGGGCGCGGCGCTGGCGGCGCGCCTGCAAAAATCCCCACGCCGCGTGTGGACGCTGCTGAGCGATGCGGAGTGTGATGAGGGCTCGACGTGGGAGGCGGTCATGTTTGCCGGGCACCACCGCCTTTCCAACCTCACGGCGATCATCGATTTCAACGGGCAGCAGGCCTTTGGATACACCCGGGATGTGCTGGACCAGTCGACCATGGCAGACCGCTGGCGGGCCTTTGGCTGGGCGGTGGAGGAAGTGGACGGCCATGACGTTGCGGCCATGACGGCGGCCTTGGAGCGGCCGCGCGACGTCGCGCCGCGGGTGCTGATCGCGCACACGGTGTTTGGGAAAGGCGTGTCATTCATGGAACGCCAGATCAAATGGCACTACTATCCCATGTCCGCCGAGCAGTACGCCCAAGCGATGAAGGAGATCGGAGCGACCCCATGAGAGCGGCGTTTATCCGAACCTTGACTGAAATCGCGGAGGCGGATGCGCGTGTCGTGCTGCTGACGGGCGACCTGGGATTCAGCGTCATGGAGCCATTCGCGGAGAAGTTCCCAGAACGCTTTTTCAATGTGGGCGTGGCGGAGCAGAACATGGTGGGCATGGCCACGGGATTGGCGGAAGCCGGACTGGTGCCCTTTGTTTACTCCATCATCACCTTTGCCTCGCTGCGCGCCTACGAATTCATCCGCAATGGTCCGGTGCATCACCGGTTGCCGGTGCGTATCGTCGGAATCGGCGGTGGCTTTGAATACGGCCACGCAGGACTCACGCACTACGGGCTGGAAGATTTGGGCGTCATGCGCCTGCAGCCCGGATTGACCGTGGTGGCGCCCGCGGACCACCAGCAGGCGGCGAATGCCCTGCGCGCCACGTGGAACCTGCCGAATCCCATATTTTACCGCATGGGCAAGGATGACGCGGCCTTCGTACCGGGACTGGACGGAAGATTCGCCTTGGGCCGCATGGAAATGGTCCGGGAGGGCTCGGACCTTGTCATCGTGACCATCGGCGCCATTGCTTCTGAAGCCGTGGCAGCGGCGGAAATTCTCGCGGGCCAGGGGGTGAACTGCACCGTGGCGGTGGTTTCCAGTTTTAATCCGTCACCAAGCGATGACCTTGCCGCCTTGCTGGGGAAATTTCGAAAAGTGATGACGGTGGAGGTCCACTACGAAAACGGCGGCGTGGGTTCCTGGGTGGCGGAGGTGATCGCGGAACGTGGACTGGCGTGCCAACTGGTGCGCTGCGCCGTGCCGCGCACCCCTTCTGGAATGAGCGCTCCGCAAAACATCATGGAAAACGCCTTCGGACTGTCCCGCGAGGCCCTGGCGAATACCGCGCTCTCTCATCTTTAACGGCACCCATGAGCAACTCTCCCAACCCTGAATCAAAAGAAGCGGGCGGTGCGCGGGCGATGGTGTCCATCGTTCTGCCGGTGCACAACCAGGCAGGGTACATTGGAGACACGGTGGCCAAATATGAGGCCGCCCTCGCTGGACTGAAGGCGGCGCACGAATTCATCCTGGTGACCAATGCCTGCCGCGATCATTCGGTCGAAGTTTGTCAGGAACTGGCATCGAAGTTTCCCACGGTGCGCACGGTGAACACGGAACGCGGCGGCTGGGGTCTCGCGGTAAAGCTTGGTCTGGCCAATGCAAAGGGTGACATGCTTTGCTACACGAACTCCGCGCGAACCACGCCGGAGGAATTGCGACTGCTCATCGACAGCGCTTTTGCCAACCCGGGAATGGCGATCAAGGGCCACCGCATCAGCCGCGAGTCCTTCACCCGAAAAATCGGCTCGCTGCTCTACAACACCGAATGCCGTGTGCTTTTCAATCTTCCGGCCTGGGACATCAATGCCACGCCCAAGGTGTTTTCCCGCGAGATTTATGACCTGCTGCGGCTCCGGTCTGACGGAGACCTGATTGACCTGGAGTTCTACGTCAAATGCATGAAGCATGACCTACTGGTGCTGGAAGTGCCGGTCTATTCCGTGGTGCGCCATGGGGGCAAGTCCACGACCAACTTCAAGTCCGCGTGGCGCATGTACCTTGGCGCTTTTCATTTGTGGCGTGATTCCAAGGATGGACTGGGCGTCTTTTCTCCCCGCGACCCATGACGCCGCCCTCTGCTGAAACCCTCGATTCCCTCTGGGCGCGGCATCACGCCGAATGGCGCGAACCGGCGCAGATCGCCTCCCATTGGGAAGACGCGGCGGCCACGGATCCGGCCTTGCTGCGGTTCAAGACCAAGGGCGGCTGGTGGGATATCCTGGAGCAAAAGAAGATGACGCTGCTGATCACGCGCGAGTATGAGCACCTCGTGATGGCGCTCACCGCGGCCAAGGGAAAGCCTCTCGTCTCCTTCCTCCGCATGCCGCATCCCTCCGGCCTGGTGGTGGATCGTGAAAAGAACGTGGTGCACATCGCCAGCACGCGCAATCCGAACCAAATCTTTGAACTCTCACCGGCGACGGGAGTGATGCCGCGGCTGGATGTAAAGGCGGAGGCACTCCCCCAGCGTCCTCTGGTGCCCATCCGTTCCCGCTTTTTTCCTGGAAGTCTTTACATGCACGATCTGGCGCTGATCGGCGGACAGCTTCACGCCAATGCGGTGGGACAAAACGCCGTGGTACGGCTGGGCAGCGAAGGATGCGAAAGAGTTTGGTGGCCGCGTTGCATTGAGACAAAGAAAGGTCCCATTTTTGGCCAGAATCATCTTCAGCTCAATTCCATTGCCGCGGGTGACGATATTGCCGGCTCGTTTTTCTCCGCGTCCACCGATGTGGTTTCGAGCCGCCGGCCGGGGCATCGGAATTTTCCGGTGGATCGACGTGGCGTGATCTTTTCCGGGAGAACCCGCGATGTGGTGGCGCGCGGACTGACCCGACCGCATTCCGCACGGCTTCACGAAGGACGCGTGTGGGTGGACAACAGCGGCTACGGGCAGCTTGGCTTCATCGAGGACGGAGCATTTGTTTCCACGACGCCACTGCCAGGGTGGACACGGGGACTGTGCTTTCATGGGCGGACGGCGTTCGTGGGGACCTCCCGTGTGATTCCCCGATTCCGGCAGTACGCCCCGGGGCTGGACGTGGACAAGAGCGCGTGCGGCCTCCACGCAGTGGACACGCGCACCGGGGAAATCCAGGCAAGCCTCACCTGGCCCGGCGGGAACCAGATTTTCGCGATTGACTGGATGCCACGGAAGGTTAGTTGCGGTTTTCCCTTCCTCATGCATGAAGGGAAAGGCGCCGCCGCACGAATCAAAAAAATGTTCTATGCCTACGAGGCAGACCCACAAGTTGAATTAGAAAAATGAGCACTACTCCCCTGCTGATGATCGGCGCCATGTATGAAAATGGCGGCAATACCACGCACCGTTTTTTGGACGGGCATCCCGAATTGTTTGTCTATCCGTTCGAATCGCAGGTGGGCACCCGGATGGTGAATGATCACCTGAGTTCAACCTTTCCCGTGAAGTACCGCTGGCCGGTGTTCGCGCTGGATGCCACCCCGTTCCAGGATTACAAGGCCATCATCGATGAAGAGGGCAAGGTGCGCTCACGCACGCCCAAGGTGAGCAAGTTCCGCCACATGCCATTCGATTTTTCCGACGATGAGCGCTGCGAAATCTACGTGCGGCTGATCGAGAAATCCGGACGCTCCCGCAGCGCCAACATGACGGCGTTTTTCCAGGCGACCTTCGATGCCTGGAAAGATTACAACCGCACGGGGCA
>Ga0265327_10003363_pt1 | contig 15404 bp, 12 predicted proteins | sample 41621metaG_FD_202089 | JGI IMG/M metagenome (GOLD analysis project Ga0265327, IMG submission 202089) | Rhizosphere microbial communities from Carex aquatilis grown in University of Washington, Seatle, WA, United States - 4-16-21 metaG | ecosystem: Host-associated > Plants > Roots > Rhizosphere... | reverse complement strand
TCTATTTGCCCTACCGGCAGTATGTGCCGGACCTCGATCTAAGCATCTGCGTCCTGACCAGGGGGGCGCCGCTGGCATCGGCCACCGCCGTCCGGCAGACCGTCCGCGAGCTCGATCCGGGCGTCGACGTCTGGGGCACGATCCCGCTCTCCGGGCACATCCAGGGCGCCCTCTTCGCCCAGCGAATTGCCTCCAGCCTGCTCAGCTGGCTGGGGTCGGTCGCCGTGCTGCTCGCCGCGATGGGCGTGTATGCGGTCATGGCTTACGCCGTCAGCCAGCGGACCCGGGAGTTCGGCGTCCGCCTGGCCCTCGGCGCGAAGCCGGGCGAAATCCTGTCCATGGTCCTGAAGCGCGGACTCGCCCTGGTCGCGGGCGGCGTCGTCTGCGGGCTGGGGCTGGCCGGCGCCACCTCGCACCTGCTGGGCGCCTTCCTCTTCGGCGTCAGCCCGTACGACCCGCTGGCGTTCCTCGCCGTGCCGGCGCTCCTGGGTCTCGTTGCACTGCTGGCCTGCTGGCTGCCCGCCCATCGGGCCACCCGCGTTGACCCCATCGTCGCGCTGCGCGCGGAATAGGAGGGCTGCACCGTGACCTTGCTCCGCCAAATCTGCCGCTCGCTGCTCCGGACCCCGACCCACACGGTGGCGGCGCTGCTCACGCTCGCGCTCGGAATCGGCGTCAACACCTCGATGTTCAGCCTGCTGGACGTCCTCCTTTTCCGTCGGGCCCCGTTTCCGCAGCCGGAGCAGCTCGTGCGCATTTTCGGCACCTCGCCCCAGAACCGGTACGAGGGCTTTGCCTTCGCGGAAATCGAGGAAATGCGCGCCCAGTCCGGCCTGCTGCAGTCCCTGACGGCCTACGCATCCTGGGAAAACACCTTGTCCGAAGCCGGCCGGCCCGCCGAGCGTCTCGAGGGAATCGACGCCACCGAGGAGTTCTTCCGGACCGCGGGCGTCCAGCCGGCGCTGGGCCGGGTTTACTCGCCGGACGAGGAGGTGCCCGGGCGCGGCCAGGTCGCCCTGCTGAGTCACGCGCTCTGGCAGTCGCGCTTCGCGGGCGATCCGGGCATCGTCGGTCGATCCATTCGCCTCAACTCCGAGCCGGTCACCGTGATCGGCGTGATGCCCCCGACATTCACCTACCCGCTGCTGTGGGGCCGGGTCGACCTCTGGCGGCCGGTCACCATCCCGCCGTTCATCACCAACGACCGGAACAACCGGTTTTACCAGGTGATGGCCCGGATGAAGCCGGGGGTGACCACCGCCCAGGTCGTCGCCGAACTCACGCCGCTGGCGGCACGCTGGGCCCGCGACTATCCGCAGACGTGCACGGGCCGCGGGTTCCGCGTCATGCCGCTGCACGAATCCACGGAGGACGACACCAGCCGTTCGTTCATCTGGCTGCTGGCGGGACTCGCCGGCTTCGTGCTCCTGATCGCCTGCGCCAATCTCGCCAACCTCGAACTGGCCCGCTGCGCCGCCAGCACCCGCGACCTCGCCATCCGGTCCGCGCTGGGCGCGTCGCGCTCCCGGCTCGTGCTTTACCAGCTCGCCGACTGCATCGGCCTCGCCCTCGTGGGCGGCGGCCTCGGGGTCCTCCTGGCCATGTGGGTCAACCAGGCCATCGGCAACCACCTGATGATTGGCACGGCCACCGGCGTGGCGCTGCCGGTGGACGGCCGCGTGCTGGCCGCGGCCCTCGGAATCTCGCTGCTGACCGGCCTGCTCTTCGGGATCCTCCCCGCCGTGATCGCCTCGCGCGCCGACGTGAGCACCGCCCTCAAGCAGCAGTCGCGCGGCAGCACGTCGGACCGCAGCCAGCACCGCATGCGCCACGCGCTGATCGCCGCCGAGGTGGCGTTGGCGCTCATCCTCCTGAGCGGCGCGAGCGTGATGCTGCGGGGCTTCCGCGCGTTTGTCCGCCAGGACAACGGCTGGGACACCGACCGCGTCCTCGTGGCGGGCATCCACCTGCCCGAACAGTCGACCTACCTCACCGAGGAGCAGCGCTGGGGCGCGATCCAGAAATTGCAGCGCCGGTTGGACGAGATTCCCGGGACCGAGCGCTGCGCGATCTCGTCGACGCTCCCGCTCTTCGGCTACTACCCGACCAAGGAGATCGAAATCGAGGGGCAGCCCGCCCCGGATCCGGAGCACCGGCCGACGGCCGGATGGGCGATGGTGACGCCCAGCTTTCTCCCGACGATCGGGGTGCCGCTGGTGGAGGGACGGATGTTTCCCGTCGATTTCAAACGCGAGGGGCCGCCCTACATCCTGGTGAATGAGAGCCTGGCGCGGCACTTTTGGCCCGGCCAGAGCGCCCTCGGCCGGCGCATTGCGAGCAAGGAGGGCGAGAAGTACGTGTGGCGCGAGATCATCGGCGTCGTGCGCGACGTGAAGTACGCGTGCAACCCCGGCCGGCCCGACACGCCCTTCCAGATCTACAAGCCGCTGGCCCATGAGCCGTGGGGCGCGCTCATCCTCACCGTGCGCAGCCCGCATCCGGACCAGTTTCGGAACCAGTTGCGGCGCGCCGTCGCCGACGTCGACCCCGACGTCGCGGTGCAGGAGGTCTATACTTTCAGTGAGTTCAACCAGCAGGCCCAGCACAACCTGGTCCTCGTGAACCAGATCCTCGGCGGGTTTGCCGTGCTCGGCCTCGCGCTGGCGGCCGTCGGACTTTTCGGCGTCATCTCGAACATCGTGGCCCAGCGCATCGGCGAGTTCGGCATCCGCATCGCGCTCGGCGCGTCCCGGCGCGACATCCTGCGCCTGGTGATGGCGAAGGGCGTTCTCCTCACAGCGCTCGGACTCGCGATCGGCGTGATCGGCTCGTACGGCCTGAACCTTATTCTCGGCTCCCTGATGCCGCGCGTGGCCGCCACCGACCCGTGGTCGCTCGTCAACACCGCCCTCCTCCTGCTCGCGGTCGCGCTGCTCGCCTGCTGGCTGCCGGCGCGCCGGGCCACCAAGGTCGACCCGATGACCGCGCTGCGGGCCGAGTAGAATCGTAAGTCAAAGTGAGAGTGAAAACGAAAGTGAATGCCCGGACGTCACCTTGGACCAACGCCGACCTTGGCTGAATCCCACCTAAGACCCGCTCTCCCTCTATCGCCGCGTTCGGTCCCCTTTCATCACACTTTCACGCTCACTCTCACTTTCAGCTTCCTCTCATGAACCTCCTCCGCCTCGCCCTCCGCCGCCTGCTCAAGGCCCCGGGATTTTCCGCGATCATCGTGCTGACCCTCGCCCTCGGCATCGGGGCCAACACCGCCATCTTCAGCCTGGTTTACACGACCTTGATGCGGACGCTGCCGTATCCGGAACCGGACCGCCTCGTCCACATTGCCGAGCGCAACGACCGCTGGGACGACATGAGCGTTTCCTACCCGAATTTCCTGGATTGGCGCAGCGGCCAGGACACGTTCAGCGCGCTGGCGATCTACCGGAACGACGCCCGCAAGCTGAAGACAGCCGCCAGCGCCGAGCACATCTCCATAATCCAGGCGTCCGCCGATTTCTTCCCCGCCCTCGGCCTACACGCCGCGTTGGGCCGCGATCTCAGCGCGGACGACGACCGGATGGGCGCCGCGCCGGTCCTTTGGCTCACCCACGACGCCTGGGTGCGGTACTTTGCCAGCGACCCGCGGCTGGTGGGCCAGACCGTGATCCTCGACGGCGCCGCCACCACCGTGGCGGGCATCCTCCCCGCGGGCTTTCGCTTTCACCGCGACGCCGCCGTCTTCGTTCCGATCGGCCCGTTCGTGGACCAGTTGTTCATGCGCGAGAGGGGTAACCACAATTCCACTTCCGTGATCGGCCGCCTGAAGCCGGGCGTTACCCTTGCCGCCGCGCAGTCACAAATGAACGCGATCGCCAAGCGCCTCGAGCGCGACTACCCGAAGGTCAACGCCGGCATGGGGGTCAGTGTGGTTCCGCTCCGGGAGCGCATGGCCGGGGGCGCCCGCACCAACCTGCTCCTTCTGCTGGGCGCCGTCGGCATGGTGCTGCTGATCGCCTGCGTCAACGTGGCCAACATGCTGCTCGCCCGCTCGTTCGCGCGCGCGCGGGAGATGGCCATCCGGACATCGCTCGGCGCCACCCGCCGGGATCTCATCCAGCAGCTTTTGGCTGAAAGCATCGTCCTCGCCGCGGCGGGCGGCCTCGTCGGGGCCGTCCTTGGTTCCTGGGGCGGCGATTTCGTGGGCCGCCTGGTGCCGTGGGAGATGCGCGCGTTGATGGCGGGCGCCGGGGGCGTCGACCACCGCGTTCTGCTTTTCATCGCGGGACTCACCCTGCTCACCGGTATCGCCTTCGGCCTCGCCCCGGCCTGGCAGTTGTCGCACGTCAACCCCAACGATGCGCTCAAGAACACCAAGCCGTCCGTCCGGCTGTTGTTCGGCCGGGTCGGCCTGGCGGACGGCCTCGTCGTCGTCCAGGTCGCCCTCGCCGTCATGCTCCTGGTCGGCGCCGGCCTGATGATTCACAGCCTTTACCGGCTCAGCCAGGTCAACTCCGGCCTGCAGCCGGACCGCGTGCTGACCCTCCGCGTCGCCACCCCGCCGATGGAGCAATACATTCGCGATCCCGCCGCGTACGTCACCTATCACGAGCGCATCCTCGAGCGGGTTGCGGCGCTGCCGGATGTCGAGCAGGCCGCGTTCTGCTCGTCGTTGCCTTTCACATGGGGCACCTCGAGCGCCGTGCTCTTCCGCCTCGACCAGCCGGTGCCGGCGCCGGGCAAGTTTCCGGCGGCCAACACCCACGTCGTCACGCCCGGCTATTTTCGCGCAATGGGCATCCCGCTCACCCGGGGCGAACTCTTCAGCGGCCATGAGCCCGTGCCAACGCTGCCCCAGGGCGAGGCCCTGAGCATGGAGTCCCTCGCGACCATCTACCAGGGCTTCGTGGTCTCCTGCGTCATCAGCCAGCGGATGGCCGACCAGCTCTGGCCGGGCGAGGATCCCATCGGCAAGACCTTCCAATTCGGGTATCCCGACATGCATTTGCCGGCGATAAGGATCATCGGGGTGGTCGGCAACACGACGCAGGCCGGGTTGGACCAGGGCGACACGTCTGAATTTTATCTCACGCTCCGGCAGTTTCCCGAGCCGGCGCCGCTCCATCTCGTCGTGCGGTCGCGCGGCGACCCGTCCGGAGTCGTCGGGTCCGTCCGGAGCGCCGTCGGCGCCGCGGCGCCCGACGAGCCGATCTACGATGTCGAGCTGATGAATGCGCGCATCGCCGAATTCTCCTCCGAGCGGCGGTTCAACATGGGGCTCTTCGCCTTCTTTGCCGGCACGGCCCTGCTCCTGGCGGTCATCGGCATTTACGGCGTGCTGGCGTGCGTGGTCGGCCAGCGCACGCGCGACATCGGCATCCGCATGGCGCTCGGGGCCCAGCGGTCGACCGTCCTGCGCGGCGTCATGCTGCGCGGCGTCGCCCTCGCGGTGCCGGGCACCCTGCTCGGCCTGGTCGGGGCGTGGGCGGGAAGCCGGTTGCTCGAGAGCCAGCTCTTCGGCATCGGGGGCAACGATTTCCCGACCTACGCCATCGCCGCCGTCGTGCTCCTCCTCGCCAGCCTGCTCGCCTGCGCCGTGCCCGCCCGCCGCGCCACCCGCGTCAATCCGATCGAAGTTCTCCGCTCCGAATGAACACCAAAGCTCCACCCGCCCGGTCAAATCTCACCCGTTCGGAATTTCTCCGGGCCGCCTCGTCGCTGGCGTGCGCGTCCTGCGCGGGCCTGGCGTTCGGCCCGCGGGCCGCTTCCGCTTCGCCGGTACCCCCGGCGGTGCCGCCGGCCCCGTCCGCCGACGAGCTCAAGGCCGCTCGCGACGAGAACCAGTTCACCGCGAACTGGCTGACCGACCTCTTCGAAGCCATCGATCGCGAGGTCGACCCGGCGGTGCAACAGCGCCTGCTTCAGGCCTGCGGCCGCGGCTGCTTCCGCCGCCACCAGTTCAAGCAGGACCTCGCCGCGGCCGGCAAGGGCAACGCGGACAAGCTTGTCGAGGCCTACCGGATGTTCTTCGGAATCGAGCGCGACGGCGACCTCGTCCACATCCGCTACGGCGACCATTGCTTCTGTCCGGCGGCGCACCACCCCCCGAAGGGGCCGAAAGACCTCCATTGCGAATGCACCCGGGCCTCCCACGAGGCCATCTTCGAAACGGCCCTCGGACGCCCGATCACCGTCGAGCTGGTCGAGTCCATCCGTCGCGGCGGCCAGACCTGTCACCTGATTGCCCACCTCGCCTGACCCGCCGTCGGCCGGCACCGCCTGACTCCCACAACCATGAAAACGGCGACCACCACCAAGCCGAAAAGACCCTCCCTCTCCGTCCGCCCCGGTGCGGACGACGATAACTTCGCGGTCCTCCTCCAGCAGGCCTCCGCCCCGCTGGCGAAGGTGACCGACTGGCTGCTGGCGAAGCGGCCGGCGGTGACGATTGACGAGCGTTATTCGATGCAAGCCGGCTGGCATCGGATTTATGTCCTGAAGAAGCGCCGGCTGTTTTACCTTGTCCCGAAGCCGAGCGACTTCCGGTTCTCAATGATCCTCGGCGACAAGGCGCTGACCCAGCTCGCGCGCGGGCCGGACGCAGCGCGGGTGCGCGCCCTGCTGAAGACCGCCCGGCGCTATCCGGAGGGGACCGCCTTCATCCTCGACCGCCAGTCGTTCGAGCCCGACCTGGTGATCGCCCTCCTCGAGGCCAAGCTCGCGAACTGAGGGTTGGCGTCATAGGTCTTGTTGCGTCGCCGAGCCCCGGCGCACCTCCTTGAACTTCCCATTCTTGGTGAAGACGATCTCGATGCTCTCCGAATACAACGTGTCGGTGTGCCAGTGACGGTAGACAATGCGCGCGGACACGGCCACTATCTGCAGATTGCCGATGGCCACGGGTCCGACGAGAATCGCCCCGGCGAATTTCTTTTCCCTCAGCTTGAGACGCGCGAAAGTTGCGTTGGACGTGTCCTTGTTGAATAGGTCCGTGAGAACGGGATCGATGTCCTCTTTGCCAACATCAATCTTCTCGGTCTCGAAAAACGCGCGAAGCAGAAGGTTGAAATCCTCAGCCTTCGGCTCCTTTTTGGTGTACGTCTTGGGCGGATTGTTGACCGGAATCCCCGATGGGATCGTCAGCGGTTCCGCGGCGACGACGAGCGGCAGCACCACGGCTGCCAAGCCCGCCGCCCACCACCTCGTTACGCGGCAGTATTTCATGGACTTGTTTTGGCGGATGTTACGGCGAACCAGTCTGGCCTGGCGAGAGCGGTTCGGCCGGGTGGCTAGGAGGGGCGACGACGACGCTTCGTGGCCGAGACCGAACGAATGACCACCGGCCCCCGGCCCGTGCGGGCGAATGGCACGGGATTGCGAGCGATGGCCTCGGCGACTAGACGCACGACCGCGGGATGAGCGAGGGTGGACGCGCCCTCCACGTGTATCGAGCGCGTCTGTTTGCCGGACCCCCGCAACAATTTCGCCGGATCCGGCAGTTCCTTGCCGCGATTGAAGTACAGCTCGACGCCTTTCGCGCTCGCACGGACGGCAAAAACGCCCTCGTACCCATGCTCATTCGGCGAATAGCTGATGACAAAGAAGCCGGCATATTCATACACCAGTTCATGGGCGGTCGGCAGACGTTTTCGCAGCCACCGTCGCAAGGTGCCGAGGAGGCGTTGATGCGCGGGCGCGAACCTGGCGACAAGCCCGCGCAACTGGGTTTCCGCCAACCGTCGCGCCACCGCGGACTGGGTGCTTGGCTGTGAAGTGCTCATGAGTTGAAGGTCCGGCAAGCGTCCAAGGTCAGTCCCCAAGGCGAGGGTCAGCCCGCCGAAGTTGTCTGAAATGTCTGGTTGGGCTCTTCTGCATTCGGAAGGGTCCCCCTACCTTATCGTCTCATACCGCATCGCCACCGCCCCTGACCCGAACTCCAGCCGGCTTACGAGCCTCAAGTCGACGGGCTTCGATAGCCCGGCGAACAACGTCGGCCCATGGCCCACCACCTTGGGATGGACGATGAACTCGTATTCATCGATCAATCCCAGCTCCGTCAACGACAGCGCGAGCTTCCCGCCTCCCACGAACAGCCCCCTGCCCGGCTCCCGCTTGAGCTGCTGGACGGCCTTCCCCAGATCTCCGCGCACGAGCTCCGCGTTCCAATCGACCCGGTCCAGGGTGCCCGACACGACATATTTCTTGGCCGCGTCGATCGTCCGGGCGAAAGGCATCATCCACTCCTCCATCCAATTCGGCCTCACTCCGGTCTGCGCCGGCGACCGCCACGCTGCCTCCATCATTTCGTAGGTCACCCGACCAAAGAGGAGGGCATCGGCCTGGCTGAGATTCTCGAGCGCGTTGCGAAACAGCTCTTCGTCCGGGGTGACTGCCCGATGGTCACAGCACCCGTCCAAGGTGACGTTGATGGAATACCGAAGAGGTCGCATTTTCGTACGGATCATTTTCAGCCCAACGATTCAATGCTCCGCGCTAGCCGCCGGTTGGGGAGTATGGCTCGGCTCTTTGGCTTTTTGGGGCTCAACGGCAGACTTTGGCCTGAGCAACCCATTCGGCCAGTTGCGGATCATTGCCTCCCACGCCTTGAACTGAGTCTCACCTTCGGGACCGCGTCTGCTCGCGTACGAAACGCAGTAATACCATGAAGCGCTTGGTAGAGCCCGCCCCACGCTCGATTCATTGACCGTGGGCGAGCGGATAACCAACACGACAGCGCCGGCGACTTCCTCGCACGTATACGTAAGCTTCTCATCGAACTTCGCCGTCAGTTCGTTCAGCCGGGTGCTCGTGGTCGCAACCGACATGTCGTCGCTTGAAATGGCAAACGACAACAGCTCTTTCCATTTGCCCGCCTTTACGGTGACCGGAGTGTAGCTGAGGGTGTATCGACCATCCGGACTCTTTGCGGAGTCATGCAACACCCACAGGCGACCATCAGGGGCCTGGTATGCCGTCGTGCCCTCGGGCGGAAACGCAAAATGCCAGCTCTCCTGTCTCGATGCACAACCCGCCAAAGCCAACCACATGACGCCAAGGAAAATTTTCTGGAACATAGAGCGATTGTGGCCGTACGCTAGGGCGAGCCAGCTTGGCTTGGCGAGGCTCGTTCCACCGAGTGGTTAGCCTTCGTCATTGGCGAAAGCGAAGCCATCCGGGACCGGACATAGGCCTGCGATCGATTCATGCCGCGTGCGCTCAGCCTTTGGGCGGCGCGCCGTCCGCCTTGTCCCTCGTCGCGCGCTGTGCGGTCCAGTCGAGTTTGACGCTCTCGCCGCCATCGTGGCCGGGCGCATCGATGGTTCCCTTGATCGTGTCGCCTTCAATTTTTCCGCGATAGCTCACCACGTACCTTTTGCCGCCGAGATCGCGGACCACTTCGAACGCGATAAGGTCGCCTTGCAGGGACGCGTTGCTGATCGCGGTGTCGCCAAACTGATTCGAGTAGGCGCCGGCGAGTTTGCCGTCCTTCGATTCGAGTTTGAGCGTGGTCTGGATCTCGCCGTTCGGCGAGTGGGTGGTCCATCTCCAGGTTCCGGTGGGATCGGCGGCGAGCGCCGAAGCCGCCGCAGCGGCCGCAAAGAACAAACAAATGACGCGTGGAGTTTTCATGGGCAGAATCTTTCTAACGCTCCATTTCAGTGAACCGCGCTTGCGGTCAGTACCGTTGGGCGGTTGCGCAGACTTTCCCCCTCAAACTGGGGCAACGAATCGAGAAACGGTGACCTCGCTCCGCGCAACCATACAAAATCGTCATCCATCGCAACAACCTCCACGATCACGTAGGTATTCGCGAACAACGTCAGCGCAATGGCCGCCATGGCAGCCCCCATCCCCAGGGGCAGCAGATGAGGCGGAAAGCCCTGCAAGATCCCGGCTACGAAGAGGACGATTCCGCCTGTCGCGCCACCGAGTGCGAGCAGCAGAAGTCCGAGTCGCTTTGCCTTCACTTTGTCGCTCAAGCCGACCGTCACCGTTACAAATTTCATGTCCGCGAGGGCCCACAGGATCTGAAATTTTGTGGGTATCCAGGCACCGGCCGGTCCGTTGCGCCCCCACGAGAGCTGCTTCGAAATCTTCCCGTGACCGAAAACCGGCTCATTGGTGACAATGCACCGCTCGGGCGCGACGGGAGACTTTCGCCGCAAGACCAGCAGCGATCGATCCCGCCACGCTTCCAGGTGCTCTGTACTCGTCGTCATCGGTAATCAATTCACGCTTGGTGCCCAGACTTTACGATGAACCCGCCCGGCTTGGCGAGGCTCGTTCCGCCGGCTTCGGCGGCTCCCCTTCGTGACGGCCCGTTGAAGCAGCATTCATTTAGGGGACAACCAAGGATTCATCGGCCCGACACTGGAATCGTGTGGCGTCAGCTCTGTGGACGGCAACCGCATATTGAGCGCGCGGGTGTCCTCAGGTGAGCAGACACCAAGATCCAGAATGCGCATGAGCCGCCAGGACAAACAAGGAAGCCCCGCCACTGCTGGCGGGGCTTCGCAATTTAATCAGCTTTTCGTGCCTGTCAGGTTGGCCTCCCTGAGTCGACCTTTGCCAGGGAGGGATGCGGCCCGACTACTCAGTGTTTGCCGCCACACTGGTGAGTGTCGGGCAGTTTGATGGTGCCGACAATCGCCCCCACGCTGCTGTTGGCCGGCACGTCGAGCAGGCGGTGAACCGTGATCGTGCCGGTGGCTCCCTTGAACCGACCCGTGCCGCCGGTGATCGTATTCACTTCGACAACGGTGACAAAGTTCGGGTCATCGGTGTCCGTTCCCTGCCCGACCGTTGTGCCGAAGAGCTTGTCGCCGCCACCCGCATCGATCTCGATGGTGCCCTGGCTGGCGAGGGTCGGCAGGAAAACCGTCTCATCGATGCTCAGGACATAGTGGCCCAACTGGCAGGCGTACCCGGCGCCGGCGAGTTGCACCAGCATCGTTGGCGGAGTGACGACGTCATCCTCCAGGGTCTCGATCCCGCCTGCGATATGAATTTCCTTGGCGGACGCAGCGGGAGCAAAAGCCAAGGCGGTGGCGAGGAACATTGCTGCCAGGGGCAGCATGGCGAGGGATTTCAGGCGTGTTTTCATGGATTCTGATTTTCCCCCGGCTGGCATTGCCGGGAGGAAGGTTGCCCAGAGCGGACGGCCAGAGCGGTGTGCTCCCGCAGAGAATTCCGGATTACCCCCTGCTACGCGAATTGGCCGGCAATATTACCGGAGGGGTGCGGATTTTTGCCTCGCGGGGACGGGGCCAGCGCGGAAATCCCGGCCTATTCCCCGGACGTACCCACGCTGATCGCGCTGACGAGGTGGCGAAGTTCGGCATCGATCTCGGCCGGATCCGCCACTGTTTCCGCAACCATCGCACGCAAACGGTCGCCCAGCCGCCGGCGGGCGCGATGCAAGGCGACGGTCAGGGAATTGACCGTGAGTCCGAGTTGCCCGGCGTGGCGGGCGACCGCGTCGCTGTCTTCGGTACCCCAGATGAGCGGGGCGAGCGCATCGAATACCTTGGCGCGGCCGCTGGCACCGTATTCATTGCGCAATTCAAGCACGGCCCGGTCAATCATTCCAAGCGCCCAGGTGCGGTCGAAGGCCTGTTCCGGGGTGAGCCCTTTGTCCGCCGGCTCGTGCTGGCACGGCTCCTCGGGGCCGGGCGGACCGAGCGGAAGGTGCGTGAGGCCGCCCCCGCGTTTGGCCGCCTGGGCGCGGCGCCATTCGCTGGTGAGGAAATTGCGCAGACCGGTGAGCAAAAACGTCCGGAAGCGTCCGCGCTCGGGCCGGGCCCGTTGGATTCCATCGGCGGCGAGCAACTGCGCGAGGAATTCCTGCGTGCAGTCCTCGGCCTCGTGGTGGTCGCGCCCCTGCTGCCGGACAAATGTGTAGAGCGGATACCAGTAGTGCCGGCACAGTGACTCCAGCGCCGCGTGCGCGTGCGTGTCGGTGTCCGCGCCAGCCCGCAAGACCAGCGACCACTGCGTCGCGGGAAACGAGCCTCCGCCAGCCGCGGGCTCGGCGGCGGGTTCCGCGGCGCTCGGCGCCGGCATTTTTCCGCGATGGTCGGGCATGGTCGGAGTCGCGTGATTAGGATCCGGCCGGCGGCGACGCGCGCTTGGCCTGCCACTCGATGACCTTCTCCGGTCGGCCCCACGCGGTGTAGAGCGCGAGCACCGCTTCGAGAGCTTCGCGCACCATGGCGGCAGCGTCGCCGGCGAGCCGAGCCTCGTTCGCCTGCAGTTCCTGAAAGGCCTGCACCACCAGCGGTTCGGCCTCGGCAAACCTACCCTGGCCGGCCAGCGCCTGCCCGAGTCCGCTCGCCACCCGTGGCCGCGGCTGCAAACGCAGATTCAGCGGCCGCAGCTCGTTGCGGTCGTATTCCGCCAGGGCCTGGCGCAGCACGGCTTCCGCCTCCGCAAAGCGTCCCTCCCGGACCAGCGTCAGCCCGTACTGGCCGCGCACGATTGCGATCGGCGGATTTGCGCCGGACTGCACCGCTTTCGCATCGTGCGAAGCCAGCGCGGCCGCCAGCAACTGCCGCGCAGCGGCCACGCGGTTCGTGGCGCAGTAACAGGCCCCCAAGGCCGCAAGATCCACCAGCGTGATGGTATGTTCCTCGCCCAACACGCTTCGGCCCAGCCGCACCGCGGCTTCAAATTGTGGGGCTGCTTCCCCATACCGCGCCAAGCCAACGTAGACCCAAGCCATGGTGTGGGTGGGGAGCAGCGCCCCGGAGCCCGCCGCGCCAAACGCCGCCTGGGCCAGCTTCAGGGTCTCCTCGCCCATGGGCAGTCCTTCGGCCGGCACATTGCCCACGAATTTGGACCAGACGAAGAAATACATCGCGTCGATCACCTCGGCCTCGATCGGAGAATCGGTGCTGCGCGATTCGTCGAGGATCGCGCGGGCTTCCCGCACCAGTGCCCGGGCCTCCGCGGGATTGCGGTCCGGCAGATCCTCCAATGAGGCCAGCGCGAGCAGCGACGGCGCCAACAGGGCCGAACCGCGCGGCAGCACCTTGCGCTGGCTGGCGACAAATCCGCGGACCAAGGCCAGGGTCTCTGCATTGGCCGCCCGGGCCGGCACCTGCCCCGCAAAACGCAGGAGCGAGACAACCATGATCGGGTGCTGATCACCCAGCACTTTGCGGCGGATGGCAAACGACTCGCCGTAGGCCGCCGCCGCCTCGCTCTTCCGGTCCAGCTCGTGGGCATAACTGAAGCCGAGGGCATCGAGTGACGCGGCCACGTCGGGGTGCTCGTTGCCCAACAAACGCCGGCGCATCGCCAGCGCCTCGGCGTGCAGGCGCGCCCCCTTTTCGTGGTCGAGCTCCCTCTGCGCAACGTAGGCGAGCCCCGCGATCGCCTGCGCGACATCCGGATGCTCCTCGCCGAAGGCCTGCCGGCGGATCGCCAGGACCTCCTCCATCATGGTCCGCATCTCGGTGTTGTTCCAATGCGAATTGGGTACGAGGGCCAGCTGGTAAAGCGTGTCCGCGACCAACGGGTGTTTGCCCCCGTACAGTTTCCGCCGGATCGCCAACGCTTCCTGCAACGCCGATTCCGCCTCCGCCGATTTGTTGCGCCGCCCCAGCACCTGGCCCAGCAGGTGGAGGGTCACCGCCACTTCCGCGCTCTCGTTTCCCGCCACCGAGCGCTGCTCTGCGAGGGCCGCGCGCAACAACGGCTCGGCGGCCGCGTATTGTCCCAGATCGAAATAGACTTCGCCGAGCGTGTCGCGCAGTTCCGCCGCGACCGCCGGCTGATCCCGAAGTTCGGTGTCCAGGCGCTGGACGGTGGAATCCAGAATATCCCGCAGCAGCTCGGTGTCGCGGCCCAGCGCCGCGCTCGGGCGGACGCCCTTGAGCATGTCCGTCATGAATTGCGCGACCTCCGTGCTCTTGGCCGCCGCGGTCCGCGCCAGGCTGGCCTTGGCCTCGGCCTCGGTCCGGAGATTCGCCTCGCGGACCCCGGCCAATTCGGCCTCCCGGCGCAGCCGGTTCTCGGTCGCTTCCGCCGCGACCGCGCGGCCGCGCGCTGCCCGTTCCCGCACGAGCAGAATCGACGATGCCACCAGGCCAGCGAGCAGGGACACGGCAATCGCGGCGCCGGTGGCGAAGCCGAGTTTGTGCCGTCGGATGAATTTCTGCAGGCGGTCGGAGGCACTGGGCGGCCGCGCCTGCACCGGTTCGTGGATCAGAAAATTCCGGACATCGGTTGCAAGCGCGTTGGCGGTGTCGTAACGCCGCGTGCGGTCCTTCTCCAGGCAGTGCAGCACGATCCAGTCGAGGTCGCCTTGGAGCAGCCGCGGAAGCCGGACCGCATCCGTGCCGCGCCTGCGGGCTACCGTCGCGCGGAGTTCCGGCGGGAAGGAGCGCACCTGGTGGGAAGGCCGCGGGGCGTCCACTTCGCGGATGGTGCGGCGCATCGCCTCCAGGCCGGATTTGCACAGCTCGTCCGGATCGAACGGCGGGCGTCCGACCAGTAATTCAAAGAGCAGGATGCCGAGGCTGTAGATGTCGCTGCGCGTATCGACGTCGACGCCGTTCTTATCCATCTGCTCAGGACTGGTGTAGGCGGGTGTGCCGATGAAGGCGTGGAACTGCGTGAAGAGCGTCTTCGCCGTGAGGTGCCCCTCGGTGGCTTTGGCGATGCCGAAATCGATGATCTTCGGCAGCGGCACGCCATCGTGAAGGGTCACGAGAATATTGGACGGTTTCAGATCCCGGTGGATGATGCCCTTCTGGTGCGCGTGCTGCACGCCGTGACAGACCGCGATGAAGAGTTGCAACCGGTCCGCGGTCGGAAGGCGATGGTCGTCGCAGTATTTCGTGATCGGGACGCCGCGAACCAGTTCCATCACGAAATAGGGCCTGTCGATGTCAGTCAGTCCTGCGTCCAGCACCCGCGCGATGCTCGGATGATCCATCAACGCGAGCGCCTGGCGTTCGGTTTCGAAGCGAGCGATCACCTCGCGGGTGTCCATGCCGCTCTTGATGACCTTTAGCGCCACCCGTCGGCGGACGGGTTGCTGCTGCTCGGCCAGCCACACGATGCCAAAACCTCCCTCGCCGATTTTTTGCAGCAATTGGTATGGGCCGATCCTTGCGCTCGCGCTTTCTGAGGCGACGAAAGCCAGTTCCATCGCCCGAATCCGCTCGCCGTCAGACAACGGCACCTTCCGTGAATTATTCGCGGGATCCGAGGCTGGGCTTGCCGGCGCAAGCAGGGCGAGATTGTCGGCCAGTTTAGGGTGGTCCGCGCACGCGCGCCGAAACAATTCCGCCCGTTCATGAACGGGAATCTCGAGCAGGCGGGCTAGCAGAGCATCTTCGAATTCCGTGGGCATTGCTGCGCGGGCAAGCGCGGCTCGTTTACCCCAGCTCGCGCACCAG
>Ga0265327_10003362_pt1 | contig 15407 bp, 5 predicted proteins | sample 41621metaG_FD_202089 | JGI IMG/M metagenome (GOLD analysis project Ga0265327, IMG submission 202089) | Rhizosphere microbial communities from Carex aquatilis grown in University of Washington, Seatle, WA, United States - 4-16-21 metaG | ecosystem: Host-associated > Plants > Roots > Rhizosphere >... | reverse complement strand
GTGCTCTCCCCACTGAACGCCCGCAATGGCCGGGCCCTGGGCGGCCAGGTGAATGTGGTCACCAAGTCCGGCGGCAACGACTACGAAGGAAGCTTCCGGGCCCACCTGAGCCGACCGACTTGGGGATCCAGCAACCCATATACCAAGGACAATCCCCATCAGATCAGCGACAACCTCAGCCGCACCTTCGATGTCACCACTTCGGGTCCCATCGTCAAGGATCGCCTCTGGTTTTCCATCGGCACGATCCTGACGCCTTCTGCCACCAGCAGCAATGAGATCGGAGCCGCCTACCCGCTGGCTCGTGGTCCCATGCGCACCGGTGACCCCACCATCGATTCGGCGGTCGCGAACAGCGTTCCTTCCGGTTTTGCCTTTGCGAATTTCCTGACTCAGGTCAAGCCCTACACCCAGGGCTATTCCTCCGATTACTTCGAGGCCAAGGTCACGGGCGCCATCAATGCGGACCACACGCTGGATGTCAGCTACGTGGGTTCCGGAAACAAGATCAGCAACGTCGATCCGGGCGTCGGCGTCATCCGAGTGGAGGCTCTGGGGACCCAGGTAGAGAAACGCTCAGCCTGGGGGCTCAACTACCGGGGCATCCTGGGTGCCACGACCTTTCTGGAAGGCCGAGTCAACCGGTACTTGTCCCAGGCCATCTTCCCCACGGGGGATCCGAAATTCAGCAGCAATCCCGTGAACTTGTGGCTGGATGATGTCGCCCCCAACGACCACTACTGGTACAGCGTGGGCCTGCCGTTCGGCATGGGCACCACGCCCCGACCCGACAAGCGGAACAATACCAGCGGCAATCTGAACCTGAAGCTCTTCCGCGATCTGATTGGCGGGCAGCACGAGATCGACCTCGGCCTGGAATATTACCAATCCGACCGCAACACGCAGAGCCAGATCGGCTCTGACAACCGGGCCTTCCGCGTGGGTGGGGCTTACTACAACGCCGCAACCCAGGACTGGCGATTCCCAGCCATTCCCTGGGTCGGGCCCAACTGGTTCGGTCAGAGTTCCTCGGGCAACACCGGCCTGGCCCCGACGATGTTCCAGTACTACGGCCAAGACGGCATCACCAAAAACAACACAACGTCGCTCTACCTCAACGACAGCCTGACCCTCAACAAGCACTGGAACCTGATGGTGGGCGTCCGCTACGACGCCATCAAGGTCATCGACACCACCGGTGCGACCCTGGCCAAGGCATCCGACCTGTCCCCCCGCCTGCAACTGCGGTACGACGTCCTGGGCGACAGCCACCACGTATTCACCGTCACGGCAGCTCGGTTCCAGGGAGATTTCACCTCAGGATTCACAGCCGCCTTCATCACCCAGGCCACCAGCAAGGAAGTCAGCTACGGCTTTTCCGGCATTCCGGGCCAGGCCGATCCTTATTCCGATCCCGCCCACGCATTGCGCTGGCTCACCTATGCCCAGCTCACGGATCCCAGGAACTACCTGGGTTCCACAACCTCCTTGAACAGCACGGCCTACAGCTTCTACGACAACTCCAAGAGCTACCTCCTTGATCCCAAGCTGAAATCCCCCTACCTGGACGAGGCCACCCTCACCTACCGCGCCTCCTTCGCAGGCGGCAACTACATGCGGTTCACGTACGTAAGCCGGGCCTGGAAGAAGGACTGGGCCTTCAGCACAGACTACACGCCCGACCAGATGGCCACGGTCTCCGATCCCAGCCACTCCGGACTCCCGGACAAGCTTGCCTCCACCGTCCACGTCTTCAACTCCGACGATCTCATCCGGCGCTACCAGGGGCTGGAAGTGGAAATCTTCCAGAGGGTCAATTCAGTCCTGGTCCTGAACGGCACATATACCTACGGCCGCCTCACCGGCAACAACAATGGCGGAGACAATCCCTATTCCACCTTCCGTGACAACAGCGTCCCCGGCTACTACGGCAACCGCCGCTTCCTCACCCAGACGCTCGGACTCACGGACCAGGATTTCGCGCCGAACGGCCCGCTGAGCTCCGACCAGACCCACCATGTCCGCCTGAACCTGTCGCTGGAACGGCCCATGGACAAGGGGAAGATCACCTACTCCGCCTTGATCCGTTACGACAGCGGCAACAACTGGTCCGCCGCGTACGCGGCACCGCTGGGTGAGAATGCAGGCGGGTTGATGGCCAACATCCCCAACGCTCCCCCGGCTCCCGCCACCTACACCCGCTTTTACGGTGGCCGCGGGCAGTACACCTACAACGACCAGTACCAGGTGGACTTCAAGCTGTCGTTCCACATTCCCCTGGGCACCAAAACCCTCCAGCTCATCGGTGATCTCCAGATCAACAACCTGTTCAACCAGATGGAGCAGGGGACGTATTCCACGGCCACAGCCTCGCTGCCCTACGGGGCGAACCACCTCTTCCTGAACACCACAAGCTCGGGAACCTTTGGCGGCGCGAATGCCCAGGAAAACAACTACTGGATCGCCGGTCGGTCCATGGGCGCCAGCCTCGGCATGCGCTTCTGATCAACCACACAAGGAGAATCCATGATCATCTGTAAGCACCTTGTGGGGTTGGCGGCACTCGCGATGGCTGGTTGTGCGGGCCTCTCGGCGCAGACACCGTCCAAGCTGGATGCTGGGCTCAACCTGGTTGTCCCACTCGAAACCTTGAAGACCATCACCCATGCCACCGGCCTGGGTGGTTTCACCGCGGAACTGGGGTACAGCACACAGATCCCGAACACCACCATCCCGTTCCGCCTGTCCGCCTCCGTCAACAACCTCCCAGGCAAGGAAGTCGACTACGTCAAGAACGCCCTCCTGGGCATCCAGGGTGCGGCGGATGTGATCTCCCAGACTGGCATCGCCAAGATCACCATGATCACCGGCCTCTCCGTGAACGCCTGGCACTGGGACTATCAGGACGCCACCATCCACACGCGCACCACCATGAAAGGCGCGAAGCTGGGCGCGCGCTTCGGGTTCGACTACCAGGTCAACGACCGGCTCACAGGCAGCCTGATGCTGCAGCTGGTCGAGCTGGGCACGGACCAGCAGGCCATCCGAGGCTACAACCCCTCGTGGCTCCAGGCCGGCGCCCGGTACCGTTTCTAGCTCATGACCGTCCATCCCTTCGGAGTACCCATGCACTTCAAGGTCAGGCCCCTCGTCTCTTCCCTGGCATTCGTCCTCGTCCAGGCAACGGCCATGTCCCAGACCGCACACCCCATCCTCACCGCCCAACAGGTGGCAGCCCAACGGCTGCAGGAGCCGCAGCGCGCGGCGGCGGCTGCGGCCTTTCTGGCCAGCCAGAACCTTGGGTTGGGCGCCAAGGACCAGTTCAAGCAGGTGAGCGTCATCACCAACATGCAAGGTCAGACCATCTGCCGATTCGTGCAGATCCACCAGGGCTACCGTGTCTATGGCACCTCCATCGCAGTGCGTGTGGATCCTGAAGGCACCATGACCCTCCTGGCCAAAAACGTGGCACCGGGCCTGGGTTTCTCGGACCAGGTCCAGTTGACCGCAAACGATGCGATCCTCGCCGCCCACCGGAACCTCGCGCCCCTGGGGGCCTATTCCGGGCAGCCCAGCGCCGAACGCATCGTCTTCCCAACGGTCTTCTCCCAGGGCTTCAAGGTGGCGGCCAATCCCAAGGACGGTACACCCGTCCTCGACCGGGAGGGCAGCCTCGTGGGTCCCAAGCCCACCACGGCCTTTGTGTGGGCGTATCAGGTTTTGGCCGCCCTGCGGAATGACCTGGATGGCTACCGCGAGATGAACCTCATCGTGCATGCAGACACCGGCCAGGTGCTCCGCAAGTGGGACGAAGCGGCCGGGCTCTCCGGTCACCACCCTGCCCCGTCCGCCCCCCGCGATTACGCCGCCATGGCCAGACTGAAGACCAGTGTTCCCCAGGTCATCGCCCGACCTGCGCTCCAGCCCCAGGCCTCCGAGGTCAAGCCTGCCGTGGTGCCCTACGCCGCCCAGGCGGCCGTGGCCTCGAAAGGTTGGGGACACGACCAGTATCTCGGTCTGGTGAGCCTGGACACAGCCCAATCGTCTCTGGGTACCGGCTACGACCTGGTGGATCTCACCCGCAGCAGCAAGCCCCACCCGGTGTTCCAGACGCAGGGCAACCAGACCTGGTATTGGGATGCCTCTGAATATCACGGCCTCGCCCCGCAGTTGCACGACTACGTCTTCCCCTATTTCTGGGCGGCCAATTACAACACCTACAGCATGGACAACATGGATTGGAGCGCCAACAGCGCCACCGGCGCCGGATCTCCCACCAACGAATTTGGCGACGGGCAGAACTACTTCTCCCCCTATGCGCCGTTCACCAACGGTGTGCCCTCCAAATACCCCACTTCGATCCTGGGATTTCACTATGGGGATGCCAATGCCCAGACCGCGGCGGTGGGCGCCCACTTCGCCATGCAGGCCACTTACGACATGTACAAGAACGTCATGGGCCGCCTGAGCCTGGATGGCCAGGACATGTCGCTGATCTCCGTGGTCCATGACAACCTCGGCAGCCTCGTCAACGCTCACTTCTCCTACGTCGACATGATGATGCATTACGGAGATGGCGACTGGTCGCCGGGAAGCACCGACCCCAACGCCCTCAAGACGTTCACCAGCGTCACCATCGGCGGGCATGAGATGAGCCACGGCGAGATGCACTTCGCCGCCAATGTCCACTACTACGGCGAGGGCATGGGACTCAACGAAGCCAACTCCGACATCATGGGCATGTGCGTGGAGGCCTACTCCAAGCGCACCACCTCGGACCCCCTGGATAAGATCCCGGAAGGGAAAGCCGACTGGATGATCGCCCCCGAGATCTCCCCTTCGGGCACGCCCCTCCGTTGGATGGACCGGCCCTCCCGGGATGGCCTCAGCCCCGATGCCTGGTATTCCGGCGTCAACCAGCTGGACGGCCACTACAGCATGGGCGTGGCCAACCGCTTCTTCTACTTCCTGAGCCAGGGGGCCGGCACCGACAAGACCAAGAACGACTACAGCCCCTACTTGCCTCAAGGCATGGCCGGCATTGGCATCGATGCCGCAGGCCGCATCTGGTACAAGGCCGTCTCGGAATACATGACCTCTGCCACGGGCCTGCGCACCATGTACGATCCACTGGTGGCTGCGGCCACGGACCTCTACGGGGCCGGGTCCCCCCAGCTTGCGGCCGTTCAGAATGCCGCCGCCGCCGTGAACATCGGAGCCTCTGCCGCAGGTCAGGTCCGGCCTCTGGTGACGTTCCCCCGAGACTTGGTGGACAGCAATTCCCCATTGGGGGATATCGGACTTCCCACGTCCTCCTACGGTGGTTCACCCTCGGGACTGGATCCGACGTATTACTACGTGCCCATCGTGCCCATGGGTGAGTCCACCAAGCTGACCGCGACCGTGACCAACGCGTCAGATACCGCCATCTCCTGGTCGACGGGCTGGCCTTTCCTGGCCGTGCCTTACCCGAACGATGGCCTCTTCGGCAGTTCTGAACCCGTGGGCCCCGCGGCACCCAACGGTGCATTCGATGCGGATGGCACCTACCACGCTCCCCTCCTGGGACCCAAGTTCTGCATGGTCCAGGCCAGCAGCAAGGCCGATCCGCTCGAGTTCGGCTTCCTGCCCACCCTGGTGGCTCACCTCGATACCGATGGCGATGGCGAACAGGACGCCGTGGACATGGGCGCCTTTGCCCTCTGTTATGGCCTGCCCTATGAGGTGTCGTCCTACCTGAACCCGCATGGCGAGACCGTTGGATTGCTCTACTACGACTCGAGTACTGGCAACTCCATCGGGTACTCGTTCGATGACTACTCCCTCCAGGTCTTCAACGAGGCCTTTCAGAACGCCTTCGCCCAGTAAGGACCTCCCATGCGCCTGAGATCAATCTTGCCGTCTTTCCTTTCAGGGGCCGCCCTGGTGCTGCTGCTCGCCTGCGGTGGCGCCGCCTCGGCTCCCGGGCCGCAATCGGCACCCACTTCCGCCGGCCTTATCTACCAGGACCCCAAAGGGTCCGGATGGCTCCTGCAGAAGAACGCGGCCTCGTCGGACACCCACCTCATCCTCGATGTGGTGGGACCTGCGGGCGCGAAGGGTCGCGGCATCGGCTTCAACCTTCAATCGGATGGGACCATCGCTTTCGCCAAGCTCAGCGCAGCAGGCTATGTGCGCGACACCGGCGTCTTCAAGCTGCAGAGCACCTTCACCAACTACCCCATCGAGCCCATGCTTCTGGCCGGCGGCGTGAAGAAGAACGGCACCCTCCTGACTGTGGGCATCTTCCAGAAGGACCGCTACTGGCCTGCGCAGGCCGTGGACCAGCCCGTGTGCCAGATCGCCATCGACTTCGACGCGACCAAGACGGCCGCTCTGCCACCGGGCACGGTCATTCCCCTGGCCATCACCAAGGCCAAGGCCATTCCCGACTACATCGGCGACATGCCGGCGGACCCCACGAGCGCCACTGCCGACTGGAACAGCGTCGTGGCGCAATACAGCACCTCGCTCATCCCCGTACAGATCTCGGTGGGAACGCTGACGACCAAGTAGGCCGCTCGAATCCCGTTCCCTTCCCTCTGATCCACTGCAGGAGTTTCTGTGATGTTTCGCATGCGCTATCCCGCCACTGCGTTGGCCATGATGCTGGCCGGGGCCACGCTCGGTGCCCAGGTCTGGCCCGAACTGCCCGCCGCCCAGCTGCAAGTGCTGACTCAGCAGGAAGCATCCCGGGTCGCCCAGGCCGCTGCCTACCTGAAGGGTCTCGCCCCCAGTCTTGGGCTCACCAGCGACGACGACTTCGTCCTCCGGCACAGCCTCACCAACACGCAGGGGGAGTGCGTGGCTCGCTTCGACCAGACCCATGAGGGGATGCGGGTCCAGGGTGCTTCCGTGGTTGTGAAAGTCAGCCCGGACGGAGCACTTTCCCTGGCCGCCACGGCCCTCTCCAAGGGCATCAGCCTGCCGACCATGCAGGCCCAACTGAGTCCGGCGCAGGCGCTGGACATCCTCAATGCCAAGCTGTCCCCCACCGTGGGGTTTGGCCACACGCCCACTGTCGAGCCCATCGTCTTCCCCACACGCCTCATCGGGGAGATGGTCGTGGCGAAGGATCCATCCACTGGTTTCTTCGCCGTAGATCCCCTGCGGAGTGCCGAAGCCTACCAGCCGCTCGCGCCCCATGTACGCGGCTACCGCATCACCTGCGACCTCCTGAGCAATAGCAGCGCCCCCAACGCCACCCTCACCGTCCTGATGGACGCGGATACCGGCGCCATCCTCGACCGCAAGGCCTCAGGGCCGGGCCTCAAGAATCCCTTCGACTATGCCAAGGGCTTCCGCAAGATCACGGCTGCCCCGGCTCCCTTGGCGCCACCCGCCCTCCGCGTGATCACCGCGGCGGCAGCTACCGTGGTGGTGCCGGGCACACCATCTACCAATCTGGTTCCGGCCATCGGATTTGGCCAGACGCTCTACAGCGGCCAGATGGCCATCCCCACGACGTACGATCCGGCCTTGAAAGGTTATGGCCTGCTGGACACCACCCGGGGCGCCCGCGCCAACTACTTCGTCCAGGACCGGCTGGGGTACTACGACGCGTTCGGACACTACCAGCTCAACACCCAGCGGCCCTCTGGCAACCTCGTGGTCACCGACCAGACCAATGTCTTCATGCCATACACCATGGATGGCGTGTCCGGTTCCGAGACGCCTGCCGCAGATCTGCCCGCGAACCTGATCACCGGCGCCCCCGCCACCAAGGGCATCCCCTTGACGGACGATGTGTGGGGCGATGGCACAGACTTCGTGGCCACCAAGGACGTCACGACCGGATACGGAGCATTCTCCCTGTCAGGCCAGACCGCCGCAGCCGAGGCCATGAACAGCATGACCAACGCATACGACTTCCTGCAGTACGCGTTCAACCGCAAAGGGCTCGATGGCCAGGACACGGCCATGACTGCGGTGGTCAATGATCCCTACTATGCCGGCCAGGTGGTCACCGAGACCTTCGACACCTGGCGCATCGATCCCGTGACGAAGCACGCCCTGGTGCTGCCGTCCTTCCGCTTCAACTGCGGCGTGGGAGTGCCCGCCAGTGGCGTGCTGTCCGCAGCCGAGCCCACGCTCATGGGGCAGGCCATCGGGAGCATGCTCTGGGAGTGGATCCTCCAGGGATCCAGCTCATCCAGCATCTCCGAGGGGAAGTTCGTCCAGCGGGGCTTCGCGAATCTCATGAGCCAGGCCTTCATGAGCCTGGGCGGCCTCCATGGGATCCAGCGAAGGGTCATCCTGCCCACGTACACCATCGGGCAGAACTTCGCCAATGGCGGCTTCTCCACCTCCATGTATCAGCCCAGCATGGATGGCGTCTCACCCGATGGCTGGCATGATGGCATCTCCTTTCTGGGCAACGAGAGTCCGGATTTCGGCGAGGGTCCCATGGACCGCGCCTTCTTCTTCATGGCCGAGCACGCATCCTCGGATTCCAGCAGCTCCAGCTACAGCGAATATCTGCCTCAGGGCATGACGGGCATCGGCTTGGAGAAGACCGCGAAGGTCCTCTTCAAGGCCCTGACGGAAAACATCACCGATCCGGATCTCAGCTGCCAGGACATGCGAGCGGCCTGTATCCAGGCCGCCACAGGGCTCTACGGGAACGGCAGCCCTGAAGTAGTCGCCACCACCAACGCCTTCGCCGCCGTGAACATCGGTGGCGCCTACGGCAAGCCGGATCCTGTCCGGGTCTGGTTTGACATGAAGAATTTTCCAGACAACAGCGACCTCGGCATCAACGGCCCCTTTGAACCCAATCCCCGCGGCAGCCGGTACCCCATCATCCCCCTGGGGGAGCCCAGCCAGCTAAAGGTGAATGTCTCAGGCACCACTGATACCCAAGTCACCTGGACCAACAATCCCGCCCCCTACAGCGGCTCCGGATTGATGGATCTCTCGGTCGGCGCCCAGGGCCAGATCACCCCTGATGGACTGTTTCTCTCGCCCCTGCGAGATTCCACTCTCAACTGGTGCAGCGTGCAGGCGCAGAGCAAGTCCGACCCCAAACAGTGGGCCCAGGGTCTGGTCCTGGTGTTCAGCTTCGACATGGATGGGGACGGCAACAACGATGCGCTGGACATGGGCATGTTGGCTCTGGCCTACGACATTCCCTTCGATGTCTATCTGAGCGTGAATTCACACATCATGGTCGGCTTCCCAGGCATCGGTGAAGGCGAACTCCAGTGGAATCTCGCGGCCTTCAAGTCTGCCTTCGGCAATTAAGGAGCATCCATGCGCACTTATTCAATCCTTACGCCATTGATGCTGCTTGTCCTCGTCGGGGCCTCCACGGCCTGCGGCGGCGGCTACACTGCTCCCCCGGTGGAAGTTTCCGCCACCCCGGCCAGCGCCACGGGGTTGACCTATTCGAACCCCCAAACCGATGGCTGGGCCCTGGTGAAAGATGCCTCCAGCACGGCCACACACCTGGTCCTCAATCTGGTGGGGCCCGCCGACCTCAAAGCCCGAGGCGTGGGCTTCAACCTGAGCACAGACGGTTCCGTCACCTTCCACCGATTCACGGATGGCAACCACGTGAAAGACACGGGCGTCTTCCAACTCAAGCTGACGACACCCAACCTCTACACCACCACCTATCCCAACTTCTATGAGCCGACGCTTCTCGTCGGAGGCACCAAGAATGGCGGCAAGCTGCTCACCGTTGGGATCTACCAGAAGGATCGCAATCAGTCGGCCCAGTCACTCACGGCGCCCCTTTGTCAGGTGGGCATCGATTTCGATGCCACCGCCACCGGTGCCCTGGCGGCAGGCACGGTCATTCCCTTGAACATGGTCCGGGCTCGCATCATCCCTGAAGACATCGGCATCGTTCCCACGGGAACCAGCACGAACTGGACGGATGTCCTCAACAAGTTCCGCATGGAAGACATCCAGATCGCAGTCGGAACGTTGAAGACCCAGTGACCAAGCCATGGATCAGCAGGGGTCACGTTTTCGTCTATTTGCATTTTTTTATATTTTTTAATCACTATTTTATAACTAATCAAATTCCATTTCGGAGGTTATTACTCCAACACAACCATAGCCACAGCCGTACACCTCTCACACAAATGAAGGGGTAGTAGATGTCTATTTTATCTTCACATATTTGTAAATTATAAATATATATGTAGATATTTAAAATTAATATTTTCTTATATTTTAAAACCTTATTTAAATCATTTTTTTACTTTTTTATTTTCATTTTTTGTTGCTTTAACCAGGACACCCCCCCGTCCTTGCCAGCCCAGGAGAACCCATGATCTTCAGGCACGACGCAACAATCCTCACAGCCCCTCGATCGCTCCACCCATGGTGTCGTTCCATGGTTTCCATCGGGGCCTCGCTTCTCCTGGCTGCGCTGACAGCCTGCCAGGGCGGGGGGGGGAGCTCGCCAGCTCCCACGCAGGCTCCCACCATCACGGCGCAGCCCGTGGACACCACCGTGGTGGTGGGCAGTCCCGCGACGTTCTCCGTCATCGCGACGGGATCACCCACCTACCAGTGGAGCAGGGGCGGCTCAGCAATCTCGGGCGCGACCACCGCCAGCTACACCTCACCCGCAACCACGTCGGCCGATGACAACGCCGTGTTCGCGGTGGTCGCCACCAATGGGGGCGGCTTCGTCAACAGCGCCAACGCCACGCTCCATGTGAACTACGTGAACGTCACCAGCCAACCGGCAGACACCACCGTAGTGGCAGGCGGGAGTGCCGCCTTGACCGTGGCGGCCTCCGGCAGTGGCACCCTGAGTTACCAGTGGCAGAAGGGCGGCACTGCCATTTCCGGCGCTACCAGTTCAACCCTGGCCCTGACCAGTGTCGCGGCCTCCCAGGCAGGTGCCTACACCTGTGTGGTGACCAGCACGTTGAATGGGACGACCACCACAGCCACCAGCCAGGTGGGCAACCTGTCTGTGAGCCTCCCCAATGCCCCTGTGATCACCGCCCAGCCTGCGGGCACCACGGTGGTCCTGGGCAGTGCGGTCAGCTTCTCCGTGACTGCCACAGGCGCGACCTCGTACCAGTGGTACATCGGCACTCAGGCCATTGCCGGGGCCACCAGCGCCACCTATTCCCTTTCCACCACCACGGCAGCCCAGGACGGCGCAGGGTTCTCTGTGGGTGTGACCAATCCTGGCGGCACCACCACCAGTGCCAACGCCACCCTTCGCGTCAACCTTCCCGCCACCATCACCACTCAGCCCAACACCAGCCTGACCGTCGCGCAAGGGGGAAGCGTCAGCCTCGCCGTGGCCGCCACGGGCAACGGCACCCTTTCCTACCAGTGGATGAAGGGTGGCGTGAACCTGATCGGAGCCACCGCCTCCTCACTTTCCCTCAGTGCCTTCCAGCCTGTGGATGCGGGCACCTACGCCTGTCTCGTGACGAACACTCTCAATGGCACCACCACCGCCGTGGTGAGTGATAACGCCGTCCTTGCGATCAATGCGGCCCCCAGAGTCACAAGCCAGCCTGTCGCAGCCACGGTGGCCATCGGCGGATCGATCAGTTTCTCCGTGACGGCCACCGGCAGCGGCACGCTCACCTACCAGTGGCTGAAAAATGGTTTGGCGCTCAGTGGAAGCACTGGCAGCACGCTGACCCTCAGCAACACCCAGGCCGCCAGCGCGGGTACGTATGCCTGCGTGATTTCCAACACGCTGAACGGCACCACAGCAACCACCACCAGTGCCAGCGCCATCCTCACCCTCAATCTGCCCCCGACCATCACCACCCAGCCAGCGTCCAACCAGACTGTGGCTCAGGGCGGAACGGCCACCCTCTCCGTGAGCGCGACCGGCAGTGGCAGCCTCAGCTACCAGTGGACCAAGGGCGGCACAGCCATCACTGGGGCTACCTCGAACACGCTGACCTTCCCCACCCTTCAGGCCTCGGATGCGGCCACGTATGCCTGTGCCATCACGAACACGCTGAATGGCACCACCTCGACCACCACCAGCGCCAGCGCAGTCATCACAGTGAACACGCCTCCCACCTTCACCACACAACCGGTCTCCAAAACCATCGCCGAAGGCGGCTCTGTCTCCTTCACCGTGGTGGCCAACGGCAGTGGCAATCTCTCCTACCAGTGGCTGAAAGGCGGCACGGCGCTCGGAGGGGCCACCACTCCCTCGCTCAATATCGGCAACCTCCAGGTCTCGGATGCCGCCGCCTACTCCTGCCTCGTCACCAACACCCTCAATGGCACCGTGACAAGCGCCACCAGTGCCAGCGGCGTGCTGTCTGTGGTGGATCTCAGCATCACCACGCCCTCCAACCAGACCGCCAACGAGGGCTCGACAGCCACCTTCAGCGTGGTGGCCTCCACCATCAGTGGCTCTGCGCCCACCTATCAGTGGCAGAGGAATGGCACCAACCTCGGCGGCGCCACTTCGGCCACCTTGAGCCTTCCCGCCATCACACCCGCCAGCAGCAATGGGAGCTACACCTGCGTGGCCTCCACGTCGCTGAATGGTGTGAGCGTGAGCGTCACCACGCCGGCTGTCACCCTCGCCGTGGTTCCGATGCCCGTCACGCCGGTGGTCACCATCAACGATGCCATCGTCACCGTCGGCAAGGTCGGCTACACCGCCACGACTCAAGATCAGGGGCCCTACGCCCACTACAACTGGACCATCACCAACGGGGAGAACACGTGGACCGGCACGGGCCCCACCCTGGGCTACAAAGCCACCAAGCCCGGAACCGTCACCATCAGCGTGGTCGTGTCCAACAGCTACGGAACCCTGCCTGCCCTCAACTCCGCCCCGGGCAGTGCCAGCACCAGCGCCGTGGCTGCCCCGACCCTGCTCCTGCCGACCCGGGTGCACCCCGGTGACAATTGGATGAAGGCCTCCGTCACGGATGCCGGGCTGACCTACGCCTGGTCCCTCGTCAACGGAGGCGCGGGCACAATCACAGCCGACACCAACCCCATGACCGCTGGCTTCACCGTCGATCCAACCGCAGCGGCCTATAGCACATTCCAGGTGCAGATCGACGAGCACGGTACGACTCCCGACCCCAACACCGCCACTGCCACCATCAACGTGGAGACCGGCACCTGGCTTGTGAAGGATGGCGGCGCCACCACCATGCTCGGCTCCCAACCCGCCGGGGCCCTGCTGAACAATGGCCGGGTGCTGCTCTGCGGCGGATCCACCAGCGATGCCTCCGGATTCTTCACGACCCAGAACACCGCCATGATCTACGACCCCACCACGGGCCGTACCGTGCCCACAGCCCCCATGAACGTGGCCCGCACGCAGCACACCGCCACCACCTTGAGTGACGGCACCGTGCTCGTGGTGGGCGGCCTTTCCCAGAGCGGATTGAATCCCCCTACCTACCTGGACAGCGCCGAAATATACGATCCCGCCACGGGGCAGTGGACGTTGACCATGGACTCCTCCCTCGCCCAGACGATCATGTCGGCCCAGCATGCATGGCACACCGCCACCAGGCTGGCTGACGGCAGGGTCGCGATCATCGGCGGCCTCACCACCGGTGGTGCCCCCACAGGCGCGATCGACCTCTATGATCCCGCCACCCAGACCTGGGGTACGCCTCTGGCCCTGAACATCAATCGCTGGGCCCACACCGCCACGCTCCTCCATGACGGCACCGTCTTCATCGCGGGCGGCACGGATGCATCCAACACTGTGGGCATCGGCCAGGGCGAAATCCTGGATGCCGTGGCAGGCACCATCCTTCCCATCACAGCCACCGCCACCAAACCCAGGAACTTCCACACCGCCACGCTGCTCTCGAATGGAACGGTGTTCCTGGCAGGCGGCAACGGCAGCACCGCAGCGAACACCGCGGAGGTCTTCGATCCGAAGACCGGACCCACCACGGCCACCTTCACGGCCGTGACCGCCAAGCTGAAAGGCTCCCACCTTCAGACCAACACTGCGGGCCGCTACCACCACAGTGCCCACCTGCTGGCGGGCGACAAGGTCCTGCTGGTCGGTGGCACCAACGATCTGCTGGCCAGCACTGGTGCAGGCGTTTCCTTCAGCGCCGAGGTCTTCGCGGCCAACCTCACCACGCCTGCAAATGGCACTTTCACGTCCACCACCGCTACGACCCTCAACGGAGCCACCAACGGCCCCCTCCAAGGCGGACACTTCCTGCATGCAGGTGTGACCCTCTCCTCCGGCCAGATTCTCGTGGCGGGAGGCAGCACCTCGAACACACCCTCTGCCACCAGCCTGGTGGAGCTCTACACTCCAGCAAACAGTGGCGCGGCGCTTCCCAACGGCGGCTGGGCCTTGCCTGCGGGTCTCGCGGGTGGCCGGAAAGCTCACACAGCCACCCTGCTCGCCGATGGCCGCATCCTCGTGACGGGTGGAACCGGCTCCCGGCAGGGCACCTTCTCCGGCACCGATTACAGTTTCGAGAAACGGACCTCCATCTTTGATCCAGCCACCTCCAGCTGGACCGCCTCGGGCAACCTGAACTTCCCTCGCACGGGCCACGCCGCAGCCCTCATCGCGAACACCAGCGGGAGTGGCAGCACCACCCACAACGGCTGGATTCTCGTGGCGGGCGGCACCGTCACCGGCACGGGCGCCACCACCCGGAAGGCCGAACTCTGGAACCCCAGCACCGGCCTCTGGGCCAACACGGGCAACCTGGGCGCCGGCCGAACGGCCCCTGTTATGGTTCCCCTGCAAAACGGCAAAGTGCTCGTGATCGGCAATGGCACCACCAGCGGCAACTGCGAGCTATTCAATCCCGCCACAGGAACCTTTGCGGCCACGGGTGCCCTTTCCGAAGCCAAGCGTGGTTTCCAGTCTGTTGTCCTGACCGACGGCAGGGTGCTGGTGACCGGTGGTGTTCTCGCGACCGGAGCGGCCTCCAACAAGGTGGAGGTCTATGACCCCACGGCCGGGACCTGGAGCCCCCTGACGCCCCTGCGCGATGGCCGGTTCAACCACACCATGACGGTCCTGCAGGACGGTCGCATCCTACTGGCCGCTGGCCAGACCAGCGATCCCAACAACGCCAACGCTGCCATCTTCACGGGCTGGGACGCCACTCTCCCCGCCGCAGTCGCTGGCAACAGCACGGAGATCTACGACCTCACACTTCCCGTGACCCTCAACGCCGGCGACTCGTCGACTCCTCAGGGCACAGGCAACGCCTTCGTGTCAGAAGCCAGGTTTGGCCACAGCGCCATGCTCCTGGCCAATGGCAAGGTTCTCCTGGTGGGTGGCACCGGAAGCGTGAATGGGCAATCCACCACCACCGAGCTTTGGGATCCCGTCACGGATACCTTCCAGTACGGCGCCAACAGCCTGGCCATTGGCCGCACGGGCCACACAGCTACGCCCATGCAGA
>Ga0265327_10003361_pt1 | contig 15410 bp, 19 predicted proteins | sample 41621metaG_FD_202089 | JGI IMG/M metagenome (GOLD analysis project Ga0265327, IMG submission 202089) | Rhizosphere microbial communities from Carex aquatilis grown in University of Washington, Seatle, WA, United States - 4-16-21 metaG | ecosystem: Host-associated > Plants > Roots > Rhizosphere... | reverse complement strand
AAGATTACTACGAGCAAATCAAAGTTGCCGATAGAAAGTTCCGTTCATTCTGTATTAAAAGAATTGGATGATTTGATAGGTCTTGATTCAATTAAGAAAAAAGTTAAAGAGTATACCACCTATCTTAATTTTATCAAACTTAGAAAAGAAAAAGGATTTGAAGATTCAGAGAAAATCAATTTACATGCTGTGTTTACCGGAAACCCGGGCACAGGCAAAACGACTGTTGCAAAAATGCTTGGTAAAATTTATCAAGAATTAGGGCTATTGAGTAAAGGTCACGTTATTGAAGTTGATAGAAGTGATATTGTTGCTGAATATATTGGCCAAACAGCACCAAAAACAAAAGAAGTAATTAAAAAGGCTAAAGGAGGAATTCTTTTTATTGATGAAGCTTATTCACTTGCTAGGAAAAATGATGACTCAAAAGATTTTGGGAAAGAAGCCATCGAAATTTTATTGAAAGAAATGAGTGATGGTGATGGAGATCTTGCAATCATTGTTGCCGGTTATCCTGAAGAAATGACCAATTTTTTGGAATCAAATCCAGGGTTGAAATCTCGTTTTAATATGTACTATGATTTCCCTGATTATACTCCTCAAGACCTGATGAAAATTGCTGAATATAGTGCCGAAAAGCGTTCAATCATTTTTAGTCCTGAATCAAAAGAGTTTTTATATAAAAAGTTGGTAGATTCTTATCGTGAGCGAGATAAATCTTTTGGAAATGCTCGTTATGTAAATTCATTACTTGACGAAAGTAAGATGAATATGGGACTTCGTTTGATGCAAACAGCTCACCCTGACGAATTAAATAAAGAAGAACTTTCAACAATTAAACCAGAAGATATTTCAAAAATATTCGGGGAGAAAATTAAAAATATTGCAGACATTCCAATTGATGAAGATTTATTAAAATCAGCACTCCATACGTTGCACGCGATGATTGGTTTAAATAATATCAAAGACGAAATTGATGAATTGGTGAAGTTGGTTCGTTTTTATAAAGAAATTGGGAAAGATATTCGCCAAAGTTTTTCGTTGCATTCAGTTTTTACTGGAAACCCAGGTACTGGTAAAACAACTGTTGCACGTTTACTTGCACAAATTTATAAAGCTCTTGGAATACTAGAGAGAGGGAATTTAGTGGAATGTGATAGACAAGCTTTAGTTGGAGGATATGTTGGGCAAACAGCTATCAAAACAAATGAGATTTTAAATAAAGCAATGGGTGGTGTGTTGTTTATTGATGAAGCTTATTCTCTTTCAGAAGGTGGCGAAAATGATTTTGGGAAAGAGGCTATTGAAACAATTTTGAAGCGAATGGAAGACAATCGAGGAGATTTTATAGTGATTGTTGCAGGCTATACTGACAATATGAAAAGCTTCCTTGAATCAAATCCCGGATTAAGTTCACGATTCGATCGCGAGTTTAGTTTTGAAGATTCAAATGCTGAACAACTTGCAGAGATTGCCATAAAAATGTTTGCAAATAATAGCATCACTCCTGAAGAAAAAGCAGTTGAGCATATAAAAGCGTATATGAAATTTTTATTCGACACGCGGAATAAATTTTTTGGAAATGCTAGAAACGTTAGAAAATTTGTGGAGGAATCCATTCAAAATCAACATTTGCGTTTGGCAAAACTAGAACCTTCAGAGCGTACTACTGATATGATACATGTTTTAAAATTTGATGATGTTGAGAATTTTAAAATTGACTACACCATCATTCCTTCAAAACCAACCATTGGTTTCAAACAAAATCATTCTTAACTTATTTAAACAATGAGCTACCGAAAGTTTGCTAGCTTTCTCATTTTCATTATTTCAATACTTACAGTTAACCTGATTACCACTTTTATATCAGATTATTTGATGAAGTATATGCATTTGACACATCCTATAAAAGCAACTTTGATTGGGATGGTATTGATGGTGTTCATTCTTTATCCTGCATATAATTGGATTGATGATTTAAGTGGAACGATTACAGTAAAAATTTTTAATGCAGGTAGAAACGCAGGAGGGAAATTTTTAGGATTATTGTGGGCGTTTTGTGTGGCGTTTAGTGTTTTATTTTTGTGCTACCTTTATATCTGGTTCAATATAAAAGTGTGGGACTTCATTTAATTTTTCTCTAAAATAGATTCGATCCTCTTCATAAAATCAATTTTGCTAATGGGCTTTGAAATATTTGCATCAAAATCTTTAATTAAATCTGGATCTGTATGAGCTGAATAAGACACAACAGGAATATGTTTGTATTTACTGTCAGATTTAAGTTGCTTGAGAAAAGTCAAACCATTAGTTTTAGGATCAGCACCCAAGATAAGATCCGAAATCACTAAATCATAATTCGATGAAGAGACTTCATGAATAGCTTCAGTAACTGAGCTTACAATCTTTATTTTGTATTGATTATTTAAGTAAAATTTTATCAGTTCCTGATTAATTTTATCATCTTCAAGTATTAGAATTTGTTTTTGCAAATCTTGTTCATTAGTTCAGCAAAAGTATTTGATATTATTTAAAAACAAACTTAAAATTACAGTGATTCAAGTCACATTTAGAGGGTTTATTAGCAAGCTTTTATTAGTTAATTTTTGCAATAATTTCTTCAATAGAAAGTTCTTCCTGTGTTCCTGAATTCAGGTCTTTTAATACCAGCTTCCCTGTTTGCATTTCATTATCACCAATGATACAAGCAAACGGAATTTTTAAGGCATTGGCATAGTCCAATTGTTTACCAACTTTTTTTATATCAGGATAAATTTCAGATGGAATATTTGTATCGCGTAATTTTTTTAAACAACGCAAAGCATATTGTTGCGATGCATTATCAAAACAACAGAATAAAATTTTAGTATTGGATGATTTGATAGTTTTTGGAAACAAATTCAACTCTTCCATCACATCATAAATTCTATCCAAACCAAATGAGATTCCAACACCCGAAACATTTAGCAAACCAAAAATTCCTGTTAAGTTATCATATCGTCCACCTCCGCCAATGCTTGATTTTAAAGTTCCTTCTGTTGATACTACTTCAAAGATACAACCGGTGTAATAACTTAAACCACGTGCTAAACTGAAATCTATTTTTAGGTTGATTGGTTGCTTCTCGACTTCGCTCGAAGTGACAGTTGATTGGTTGGTTGAGTTTAAAATAAATTCTAATTCTTCAATTCCTTTTAATCCTTCTTGAGATGAAATTAATTTTTCTTTTAGTGATAAAAGTTTTGAACGGTTGTCTCCTTTTATTGAAATGATTTCAAATAATTTTTGAATTTCATTTTCTGAAAATCCTGATTGGAGCAATTCTTTTCCAACACCTTCTTTACCAATCTTATCTAATTTATCAATTACAACAGCAATGGTGTTCATGTGTTCAACACCTTTCACAACTTCTGCAATTCCTGATAAAATTTTTCTGTTATTAATTCTCAATTCATAATTTTCAATTTTCAATTTCTTGAATGCTTCATCATAAATTTGAATCAGATCCAATTCATTTAGCAAACTATCACTTCCAACCACATCCGCATCACATTGCCAAAACTCTCGGTAGCGACCTTTTTGAGGTCTATCAGCACGCCAAACGGGTTGCATCTGATACCGTTTAAATGGAAAGGTAATTTCATTTTGATGCATCACGACATAACGAGCAAAAGGAACCGTTAAGTCATAGCGTAAACCCTTTTCGGTTGTTGAATCAGTTATAAACTTATAATTAAAAATTTCACTGAAGTTATTAATAATAAATTGCTGAAAGTGAAAATCAATTTCTTCTTCATTTTGTCCTTTATAAAGATGCGCCTCATTGAAGAATCGACATAATTCAAAGCCTATTAAATCTAATTTACTATAGAAAGACTCAATTACATTATTTTGGTCTGAACTATTTTTGTAAAGTAATCCGAAAATGTTAGAAGAAAAACAAATGCTTTTATAATTTTCTTCCAAAAAATTTCTCAGAGATGTAGGGTGTTTAGCATAATCATCGCTTATCATCCCTTGTATAAAAATCGCTTTGGTAACTTGTCTCAAAGATTCATACAAATACATTAAATCTTTTGATAGATCTCCCCAATAGTCTCCACTATCCAAAACTCTAAACAACAATTTATCTCCTTCATCACCATATTTCCCTTCTAGTGTCGATAGGTTTTCCATTGTTGGTGTTTCAATAGGCATAAAGCCATATTTGATGAACACCTTTTCAATAGTATTTAGAATATATTTACGTTTAGCCACTTGCTCAGGGCTAAAATCGCGTGTGCCTTTTGGAATGCTTGGTTTTTGAACTGCCATAATTATTTGGCGAAAATACGGGAATATTTTTTAAACGAAGCAAACAATCAAATGTGAACTAAAACCTCGTATTTTGTAACATAATATTTTAAAAAATATAAATGGAAATCATAAAAGCGATACCACAGGATTTTATAAAATTTATTTTGGTAACTTTATTTTCATTGATTATAGGATTAGAACAGAGACGCCATCACGATAAAGAAACTGATAATAATGTTTTCGGAACAGACCGTACTTTCACCCTCATCGGAATTCTTGGCTATATTTTATATATCATCAATCCGCAAAATCTTTTTTTATTTATCGGAGGAGGAATTGCAATAGCTGTTTTGTTGAGTATATTTTATTATCAAAAAATTAATCTTCATCAAAAATTCGGACTTACAACTGTAATCATTGCACTCATCACCTACTGTCTTACACCGTTAGTTTATACACAACCTGAATGGCTCACACTGATGATTGTTGTCAGCTTACTTATTTTAACTGAGATTAAAGAAAATTTATTGCAGTTCTCTCAAAAGTTTGACAATAATGAGTTTTTATCTCTTGCAAAATTTCTTGCATTAGCCGGAGTTATTCTTCCATTGCTTCCCGATAATCCGATATCGGCAACTATCAATATTTCTCCATACCGTTGTTGGCTTGCTATTGTAGTAGTATCAGGAATTTCGTATGTAAGTTATCTGATGCAAAAATTTGTCTTTCCAAATTCAGGAACATTGTTAACAGGAGTTCTTGGAGGATTATACAGCAGTACTGCAACAACGATTATTCTTGCACGAAAAAGTAAAGGAAATTCTGATCCGCATATTACACCTGCTATTATGTTAGCAACAACCATGATGTATTTAAGGCTTTTCATTCTTGCACTTTTTTTCAATAAAGATGTTGCAATGGCATTGTTGCCAGGGTTTATAGTGTTAATCGTAACATCTGTACTAATTATACTTTATTTTCTACGATTTAAGAAAATTATATCGGATGTAAATGTTAAAAACAGTACCAATGAAACTAGAAACCCACTTGAATTTAAAACAGCAATTATATTTGGTTTATTATTTGTATTTTTTGCTCTGATCACACAGTTTGTGATGAAAGAATACGGAAGCAGCGGTGTGATCAATATGGCTTACATTGTTGGTGTGACAGATATCGATCCATTTATCATCAATTTGTTACAGGGTAATTTTCTTTTACAATCAACTATCGTATCTGCAGCAATTTTGAATGCCACCAACAGCAATAATTTTCTTAAATTTATTTATGCTGTTTCTTTATCCGACAAACGTGTTCGAAAAGAGTTGATTCTTTCTTTTATAATATTAATCTTAGTTGGAATTATTCTTTCTTTTGTGGTCCCAATTATCAGGGGGTAATGCTAATCAATATACTTACATTCACAAAAGCGAAATAAAACAGCGTATTTTTGTGTAATAATTAATGGAAATGAATATCGGAACTTTATACGACCTGCCATTCAGGGAACCTTTGCTAGTAGAAGAAATCAATAAATCAGCAAGGATTAAATCTTTTGAGAAAGATGAAGTTATTATGAGCCCGGGAGATGAGATTTTGTTTATTCCAATTGTATTAAAAGGCAGTATACGTATCCTTCGTTCAGATGATGAAGGGAATGAAGTTTTTTTATATCATTTAAATCCCGGACAAACTTGTGCAATGTCGCTCACTTGCTGTCAGGCAGGCAAGAAAAGTATGATCAAAGCAGTTGCAGAGAATCATACTGAGTTGCTACAAATTCCTGTCGGACTAACTTCCGAATGGTACAAATACACCGAATGGAAAGCTTATATTAGCAATAATTATAATAACCGTTTTGCCGAGTTGATGGAGGTTGTGGATCTTATTGCCTTTAATCATATGGATAAGCAGCTTTTACACTATCTTGAAGAAAGGTGCAAAGCCCTACACACAAAAATATTGGATATCACTCACCAGCAAATTGCTGATGAGTTACATACTCACAGAGAGGCTATAAGTAGATTGCTGAGAACAATGGAGCAAAAAAAGTTGGTTAAATTAGGTAGAAATAGTATTCAGTTATTGAATGAGTGAATGACTGAATATGGATTGGTATTGCATTGTAACATTTGTTCCAGAATATTTGGGAACTTAAAAAGTATATTTGTTTACTAATCTTAAAAGGATGAAAAAAAATATGGGAACTATTGACCGTGTGATCAGGATACTGGTAGCGGTTGTAATCATTGCACTTTATTTCATGGGTGAGATTTCAGGAACAGCAGCAATTATTTTATTAGTGCTTGCCGTTATTTTTATTCTTACAAGTTTCATGAGTTTTTGTCCGTTGTATTTACCTTTTGGTTTAAGTACCGCTGGCAAAAAGAAAGAGTAATTATGTAACTAATTGTAAAAAAGGAATGACAAAAAAAATGTTATTCCTTTTTTTTATTCAATCCAACAAATGTTACAGAGAACTAATTTTAAATAGCAGAATTTTGTACCCGAATAAATCAAATGGGAAAAGTTATCATAAAATATAAATTGGATTTAATTGGAGTAGCAGTTGGAATGATTGTAGGATTTAGTTATTGGTGTTTTGTTGGCTGTGCAAGCGGAACTTGTCCAATCACATCAAGCCCAACAATTAGTTCAATTTATGGAGGAATGATGGGCTGGTTTTTATTGGGTTCATTTAGTAAATCAAAAAAATCTAATCAATAAAAAAATCAAGATGGAAAACCTAGGAGAATTAATCAAAAATGGAGAAGCCGTGGTTGTTGATGTTAGAACACCTGGCGAGTTTATGGGTGGAAATGTAGCAGGAAGTATCAATATTCCTTTAAACGAAGTGCCTTATCGTTTAGAAGAATTTAAGGAAATGAAAAAAGTAGTTCTTTGCTGCGCATCAGGTGGACGTAGTATGCAAGCAACACAATTTCTTCAACAAAATGGAATTGATTGCATGAATGGTGGTTCGTGGATGGAAGTGAATTTTCAAATCCAATAAGTAAAAAGGTAAGATTAAAATTAAATAAATGATAAATACATTAAAGAATTTATTAGGATTCGGACCAAGTGTTGACTTTGTAGAATTAGTAAAGAACGGTGCAACGATTGTTGATGTTCGAACAAAAGGAGAATATGCAGGTGGTCATGTTAAAGGTTCAATCAATATTCCTTTGGATCAGTTGAAAAGTAATTTGAAGAAATTTAAATCTAAAGATGATGTAATCATCACATGTTGCGCATCAGGAATGAGAAGCGCTTCGGCCAAAAGTGTTTTAAAAAGTTCGGGATTCGAAAATGTTCACAACGGTGGTGGTTGGATGAGTTTGAATAATAAATTAAGATGAGTACATTTCAATTTTACAAAGAACAACTTTTCTCAAATTGGAATATAATGAGAGGGGTAAAATTTGCTTTATCAATAGTTATTTTAATTCAGTCGGTTCAGCAACATGATTTAATGTTTGGTTTTTTAGGAGGAATATTTTTAACTCAGACTCTTCTAAATATTGGCTGCTGTGGTGTTGGTGCAGTTCCAATGAAAAAAGTTGATTCATCAACCATTCAGGATATACAATTTGAAGAAATCAAAGAAAACAAAAAATGAAAACACTCTTATATATTGACAATATAAAATGTGGTGGATGTGCCGGAACAATTAAAAAAGAATTGTTAAATTTTCCGGAAGTGAAAAATGTGTTGGTAAACAAAGAAGAAGAAACGGTGGATGTGGAATATGAAAGAGGAATTTCAATTGATACTATCAAAGAAAAATTATTCAGCCTTGGCTATCCCGAAAAAAATACAGTTTCTGGATTTACAAAAATGGCTGTAAATGCAAAATCTTATGTGAGTTGTGCAGTTGGTAAATTTAATAATGAGAAATAAAATTATGGCAACTTTCCAAGAAATCATCAATTCAGAAACACCGGTATTAGTTGACTTTAGTGCCGAATGGTGCGGTCCGTGTAAAATGATGGCACCGATTTTAAAAGAGTTGGCTACTGAAATTGGTGACACAGCTAAAATTTTAAAAGTGGATGTAGATAAAAATCCTGAAGCTGCGCAAGCATATCAGATTCAGGGAGTGCCAACTTTAATCCTCTTTAAAAACGGACAAGTAAAATGGCGTCAGTCAGGAGTTGTTCCTGCAAATTATCTAAAACAAATTATCGATCAAAACCAATAACATCAAAATGAAAAAGCTATTCTTAAAAATAAATGCACTCACAATGAGTCTGATTCTCACACTTGCGATCGCATCTTGTCAAAACTCATCAAGTAATGGAGGTAAAGTGTCTGTTGACGAATTTGAAAAACTATTATCAACTTCAAAAAATGCTCAATTAATTGATGTGAGAACTCCTGAAGAATTTGAAAGCGGACATTTAAAAGATGCTATAAACATCAATATCAATTCACAGGATTTTGATCAAAAAATAAATGCATTGCTAAAAGAAAAACCTGTTTTTGTTTATTGCTTATCAGGTGGAAGAAGTTCAAGAGCAGCTTCAACAATGAGATCAAAAGGGATTAAAAGGGTATATGAAATGCCCGGAATGATTGCTTGGAGAAATGCCGGAAAACCTGTTGAGATGGGAAACGCAGCACCGGAAAAGAAAGGAATGACGGCTGATGATTATCAAAAATTTGTTACAGATAAAAAATATGTATTAGTAGATTTTTCGGCTGTTTGGTGTATGCCGTGTAAAAAGTTAGCACCGATTCTTGACAAAATTGCGTCAGATAAAAAAGATAAACTTATTGTAAAAAAAGTTGACGCAGATGAAAATCCTGAGTTATTAAATCAAAGAGGTATTGATGGAATTCCTTATCTGGAATTATACAAAGACGGAAAATTAGTATGGAAACATCAGGGATTTATTGACGAACAAACTTTACTAAACGAATCAAAATTGTAAAAATTTCATTGCGTCTTTGCTTCTCCGTGTTTAATTTTTTTCTCGCTGATTACGCAAGTTTTCACAGAAGTTATTTCAATAAATAAAATAAAATGAAATATTTAATAATTGGTGCAGTAGCAGGTGGTGCAAGTACAGCAGCTCGTTTGCGAAGGTTAGATGAAAAAGCTGAGATCATTATTTTCGAAAAGGGTGAATACATTTCGTATGCAAATTGTGGTTTGCCTTATTATATCGGAAATGTAATTAAGGATAGAAATAAATTATTTGTACAAACAGCATCAGCATTTAATCAACGTTTTAATATTGATGTACGAGTGATGACAGAAGTTATTTCTGTTGATGCAGCAAAAAAAGTTGTCACTGCAAAAAATCAAATTACAGGAAAGGTATATGAAGAACCTTACGACAAATTAGTGTTGTCACCAGGAGCTGAACCCTTGCGTCCGCCATTTCCCGGAATTAATAATGAAGGCATTTTCACATTACGAAATGTAAACGATACCGATTATATTAAAGCGTATGTCGATAAAAATAAATCAGGAAAAGCTGTTGTAATTGGAGGTGGTTTTATCGGACTCGAAATGGCCGAAAACCTTCATCATCTTGGAATGAAAGTAACCATTGTTGAAATGGGTAATCAAATTTTAGCTCCTCTAGATTTTGCTGTAGCAGCGGGAGTTCAACATCATATTCGTTCAAAACATATTGATCTTCGTTTAAGCACAACAGTTGCAGGATTCGAAAAAGATAAGAATCATTTAAAAGTTCTTTTAAAAGATGAAGAAGCAATTGATGCGGATGTAGTCATTTTATCCATTGGTGTTCGTCCTGATACAAAACTTGCATTTGGTGCAGGATTAAAATTAGGAACTGCAAAAGGAATTTGGGTAAATGAATTTTTACAAACTTCAGATGAAAATATTTATGCAGTTGGCGATGCAATTGAATTTACAAATCCAATCACACATCAATCGATGAATACATATTTGGCTGGACCAGCAAATAAGCAGGGACGAATTTGCGCCAACAATATTGTAAATGGAAATAAAGAAAAATACAATGGGGCAATCAATACTGCAATCGTGAAAGTATTTGATATGACTGTAGCAACAGCAGGCACAGCTTCAAAACATTTAACAAATGCAAAAATTGAACATGTGGTTTCAACAACGCATAGTGGTTCGCATGCAGGATATTATCCGGGTGCAAAACAAATGGCCATACAAATCGCATTTTCACCAGTTGATGGAAAATTATACAATGCACAAATTGCCGGATATGAAGGAGTTGATAAGCGAATAGAATTATTTTCGCAAGCAATAAAAAATGAAAATACCATTTATGATTTGATGGAGATTGAACATGCATATGCACCTCCATTTTCATCAGCAAAGGATCCGGTGAATATTGCAGGTTTTGTTGCCGAAAATATTCTGAACAAAAAAATGAATGTGATTTACTGGAATGATATAAATACCCTTTCAGAAAATGATTTGTTAGTTGATGTGAGAACAGCCAAAGAATATTTTGATGGAAGCATTGAAGGTGCAATAAATATTCCAGTTAATGAATTGAGGTTGCATTTGGATGAATTGCCAAAGGATAAAAACATTTATCTTTTCTGCGCAGTTGGTCAACGTGGCTATCTTGCTCAGCGCATTCTTAATCAAAACGGATTTAACAATGTTTTCAATCTCTCAGGAGGTTACACAACATGGTCTTCGTGCAATGCTGAAAAGGATTTGATAAACAGAGAAGTGTTAGTTAGAGCATAAAATAAAATTTGATTGATAACAAAAAGCCACTCGATTTTCGGATGGCTTTTTTTTAACTAAAACTTAAAAAGCGAAGACTAAATGAATAACATTTTTGTTCCCAATCCATTCGACTTGTGGTAAAAATCACCAACTGTAATTACACCATCAACCTCATCAATCAAATCTTCTTTCTTGTAATGAAACATATCCATTGCCAATTTGCATGCCCATATTTTCACACCAGACTGACTCATGATTTCCAGAAACTCTTTTACCTCTGGCATATCCACTTTCTCCATTTCTTTTTTCATCATATAAGTAGCAAATGCTTCCATACCCGGAATACCTCCAAGCATCGTTGGCATGTGCATGGCAGGGTTTCCAACAGTTGCTACATGCAAATGTTCTAACTTACCTTTATGTATCGCTTCTAATCCAAAAAACGTAAAAAATAATTCTGCTTCAATCCCTTCCATCCTTGCTCCATTTGCTAAAACAAATGCTGCATACACATTTTCCAATGTTGCTTTTGATAAGATGATCATCATCTTTTTTACTTCGCCTTTGAAATTTTTATCCAACAAAACATTTTCATTGTCGGTTAACATATTTGTGCTTTCTGATTTTACTGTTGTCGTTTCCATAATTTCTTTTTTAAAATTTTCAATTCTCAACTCTCAACTTTCAATTGATTAAATACAGCTTGCAGGCTTAGGAATTCCAGCAACTTTTGTAGATGTTTTTAACGGACCATTTGGAAATAGTTCATAAAATTCTTTGATGTCGACAACTCCACTTTTACCAACTTTACGAATTGAAAGTGGACTTTCACTTTTATGTTGTTCTTGTAAATACTGGATAACTTGCATGTGGCGAGGTGTTAAATCGAGATTAGCTTCTTTTGCAATTTCTTTTGCAACTTCGGGACTCCATTGTTTGAAGTCTTTTAGGTAACCTTCTTCATTAACTTCGATAGCTCTACCTGCGATGATCTTTTCCATAACTTTATTTTTAAGGGTTTATAAATTAATTAAAATGTTTTCCTGCTTCTTGCATATTGTTTGAAACCATTGGTATTGGTGTCCCTTTCAACAGCATATTCCAGTATATCCAACGGAAAGCCAGTTTACCCATATGGTTCATTCTGCTTTCTTTTAACAAACTAAGTGGACCAATTCCTGGTATAGGAAAAGTTCCTTCAACCGGCTCGTGTGTGTAATTAAAATCGATTAATAATGCTTTTCCATTACCTGTTTCGATGAAACAATTTGCGTGACCATCGAACTCTTCTTTCAAAGGTTTGTTTTCAATAAAACGTAAAATGTTTTCAGTTAAAATTTCGGCTTCAAAATGAGCGACACTTCCAGCTTTAGATGCTGGTACATTGGAGGCATCACCTATCACAAAAATATTTTGATGTTCTTTTGACTGCAATGTTGCTTTATTTGTTGGAACATAATTTAATTCATCTCCCAAACCTGATTTTTCAATCACTTCGCTTCCTTTATTTGTAGGAACAGTTACCAATAGGTCAAAAGAGATCTCTCTGCCCCCATAATCAATTATTTTTTTGTTGGTATTGTCAACACTTTCAATTGCAAAATCACTTTCAATTTTTATATTTTTTTCAGAGAGCAAATGTTCGAGTGCTGCGGTTGCTTTTGGCTTGGTAAATGCACCGCTTAAAGGAGTAACATAAGTTATCTCAACTTTTTCGCGCATGTTTTTGAGTTTAAAAAATGAGTCGGCAAGAAACGCAAACTCTAATGGCGCAACAGGACATTTAATTGGCATTTCAGTAATATGCACAACTAACTTTCCACCTTTCCAATCTCTTAATTTATTTCTTAAAGCAAGAGCACCGTTAAAAGTATAAAAATCGAAAACATTTTTTTGCCACTCATCTCCATTCATTCCCTTTGTTTCTTCAGGGGCAATCTCAGTTCCTGTAGCAATAATCAAAATATCGTAATGATAAATGTTGGAGTTTTCCATTTTCACAAAATTCTCTTCAGCATTTATCTTGTCAATTTTTCCTTTGATGAGTTGAACTCCTTTTGGAATAAAATCATGAATCGGTTTTACAATATCTTCGGGTTTATAAATATCAAACGGAAGAAATAAAAATCCAGGTTGATAATAATGTTCTTCCCTTTCATCAATTATTTTTATCTCCCAAACATTTTTATCCATTTCTTTACGAAGATGATTTGCCATCATTGTACCAGCTGTTCCTGCCCCAAGTATTATTAATCTTTTCATGTGTTTTGATTTGAATTTTACGACACAAAGGTCGTGCTGGCATCAAATCAATCTCCGTAACATTTGTTCCATTACCACATGAATCTTCTCATTATAAATCTTGTTATTTCGCATGCTTTCAAAGCAAATAAGTGTATTAAATCAATTCCAATTTGGTAAACTTTTCATCATTAATGTTGTTTTAGTATTTTAATAAACATCAAAACATTAATATTGCAATGAATAAATTGAATTCGTTTTCTAAAATATCAAGTTTTGCCGGTGCAGTTGTTTTGATCTTTATGGTCAAGATGTTCTTCTTTAGTGCCTTTTTTGCAGTGGCAGATACAGAAAATATCCCTCAAAATATTTATGAATATTCTCATGTTCAATATTCTTCAACAGAAAAATTAAAACGAATACGTGAAATAAATTTTGATGAATGGTTAAATGCAAATGTGCATGTTGAATCCGATAAATCTCTTCCTGGGAAGTTAGCAAGCGTTAATTGTAACTTTCAATATGATCAACTTTTTACATTTGGCAAGAGCATTGAAAATGCAATTAAATTAAGTCGTTTTTATCATTCCTCTAATTTAATAGCTCTTCTGAACAACCGTTCATATATTCGGTTACAAAAACTCATACTTTAAAAACATTTTATTTTTCTCTTAAGAAACACCATTGAGTAATGGTGCTTTCATTCTGTATTCATTAATCTTTTCCAAAATGAATTATAAAAAAATAAATATTTTTATTCTCATCACAATTTTTAGTTTTCAAATTGTATCAGCACAAAAAAATACTGTCATCACTCTGCAACAGGCTCTGCAACTGGCTGAAAATAATTATCCAGGAATAAAAGCAAAGCAAGCTCAACTTAGTGGAAGTATAGCAAAAATCAGTTCTGCAAGAACAGATTATTTACCATCACTTACACTTCAAGATCAGTATCAATATTCAACTAATAATGGATTGACAGGTTCATTTTATCCTAATGAAGGTATGGCAATTCCTACCTCTGGAGGAATTCGTGACCATAATATTTATGAACCCGTTTGGGGGAGTTTTACTACTTTATTTGTTAACTGGAACTTTTTCACTTTTGGAAAAGTAAGTGCAGGTGTGAATTTGAGTAAACAGGAAATGAATAAAGCCAATGCTGATTATTTGAATGAACTGTTTCAGCATAAAATAAATGTGGCAGATACGTATTATTTATTATTAATGGCAGAAAAGTTGACATCCGTTCAAGAAGAAAATTTGAAACGTGCTGATGCATTTCGCAAGGCTGTTAATGCCTACGCGCAAAGCGGTTTGCGTCCTGGAGCTGATTCATCATATACCAATGCCGAATATGCAAAAGCCCAGATCAGTTTAACGCAAAGTAGGCAATATGAAAAATCGTTACGCTATAAATTAGCAGAGCTTATAGGGAATACTTCTGTAGATATTGCTGCTGATACGATGGATGTATTTAATCGAATTCCATCTAATGTTTTAATTGATTCAACTAGAATGAATACACACCCTTTATTAAAATTTTATCAGACAGAAATTGAATTAAGTAAAACACGAACTCAAATTATTGCACGATCGTTTTATCCTAATTTATCTTTAATTGGAGCCGGTTGGGCAAGAGGTTCAGGAGTTTCGAATTCTGATAATTCTTACAATACGGATATTGCCAATGGAATTCAATATCAAGCATACAACTATATGGCTGGTGTTTCATTTAGATGGAATTTGATGAATTATGCAAAGGTTCATTATGATACAGAAGTAGAAAGATGGCAAACACAGCGATTTCAATTTCTATATGATGAGCAGTCTTTGATTATCAAGCGCCAGATTGATGATGCTGAAATGCAATTCAATACTGCTATAGAACAAGCGCAATTAGCACCTGTTCAATTAACATCAGCTAAAGCATCTTATGCTCAGACAGAAGCAAGATATAAAAGTGGACTTGCAAGTTTTCCTGAACTTACTCAAAGTTTTTATATTCTGAATCGCGCGGAAACAGATATGGCAATTGCTTATAGCAATGCTTGGCGTGCCCTTATTCTAAAAGCAGCTGCAGCCGGTGATATCAATATGATTATTAATAATAAATAAATATTTACAAAAAATTCATGGATAAATTAATAAAAGGAGCACTTCAAAAACCAATCACAAT
>Ga0265327_10003360_pt1 | contig 15417 bp, 12 predicted proteins | sample 41621metaG_FD_202089 | JGI IMG/M metagenome (GOLD analysis project Ga0265327, IMG submission 202089) | Rhizosphere microbial communities from Carex aquatilis grown in University of Washington, Seatle, WA, United States - 4-16-21 metaG | ecosystem: Host-associated > Plants > Roots > Rhizosphere... | reverse complement strand
GCCTCGTAGACGGCCTCGGCCGTGGGGTGTGCTTCATCGCCCTCGAGCAGGCGGAAGATGCACTGCCGCTGGGGCGTGACCTTGCGGCCGCTCGAGCGGAAGAGGTCGGTCAGCTCATCGGGGGAACGCATCGCTCCCTACAGCGTAGTACCAACCATTGTTTCTTGACAACAATTGTTGACACCTGGGTCGGACCTGAAACACCATCATTCTGAGTTTTACCGGTTATCAACGATGTAATAGCTATTCTTATGATGTTAAAGAACCGAGATTCGAACGAAAGGTGCACTAAAAGCACTATAATGGTGTTACAGGGCACACATTGCGCCTGAGCAGGTGAGATCGGGAGGACCGGCCGTGGACAGCACGTCGTGGGAGGAGGAACTCGGCCGCCGACTCCGTGCCCTGCGGACCGCCCAGCAGCTGACCCAGCTGGAGCTCGCCGATCGGGCGAACGTGTCGCCGGGAGCCGTCCGGCACCTCGAGCGGGGCTCCGGGGCGACCACCTCCACGCTCGCCAAGGTCCTGCACGCCCTCGGCGAAGCGCGATGGCTCGATGCCCTGGCGCCCCCGGCGACCACCTTCAGCCCGCTCGATCTGCTCGAGCAGCGGCGCCGAACGGCGCGCCCCGAGCGCCAGCGAGTCCGCCGACGGCGGGTGGCGACGTGACGTACCAGCCCACCGACGTCGTCGAGGTGCGCGCCTGGCGATCGCTGGTCGGCGCGGTCGCCCTCGACCCGGCGACGGGCGTCTACGCCTTCGAGTACGCCCCGGAATGGATCACTCGAGGCATCGAGCTGGCACCGCTGCACATGCCCTTGGCCTCGCGGCCCTATGAGTTCCCCGGGCTTTCCCGGACCACCTACTACGGCCTGCCGGCGTTGCTGGCCGACGCCCTGCCCGACGCGTTCGGCAACGCCCTGGTGAATGCCTGGATGGCCGAACAAGGGGTGGCGCCCGGCGAGATCACGGCCCTGGATCGCCTGGCCTACGCCGCCGATCGGGCGATGGGTGCACTCGAGTTTGTTCCGCCGGCCCGCGACGACACCGACCCGATCCCCTCCGCCGTGCTCCTCGCCGATCTGGTGGTGGCGGCCCGGCGCACCGTGCGAGGTCAGTTCGGCGACGACGACGGTTCCCGCAGCGCCCTGCAGCAGCTCATCAAGGTGGGCACCAGTGCCGGAGGGGCGCGGGCCAAGGCGGTCGTCGCCTTCAACCCCGACACCTACCAGGTGCATTCGGCGTACGAGCATCCCGACGACGGCTTCGAGCAGTGGATCATCAAGCTCGACGGCGTGAGCGGCACCGGCATGGACGGTCACGGCGACCGCCTCGGCGAGACTGCACCGTACGGCCGGGTGGAGTTCGCCTATTACCTGATGGCCACGGCGGCGGGCATCGACATGTCGCCGTGCCGGCTCCTCGACGAGGGGCCGCGACGGCACTACATGACCAAGCGCTTCGACCGGGGGGCCGGGGGCGAGCGGGTGCACATGTTGTCGCTGTGCGCACTGGCGCATCTCGACTACAACATGATCGCCACCCACAGCTACGACCAGTTCCTCTTCACCGTCACCGAGCTCGGACTCGGCGGCGGGGCGCTGGCCCAAGCGTTCCGGCGGATGGTCTTCAACGTGGCGGCCGTCAACAACGACGACCACACGAAGAACATCGCCTTTCTCCTCCACGAGAACGGCCCCTGGGAGCTGGCTCCGGCCTACGACATCACCCACGCCTACCGCCCCGACAGCGCCTGGACCGCGCAGCACCTCATGGCCGTGAACGGCCGGTTCTCGGGTATCGGCCTCACCGATCTCCACGAGGTCGGTGAACGCCACCACGTCCCGGGCTACCGCCGGATCGTCCGCGAGGTCCTCGCCGCTCTCGAGGAGTGGCGGGCCTTCGCCACAAAGGCCGGCGTCGACGAGGTGACGGCGGCCGCCATCGCCGAGGACATGGCGGCACAACGACCGAGCTGACCTCCACGGGGCGGGCCGAGCGCACCGGGCGCGGCGCCCACGCGTCCCCCGAGCGGGTCGACGCCGAGAACCCGTGTGGCAGGCTGGGTTGGTGGCCCCCGCCGCCCAGGGCACCTTCACTCGCGACGAGAGCCTGCGACGCTTGGCCTCCGAGCGGTTCGACGTCGTCGTGGTGGGAGGCGGTGTCACCGGAGCCGGCGTGGCCGTCGATGCCGCCAGCCGGGGGTTGCGCACGGCCCTCGTCGAGAAGGGGGACTTCGCCTCGGGGACGTCGTCGAAGTCGTCCAAACTCGTCCACGGGGGCATCCGCTATCTCCAGCAACGCGAGGTGGGCCTCGTCTACGAGAGCCTGGCCGAACGCCAGCATCTCTTGGAGAACGCACCGCATCTCGTCTCCCCCATCCCCTTCCTCATCCCTCTGTTCGGCCACAACGGCGTCGTCTCCAAGACCCTGTCGCGTACCTACGCCACGGTCCTGTGGTTGTACGACCTCACGGGTGGCGTGCGGATCGGGAAGCGCCACCGCCGGGTGAAGAAGGCCGAGGCCCTCGCCCACATGCCGACCTTGCGCACCGACCGCCTGGTGGCGGGCTTCCTCTACTGGGACGCCAGGGCGGACGACGCACGAATCACCCTCGCCCTGGTGCGCACCGCCGTCCTCGACCACGGGGCGGTGGCCGCCAACTACGCGCAGGCCTGCGGTCTCCTCCTCGGACCCGACACACGGGTGGAAGGCGTACGGGTGCGGCCGGTTCGCAGGCCGGGCGCCCCGGCCGGCGAGGAGTTCGAGGTGCGTGGCAGCGTCGTCGTGAACGCCACCGGGGTGTGGGCCGACGACCTGCGGGCGCTCGATGAAGGGTCGCACCCCCACTCCCTCCGACCGGCCAAGGGGATCCACGCCACCCTCCCCGCCACCAAGCTCCCGGTCGACGTGGCCGCCGTCCTGCCGGTGCCCGGTGACCGACGCTCGGTCTTCGTCCTGCCGTGGCCCGAGGGGGGTCTGGTGTACGTGGGCACGACCGACACCGCCTACGACGGACCCCTCGACGACCCCACCTGCACGCCACAAGACGTGGACTATCTCCTCGACGCCGTGAACGCCGCCACCACCTCGGCCGTCAGCCGCACAGACGTGACCGGGGTGTGGGCGGGGCTTCGTCCCCTGCTGGCCCCGGGACCCGGCGGCAAGGTGCGCTCGGCACGCACCACCGACCTCTCTCGCCGTCACTCGGTGCGAACCTCGCGCCACGGTCTGGTGACGGTGACGGGGGGCAAGCTCACGACCTACCGGAAGATGGCCGAGGACACCATGACCCAGGTCGTGGCGGCCCTGCCGGCAGAGCGCGGGGCCGGTCCCTGCGTCACCAAGTCCCTCCGCCTGCGCGGCGCGCCGAGCACCGGGGCCACTCCAAGGAACGAGGAGGACGGCTCGTTGCGGGCGCGGCTGGCCGCCCGCTACGGCACCGAGGCGGCCGACGTCCTGGCCCTGGCCGAGGGGCGGCCCGAGCTACTCGACCCTGTCGTCGAAGGACTGCCCTACCTCGGGTGCGAGGTCGTCTACGCCGCCCGCTCCGAGATGGCCACCTCGATCGACGACGTCTTGTCGCGGCGCACCCGCGCCGTTCTCCAAGCGGCGCGCCCGAGCGCCGAGGCCTCGATCAGGGTGGCCGAACTGCTCACCCCCGAGCTGGGCTGGACGCCGGAGGAGGCCGCGGCCGAGGCCGCGGCGTTCGCCCGCCGCGCCCTGGGCGAATTGGCGGCGGCGGGGATACCGATGGGTGACGCGGCCCGGTCCGGATCGTGACCACCCCGACCCCACCGACCCCGGTCGACGCCGACCCTGCCGCCGTGGCCGACCGGCTCGCCGGGCCCCGAGCCGCGGTTGAGGACCGCGTCCTCGAGCAGATCGCCGCGGCCGGCGTCGAGGTGCGCACCGCCGACGTCGACCGGGTCGAGGCCGGCCGCGACTGGTGGCCGCTGGCCGTGGGGTGGGCGGCGCGGGGACTGGTCCCCTCTCGCCCGGCCGCCGTGGTGCGCCCCGCCGATGCCGCCCAGGTGGCCGCTACTCTCTCGGCCTGCTCGGCCGCCGGTGTGCCGGTCACCCCCATGGCCGGACGTAGCGGGGTGTGCGGGGGGTCGGTCCCGCTCTTCGGTGGCATCTCCTTGGACTGCACCGGCCTGGTCGGTCCGGTGGAGGTCGACGAGGCGTCGCTGTTGGCCGACGTCCCGGCGGGCCTTTTCGGCCCGGACCTCGAAGCCGCCCTCGGCGCCGTCGGCGAGGGGTACACCCTCGGGCACTTCCCCCAGTCGTGGGACCTGTCGACCGTCGGCGGGTGGCTGGCCTGTCGTGGGGCCGGCCAGTACTCCACCCGCTACGGCAAGGTCGAGGACATGGTGGTCGGCCTGGAGGTGGTCCTGGCCGACGGGACGGTGGTCCGCACCGAGGGGACCGCTCCCCGCTCGGCCACCGGGCCCAACCTCACCCAGCTCTTCGTCGGCAGCGAGGGGACGCTTGGGGTCATCACCTCTGCCCGCCTGCGAGTCCACCCCCGGCCAACCGACGAGGGACGACGGGTCTTCTCGTTCTCCTCCTTCGCCGCCGGCCTCGAGGCGTGCCGCAGGATCCTGCGCCGGGGCGCCACTCCGGCCGTCCTCCGCCTCTACGACGAGGTGGAATCCGAACGGAACTTCGACCACGGTGACGGGTGCCTGCTCGTCGTGGTCGACGAGGCTGACCCCGGACTGCTGGCCGCCACCCTCGCCGTCGTCGACGAGGAATGCGCGGGCTCCTCCGCGGTCGACCACGGGCTCGTCGACCGGTGGCTGGCCCACCGCAACGACGTCTCGGCCCTCGCCCCGCTCTGGCGGGCCGACATCGTCGTCGACACGGCCGAGGTGGCCGGGCGCTGGGCGGTGCTCCCGGCCCTGGCGGACGCGGTCGTGGCCGCCGTCACCGACGTCCCGGGGACCCTGGTGGCCTCGGTCCACCAGTCCCACGCCTACCCCGACGGGGCCTGCCTGTACTTCACCTTCGCCGGCCGCGACCCCGACGAGGGTCCCGACGCCGGGTCCATGGGCTGGCAGGAGGACTACTACCGCCGGGCCTGGGATGCGGCCATGGCCGCCGTCTCGGCGCAGGGGGCGGCCATCAGCCATCACCACGGCATCGGCCTCAACCGGGGACGCTTCATGGCCGAGGCCCTCGGCCCCGCCTTCGGGGTGCTGGCCTCGGTCAAGGCCGCCCTCGACCCCGACGGCATCCTCAACCCGGGCAAGCTCGGCCTGCCGACGCGCTTCGGGAAGGTGAGCTGGCCGTGAGCGGGACGGGAGGCAGTGTGCTCGTCATCGACGTCGGCACCTCGGGCGTGCGCGCCGCCGTCGTCCGGCCCGACGCCACCGTCGAGTGCGCCCACCATCGTCGGGTGCTCCCCGACTCCCCCGCACCGGGGTTGGTGGAGGTCGACGCCGGGCGGATCGCCGCCGCCGCCCTCGAGCTGGCGACGGCGGCCCTCGATGAGGGCGGGCCGGTCTCGGCGGTGGGCATCGCCAACCAGCGGGCCACCACCGTCGTCTGGGAGCGCTCGAGCGGCCGGCCGGTGGCCCCCGCCATCGGCTGGCAGGACCTGCGCACGGTGGGGACCTGCCTCGTCCTCCAGGCCGAGGGGATCCGGCTCGCCCCCAACATGTCGGCCACCAAGGTGGCCGCCATCCTCGACGCCGTCGACCCCGACCGCGCCGGGGCCGACGACCTCTGCTTCGGCACGATCGACACCTGGGTGGCCTGGAACCTGGCCGGCGGTCCCGCCGGCGGCCTCCACGTCACCGACGCCACCAACGCCGGGGTGACGGGCCTGGTGCGCCTGGACACCATGGACTGGGACGAGGCGGTGGCCGGCCGGCTGGGCATCGCTCGCTCGATGCTGCCCAGGATCGTCGACTCGTCGGGAGAGCTCGGGTCGGCTTCGGCTCTCCCCGGGTCCCCCCTGATCGGCGGGATCGCCGGGGACCAGCAGGCCTCGCTGGTGGGGCAGGGATGCACCCGGCCCGGGCTGGCCAAGGCCACCTTCGGGACCGGCGGCATGCTGGACCTGTGCACCGGTGCTGAGCCCCCTGGCACCGCCCGGCGCTCTCCAGCGGGTACGTTCCCCATTGTGGCCTGGCAGCGGGAGGGGAAGCCCGTGTGGGGGGTCGAGGCGATCATGCTTTCGGCCGGTACCTGCGTGGAGTGGCTGCGCGACGACCTCGGCGTGCTCACCAGCGCCGAAGAGTCGGCCACGGTGGCCACCGGGTGCGCCGAAACCGGCGACGTCTGGTTCGTACCCGCCCTGCTCGGCATGGGCACCCCGGTCTGGGACTTCGGGGCCCGGGGCACCCTCCTCGGTGTGACCCGGGGGACCGGCCGGGCCGAACTGGTCCGGGCCGTGCTCGAGGGGGTGGCCCACCGCGGCGCGGACCTCCTCGACGCCGCCGAAGCCGACAGCGGCGAGCGGGTGGGGGCGCTGCGGGTGGACGGCGGCATGTCGGCCAACGAGGTCTTCGTCTCGGCTTTGGCCGACGCCACGGGCCGGGTCATCGAGGTGTCGGCGGAACGTGAGGCCACCACGCTCGGGGCCGGGTTCCTGGCCGGGATGGCCGTCGGCACCTGGCGGGACACCGATGACACGGCCGCCGCCGTAGTGCCCAGCCGTGCGGTCGAACCGACGATCACCGACGTCGAGCGGACAGGTCGGCGCCAGCGGTGGCTGGAGGCCCGGGGTCGCGCCGTCGGCACCATTCCCGAGCTGTCGGGGATCGACTTCTGATGGGCGGGCGACGGTGACGACCACCGAGGAGGAGGCGGCCCGGAGCGCCACCCTCCCCGCCGGCTACGTCGAGGTGGCACGCGCCTTGCACGCCAACCTTCGCCAGGTGCTTCTGGGCGTGCCCTCCGCCGTCACCGTGGCGGTGGTGGCGGCCCTCTCTGGGGGGCACCTCCTCATCGAGGACGTGCCCGGGGTGGGCAAGACGGTCCTCGCCCGAGGGCTGGCCGCCTCGCTCGGAGCGGGGCTGTCGCGGGTCCAGGGTCACCCTGACCTCCTTCCCACCGACGTCACCGGCGTGTCCACCTTCTCCCAGGACACCAGGACCTGGGAGTTCCGCCCGGGGCCGGTCTTCGCCCACGTCCTCCTCCTCGACGAGCTCAACCGGACCCCACCCCGCACCCAGTCGGCGCTCTTGGAGGCCATGGAGGAAGAGCAGGTGACGGTCGACGGGCGCAGCTGGCCGCTGCCCAACCCCCACCTGGTCATCGCCACCCAGAACCCCACCGGCCAGCTGGGCACCTACCCGCTGGTCGAGAGCCAGCTCGACCGGTTCTCCCTCTCCACCCCCCTCGGCTACCCCGACGCCGAGACCGAGACCAGCCTTACCCTCCACCACGGCGGCCGAGAGGCGCTGCCGTCCCTGCGGCCGGTGTGCACCACCGCCGACTGGCAGCGGGTCATCGCCCTCGCCCGGCGGCTGCCGATCGCCGCCGAGGTGGCCGCCTACGCCGTGGCCCTCTGCCGGGCCACCCGCCAGGCGGCGGGCGTGCGGCTGGGGGCGAGCCCGCGGGCCTCGATCACCCTGGTCCGCTCGGCCCAGGCCCACGCCCTCCTTTACGGGCGCGACTTCGTCTCCCCCGCCGACATCCAGGCCATGGCCGTGCCCAGCCTCTCCCATCGGCTGGTGACCGACGGCCAGCCCGGCGCGGGAGCGGCCGTGGTCCACGAGGTCCTGCACACCGTCGGGGCCCCCAGGCCGTGACGGCCGGCGGTCCCCCGGGCGGGTCCGCCGGGGGGGCCGGACACGCGGCACCCCACCCTCCGTTCCCCCGACCGCGGCGCGCCACCGGGCCGGTCCTCGGCACCGTCGTCGCCGTGGCGGCCTGGTTCGGGGTGGCGCACTCGAGCGGCTCGGGCTGGGTGCAGGCGCTGGGGGCGCTCCTGGCCGGCTGCATCGTGGTCGGCCTGGCCGGCCCGGCCCTCTACCTGCGCCGGGTACGGGCCTGGGTCGAGGCGAACCCCGCCGACGCGGTGGCCGGCCGCACCGTGGACCTCGAGGTGGCGACGTCAGCCCCGGTGGTGGTGCGGGCAATCGACCCCCCGGGACCGGCCCAGCCGACCGGCGACGCCAAGCACTGCACGTTGGCGGTCGTTCCGCCCTACCGGGCGGAGGTGCCGACGTGCACCCTGGAGTTGGCCAGTGCCGCGCCGTTCGGCCTGCTGTGGTGGACCACCCGGGTGACCGTCCCCCTCGCCCGGCCCCTCTGCGTGGCCCCGCCGGTGGGGACCGGGCACCGGGTGCAGCGCGACACCCCGGGCGACAACGGCGACGATGTGCGGACCGTCCACCGCCGGGTGGGCGAGCCCCGCGGGGTGCGCGACTACCAGCCGGGCGACCTGCGCAGCTGGGTCCACTGGCGGGCCACCGCCCACACCGGCACCCTCATGGTCCGCGAGATGGAGGGGCCGGCCACCCTCCCGGTGACCGTCTTCGGGATCCTGCCCGACGACCCCGACCAGGCCGACCAGGTGGCGAGCGAGGTCCTGGGCGAGGTGGCCGCCCAGCTCGAGGTGGGGCGGGCGGTGGTGCTGGTGACCGTCGACGCCCACGGTGAGCAACGGACCGCCGTCACCGGGGTGGCCGACGCCGGGCGGCGCCTGGCCCGGGCCCTTCCCCAGCGCGCCCAGGGGCCCTCGTCGTGAACGTCCTCGACGCGGTGAAGCAGGCCAACCGGCCGGGGGCACCTGAGCACTCGGTGCTCTTCCGGGTGGCCGCCACCGGGGCGGTGGTGACGTCGATCATCGCCTGCTGGACGGCGGGCGAGCTGTCGGCCGCGGTGGCGTGGTCGGCGGTCGTCCTGGTGATCGTGGGCAACGCCCTCTCCTACCGGCGCCGGAACCGCCCGGTCCGGTTCTTGAAGCTCGTCCTGGCCCTGGCCGTGGTGCTCGCCTTCGTCTGGTTCTTCATGACGGTGGCGGCCCGGGCCAGCGCCGGCGACCTGGCCTCGGTGGAGGGGCCGCTGGCCGTGCTGTTCACCATCATCCAGGTGACCCACGCCTTCGACGTGCCGTCCCGGCGCGACCTCGGGTTCTCCCTGGCCGGCTCGGCGACCCTCATGGCCGTGGCCGCCGCCCAGTCGGTCAACGACGTCTTCGGCCTCTACGTGGTGGTGTGGGGCGGGTTCGGGCTGGTGGGGCTCTTGTCGATGTGGGGGTCGCAGGCGGGGGGCCTGCGCATCCGGCCGTTCGGCGCGGTGGCCGCCGCGCTCTGTGCGCTGGCGATCGGCGTGCTCGTTGTGGTGGGGTTGCCCGCCCCCCACGCCGACTCCAGCTTCATCCTGCCCTCGTCCATCGCCAACGACCTGCCGCTCAGCCAGGCCGCCTCGCTGGTGGGCGGGGGGCCCAAGGGCTCCGAGCCCGTCCACGCGGCCACACCGAACGGTCGCACCGGCGTCGGCGGCTTCCTGGGCTTCGCCGGCCCCCTCGACACCGCCGTCCGGGCCAGCCTGGGCTCTCAGGTGGTCTTCCGGGTGCGGGCCGACCGGCCGACCTTCTGGGTGGCCGAGACCTTCGACCGCTGGAGCGGCCAGTCCTGGGTGGACAGCCCCCCGCCCGGCAAGCTCGTGGCCTGGCGGGCCCTCGACTCGGGTTCCCCGTTCCTGGTGCCGTCCCCGCTCGGCGAGGTGGATCGGGGGACAGCCGACTATCAGACCTTCTACCTGGTCCAGCCGGGACCCAACCTCATCTTCCACGCGGCCAACGCGTCCGAGGTGTGGTTCCCGAGCCACAAGCTCTACGAGAGCCCCTACGGCACACTGCGCGCCGGCACCTCCATGGGGCCGGGGTCGGTCTACACCGTCTATTCGACAGTGAACACGGCCACGCCGGCCCAGCTGAAGGCCGCCCCGATCAGGGGCCTCGGCCCCGCCCTGCCGACCGCCGTGCGCGCCGACTTCCTCCAGCTCCCCCACGCGTACCCGCGGGTCGCCGCCCTGGCCCGGAAGATCACCGCGCACGCCACCACCCCCTACGCCAAGGTCATCGCCCTCGAGCGGTGGATGGGCGCGCACACCCGCTACACGCTGACAATCCCGCCGCTCACCCAGGGCCAGGACACCGTCACCCAGTTCCTCTTGGTCTCTCGGCGCGGCTACTGCGAGCAGATCAGCACCTCGCTGGCGGTGATGCTCCGCACGCTCGGCATCCCGGCCCGGGAGGCCACCGGCTACGTGCCCGGCCCCTACGACCCACTGACCGACCTCTACACCGTCCAGGCCCAGGACGCCCACGCCTGGGTCCAGGTCTGGTTCCCCGGCTACGGCTGGCAGAGCTTCGACCCCACGGCCACAGTGCCGCTGGCCAACCCGAGCCCGGCCTCGGTGCTCGCCCACAACGTGCGCGACGCCCTGGCCAAGGTTCCCGTGGTGCCGGTGGTCCTGGGCGTGGCCGCCGTGGTCGTGGTGGTCCTGGTCGTCCGACGCCGGCGCCGCCGGCCCGCCACGTGGGCCGGCAGGATCACCGCCGAGCTCGAGCGGGCGGCGCAGCGGGCCGGCCTCGAGGTCGGCCCCGGCGAGACCCTGAGCGCGCTGGCCGAGCGCCTGGACGCCCAGTGGCCCCCGACAGCCGCCCCGCCTGACCCCGACGCACGCCGACTGGCGGCGCTGGCCGAGCGTGCCGCCTACGGCGACGGCGAGCCGGACCGGACCACCAAGAGCGACTGCCTCCATGCCGCGCGGCGGCTCCGGCACACGGCGCGCCGCGCCCGGAGGAAGGATCCGGGACCGGGCACCGGACCGGTCAGTCCCGGTGGAGGGCCACCGCCTCGTCGAAGCTCGCCCCGGCAACCAGCAGGGGTCGGAACGCCATCAGCTGGCGGGGACGGCTGACGGCCAGAGCCGCGGTCAGCCGGCCCTGGCGGCCGTAGACGGCGACGAACTTGCCATCGTCGGCGTCGAGCGAGCCGTCGACGATCACCACCTCGTCGGTGGGGGCCGGCCGACCCAGCATCTGGATCCGCAGCCCGTACTGGTCGGACCAGAAGTAGGGCACCGGGTCGTAGGCCGGGGCGTCGCGGCGGCCGGCCAAGAGCGAGGCGGCAGCGGCCTCGCCCATCTGGGCGGCCACCTCCCAGTGCTCGATCCGGGTCGACTCCATCGACCCGTGGCGCGGCCACACCCAGCGCGCCAGGTCACCGGCGGCGACCACCCCGTCGGCGGCGAAAAGCGAGGTGTCGCAGACCACCCCGTTGTCGACGTCGAGCCCCGAATCGGCCAGCCACTCGGTGTTGGGCACCACCCCGATCCCCACCACCACCACGTCGGCCTCGAGCACCGTGCCGTCGGAGAGCTCGACCCGACCGGTTGCCCCGTCGCGCCCGGGGTCGACCGTCTCGACGCCGACGCCGGTGTGCAGGTCGACGCCGTTCTTGGTGTGGAGCGATCCGAGGGCGGCCCCGACCTGCTCGCCCAGGGCCGGGACCAGCGGGGTGGGCAGGGCCTCGACCACGGTGACGCTGCACCCGAGCCCGACGCAGGTTGCCGCCACCTCCGAGCCGATGAAGCCGGCCCCGACCACCACCACCCGGGCCCGCAGCCCGGCCGCGGCCAGGCGGGCCCGGAGGGCCTCGCAGTCGTCGAGGGTGCGCAGGACGAACACCCCGCTCTCGCCCTCGGTGCCGGGGAGGCGCCGGGGCCGGGCCCCGGTGGCCAACACCACGGCGTCGGCCTCGAGCACCGTGCCGTCGTCGACCGTCACGCGGCGCGCCTCGGCATCGAGGGCGGTAGCCCGCCGACCCAGGTGCTCCTCCACCGCCAGGTCGTGCAGCTTGTGGTGGTCGGCCAGCACGGCCCGCTCGGGCGCCCAGTCGCCGGCCAGGATCTGCTTGGAGAGGGGCGGGCGGTCGTAGGGGTAGTGGAGCTCCTCCCCCACCAGCGCGAGGCGGCCTTCGAAGCCCCCTTCGCGCAGCCCCTGGATGGCACGGAGCCCGGCCAGTGAGCCCCCGACCACCACGGCGGTGCCGTCGAGAGGCAGCGGCCCAGCCGCCTTCGAGTTGGACGCGCTCATAGCCTCACCCCCCGAAGACGGCCAGCCACTCGGCGGCCGACCGGGGTCGGAAGACGAAGTTGGTGCGGCGGGTCTCCCCCATCGACGCCGAGGGCTCGGCCGAATAGAGGTGCCCGGGGAACACGACCGTGTCGTCGGGTACGCGGGCCAGGCGCGTGGTCAGCGACTCGTACATGGCCTCGGGGTCACTGCCGGGGAGGTCGGTGCGTCCGCAGCCGTCGAGGAACAGGGTGTCGCCCGAGACCAGCCGCCCGTCGACCAGAAAGCACTGGCTGCCCGGGGTGTGTCCGGGGGTGTGGAGCAGCTCCACGCGCACCGCGCCCACGTCGACCACGTCCCCGCTCTCGTGGGGGACCAGGTGATCGGCGGTCACCCCGGTGGCCCGCTCCACCCACGGCACCTCGTCGCGCTGGACGTGGACCGGCACCGACACCCGCTCGAGGAGCGTGGCCACGCCCTCGATGGAGAAGCCCGCCATGGATCCTCCGAGGTGGTCGGGGTGGTAGTGGGTGCCGAGGACGCCCACGCACCGCATGCCGTCGGCCTCGAGCATGTCGAGCAGGTCGGCGACCCCGTAGGCCGGGTCGACCAGGAGCGCCTCACCGGTCTGGCGGTCGCCCACGGCGTAGACGAAGTTGACCATCTGGCTCGCCAGCGGGTCGCCGTGGGCGAAGTCCCGCCCCGAGAGCAGCTGTCGAAAGTAGAGCCGGCTGTCGCCGGCTGTCGGGGTGGCCGTCATCAGAAGAGCCCAGGCGACGAGCCGGATCGGCCGTCCTCGACGATCTCCTCGAGTTCTTCCACGAGGACGTCGGCCTCTTCGAGCTCCTCTTCCTCCTCGAGCTCGTCGTCGAGTTCGTCGTCGGTCTCCCCCGCCACGGCGGCCAGGCGCGGCACCAGCTCCTCCACCTGTGCCCGGGTGCGGCGCAGGCGGCGGTCGAGCTCGTCGACGATGGCGGTGGCGCGTTCGAGGCGGGCCACCAGTTGGTCGACGTCCACGTCGCGACCTTCGAAGAAGGCCACGATCTCGTCGAGCTCCCGGCTGGCCTCGGTGTAGCTGAGGTCCTCCACCGGCACCCCGCCGTCGTCCTCGGCCCCGGTGCCCTTCTGAGCCATCACGCCTCCCCTCCGCCGTCGCCGGCCGTGACCGACTCGACCACTGAGCGTGCGGTTCCGTCGGCGAACCTGGTGGTCAGCACGGCCCCCGAGGTCAACCCCTCCACGCTGCGGACGACCCGTCCGTCGTCGGAGAGGGTGAGGGTGTAGCCGCGCTCGAGCTGGCGGTCGACGTCGTAGGCGGCGAGCAACCGCCGCCACCCCTCGATGCGCTCGGTGGTCCGTTCGAGATGGCCCATCGTGAGGGGCGCCAGGCGGTCGGCACGGAGCCGCACCCGCGACCGGGCGTCGCCGACGACCAGCGGCGCCAGGCGGGCGGTCGCCTGGGCCCGGGCCGCCAATCGTTCGGCCTGGGTGTTCACGAGGTGACGCGCCGTCACGGCCAGCCGGACCCGCGCCGCGTGGTCACGGTGCTCGGCGGCGGCCAAGGCCTCGGCGGCGCGACGGTGCAGGAGGTCGGCCGGTGCAGCCACCCGTGTTTCCCACCATTGGCCCACTCTCTGGGCGAGCTCGCGTCCGCACTCGGTCGGGGTGATGCAACAACGGTTGGCCACCAGGTCGGCCACCGACTCATCGCCGGTATGGCCGATGCCCGTCCACACCGGGAGCGGACAGGTGGCCACGGCCCGGGCCACTGGCTCGGCGTCGAAGGCGGCGAGGTCCGCCTTGGATCCCCCGCCGCGCACCAACACCACCAGGTCGAAGTCGGTGGCTCGTGCGGCGAGCTTGGAGATTGCCCGGGCGATGGCGCCGGGCGCGCCGGCACCTTGCACCGTCGTGGGGACCACGGAAACCTGGAACGAGAAGCCCGAGCCCTCGAGTTGCCCGAGGAAGTCGCGATAGCCCTCGGTGCCGGGGCTGGCGACCAGGCCCACCCGGAGCGGCACCTGGGGGACTGGGAGGGCGCGGTTGCGCTCGAGCAGCCCCTCGGCGCCAAGGGCACGAAGAAGAGCGGCACGCTCGGCCGCCAACCGCCCGAGCAGAGCGGTGACGTCGATCTCGGCCAGGATGAAGCCGACTTCGGCCCGGGCTCGGTAGAAGTCGAGCGTGCCTCGGATGACCACCACCATCCCCTCGGTGAGCTCGATGCCCTCCTGGGCCAGCGTCCCCTTGAGGGGGCCCCAGGTAGAACGCCAGCACTTCACCCTCAGGACTGGGGCCTGGCGCTGCCCTGACGTCTCGGGGTCGATGAGGTCCAGGTAGCAGTGACCGGTCCGTGCCTGGTCAGACACGTTGTGGACTTCACCCCGGACCCACAGCTGGCGCCCCCGGGGGAACGACCGGGCGAGGGCGTCCTCGACCTCGCCATAGAGGTCGGCGATGGAGAGCACGCCGACGCCGTCGGTCTCGGCGCCCAGCGTTTCGTCGAACCGGCTGGCCACAGGCCAACCGTACTCGGGCCATCTGGCCCGCTCGGCGGTTGCGGTCCGTCCGTGCTGGCAGACTGTGGAGGACGGTGAGCCGGCCGGGTGGCCGCGGCTCGGGCCGTGCCGGCGTGCCGGCACGGGATCGGGTCGAGGAAGGTCGGGACTCCGCAGGGCAGGGTGCTGGCTAACAGCCAGTCGGGGCGACCCGCAGGAAAGTGCCACAGAGAACAGACCGCCGATGGCGGGCATTGCCCGCACAGGTAAGGGTGAAACGGTGCGGTAAGAGCGCACCAGCGGGCCGGGTGACCGGTCCGGCTCGGTAAACCCCACTCGGAGCAAGGTCAAGCGTGGGACACAGGTGGCCCGCCTGCCCCGAAAGGGGCAGTCCCCAGGTGGACCGCATAGATGGATGGTCACCCAGGCCTCCTTGGAGGCTGGACAGAATCCCGCCTACAGGCCGGCTCACCGTCATTGCGCCTGTAACGAGGCGCCCTTCTGGGTTGCTCGGCGTCCATTGCCTCCCGAGGTGGCCTGGTCCGAGTTCGGCGACAGCCGGCCAATCGGCGGCTGCATTTAGGTGTCGACGCTGAGGCTGCCATCTTCGTCCCCTGGAGCGCCACCGGGATTAGGTGTCTGAACACCCTCGCCCAGCGGCCCGAAAACACGAGCGCCTATCCAATATCCGACTCCTACGGTCCAATAGGCGACGACCGACAGCGATTCAAGGGCCAATGATCTTCGTAGCCCGAGGATGATCGACCCCGTCCGTTGGTCAAGGGCGATGAGATTTTCGATTTGCCCCAAGTAGGCGATCCCCAGGACCAGAAACGCAAAAGCGAACAGGCGCAAGAAGAGCCGAGTCGTTTGGCGACT
>Ga0265327_10003359_pt1 | contig 15422 bp, 8 predicted proteins | sample 41621metaG_FD_202089 | JGI IMG/M metagenome (GOLD analysis project Ga0265327, IMG submission 202089) | Rhizosphere microbial communities from Carex aquatilis grown in University of Washington, Seatle, WA, United States - 4-16-21 metaG | ecosystem: Host-associated > Plants > Roots > Rhizosphere >... | reverse complement strand
CATGACGCGCGGGAAGCACATCGCGAAACGATTTCAGACGAAGAATCGCATCGACGTAGATCGGATCGCTGGCCGACAGCACGGGCAGCGTCGCGCTCGGAAACAGGTTGGAGACCGGTTGCAGTTCAACGGACGCGATCTTGGGTTCGCCCCCCATCGAGGCTTTGGAAAGGATCGAACGGAGGTCCCGGTCAAAGAAGAAGTCGAGTTTTTCTCGAGTCAGCTTTTGTCGCCCCTGTTCGCGCGCCTTGTCGAACTTCAACAGGATCCGCCCCTGATCGAACAGCGGATCGATGCTGGTTCCAAAAGTGCGTTTCAAACCGCGGACCAGATCCGACCGACCGTCGGCAAGATCCTCGCGCAGCCACCCGTCAGGACGGGAACCTCCATCAATACTGATGGTCAGAGAACGAATGACCTCGTACGAGGACTGAAGTGGAACGTCTCCCTCGCCGCAGCGCTTGATCAGGAATGCAAAATACCAGTCCCACGCCGGCTTGCCGTCGGGGACTCCAAATCGTCGCAGGAAGTCTTCCGGAAAATAGACCTGTGGCAGCGCCTGTTCCCCGTTGGTCTGATTCTTCACCACCAGCGTCGGGTATTCGAATACGCCGACAACCGGCACCTGGATCCGTCCGTTGATTCCCGGCAAAAACCGTCCGCGAAACTCCTCTTCGTCCGAACCTCCCTCCGCGATCGTCATGCGGAATTCGAGCGTCTCGGGATATTCGGGATCAGGAACCTCCGGGTCGTCGACTTTGTCACCCAAACGCCAGTAGGTCTGACGAAGGAATCGTCGTGACACCAGCACCCCCGCGCGATCCGCCTGTCCGGGCAGGAACGGTCCCCCCTTCCTGTAGACGAGTCCGATCTGTGCCGTTTCGCGGTCTTCCGGCTTCACCGTCTGGATGGTGTCGTCTCCATCCGGGACCGAATAGGGACCATACTTGTCCTCACGAAGCCCCTTTTCGGTATAGACCTGGAATCGGTACTCCTTCTGACGAAACGTCACCGGGGCTTTCAGGCCGGGGACCTGCTCTGACAGGAATTGCACATGCTCGGGCTTCAGTCGATTCACGGCGTCCTTGCGGCGGACGACGATTCGATTCAGGTATTCGCTGGGCTTGTTCAGGGTCGATTCCGTCAGATATCGCAGGCTTCCCTGTCCCAGGTCCGACAGGAACGAAAACGCAAGGGTCGCCGCAAACAGCAGCATCGCGACCAGGACCCGCATCAAGGCCTGTTTGCGGCTGAAGACTTCACTGGCCGCATACTTCCAGGCGTTGGATCGGAACCCGAGGCTCCGGCGCGCGGCCCCCGACGCCGTCGGCGTCCGCGCCATTTCCAGCGGCGCGGTGTTTGTTGCCGACGAGTTGGCAGGCCAGATCAATCCGCTTAGAAACCCGGTGATCATCCCGGCGTCTTCTTTTGTCCGCGGCTTGCTGCGACCATCCTGCTTTTCGAGCTTTGGCAGGACCGGACGCGAAGAGTCTGCCGATTGTCCGGCAAACGGATCCTCCAGATGATTGTCCTGGACCATCAGGACCCGGTCACAATAGTGCGCCAAGTCGCCCAGTTCGTGGCTGACCAGGATGACACACTGACCGGAATCCGCTGCGGCTCGCAGGTTCCTGAGAACCTGTTCCCGCTTGTGTCGATCCAGATTCGCCGTCGGTTCATCGGCAAACAGGAATGGAGGCTGATGCAGGAGCGCCCGTGCCACGGCAACTCGCTGGTTCTGACCCCCCGACAACTGCGACGGTCGCTTGGCCCGCTGAATTTCATTCAGCCCCAACTGGTCCAGCAGTTGATCGGTTTTCCCGGCAAACGCCTGCCGGTGATATCCAGGTCGGACCATCACGGGCAGCGTCACATTGTCTCGGACGTTGAAATACGGGAGCAGAAAATGTTGCTGGAAGATGAAGCCAAACGCCTCATTCCGCACCCGCTCCAGATCCACATCGGCAACCTTGCATTCGGGCTGGGAATAAACGAACTCGTGCTGCTTTCCACCGGCAACATAGCGGTAACAAAGTCGCTTCAATTTGGGTGGGCGGTACAGCAGTGCCAGGACATGCAGCAGCGTCGATTTCCCTTCGCCGCTGCGTCCGGCAATCCCGATCATTTCTCCCCCCTGGACCTTCAGGCTCGGAATCCGCATATGAAAGCGCTGGTCGCCCGCAGCGTCGTCAGATCGACCGCTCTCCGCGGAGAGACCCTGGTCGAAATAGACCTCCAGCCCTTCCAGTTCGAGCGAGACGGGAGAAGTAGTGGGATCGGGAGCGTTCATAAGAATCCGGTCGTGATGAGATGCCCAGGTGGATTCACAGATTGAAGGCCGCGATGCGCAGGAACTCCCCTGCCGGGGCGCACAGGCGGATCCTGATGGCGCAGCGTTCCCTCGAAATCCGATTCAAAAGGACGTTGCACTTTGAACCCCATGGCAGGCGTGGGCCTGCCATGGGGAGAAAGTCACTGCAACGTTGCCACACGGCGAAATCAGGGAAGGACTTCGCGATGCAGCCAGACGTGCGATTCACCGGTTGCCACACCCGCCGGGAAGAACCGCTTCGGACGATCGGGACCGTTGATGTCATGCAGGCGACTCGCCTTCGCCTTCAGGGTCTGGATCATCTTTCGCAATTCGTCCTCATCTTCGGGGAATTTCTTCAGGATCCCGAACTTGATGGGAAGCTGATTGATTTCGTCCTGGATTTCGTCGGCGGTTTTGCTTTTCAGTTCCGCCAGGCGGGCCGGGGTTGCATCGTCACCGAAGGCGGCAAGCATGGTTCGGATGACCAGTTCCTTGATCCTCGCTTCCAGCTTTTCACCCGAACCACCGGCAACAACCTTGTCGACTTCCCCTTCCAATCCTTCCGCCAGCAACTGCGTCGCGGCCAGGATCTTGACGAATTCCTTTTCGCTCATCAGGACGCACAACTTCAGGCGGGCCAGTCCTTCAGGTTCGTTCGGGTATTGCTCCACCGTATGGACCTCGGTGAAAAAGGCCTGAGAAAGCCCCTTCACCAGTCGATCCACTTCATTCTCACCCTTCAACACTTCCTTGAGCCGATCCTTGGCGATGACCATCGACGCGGCCCGGGCGTAGCCTGACTCCCCTTCTCCCCCCCCGAAACCGTTCCGGATCGCGGTCAGTTCGTTCTGCATCAGTGCCCGCCGCGCATCCAGAGCGCTCGTGAGAGCATCGACCATCCCCTGGGTGGCGCTTTTGCGAACGGTCTCATCGTAGAAACCAACTTCGTGGACCGTCCCACCACTCTTGCGGGCCAGTTCGTGAATCTGCTCATCCCATTTCTTCAGTCCCTCGCGTTCCTTCTTGGGGTCTTCTTCATTCAGGAAGCACATGACGGAATGCAACTGGATCTTGGCGAGATCTTTTCGCTGCTTCCCCACGACGTCCTTGCCAACGGGATTGAGGCCCGCGAGGACGTCTTCAAACGTCAGTCGCGTGCTGACCTTGGTATCCCCCTGTTCCTTTTCATGATTGCCCGAATCACCGATCACCATGATCACACGGGCGGCGCCGGAAGAGTGCAGCGTCCCTTCCAATCCCAGGAATTTCTTGACCGCTTCGTCAATCCCTTCGAAGGGCTCTTCCAACTGGTCGCCGCCGCCGCTTTCCTTGACCTGGGCCATCGCTTCCCGGAACTCGGCCAGTCCGGCGGGTGTCATCACATCATAGAAGTCCTTGCTGGAACGAGTCAGGAAGCTTGATTCCTGGTTTTCGAAGTCCTTGTACTGAACGATGGCGACGCGCAACTGAATTTTTTCGAGTTCGTCCTTTTCAGAGGCGGCACGGGCTTTCAACTTGTCGACCATTTCGACGACCGAGTTCTTCAGCGGTTCGAAGACGGTACCCATGCTGGCGGTCGTATCCAGGACAATCACGAGTTCGAAGACCCGCATTTCCTTGACCGCATCGTTGAGTTGTTTCTTCATGGCTTCCAGGTCGGCCGCGGAACCGCCGCTCTTGGTCGCACCCAGGATACAGATCTGGTAACCCAGCCACGCGTCTTTTCCGCTGTCATCTGTCAGCAGATAGCTGGACAGAATCGGATAGCGCATCCAGAGGGGATCCCAGGGTCTCTGCATCCATTCGGGGGCCTTCGACGAATCCAGTTCTTCCGAGTGAACGGGTCGGACCGGGCTGGGGCCCTTGCGTCCTTCCCGTTCCCAGACGGCCCAGTCCTGCAGATCCTGCTTTTTGGCAAACAGGTCGATGGGGGTCTTGGTGGTTCGCCGCGATTCCAGCGGTCCCTTTTCCAGGTTGTATTCGAAGGCTTCACGCGTAGTCCACAGCACCAGGTTTTCGATCTGGACCCAACCCGTCAGGTGCTTGCGGAACTTGTCACCAATTTCGCCCGCTTCGAGTGCGATTTCGGATCGCGGCCCGATCAGGCAGTAGACATTCTTCGGTTCGACGACGACCTTGTACACATAGACGAACGCGAACGGTTGCAGCGGAATTGCATCTTCCGACTTGGAAGCTGCATCGTAGTTGTCGGGGGAAACGGGTTGTGAGAAGCAGGCCCGACCACGTTCCGGATGAGTCACCGCTTTCAGCGTGACGTTACCGAATTCCTGTCGCGAGGCATCCGGAAGCGATTCTTGGATTCGGTCGTGAAACGGATGATTCTTGCCCACCGTCGCGACCAGTTGTTCGCGCGCTTCTTTGACCTTCATCGGGCGAATGTCCGAGACCAGATAATCGGGATCGGCCCAACCCAGCCAGCTTTGGAACTTGGCTCCCTTGTCGTCGAACTTTCCCAGCAGCACGCGGCGCGGAGAGTCTTTTACTTCGTAGACGTCGACGATGAACACCAGATCCCCGAACTTGCCGGTCTCTTTCGCCAGCAGTTCGTCACCGGTGAATGACTTGTAGAGCGGCAGATCCTGACGCGCTACGACGGCGCGCCACAGTCGGGCGACGGCAGACCCCGGCTTTTTCATCGGCTTCGGAGTGGAAAAATCCTTGCCCGGTGGAAAATCGGGGACCGCGGCGAACGCGTTCGTCACCATGACAGTCATCAGCAACATCAACGGAACCAGCAGACGGCGCAAGCGGGGCATCATGGTCATCTCCTCAGTCGATGAAATTGAGTCTCGTGAACAATATGGCCTGTCGATGGATTGCGGTCGCACCTGCTGACTCCTGTCGGAGTCGACGCAATCACTTCAGGATTTCATTCTTCAGCCACTCGGGAAGCTTCTCGACGGTCTCATCCTGATCCCGGCCGAAATCGATTCCCTTCCTGCCAACCTTCAAAACCTGGGGATCGAAGTAGAAACTCTTCAGCTTTTCGGCATTGAGAGCTCTCAACTCCGGGCCGCCAATGACGATCGTCTTCAGTCGAACGCGGTCGCGCAGACGTTCCTGAATCCACGCCTTGTCGGATCCCGGAACTGCTTCCCCGCTGCCGGGCGGAAGCCCTTCGAACGGAGTCACCAGCACCACGTCAACCACATCGTGGCGTGAGACGATCTCGGTGTGTGACAGCAATTGCCGCAGACTTTTCCAGATGTCGTCCGGTCGATTCCCTTCGCGACGAGCCTGTGTTGGGATGGGAGGCTGCTCACCCGTGGCCAGGAAGCTTCGCACGGAGGCCCCCTTGGGCCAGTTGGCTTCATCGGGCCGGACCATGGCGAAATTCATGACCCGAACCGATTCTGTCTCCTTCGCCAGTTCGATGATCTGTTCACAGACGGTTTGCTGCAGCACATTGATGTCGTCGAGAATCTGTTCGTTGGAACTGACGATGCTGGCCCAATTGTTCACAACAACCAGGAAGCGTCCCTTGATGGGTTCCTGCTTCCGGGCGTCGATCAGTTTCCCTTTGAAGTTTTCAATTTTCAGGGGACGAAATCCGGGCAGCAGCAGTTCGACAGTTGCTCCATCGAGTTCGCCCAGTTCCCGCAACGTCTGATCCGCAGGTTGCGGCGGAAGTGTTCGAACAAACTCTGCCCTGGCTCGATCGGCCGGTTGAATGATCAGCTTGGGAGTCGCCGTGTCGGGCAATCCCGACGGGAGCAGGACCCTGAGTCCGCTTGTCGGCGCGGGAATGGCACCACCAAATCTGGCGATTTTCGGTTCGATATCGAGTGGACTTGTCAGCTCAATCTCTGCGGTTCCCAAAGTGGCATGTCGCAGTCGATACTTCAGGATTCGTCCCGTACCGATGAGTGCAGGAATAAAGACAATCTCAGGTCGCTCGCCTCGACTGTATGTCCAGAACTGGTTGCTGACGCGAATTTCTTCTTCGCCACCTCCATCTGCAGTTCGCAACTCAATAAACTCGATTTCATCCCACCAGCGTCGAGGAATGGCTCCTTTGCCAAAGTCGAGCTAAACCCAGACTTCGTTGAACCTGGCCTTCAGGGGAACGACGCAGGGGCCGCGGGCGTGGACCGGCAGGCCAACTCCGAAATTGAAAATGCGATAACCCGCGGCGCTTCCTTCGGTATAGGGATTCAGATCCGGCGCACTGTATTCGGTCAGAGAATAAAATGCGGGATCTTGAGTTTTGCGGTCGATCAGGCGGAATTCGGCCTTGCGCTCGAATTCCCAGAACGCAAAACTTGCCGGCCGGGGCCCCAGGTGCCGGGTCTGCTTCACGGCATCGCTGTACAATTGTGGAAGGTCAAACCCCGCACCGAATCGCTGGACGGGTCCAAAGGCCATGGGCCGTACTTCGGATTTACCGATCAATTTCCCGTTGAAGTAGACGCCCACGTCGCAACGATCCAGGGTTCCTGGAGTTCGTTTGTTCAGCCAGTCGGGCGAATCCAGGCCGAGTGCCACTTGCAGCTCTCCGCGACGCGGATACCCCTTGGGCCAATCCTTGTATCGCTGCCAGTTATTGCCACTGGAAACGATAAAACTTCCGTGCGGATCAAGATGCATCGGCATGAATCCGGGAAAAAACAGGGCCGTATCGGCCGGGCAGGCCTCGGCACGGTACCAGGGGGGAATCAGTTCCCGCGGCCGATGCGCGCGATACGTCGCCAGTGACAGGGCGTAACCCGAGTCCGCCAGATCAGGAAACATCTCGGCCAACTCGGCAGGAAGCTGGGGAGTCTTGGGCAGCGGCGCCAGCACGATGGAATTCTGCACGTCGCTGGCGAGCATCAGCTTTTTAGATTCATATCCGCGAACGCCGACAAGGATGACCGATTCCGCATCCAGTCGAGTCCCGCACGCTGCCGGAAGGATTGACAATTTGACGACGGAAGGAATCTCGCCATGCGCCTCGGAAATGTAGGATGAAGGCGGAGCGGGCCTCCAATCGCTATTGGCGTCGAGAAACCAGATTTCCGGCTTGAACGATGAAGTCCCGTGGATCTGCACATCGAATTGGAATACACGTGGAACTGGAAGCACCACTGGTCTGCCGGCGCTGCTTCGACTCAGACGGGGGCGCGGCTCAAATAGAGCGGCATCATGCTTTTCAAACGTCACAATCAGGTGACCGGAAGCAGGGTCCTTGTCGATGGACTTGATCCGCGGCGGCTGGATGTTCGCATCGGGGAATCGCGGATTGGCAACCGGATCGACCTGCACGACCGCATTAAAGTCGGTTTCGTCATCTGCAGCCTGGCAGATGGAGCTCATCGCCAGCAGAACTGCCGGAACGATCGCAAAGACGCCACGCGTCGAAGTCAAGCACATGGCCCCGGCCCTCCTACGGTTCGCTTCCCTGGCGGAAATCGAACCAGCCCAACTTGCGCCGACGGCAGATCCGTTGAAAAGTCGACAGCAGGTGGATGGACGATACTCTGCCCCCTGTACGTCCGCAAGCGACCCTATGTGACACTTGAATTCCATATTAAATAGGTGTGAATTCGCCGCTGTGATGGGGCGGCAAATCGAAGTTCCCTGAGTCTCCTGACGGACCCGGCGAGCGAATTCCTCGCAAAAACTTCGCAAGAATTCGGCTTACTCACCGAAACCGCCAGCGGCATCGCCGATTCACAAATCCTTCGGAGCGAGATCTTGTGACAACAGACCCCGAATCGGTGTAAGACCCGGCAGGGTCGTGCCCTATTGATATTCAATCCGGACACGATGGAATGGTGAGCCGGAAATTCGCTCATTCAGATCCTAAAAGGACCTATCATGCTGGAATCCTTGAAAGTGACACCGTTCGGAGCGTTGCATACCGTGATCGGTGTCGTCTCGGTCGTGGCCGGGGTCATCGCATTCGTTCGCACATACGAAATCTCACCCCGGTCTCGAGCGGGAATGGTGTACCTGGTCGGGACGATCCTGACCTGCATCACCGCGCTGGGGATTTTCCATCATGGCGGGTTCGGAGCGCCGCACGTTTTGGCATTGCTCACCCTGTCCGTGCTGGGGCTGGCGTATGCCGCAGGGAATGGACGTCTCTTCGGACGGTGGTCAAATGACGTGGAAACCGCGGGATACTCGCTGACTTTCCTGTTCCAGATGATCCCTGCGGTTATTGAGACGACGACACGGCTTCCGATCGGAGCGCCACTGGTTGACAGCCCCGAAGCTCCGGTGCTGCAGACCATCAATGGACTGATGTTTCTGGTCTACCTGGGCGGCGCGTCTCTTCAAGTGCGGCGTCAGCACGCGAAAGCGACGAATCCCGGAACACAGGAAACAGTGAGTCCCCTGGAACTGGCTCTGGCCGATGCACCGCAGGAATAGTCCAGTTCCATTGCCTGCGACCAGGGATGCGATTTGATCGTAACCGTTCACGGGCAAGCGAGGGGGACAGACCCATTTTCACAGACAAACGGCACTTCGGAGTCTTATCGCGTCCATGAAAGATGTTTGTTTTTCGCCGTGAAAATGCGTCAGTCCCCGACGCGTGAACGGTTGCATTTGATCTGGCGTGTCAGGTGGGAACTGGGCGAGTTAAGATCTGGACTAAAAAAGAAACCCCCGACTGAAGGAGATCAGTCGGGGGTGATTCGTTGATACGGGGCGAGCGTGCTGTCCCCCGGATCCGGTTTAGTATTCGCGCTTCGTCTTGATGCCTGGTGCCGGGACAGGATACTTTCCATCGGCATCGGCAACCAGCGGCGCTTCGCCATCAATGACCAGCTTGTCGATGTTCGGTGCAAACTCGTGCTCGCAATTGAGCATTTCGTCGTAGGTGATGATCCGGCCGGTGTGGCAGGCCATACGGCCCATCGAGGTCACCAGGCTCGCTTCGGCGCCGCGCTTCACTTCGTTGTACGGCAGATCCTGGCGGATCGCGTTCATGAGGTGATCCCATTCCAGTTGGTACGGGCTGACCTTGTCCTCGGCCTTCCAGATCGCTTCGCTTTCGGTCATCTTCTGCCCCTTGTAGATGCGGGCCTTGGATGGCCAGTGCCCTGCGGCGGAAATCGTGGCCGATCCCTTGCTGCAGTGAGCATAGCTGGCGAACTCGGTCGCCGCGCCAGGCATGCCGCGACCTTCCAGGAACAGCTTTGATCCGTCGTCAAACGTGTATTCCACGCTGTACGTGTCGAAGTTCTGGTCGACATTATCGCCGCGATAGTGCCGTCCCCCGTACCCCTTCGCTTCGACCGGCCAGATGTTCTTGTCGTCGCGATCCTTCATCCAGCAGCATTCATCGATGTTGTGGATCAGGAAGTCGCTGAAGCCCCCGCCGCTGGCCCACAGGAACGCGTGGAAGTTCCGGATCTGGTATTCCAGTTCATTCTTGTTTGCGGGCTTACGGCCGACGAATGCCGAGCCGGTCGGTCCGGCAACTCGGTAGGCACGCAGGGTAATCAGGTCGCCCAGGTCGCCGTTGCGGATCCGCTTGGCCAGTTCGCCACGATCGGCACAGTGACGACACATCAGCCCGACACCGACCTTCAGATTCTTCTTCTTCGACTCTTCGTACAAGGCCAGCATCTTACGAGTGCTGGGGCCGTCGACCGTGATCGGCTTTTCCATAAAGACGTTCAGGCCCTTTTCAATCGCGTACTTGAAATGGACCCAGCGGAACGCCGGAGGCGTCGTCAGAATCACCACGTCACCCTTTTTCAGGCTGTCCATGGCGTTCTTGTAGGCGTCGAACCCGATGAACTTGTGGTCTTCAGCGACCTGGACCAGTTCCTTCTTGTCGGCCTTCAGCGAATCGTGGCTGGACTTCAGCCGATCCGGGAAGGCATCGGCCATGGCTGTCAGTTTCACGGGGCCGACCGTGGTCGACAGCGCATTCTGGGCAGCACCCGTTCCACGGCCGCCACAACCAACGAGGGCAATGTTGACGGTCCCGGTTTCGCCCGCGTAGACGTACTGAGGCAGGGTGATCCCCGCCAGGGCCGAGGCGGCCGCAATCTGCCCGGTTGCCTTCAAAACATCGCGACGAGTCAGGCCGTCGCCGGAGTCACAGGTGCTGTTGTTGTCCACGGTTGCATTCTCCTGGAGTAAATTCTGCGGAGTCCGGAGGGGACGCCGCGCAAATCGGAAACAAATACCGATACGTCGTTTTACCGCCAAAGCGCCTCGCTTGCGAGTCATCGGGAAACCACAAACGAAAAAGCCCCGGAGGGTCAACTCCGGGGCTTTGATTCAGCGTCGTGACGGGTGGCGAGCACCTAACCGGCCACCAGCGCCGTCAGTTCTCTTCAGCCTTGGGTTCGGCCTGAGTCACCTCGTCCGGCTTGTCCTTCTTTTCGTCGTCGGACTTTTCTTCCGGCTTCTTGTCGTCTTTCTTTTCTTCAGGCTTGGTGGCCACAGTCAGCTTTTCCTTAAGAATCGCGACCTCATCGATCGCCTTCTTCAGGTCTTCCGCCGATTTCTTCAGGTCGCCTGACAGCTTGTCACTGTCGGCCTTCGCCAGTTTCAACTCTTCGGCCGACTTCTTCGCCTGATCGACGGCGGCCTTGGTTTCGGCCTGAGCGGCGGCGACGGCCTTCACTGCGTCAGCCTTGGCGGCTTCGGCAGCCTGAGCAACCGCGACCGCCTTCTTCTCGGCGGCCTGGGCCGCAACCATCGCGTCCTTGGACTGCTTGGCGGCAGCCTGCTGTTCTTCCGCCTGCTTTTTCGCGGCGGCTTCAGCGCCCCGTGCCTTGTCCCGCTCGGCAACCGCAGCGACCTGAGCCGCCTTGGCCGCGTCCCGATCGGCGACAGCCGTCTTCAATTCGCCCTGCAACCGGGCCAGTTCCGCCTGCAGTGCCGTACGCTCTTCATTCGCCTTGGCGAGAGCCGCTTCAGCCTTGCTCGCGTCGTCCGCCCGCTTCAGAGCTTCGTGATACGGCAACAGCACTCCCTGGCAGCAGCGCGACTGAATATTGGCAGCGACCGGGTCACAACACCTTCCCCGATTCCCTGCGGAAGAGTCTTGTGCCAATGCTGTCAGAACCATCAAACCAAATGCGAACGTACGTGTTTTCATGGGAATCTCATTGCCTCTGCATCAAGGAATTTCTTGGAGCCCGCTCAAAGCCAAAAATATTTTCGAGCATTGCCTCATAGCATTGTGACAGAACCCGTACCTCACGAAATCGGCATTTCTTGACACATGCCCCAATGACAATGCATTCTCACCAGATTCTACGGTCTCGCACGACGACGCAGCCTGATCCATCCGGCGCGACTGTGTGAGCGGTAGCGGTGATATCGAAGATAGGGTCCAGAATACCGCTGAACGGGACGAGTTTCATCCATCAACAAGCGTTTTTATGGCAAAAACGACAGGGGAACTCTTAAACGACTCCCTGGATGACATGGCCGTGAACGTCTGTCAGGCGGCGCTGGATTCCGTTGTGATAGAAACTGAGCTTTTCGTGGTTCAAACCGAGCAGATGCAACGCTGTCGCGTGCAGGTCGTAGCAATAACTCGGGTCTTCTTCCGCCTTGAAGCCCACTTCGTCACTGGTTCCATGGCTGGTTCCCCCGCGGATTCCTCCCCCGGCCATCCAGGCGGTGAAGACACCGGGGTTGTGATCGCGGCCCTTTTGAGCCCCCTGCATGAACGGTTGCCGACCAAATTCCGACGTGCAAATCACCAGTGTCGAATCGAGCAAACCGCGCTGCTTCAAATCGGCCAGCAGAGCACTGGCTCCCGTATCCAGGATCCGGCCCCAATACCCGTGATCCCGCACGATGTCCTCATGGCTGTCCCAGTTCGGACGAATCTTTTTGGACGATGTGTTTTCCGCACCACAGAAGATCTGCACGAATCGGACACCCCGTTCGACAAACCGCCGTGCCAGCAGGCACTGCCGTCCAAACGGGCCGACATCCGGGTCCTCAAGGACGTACGGCTTTAACGTCGCCGCCGATTCCCCCTCAATCCCCACCGCCTCTGGGGCACTCATTTGCAGTCGGGCGGCAAGCTCATACGCAGCGATGCGGGCTTCGAGCAGCGAATCCGCTCGTGTTTCCGCATGCGTCACATTCAGCAGGCGCAGGAATTCCCGCCCCTCCTTTTCCGCCATCGGGGGGATTGATTCACTCGCAGGAGGAAACAGGTCGGCAATCGGTGGTCGCTGCGTTGCCGTTTCAATGACCGTCCCCTGGTGCACGGCGGGAAGGAATCCCGCAGCCCAGTTCGCCACGCCACCGGGAGGCAATCCGCGAGGATCCGGCAGCACGACAAACGCCGGCAGATTCTCACTTTCACTTCCCAGACCGTAAGTCACCCACGCCCCCATGCTGGGAAAGCCGGGACGAATGAAGCCGCTGTTGGCCATGAACATCGCCGGGCCATGCAGCGCGGACTTGCTCTGCATGGAGTAAATAAACGCCATGTCATCCACGTGACCGGACAATCGCGGAAACAGGTCGCTCATCCACCGACCACATTCGCCATGCTGCCGGAATGGCCAGAAACTCTTCGAAAAGTTTCCGGCGATCCCGGCGAACGTCTGCTTTCCCAGTTCGGGGTCAAACGGCTGACCATGACGTCGTTCCAATCCCGGCTTGTAGTCCCAGGTATCGACATGGCTGAGTCCCCCCGGGCAGAAGATCTGAATCACGCTGGTGGCGCGAGCGGGAAACTGGGCAGGCCGGCCTGCGAGCGGGTTCTTCGGCCCGGAAGTTTCGGCGGCCACCAACCCGTCATCCGACAGCAGCGATGACAGTGCCAACCCTCCCAGTCCCCCACCGGCCGTCCACAAGAACTCGCGGCGTGACTGCGGAAACGAGAAGGAATGTGACATGTCAAAATTTCCTGCGTGATGATCAACCAATCTGTTCAGCCAGCCAGTAACCGTTCACGGGCAAGCGAGGGGGACAGACCCATTTTCACGGGCAAACGGTGATTGGGAGTCGCATCGCGTTCATTGAAAGTGTTTGTTTTCGCCGTGAAAATGCGTCAGTCCCCGACCCGTGAACGGTTACGCCGGCCAGGCCGGTCCGGTCCGCCCTGCCTCACTTTTTCGCGGGCAAGTGCAAGTCGACTTTCCCATGCATGGTGTACAACCGAAACTGCTGGCCATCGTGGATCAGCAGGGGACTCGACTTGTTCTCACTCACGGGCCGCAGGGGATTACCAGGATATTTCTTCCAGTGGATCAGATCGGCTGACGTTGCCAATCCCGATGCCCACAGGCTCGGTTGAGTCGGATCGGCAGGACGCTTCGATCCATGAATTGTTGCATAGTACCGTCCCTTGTGCCGGATGATCTGGTTCATGGCAATCAGGTCGCGGTCGAAGTCGTCCGGGCCGGGAACCATCACCGGTTCGTCCTGAACATTCGTGAATGTTTTGAGATCGGTGGAACGTGCCAGCCAGATTCCCTTGTCGCCCCGTTCGTAGAACAGAGACCACACCCCATCCTCGAACCAGGCGGTCGGTGTTCCATATGGGCCGTCCGGGATGGGGGCTCCTCCTTTCAGACGAACATCAATTGTGCCGACGCGATTCCAGGTCACTCCATCGGTCGACGTCAATCGTTGAGCCCGATCATGCTCCCCCTCGGCAAACATTTGCAGGATGCCGTCATGAGGCACAATGCAGACGTCCTCGGTCCAGAATTCGCGATAGACCGGATTCGCCCCGTGGCGTTTCCAGGCCAGGCCATCCGAGGACGTGGCGAGCCCCAGCATCTTCTGCCCGGGCCTGGTGCCGTCGTAACCGGTGTACCACATCCGCCACTGGGCGCCGTCGCGCAGGATCCAGCCCCGCTCCCGAATCTTGACATCCCAATGTCCTTCGCCCGCGCCCACAAACAGAGGGTTACCGGGTACCGGTTCAAAATGAGTCAACTCGTCCGGAAACAAGTCGTCTGCCAGGACAGGATGAAGCAGGACCAGGCTGACGAGCGTCGCCAGACAAATTCTCAATCGGAGCGGTGTCATGGGGTGTTCCTTTGGAAGGGATGACTATAATGATCGAATGAGTGATCCGTCGATTGAACCGCGTGAGAAGGTGAAAACGTTTCCGACGTCGCCTGGGGTCTACCTGATGAAGGATGGCCGGGGACGCGTCATTTACGTCGGAAAAGCAGTAAATCTGCGCAATCGCGCGTCGAGCTATTTCACGCGTCAGGCCGCGGAGGATTTTCGCACGGCGAACCTGGTCCTGGAAATCAAGGACATCGATTTCATCCCGGTCGACAGCGAAGTCGATGCGCTGCTGCTGGAAGCACGGTTGATCAAGGACATTCAGCCTCAGTTCAACACGGAACTGAAAGACGACAAGACCTTTCCTTACCTGGAAATCTTCGTTCGGGAAGAGTTTCCTCGCGTGGAATTCACACGAAAGCCCCGGCCACGCGGAACGAAGCTTTATGGCCCTTTCACGAACGCGAAGAAACTGCGCGGGGCGATTGCCGTACTGCAGCAGGTCTTCCGGTTCCGAACCTGCTCGCTGAATATCAAGCAGGACGAAGAGAAATGGCGGTGGTTTCGACCGTGCCTGCTGGCGAGCATCCATCAATGCACGGCCCCCTGCAATCTGCGAATCAGTCGCGATGATTACCGCCGCGACATCCGCAAGCTGAGGTTGTTCCTGGAAGGCAAAAAGGAGCGACTGTTCCGTGAACTGCGCGAAGAAATGCAGGTGGCCGCCAAAGAGTTGAAATTTGAAAAGGCGGCGCGCCTGCGTGATCAGATCAAAGCCCTGGAAAACCTCAACCTGCGCGGCGACCTGAAAGAGCATGCGCAGCCCGAAGTCTTTCAAATCGATCCTCGGAAGGGATTGATTGGCTTGAAAAAAGTCTTCGAACTTCCGGCATTGCCGCGACGGATCGAGGGGATGGACATCGCCCATCTGCAGGGGGGCGAAACTGTTGCCAGTTGCGTGCAGTTTATTGACGGGCTTCCGTTCAAGCACGGTTACAAACGCTTCAAGATTCGAACAGTCGACGGCGTCGACGATTTTGCCTCCATGCGCGAAGTCGTCAGCCGGCATTTCCGACGGTTGCAGCAGGCGGGAGAATCCTTTCCCGACATTCTGCTGATCGACGGCGGGAAGGGCCAACTGGGG
>Ga0265327_10003358_pt1 | contig 15423 bp, 17 predicted proteins | sample 41621metaG_FD_202089 | JGI IMG/M metagenome (GOLD analysis project Ga0265327, IMG submission 202089) | Rhizosphere microbial communities from Carex aquatilis grown in University of Washington, Seatle, WA, United States - 4-16-21 metaG | ecosystem: Host-associated > Plants > Roots > Rhizosphere... | reverse complement strand
AGGCTCCAAGCCGGGCTCTCCACCGGGATGCCGGCATTGATCGAGGCCTGGCGGGCCGGGCCCTGGCCGGCGCCGGCCTGCAGCACCTGGCCCATGATCACCTCACCGACGTCCGACGCCTGGATGCCCGCGCGCTCAATCGCCGCCAGGATGGCGATCTTGCCGAGTTCGTGGGCCGGAAGGGACGAAAGGGCCCCGTTGAACGATCCGACCGGGGTGCGGGCGGCCGAGACAATGACGACATCGGTCATGACGAGGGCTCCTTGTATGTGGCCTCTATCTATCGAGAAGCCTTGGAAAATGAGCAAGGGGGGGAAATCGTCCCCCCTGGGGCGAGGCGCTTTGCGAAAGCCGGTCGCATCCGCGATACTGCAGTGCAAGACTAGGGGCTCGGACGGCAGGCGGGAATTAGGTATTTTCCCGGCGCCGGGCGGAAGGGCGGACCGGACCGGTTTTTGCGGGCCGGCGGCGGCCCATAAGGGAATTGGGATGGCGGACGCGCAGGATAATCACGGAAAGTCGACCGACGACCGCGTGGTCATCAAGAAGTATGCAAACCGGCGGCTCTACAATACCGCGTCATCCAGCTACGTGACGCTCGAGCACCTGTCGGACATGGTCAAGCAGGGCGTTCACTTCGTGGTGTACGACGCCAAGACCAACGAGGACATCACCCGCTCGGTCCTCACCCAGATCATCGTCGAGGAGGAAGGGCGCGAGGGTCAGAACCTGCTGCCCATCCAGTTCCTGCGCCAGCTGATCGGCTTCTACGGCAATTCCATGCAGGCCTTCCTGCCCTCCTATCTCGAACTTTCGCTGGCCACCTTCGCCGAGCAGCAGGAGCGGATGCGCAGCCAGTTCACCACCCTGGGTCAGGCCACCCCGGCCATCGGCATGTACGATGAGCAGATCCGCCAGAACCTTGCCCTGTTCGACCGGGCGATGAAGATGTTCTCGCCCTTCGCCTATGCCCGTCCCGATGAGCCCGCCCCCGCCAAGGCCGCGGAGCCCGCGCCGGCGGCCCCCAGCGCCTCCGACGCCGCGCTCACCGACCTCAAAAAGCGCATGGAAGAAATGGCCGCCCAGATCGAGAAGCTGGCCGCGGACAAACGCTAGGTCCTTTTTAACACGCTGGTCGGATGATCCCGCCCATGACGACGCCGATCGATCCGGTCCAGAGGCCCCCACGCCCCCGCCGCGCGGACCGGTCCCTCGTGGACGACCTGGACGCCGCTCCGGAGATTGAGGACGGCGCGGGCCTGCCCATGGTTGTCTCGCACGCCCCGGCCCCGGACACGACCGCGCTGGTGAGCGGAGCGGCGGTGTTCTCGGCCCAGATGCTGGGCCAGGATGGTCAGAAGCGGGGCCTGAGAGGCGGTCCCGAGGTCCTGGGCGCCGCGCGCACAGTCTATACCCGCACCGAATATTCCGGCGCCGCGGACCGCCGCGCCCCCAAGGGCGGCACGGCCAAGACCGAGATCTAGGCTCCCTTCCGGCGGGCCAGCTCCGCTTCCAGGGCCGCCACTCTCCGCTCCAGGGCCGCGATGCGCGCCAGCGGGTCGCCTCCGGGAACCGGGGTCGAGACCCCCGCATGGCGCGCCACCTCCGCCGCGGTCACCCCCAGCAGCTCGGCGAAAATCGCCACCTCCCCGGCGGAAAGTTCCCTCTGGTCCTTGAGCACCAGGTCGAGCTCGTCCTCGCTCAGGCCCGCGGCGGCGGCCAGGACTGTGCGATCCAGGCCGCGCTCCGCCAGCCTCTCCTCGAACCAGGGGCGATCGAAGAACAGCGCCATCAGGCGGTGGGGGCGCCGGACGCGGGATGGCGCCGGTCTTGCTTGCCAGGCGGGTAACCATCGCCTCGGGGCCCGATCATGACCAGCTTCGCCATCCGCTTCTTCGACGTCGCCGTGGTGGTGCTGATCTTCACGGCCTTCACCTGACCCGGATCTAGACGCCGCCGGTGGACAGGTCGATGTCGCGCCGGGCCGCGACGATGGTGACGATGAACCCTGCCAGCACGTCCAGCAGCACCATCAGGGTGAGCAGGAAGAAGGTGGAGGTGGCGAAGGCCGGCGCCAGCAGGAACTCCACCAGGCAGGCGATGAACAGGATCATCGACAGGGAGTGATTGATGATCGCCACCCGCCGGCTGGTGGTGGACTTCAGGAGCTCGATGAACAGCACCAACAGGGCGACAGCCAGGATCAGGTCCCCCAGGCTCACCGGCCATTCGGCGCGGCTGGTCATGTGCAGGGCGAACAGCGGCTCGATGACCCGTGCGCCGGCGTCCACCGAACGGAATCCGCCCGCCAGGGTCAGTGCGATCAGGTTGTAGAGCAGCACCGGCAAGGCCAGCAGCGGGAACGCGGCGAACATGATCCAGACCCCCCTCGTCTCGTCGCCGTGGGGCGACGCCTGAAAGGGGTAACGCCTTTGCGGGCCAGCGCAAAGGCCCGAGCCCGGGCGCGGTCAGCCTAGACCTCGTCGGCGCCGCCGGGCCGCCGGGCGCGGGACTGCAGCCACATGACCCCCATGAGATCCGACAGCGAGGCCCAGAGCCGGCCCAGATTTGTGTATTTCGACCGCCCGGTCTGGCGGTGCCGGTGGTTCACCGGCCGGAAGTCCACCTGGTATCCCTCCCGCAGCATCAGGGCGGGGATGTAGCGATGGATGTGGTCGAAATAGGGAAGCCGCAGGAAGGCCTCGCGACGGAAGGCCTTGAGCCCGCACCCGGTGTCGTTGGCGGTGTCGTTCAGCAGGCGCTTGCGCACCCCGTTGCCGAAGCGGGAGGCCAACTTCTTGGCCTGGCTGTCCTGGCGTTTCACCCGCTCGCCCCCCACCAGGGCCAGGTCAGGCGGGCCGGCCAGCAGGGCGTCCACCAGGGCGGGCCCGTCGGCGGGATCGTTCTGGCCGTCGCCGTCGAGGGTGACGATGATCGACCCCCGGGCCGCCAGGACACCTGTGCGGATCGCCCGGCTCTGGCCGGAGTTTGCCCTGTGGGCCAGCACCCGCAGCGCCGGCAGCTCGGCCTTCAGGGCCGTGAGGGCGGCCACAGTGCCGTCGCGGCTGCAGTCGTCCACGAACACCATTTCATAGCTGCGCCCGGAAAAGGCGGCGGCGATCTCCAGGGCCAGGGCCGGGGCGGCGCCCTCCTCGTCGAACACCGGAACCACCACGGAGATGTCGGGCGTGGCGTCGGAACGGGCGGCAAGTGGTTTGGCCATGCGCCTACATAGCGGAAAGCTCGGCGCGGGAAAGGATCGTGCTATCAGACACCTCATGAGTCTGGACGGACCGATTGCGAGATGGAGCCGGGGCTGGCGTGGGCCGGCCCTCGCCGCCCTGGTGGCCCTGATCGCCGGCCTGCCCGGCCTGCTGGCCATGCCGCCCCTGGATCGGGACGAGTCCCGCTTCGCCCAGGCCACCGCCCAGATGCTGGAGCGGGACGATTTCGTGGTCATCCGCTTCCAGGACGCGCCGCGGTTCAAGAAGCCGGTAGGCATCCACTGGCTGCAGGCCGCCAGTGTGGCGGCCTTCTCCGATCCCGAGGCGCGGCAGATCTGGGCCTATCGCCTGCCCTCCCTGCTGGGCGCCATGCTGGCCGCCGCCGCCTGCGCCTGGGGCGCCACGGCCCTGTTCGACGCCCGCACCGGCCTGATCGCCGGCGCCATGCTGGGGGGCGGATTCCTGCTCTCCACCGAGGCCTTTATCGCCAAGACCGATGCGGTTCTCTGCGGCGCCACCACCCTGGCGCTCGCCGCCCTGGCCCGGATCTATGCAGAGACCCATGGCGGCCCCCCGGCCGGACGACGAACCCGGCTGGCCTTCTGGCTTGGCCTGGCCGTGGCCACCCTGGTCAAGGGCCCCATCGGGCCGATGGTGGCGGCCCTGACCCTGGTCACGCTGGCGGTGGCCGACCGCAAGGCGGGCTGGGCCAACAGCACGGCGTGGATCCGGAGCCTGGGCTGGATCTGGGGTCCCATCCTGCTGCTGGCGGTGATCGGCCCCTGGGCCTGGGCGGTGACCGTGGCCACGGACGGCGGCTTCTGGAGCGCCGCCATCGCCGGCGATCTCGCCCCCAAGCTGGCCGGCGGGCAGGAGACCCATGGCGCGCCGCCAGGGTTCCATGCGCTCATGACCTCGTTCCTGTTCTTTCCGGGAACCCTGCTGCTGCCGGCCGGCCTGGTGCTGGGCTGGCGGGGACGGGCGGAGCCAGGTGTGCGGTTCGCCTTGGCCTGGCTGATCCCGGCCTGGATCATATTCGAAATCACCCCGACCAAGCTGGTCCACTACACCCTGCCCGCCTATCCGGCCCTGGCCATCCTGGCCGCCGCAGCGCTGCGCGCGCCGCTCGGGCGCAGGGTCCGATGGATCGGCGCGGGGCTGGCCGCCCTGGCCGGGATCGTGCTGGCCGCCGGCGTCGGCTATCTGGCCTCGCTCTATGGGGGTTCCGGTGAGCTGCCGGCCGCCATGGCCGCAGGCTTGTTGCTGGCGGCGGCGGGGCTCGGGGGCGCCTATATGCTGGTGAGGCGCGAGGCCACCCAGGCCATCCTGGCGGCCGTCGTGCTGGCGGTGCTGGGCCACGGCGTGCTGGTGGCCGGTCTTGCGCCGCGGCTGCAGCCTCTGTGGCTGTCGAAGCGAACGGAGGACGTCCTGGCCCGCGCCCGGCTTCTGCCCCGACAAGGGATCGCCCCCTCGCCCATCGCCGTGGCCGGCTACGCTGAGCCCAGCCTGGTGTTCGGGGTCGGCACCGCCACCGACCTGGGAGACGCGCTCGACGCCGCCAACGCCATCTCCGATGGCCGCGCCGCGGTGGTGGAGGGCCGGGAGGAGAAGGCCTTCCAGGAGGCCGTGGCCGGCCTGCACGTGGTTCCGCGCCCGGTAGGCCAGGTGAAGGGCCTCGACTATTCCACCGGCAAGAAGATGACCCTCAACATCTATGCGCCGCCGCCGGAGGTCGCCGACACCGCCGAGGCGCCGGCCAGCGCAAAGCCCACGGAGGCCCGCCCATGAGCCGTTTCATCCAAATCGTCGAGGTCGGTCCTCGGGACGGCCTGCAGAACGAGAAGGCCATCCTGGATGTCGCCCAGAAGGCGGAGTTCATCCGCCGCCTGGAGGCGACCGGGGCCCGCCGGATCGAGACCGTCTCTTTCGTCAATCCCAAGCGCGTGCCGCAGATGGCCGGCGCCGAGGAGGTCTCGGCCGCCCTGGCCACCGACCCCACGCGCTCGCGGATCGGCCTGGTGCTCAACATGCGGGGCTGGGACCGGGCGGTGGCCGCCGGCTGCGACGAGGCCAATGTGGTGGTCTGCGCCACCGACGGCTTCGGCATCCGCAACCAGGGCGCCTCTACGGCCGAGCAAATGACCGCCCTGGCCGAGATCGCCGCCAAGCGCGACGCCGAGGGCGGCCCACCCATCAGCGCCACCTTCTCGGTCGCCTTCGGGTGCCCGTTCGACGGCGAGGTGCCCCAGGACCGGGTGGTGGCCCTGGCCCGGGAGGCCGCCCAGTCCAACATCGCCGAGATCGCTCTGGCCGACACCATCGGGGTCGCCGACCCGTGGGCGGTGCGCCGCCTGATCGAGGCGGTGCGGGGGGTGATCGGCGACAAGAAGCTGCGGCTGCACTTCCACGACACCCGCAATACCGGCCTCGCCAACGCCTATGCCGGCGTCGAGGCGGGGGTGGATGTGCTGGACGCCAGCTGCGGCGGCCTGGGGGGCTGTCCCTTTGCGCCCGACGCCACCGGCAATATCGGCACCGAAGACCTGGTCTATATGCTGGAACGCGCCGGCTTCACCACCGGCTATGACCTGGCGGGCCTGATCGACACGGCCAGGTGGATGTCGCAGATTCTGGGCAAGCCGCCCGCGGCGTCGGTGAGCCGCGCGGGGGTGTTTCCGGCGCCGGCGCCCGTCTGATCTAGGCGCCGCGGCCCCGGACCCGCCACATGACCGGGCGGACGATGGCGGTGCAGACGATCACCGGGGAGAGCAGCCAGGCCAAAACGGTCTGGGAGAGGTTGGCGGCGCGTTTGCGGAAATAACGGGCCAGGCCGACGCCCTTGTGGAACTCGACCTTGATCGGGCTGGCATGGCTGGTGTGGCCCAGATGGACCACCTCGGCCTTGGGCTGGAACAGCACCACGCCGCCCGCCTGACGCACGCGCCAGCAGAGGTCGACGTCCTCGACGTGCAGGAAATAGCCTTCATCGAAGCCCTGCACCGCGTCGAAGTCCTGGCGGCGCATGCACAGGCAGGCCCCGGAAATGGTGGGTATGGCGGCGACCCCATCCGGCGCCACTTCGGTTTCCCAATGGATCTCGTACCGCCGCCAGGCCGGCACGCGCCGGGCCAGGTGGCTGAGGCTCATCAGAGCGCTGATGGGCGTGATCTCGCCGCGCCGCGCCCCGCGCTGCTCCGTGCGGTCCAGGTTCAGCACCCGGCCGCCGACGATGCAGGGGGTCGGCCGATTGGCGATAGCCCGCACCAGTTCGGCCACGCAGCCCGGCTGCAGGAAGGCGTCGGGATTCAGGAACAGGAAGATGTCGCCCCGCGCGCGACGGGCGCCGAGATTGGCGCCCCGGGCGAAACCCACATTGCCGTGGCCGGTCACCAGCACCACCCGGCTGTCGCGCTCGGCGAAGCCCCGGAGCCGGGCGGCTTCGGTGAAGGTGGAGCCGTTGTCCACGATCACCAGCTCGTCCACATCGGACTCGGCCAGCACACAGGTCAGGCTCTGCTCCAGGGCCTCCCCGGTCATGTAGACGACCATGACCACAGAGACCTTGGGACGGGTCTGCAAGACTTCGCGCGAGGAAATATCGTCCGGCGTCGGATGAGGTTCGTAGGCGACGATCGGTGCGGCGATGCCGTTCATCCAGCCTCCTCGACGCCGACGAGAGTCGGCGCAGCCATCGCACCTGGGCTGCTTCGTGCAACATCAGGCGGCAAGGCCTCGCTGGCAAGCAACTTCGCGGCCTGGGCGAGCGAAACCACAGTCTGCCCGTCACTGCCCAGACGACGGATGGCCACCATGCCTTCCTCCGCCTCGCGACGTCCAACCACGGCGATCGCGGGGACCTTGGCCAGGCTGTGTTCGCGGACCTTGTAATTGATCTTTTCGTTGCGGAGATCTGCTTCCACGCGGAGCCCGGCGTCCTTCAGTTCCTGAACCACACGCAGGGCATAATCATCGGCATCGGACGTAATTGTGGCGACCACCACCTGAACGGGCGAAAGCCAGAGCGGCAGTGCGCCGGCATAGTTCTCGATCACCACCCCCAGGAACCGCTCCATGGACCCGCAGATCGCCCGGTGCAGCATGACCGGCCGCTGCTTGGAGCCGTCCTCGGCCACATACTCCGCGCCCAGACGCTCGGGCAGAACATAGTCCAGCTGCAGGGTGCCGCACTGCCACGTGCGGCCGATGGCGTCGCGCAGATGGAATTCCAGTTTCGGGCCGTAGAAGGCGCCTTCGCCCGGAAGCGGCTCCACCTCCATATTCACGGCCTGGCGCGCGGCGCGATCGAGCTTGGCCTCGGCCACGTCCCAGACCTCGTCCGTCCCGAACCGCAGGTCGGGCCGGAGGGCCAGCTTCACGCTGTGCAGTTCCAGGCCGAAGTCGGCATAGACCGAATTCAGCAGCCGGACAAACTTGGTGGATTCCGCCTCGATCTGGTCCTCGCGGCAGAAGATGTGAGCGTCATCCTGGGTGAAGGCGCGCAGGCGCATGATGCCGTGCAGGGCGCCGGAGGGCTCATAGCGATGGCAGGCCCCGAACTCCGCCATGCGCAGGGGCAGGTCGCGATAGCTCTTCTGGCCATGGTTGAAGATCTGCACGTGTCCCGGACAGTTCATCGGTTTCACGGCCAGGACTTCGCCTTCCGTCGTTTCGCAGGTGAACATGGCCTGGCCGAACTTTTCCCAGTGGCCGGACTGTTCCCACAGGGCCCGGTCCATGATCTGGGGCGCCTTGACCTCCACGTAGCCGTCGGCGTCCAGCACGCGCCGGATATAGGCCTCCACCGTGCGGTAGAGGGTCCAGCCCTTGGGGTGCCAGAAGATCATCCCCTTGGCCTCTTCCTGGAGATGGAAGAGATCCATGGCCCGGCCGATCTTGCGATGGTCCCGGCGCTCGGCCTCCTCGATCCGCTTGAGATGAGCCTCGAGATCGGCCTCCGACGCCCAGGCCGTGCCGTAGATCCGCTGGAGCTGGGCGTTGCGATGGTCACCGCGCCAATAGGCGCCCGCCAGCTTGGTGAGCTTGAAGGCCTTGCCCACCGCCTTGGTGGAGGGCAGGTGCGGACCCAGGCAGAGGTCCTTCCAGGCGCCCTGGCGATAGACCGTGATGGTCTCGCTCTCCGGCAGGTCGGAGATGATCTCGGCCTTGTAGGCCTCGCCGATGGACTTGAAGTGAGCGATCGCTTCGTCCCGGTCCCAGACCTCGCGCACGATCTTCTCGTCGCGGTCGACGATCTCCTTCATGCGCTGTTCGATCTTGGCCAGATCGTCCAGGCTGAACGGCGTCTCGCGGGCGAAGTCGTAATAGAAGCCGTCCTCGATGGCCGGGCCGATGGTGACCTGGGTGCCGGGGAAAAGCTCCTGCACCGCCTCGGCCATCACATGGCTGGCGTCGTGGCGGATGGTGTCCAGCGCCTCGGGGCTTTCCCGCGTCAGGATCTCGAACTTGCCGCCGCCGGGCAGGGCCCGGTCGAGGTCATAGAGCTGGCCCTCCAGCTTCACGAGCACGGCGCGCTTCTCCAGCGACTTGGCGATGGAGGCGGCGACGTCCCGGCCGGTGGCGCCATCGTCGAACTGGCGCTGGGAGCCGTCGGGGAAAATCAGGTCGATCATGTTTCACACGTCCATTTCCGGGCGGCGGCCTCCCCCTTCCTGTCGGGGGAGCCTCCACGCGGCGGGGGCGGCGGGTCATAGCCCGAACCACCCCAGGGATTACAGCGACACACCCGCTTGGCGGCGAGCCAGGAGCCGCGCCAAGGGCCGTGACTGATCAGGACCTGCGCCGCATACTCCGAGCAGGTCGGGAGATAGCGGCATTGGCGCCCGATCAGGGGCGAAAGCGTCAGCTTGTAGGCGCGCAAGGCGCCCCTGACGCAGGATTGATAGAAGGTCATGCCGGCTCGCGGACCTGCGTTCAAACGCAGCGATTATCCCTGGCGTAGTCGGGGATCAAGCCGCGCCGGCGCGGCTAGTTCGCTCGGTCGCCTGGCGGACAGCGTCCGTCGCGGCCTCGAACGCCAGCAGCGTCGAGGCATGTCGAGCGGGATAGTCTTTCACCGGGGCGAGCATCGATAGGTCCGAAAAACGTCCGTCGGGCGGAGGTCCGCCCGCCTTCAGCATAGCCCGGAACTGGTCCCGGGCCAACTCGATCTCCGCGAGGCTGGCCCCCAGCACATGGGCGCCCAGTATGGCGGCCGAGGCCTGACCCAGGGCGCAGGCCTTCACGTCCTGTGCGAACCCGGACACCACCCCCTCCTCCAGGTCCACATCGACGACGACGCGGCTGCCGCAGAGCTTGGAGACCTTTTCGGCGGAGCCTTGCGGCTCAGGCAGGCGGCCGAGATGGGGCAGGTTCGCCGCCAGCTTCAGGACCTTGGCCGAGTAGAGTTCGTCGATCATGCCGGGGATGTAGGGACTTGGGCCCGGTCGCGCCATGCGGCTTCGGCGCGCGCCGCCAGGGCCTCGCCCATCTCGGTGAAGCCGCGCCGCAGGGCGCGACGCCGCGCGTTTGCAAACCTGGGGCCCAGCAGGCCGCCGAACAGCTCACCATTGGAAAGGATGCAGCTTTCCTCCCCCAGGATCTCGATCTCGATGTAGCGGATGGAGCTGATCATGCCGCCCAGGGCCGAGAACCGCCAGTGGATCTGGTCTTCCGGCACCCAGTCCAGGATCACGGGCCGGATGGTCCGCGGACGGTCCCCCGGCAGAACCAGCTCCAGGGTGAGCACAGAGCCGATCCGCAGGTCCCCCTCCGCCTTGGTGTAGAGCGGGTTCCAGGCTCCCCAGCTGGGGAGGTCGGCGACAATGTCCCAGATCACCTGGGCCGGGGCGTGCACCCCCACCCGATGCTCGATCTTCGCCCCGCCGCCGGAGCCGGCGTTGCTACCGCCCCCGAAGGTGAGGCCGGCGGCGGCGGTGAAGATGGGCGGCGGTTTTATGCCGGGCATGCAGGGCCTCTATGCCTGTTCCTTGATCCGCCAGGTGGCGCCGGTGGGATTGTCCATCACCTCCACATTCAGCGCGGTCAATTCGGCGCGAATACGGTCGGCGGCGGCCCAGTCCTTGGCGGCGCGGGCGGCGACCCGCTCGGCGATCAGCCCGTCGATCTTGTCCCGCAGGACGTCGTCGACCCCGGCCTGGAACCAGGCCTCCGGATCCCCCAGCAGGAAGCCGATCAGATTGGCCGAGGCCAGCAGCTCGCCCTTGGCGTAGGCGCGGTCCTCGCCCTTGGAGGTCTCCAGCGCGGTGGCCATGGCGAACAGCTCGGCCATGGCGGCCGGGGTGTTGAGGTCATCCTCCAGGGCCTCCATGAAGCCCACATTGGGGCCGGTGGCTTCCGGCGCGACGTCCGCCGCCCGCCGCAATGCGCCATAGAGCCGGTCCAGGGCCTTCCTCGACTGCTCGATCAGGTCTCCGGTCCATTCCAGCGGGGCGCGATAATGGCCCACCAGCAGCGCCCAGCGCAGCGCCTCCCCCGGCGCCTGCTTCACCAGGTCGTGGGCCAGGGCCACATTGCCCAGGCTCTTGGACATCTTCTCATCGCCGAAGTTCAGGAAGCCATTGTGCATCCAGTAGTGGGCGTAACCCACCGAATGGTCACCATGGGCGCAGATCCCCTGGGCCATCTCGTTCTCATGATGGGGAAACAACAGGTCGATGCCGCCGCCATGGATATCGATGGGCAGGCCCAGGGACTGCTCGATCATGGCCGAGCACTCGATGTGCCAGCCAGGCCGCCCGGGCCCCCAGGGGCTTTCCCACACCGGTTCGTCCGGCTTGGAGGGTTTCCAGAGCACGAAGTCGGCCGGGTGCTGCTTGTAAGGCGCCACATCCACCCGGGCCCCGGCGATCATGTCGTCCATGGGATGGCCCGAAAGCTTGCCGTAGTCGCCATAGGCCTGGGTGTTGAACAGCACGTGGCCTTCCGCCGCATAGGCCGAGCCGTTGGCCACCAGCCGCCCGATCATGGCGACGATGGCGTCCATGGTCTGGGTTGCGCGGGGCTGCAGGCTGGGCGGCAAGGCGCCCAGGGCGGCCATGTCGCCGTTATAGGCGGCCAGGTAGCGATCGGTGATGGTGGCGATCGGCACGCCTTCCTCGGCGGCCTTCTTGTTGATCTTGTCGTCCACGTCGGTGACGTTCGCCGCGTAGACCACATGGTCGGCCCCATAGGTGTGGCGCAGCAGGCGGAACAGCAGGTCGAACACCACGACGGGCCGGAAATTGCCCACGTGGCTGTAATTATAGACCGTCGGCCCGCAGACATACATCGTCACCCGCTTGGGATCGGCGGGAACGAAAGGCCGCTTGGCGCGGGCCATGGTGTCATAGAGGCTCAGGGTCATGGGGGTCTTTGCGATGACTGACGTTGCGTAACAGTTGCCGGTTGTTGGTCGCGCCCCATATACAGATCGTCAGGACGGACAGCCATGGGCAACTGGGACCCAGGCCCCGCCCGCAGCTAGGGGTGGCCACGCGTCATTTCCGGGACCTTCGTCCCGGCGCAACTCAGCCCCGGAAAGAACCTCCGCACTGTCATGGACGCACCTTCCCGCGACCGAACCCTGGTCGGAACCCCCGATCTTGATCTTGAAGCCGTGAAGCGCCCGAGCCGCGAAGAAGCGATGGCCGCCGTGCGCACGCTGATCGCCTGGGCCGGCGACGACCCTCGCCGCGAAGGCGTGATCGACACCCCCAAGCGGGTGGTCGACGCCTATGGCGAGTGGTTCGAGGGCTACAATCTCGACCCCGCCAAGGAGCTGTCGCGCACCTTCGAGGACGTGCAGGGCTATGACGACATCGTCATGCTGCGCGAGATCGAGGTGGAGAGCCACTGCGAGCACCACATGGCCCCGTTCCTCGGCAAGGCCTATGTGGCCTACATGCCCACCAACCGGGTGGTGGGGATCTCCAAGCTGGCCAAGGTGGTGGAGATCTTCGCCCGCCGTCTCCAGACCCAGGAGACCATGACCCAGCAGATCTGCGACGCCATCACCGACAGCCTGCGTCCTGCGGGCGTGGCGGTGCTGATCGATGCGGCGCACCAGTGCATGACCACCCGCGGCGTCCACCATCGGCATGTGTCGACCATCACCACCCAGTTCACCGGGGTGTTCAAGACCGACCCGACCCTGCGCCAGCGGTTCCTGGACTTCGTAAACCGCTAGTCGGCTGCGGCCGACGGCGCAGCCAGCACAGACCGTGGCGAAGTCCCTCTGCGGGTCGTCACGGTCACGATGCGCTGTGGCCGATGCACCAGGGTCACCAGGACGAAGCTGAGCATCATCAGCAGGTACCAGGAGCCCAGCTTGGCGATCCCCACCGGGCGCCAGCCGGCGGCCTGCTGCGGATAGATCCAGGTGGCGGTGAAGGTGCCGACATTCTCCGCGAACCAGATGAACAGGGCCACCAGCAGAAAACCCATCAGCATGGGCATCCGCCGCGGCGTGCGGTCGGGCGTATATTGGAACCAGCCCGCGCCATAGAGCGCCACCGACCCCGCGAACAGGCCCCAGCGGATGTCGGGGATGAAGTGGTGGGTGAAGAAGTTGGCGTAGCTGAGGATCGCCAACAGCCACGGGCCCCAGAGGGGCGGATAGCGCTCGAAGCGGATCTCGAACAGCCGCATGGCCCGGGCGATATAGCTGCCGATCGAGGCGTACATGAAGCCGGAAAACAGCGGCACGCCGGCGATCTTCAGCACCGAGGCCTCCGGATAGATCCAGGAGCCGTGGGCGACCTTGAACACCTCCATGGCCGTGCCGACGGCGTGGAAGACCAGGATCACCAGGGCCTCGTCCCAACGCTCGAGCCGGGTGACCAGCAGCGCGGCCTGCAGGAGCAGGGCGGCCATCACCAGGACATCGTAGCGGGCCACGGCCGCATGGGCCGGCCAGACGAAGTGGGTGAGGATCAGTAGCCCCACCATCGCGCCGCCGAACAGGCAGGCCCAGGCCTGCTTCAGCCCGAACATCCAGAATTCCCAGGCGAAGGCGTGGCCCCTGCTGCGCGCCGCCCAGGGCCGCGCGGCCGCCTCCATGGCCGCAACCCGAGCCTTGACCCAATCCTTCAGCCTTCCGGCCTTGAGGCTCACGGGCGGCGCGCCGGGGACAGGGGCGCCGCCGGCGCGGGCGCAGGCTTTGCCGCCGCCTTGGGCTTGGGCCGCCGTCGGCGCGTCCGCCGCACCGCCGGGGGCGCGGGGGCGGTGAGGTCCACATGGACCGGATCCGCCTGGACACCCAGCAGCAACAGATCCGCCACCTCCTCCGCCGAGCCGACGCCGGTGAGCGCGACCGCCACGAAGGCCCGCTTGCGCACCGAATAGGCCACCGCGGCCGAGGCGCCCGGACGACTGCGCGCCACGCCCAGCCAGACATCAGCCGGGTTCGAGCCGTCGGCGGCGAGGTCAGAGACCATGACCCCCAGGCCCCAGTGGGTGCGCGCCGGCTCCGCTGTCATCGGATAGAGCCGCAGGAACCGCCGGCGAACCAGCTCCGCCGAATGCAGGCCGCCCCCCAGCAGGGCGCGCCAGAGACGCACCACGTCGGCGGAGGACGCGGTGACCGAGGACGGGTCGGAGGGGAACGCGGTCTCCTTCAAGTCCAGCCGCTCGACGATGCGATGGGTGAGGGCGTCGCCGAGCGGGCGGGCGTCCACCGCCTCCAGGATGCGGCCGAGCAGGCGATAGTCGGCCCCTGTCGGCGCCCATCCCGCGCCGGGGCAGAAGGCGGCGAGGGGCGCCGCCTGCCCCTGGACCGGATCGGAGAGCCCGCTGGTGTGGCCCAGCAGATCCTCGATCGTGAGCCACCTGGCGGTGGGAACCTCCGGGGCCCAGCGTTCGATCGTGGCGTCGAGAGCGAGCCGGTTCTCCTCCACCAGCTGCAGGATGGCTGTGGCCAGGCAAACCTCCCCCAGACCCGGCCACTCGAAGCCTACCGGCGAGGGGGAAGGGCCGGAGAGGGCGCCCGTCTCGGTCCACAGCACCCGGTCCGAGCGCGCGATCGCGGCGGTGAAGCCCTGGCACTGCCGGGTCCGAGCCGCCTTCTCCAGTCGCGCGTCCAGATCGTCGCTGGCCAGCGGCGTCGCGCGGCCCGCGCCAGCCGCCGCCGCCGCGTCGAAATCCGCCGGCGCAATCTGCGGGCGCAGGGGTCCGCCGCCATAGGCCGCGCGGCCACGGCAACCCTTGGCCGGCTTCTGGCGCCTGAACGGCCAGGCCGTGAGCGCCTTGCCGGGCAGGGCGAAGGCGGCGCCCGCGGCGATCAGGTCTCGGCGGCTGGTGGTCATGCGAATCGGCTCCGAAGTGGCGCGGACCTGTTCCCCCTCGCCCGTGACCGGGGCTATAGCAAGGCGATGACCCAGGCTTCTTTTCCCATCGCGACCACGACCCAGGCGCTGGAACGCGGCGACGTGCTCGCCCCCCGCTTCAATGCGGACGGCCTGATTGCGGCCGTGGCCCAGCATGCGCAGACCGGCGAGATCCTGATGTTCGCCTGGATGAACGCCGAGGCCCTGGCCATGACGCTGGAGCTCGGCGAAGCGGTCTATTTCAGCAGGTCCCGCAATGAGATCTGGCATAAGGGGGCGACCTCCGGCCAGGTCCAGCAGATCGTCGAGCTGCGCATCGACTGCGACCAGGATTGCGTGCTCCTGAAGGTCCTGCCCCAGGGCGACGGCGGCGCCTGCCATGTGGGCTTCCGCTCGTGCTTCTATCGGGTGATCGAGAACGGCAAGCTGGAGGAAAGACCATGACCGTGATCCAGGCTCTGCTGGCCTTCACCCTGGCCGCGGGCCTGCTGACCCTGACCCCAGGCCTGGACACCGCGCTTGTGCTGCGCACTGCGGCCGTGGAGGGCCCGAGGCGCGCGGCCTTCGCCGCGCTGGGGATCGTCGCCGGCTGCCTGGCCTGGGGCGCCGCGGTAGCGCTCGGCCTGGGCGCTCTGTTGCAGGCCTCGGCCCTGGCCTTCAACCTGCTGAAATGGGCCGGCGCGGCCTATCTGGTCTGGCTGGGGATCGGGCTGATCCTCAAGCCTCGGGACCGGTTCGAGATCGGATCGCCCGGCGAGGTCGCGCCGGGGAGCGACGTCACCTGGATGCGGCGTGGGTTCCTCACCAACCTGCTCAATCCGAAGGTTGGGGTGTTCTATGTCTCGTTCCTGCCCCAGTTCCTGGCCCAGGGTGTGGCA
>Ga0265327_10003357_pt1 | contig 15430 bp, 10 predicted proteins | sample 41621metaG_FD_202089 | JGI IMG/M metagenome (GOLD analysis project Ga0265327, IMG submission 202089) | Rhizosphere microbial communities from Carex aquatilis grown in University of Washington, Seatle, WA, United States - 4-16-21 metaG | ecosystem: Host-associated > Plants > Roots > Rhizosphere... | reverse complement strand
GCATGCCCGGCGACTGGGCCATGCGCTTCCTGCGCATCATCCCGCGGGAGCGCCGCTATGGCATCGCCTGGCCGAAGATGAGCCGTGACATCCAGTGCGACATCTGCCAGCTGGCCCGCGTCTCAGGAGCCCCCGTGGACAAGCCCGGCTCGCCCTTCCTCGTCATCCCCTTCACCACCTTCAACCGCACCCAGACACTGGACCCCGATCCCGGCGCCGCCGCCAAGGGCCAGGCCCGCCTCGGGGTGGACCTCCGCTACGCCACCACAGCCCTCACCCTGGAAGGCACCTACCGGCCCGACTTCGCCACGGCGGATGCGGACGTGGATCCCCTGCAGATCAACAGCCGCTTCAAGGTGTACTACCCGGAACGGCGGCCCTTCTTCCTTGAGGGCATGGACCTGCTCGGCGTACAGGGGGCCCAGCGCCAGTTCTTCAGCCGCGCCATCCAGAACCCCCTGTTCGGCCTGAAAATCTCGGGCCAGGATTCCTTCGGTACCTGGAGCGTACTGCATGGCAAGGATCAGGATGGCGGCCTGATGCTGGGTGCCAACGGCGCGGTGGGTCTGGAGGGTCAGGCCACCCGCGACACCGCGGCGGCCATGCGCTTCCAGACCGATGACCGCGGCTCCGGCATCACCCTCCTGGGCACGGACAAGTCCCTGCTGGGCGGCCCCGACCGCACCGGTGGTCAGAGCGGCGGCATCTACCTCGACCAGTATCTGGGTCCCGAATTCCATCTCATCGGCAGCACCATGACCGCCACGGCCCACCTGCCCCAAGCCGATGGCACGCTGTCCTCCCAGCGCGGCACCGCCACCTCCGGCGAGCTGGACTGGAACACCCGCAACTGGTCCGCCTGGATGACCGCCCAGGCCACGAGCCCCGACCTGGTGCTGGTGTCCGGCTTCACAGATCTCCAGGGCTACCGCCGTCAGAATGCGGGGGTGGGGTGGCGGGACAACTGGAACGAGGGCGTGCTCTCGTCGGCCAATGCCACCCTTCGCTGGCGCAACCTCGCCTGGTGGAACGGCGATCCCATGGACCGCGCCGTGGGCCTCGACGCCTGGATGGAGACCACCGGCCGGCTCAGCTTCTTCCTCAACTGGGACGCGGCGGGCCGCACCTGGGGCGATGACCACAGCCTCTCCGTGGCGGCCCGTTCCCTCACCCTGGGTGGCAACTGGCGGCTGTACTCCCCGGTGCGTTTCGGGTGGAACGCCACGCAGGCGCGCACGCTGGACCTGGGCTCGGGTGATCCGGCCCGGTTCCGCTCAGCGGCACTCTTTCTCTATGGCACCGTGGGCTCCATCTCCTACAACCTGACGGGGCAGGAATCAGGCCTGGATCGCGAAGCCGACGACCTGCGGCTCATCCGCGCACGGGAACTCTCCTTCACCGGCAGCTGGCAGTTCCCCCTCTTCTTCTACGCGAAGGCGCAGGCCTTCGCGGTGCGCTATGACGGCAGCGAATCCGAGGGCGTCGACAAGTTCCTGAAGGCCTTCGTGGGCTGGCAGCCCAATGCCTTCACCAACGCCTACCTGGGCTGGTCTGGACAGCGGCGACGCGACCCCCTGGCCATTGTCCCCTCGGAGCGCATGGTCGAGCGCGGCCTCTTCGCGAAGCTGGCCTACGCCCTCCAGTTCTAGCTCAGCGCGGTGCCAGCTCCGGCACCCAGCGGCGGCGGACCTGCGGTGAAGCCAGCACTGCCAACATCCCAAGCCCACCCAGCAGCATGCCCCCGACCACCCACCAGGAAGCGCTCTTGGAATCCAAGGCGGGGCTGGTTCCGAACCGATCCAGGATCAGGGCGGTCGCGTTGTTGGTCACATGGCCCATCAGGGCGGGCCAGAGGGAGCCAGTCTGCAGCACCAACCAACCCAGCACCAGCCCCATGAGGAAGGTGCCCGGCAGCTTCACCCAGCTGCCATGGGACAACGAGAACATGAGGGCCGTGAGCACCAGCGCCCGCCGTTCTCCGCCCAGGGCCTTGATCCGTGCCAAGCCGTAGCCCCGGAAGAGCAGCTCCTCCGCCAGGGGCGCCCCGACCACCACGCCCCAGACGCCCACCATGGGCAGCGGGTTCGGCAGGCTGGACAGACCCACGACCCGCTCCGCCCAGGCGATCCAGGCAAACACCACGGGCAGGGACGCGAGGATGACGAGCACGGTCCACACCAGGGTGCCCATGCGGACGCGGGCCAGGGGGAAGGCCTGCCGCCACTGAGTGCCGAATGCCGAGCTGGCCACCCAGAGGGTTCCCCCAGCCACGCAGAGCATGCCGAGGAAGGCGAACAATGGGCTGAGCGTCGGGTGAGTCTTCAGGAGGACAGCCGAGGCAACCATCATCGGCGCGCCGAAGAGGTTGAGCCACAGCAACAGCCCCAAGGCCGCGCCCACCCCGGCGAAGCGCCGGTTCACACGATCGGCGGCTGATTCGGACACAGAGGGATCCTGGACGTCGGTCATGCGGGTTTCCTTGGGTGGGGTGCGTCCACTTGAACATGCGCGGGCGCATCGGGTCCATCCGCTATCCTCCTTCCATGCGCACCCTGAAACGCGGGCTCCTCACGCTGGGCATCCTCAGCCTCCTGCTCGCGGGTGGTGTCGGTGGGGTGATCTGGCGCCAGCTGCCGTCGGGCGACGTGCCGCCCATCGCCGGTCTCAGCGGTCCCGCCTCCGTGGACCTCGACGCGCGCGCCGTCCCAACGATTTCCGCTGCCAGCCTGGAGGATGCCTTCCGCCTGCAGGGCTTCGTGGTGGCGCGGGAACGGCTGTTCCAGATGGAGCTCATGCGGCGCAGCGCGGATGGCCGCCTGGCAGAGCTCGTTGGCGCCGGGGCCCTGCCCCTGGATCGGCTGCACCGCACCTACGGCTTCCACCAGGTGGCGGACGAGGCCGCGCGGCTCTGCACCCCTGCCGAGCGCCAGGCCCTCGAGGCCTACGCCGCTGGCGTGAACGCCTTCATCGCCCAGCGTCCCGGGAGATGGGGGCTGGAGTTCCAGCTGCTGGGCCTGAAGCCCGAGGCATGGACCCCCGCCGACAGCCTGAAGGTGCTGCTACTGATGCACGAAGATCTATCGAGCAGTTGGAAGCAGGAGCTGCAGGCCGAGGCCCTGGCGGTGCTTCCGCGACCGGTGCAGCGGTTCCTCCAGCCCAGCGTTGATCCCGACGACGAGCCGCTGGTGCCAGATGCCAGGCCCGCGCCTTCGATCACGTCTACCCATCGGGTGGCGCAGGATCCGCGCCTTGCCCAGTGGCTGGCGCTGGCTGACGCCACGCCGGGGCCCGATCCCGAGGTCCGTCTCGCCTCCAACAACTGGGTGGTGGCGGGCAGCCGCACGCACTCGGGCAAGCCGCTCCTCGCCAACGACCCGCACCTCAACCTCGACTGCCCCGGCATCTGGTTTCCGCTCCGCCTGGAATGGGGCGGTCGCTTCGTGCAGGGCGTGGCGCTCCCCGGCATCCCGACCGTGGTCATCGGCCACAACGACCGCATCGCCTGGGGCTTCACCAACCTCGGCACGGACCTGCAGGACCTCTACCGTGAACCGGCCGCGCGGTCGCGCGTGGAGCGGATCGGCGTGAAGGGGAAGGCGCCGGTCGAGTTGAAGGTCGCTATTGGTAGACATGGCCCCCAGGTCGTTCCCGGACTCTCCCTGTGCTGGCCCGCCCTCGACCCGCGCCACCTCCACATGCCCCTCGCGGGCCTGATGGAGGCGCGGAACTGGGCGGAGTTCAACGCCGCCATCGACCACCATCCCGGCCCGCCGCAGAACATGGTCTACGCCGACGTCGACGGCCACATCGGCTGGCGTGCCTCGGGCCTCGTGCCCCTGCGGAAGCCCGGCGACGATGGCAGCCGCATCCACGATGGCACGCGACCTGAGGAGGACTGGCGCGGCTTCGTTCCGCCTGCCGGAATGCCCCGGGTGCTGGATCCGCAGGAGGGCCTGATCGTCACCGCCAACAACCGCACCATCGGCAGCGCCTTCCCCTACCCCGTGGCCAGCAGCTGGGCCTCCATGAGCCGTGCCGGCCGCATCCGCGAGCGGCTGCTGGAGCGCGATGGCTGGGATGCCGCGGCCTTTGAGGCCCTGCAGCGCGATCCCGTCAGCCGCTTCCACCTAGCCTTCGTCGCCGCCCTGAATCGCCCCGACCTCTTCCCCACCTTCACCGGCGCCGCGAACCCCACGAGCGTCACCTTCACACGGGCCGAGCTGCTCCGCCGCACCTTCCGGCGCAAGGTGTTGGAGCGGCTGTTCCAGGGGACGGCGCTCACCCCGAAGGACTACCGCCATGCCGGCGAGGATGTATGGCTGCTGGAGGCCGCCCGGGCCACGGCGGAGCAGTGGCGCGAGGGCGGGCTGGGGGACAAGGCGAACCTCATCCAGGCGTGCGTGGTCGAGGCGCAACATGCTCCGGAGTGGAACCGGTCTTGGGGCGAGGTGAATGAGCTGCGCATCAAGCATCCCTTCGGCCTGGGCGGCGGCCTGCTCGGCTGGCTCTTCAACCCTGCCCCCCGGCAGCTGCCCGGCTCGGCGCGCTCCATCCGCGTGATGACCGGCACCCACGGCCAGTCCATGCGCATGGTGGTGGACCTCGCCGACCTTGAGGCCACGCGGCTTGTCATCCCCCTGGGCCAGAGCGGGCACCTGGGTTCACAGCACCGATCGGACCAGGCGGAGGCCTGGCAGCTCGGTGATCCGGAAGGCCACACCACCCGGCTGCACCAGCCGCGGAAGCAGGGCCTGATCTTGGCTACGGCCACCCCGCGGTAGGCCTCGGGCTACACTGGCCCCATGCTTCGTCTGGACCACATCACCCGCGCCTATGAACTCGGTGGCGAACGCGCCGGGGTTTTCGGCGTGTCGCTGGATGTGCCCCAGGGCTGTCTCGCGGTGCTCGCCGGCCCCAGCGGCAGCGGCAAGACCACCCTGCTGCAGCTGTCCGGCCTGCTCGACACCCCCGACGAAGGCGAGATTTTTCTCCAGAACGAAGCTGTCACCGCCCTCACTGAAACGGCCCGCTGTCACCTACGCCTGACGCGGCTGGGCTTCGTCTTCCAGGCCTTCAACCTGGTGCCGGTGCTGTCGGCGCTGGAGAACGTGATGCTGCCCCTGCAACTGCAAGGCGTGGGCGACGGCGAGGCCCGTCCCCGCGCCGAGGCCGCGCTGGCGCGGGTGGGCCTCGCGGACCGCCGGCACCACCACCCGGGTCAACTCAGCGGTGGACAGCAGCAGCGCGCCGCCATCGCCCGCGCCCTCGCACCCGATCCCCTACTGGTGCTGGCCGATGAGCCCACCGCCAGCCTCGACCACGCCCACGGTGGACCGCTCATGGACCTCATGGCCGAGCTGGCCGCCGAGCGCGGCGTCACCTTCCTGGTGGCCAGTCATGATCCCTCGGTCATCGCCCGCGCCCACTGCGTCTTCCGCCTCATGGATGGCCGGCTGGTCGGCGAGGAGCGGTCATGATCCTCGCCCGCCTCGCCCTCCGCAACCTGCTGCGCCAGCGCCGCCGCACGGCGCTCACCCTCATGGTGGTGGTGGCCGGCTTCCTCGCGCTGAGCCTGGCGGGTGGCTTCATGGCCCAGACCTTCCAGGGCCTGTCGGATGCCGCCATCCGCGGGGGCCTCGGTCACCTGCAGGTCATGCCGCCCGGGGCGCTGGAAGGCGACGAGGCGCAGAGCCTGGAGAAGGCCCTGCCCGACGGCGAGGCGCTGGCCGCGCGGCTGCGCCGCGATCCCGCCGTAGCCGAGGTGCTGCCGCGCAGCCAGTTCATGGGCCTGCTCTCCAGTGGGGCCAAGAGCGTCGCCTTCCTGGGCACCGCGGTGGATCCCGTGCTGGAACCCCGGTTCATGGCCAGCGCCGAAGCCCTGCAGGGCGGTGCCCAGTCTCCAGGTGGCGCGGGCTCCCGCTGGTTGTCACCCGATCCCGCCCACCGCGAGGTCATCCTCGGCATCGGCCTGGCGAAGGCCCTGGGCGCCACCGTCGGCAGCTCCCTCACGCTGATGTCCACCACCCGGGACGGCGCGTTGAACGCCGTGGATGTGGACGTCGTGGGTCTCCAGGACCTTGGGCTCCGCGAGCTCAACGACCGCTTCCTCACCGTCAGCCTTGCCACCGCCAATCAGTTGCTGGATGCGGGTCCCGCGCGGTCACGGCTGTCCATCGTGCTCAAGCGGCCGCAGGACACCGCCTCCGAACAGGCGCGGATCCAGGCGCTGCTGCCTGAGACCTCCGTGAAGCCCTGGTTCGAGCTGGCTTCCTTCTACCGCCAAGTGAAGCTCCTCTACTTCGCCATCTTCGGGTTCATGGGCCTGGTGCTGTTCCTGGTGGTGCTGCTGGCCACGGCGAACACGCTGCTCATGTCCGTCATGGAGCGCGTGCGCGAGTTCGGTGTGCTGCGCGCCATGGGCCTCCAGCCCCGCCAACTCCTGGTGCTGCTGCAGTGGGAAGGCGCCTTTTTGGGTCTGATGGGCAGCGCCCTGGGCCTGGCGGCCACGCTGCTGCTGCGGGCGGGCCTCAACGCCCTGCACCTGCAGATGCCCGCGCCCCCTGGCACCAGCCACGGCTACGAGCTGAACATTCACTTCGTGCCGATGGTCTACCTCATCGTGGCCCTGGGCCTGCAGGCCACCCTCCAGGTGAGTGCGCTGTTCCCGGGCCTCAAGGCCGCACGACTGCGCATTGTCGAGGCGCTCCGGCATGTCTAAGGCTCCCCGTATCGCCTGGTGGCTCGCCACCGGTTTCGGCAGTGGCTACCTGAAGCCTGCGCCGGGCACCTGGGGCACACTGTCGGGGCTGCTCGCCTGGCTGCTCTGGGTGATCGCCCTGCGCCGCGTCGGCGGTAGCCTCGCAGTGGGGGCGCTGCTGGCCGGCCCCGTGGTGCTGACGCTCGTGGCCGTATGGGCCGCGCACCGGGTGGTGCAGGAGACCGGCCAGAAGGATCCCTCCTTCATCGTCGTGGACGAGTGGGCCGGCGTCTGGTTCGCGCTGCTCCCCCTCCTCTTCACGGCCACCGCTCAGCCGCAGCCCCTCTCCCTCTGGGCCGCCCGGTTGGTGGCGCCCTTCATGCTCTTCCGCCTCTTTGACATCTGGAAGCCGGGCGTGGTGGATCAGGCTCAGCGCCTGCCCGGCGGCTGGGGCGTGGTGATCGACGACGTGCTCGCAGGCCTCCTCGCGGCCCTCATCGTCTGGCCCCTGGACCGCTGGCTGGGTGCCCAGTCGCTCCTGCATCTGCAGCTCTGGCGCTAGCGCTCAGCGCACCTTTCCGAGCGCCAGCAGGGCCGAGACCCGCTGGTGGCGTTCGACGGGGTGACGCAGGGGCAGGCTGGTGTTCACCTTGTATTCATTGCTGCGGGCATCGTCCTCGCGGCGGCTGCGCGTGAGGTAGCCCGCGACCTCCAGGTCATCCAGGATGCGCTGCACGGCCCGGTAGGTGATCTCCACGCGGTCGGCCAGGTCCTGGATGCGCAGCGAGGGATCCTGCGCGAGGCAGATGAGCACATGGGCGTGGTTGGACAGAAAGGTCCAGGGAGCCGCCGGCGGCTTGCTGGAGGATTTTCTGGACACCGGACGATTCATCCTTCCATCTTCCCGGGCCTTGATGGCTCAATATACATGCATTTTGTTTCATGTATTATTTGTCATCTAAATCAACCACGCCCACCGGGAGCCTGCCCATGTCCACCCTTGACCTGCTCGGCGCCAACCTCCTCTCGCCCATCGTCCTGGCCTTCGCCCTGGGCGTGGTGGCGCGCCTGGTGCGCAGCGAGCTGCGCATTCCCGCCACGCTTTACACGAGCCTCTCGATCTACCTTCTCCTGGCCCTGGGTCTGAAGGGCGGCCACGAGCTGGGCCACGTGGGCTGGAGCACCATCGCCAAGCCGGCGGCGGTGACCGTGCTGCTGGGCTGCCTCACGCCGCTGACCGCCTACCTCGCGCTGCGCCGCCTGGGCCGGTTCTCCACCGCCGATGCGGCGGGCATCGCCGCGCACTACGGCTCCGTCTCCGCCGTGACCTTCATCGCCGCCCAGCAGTTCGTGGGCGCCATGGGCGGCACCAGCGAGGCCTTCATGCCCACCTTGCTGGCGCTGCTGGAGAGCCCCGGCATCCACATCGCGCTGGCCCTGGGCGTGCTGGCCAAGCTGCGCGCCACCGCGCCAGCCTTGGATGGCCAGCTCGAGGTGGATGGCGGTGGAGCCGCGACCTTGGGCGGCGGGCCCGAAGCCAGCCCGGTTCCGCCGACCCTGGTGCACGCCCTGCACGAGGTGCTCACGGGGCGGACCATGATTCTGCTGGCGGGAGGCCTGGTGGTGGGCTGCCTCATGGGGGACCGGGGCTGGGGTCAGGTGCAGCCCTTCTTCGACACGGGCTTCAAGGGCGCCCTCATGATCTTCCTCCTGGAGATGGGCATGCTGGCGGCTGAACGGCTGGGAGACCTGCGCCACGTGGGCCCTTTTCTGCTCGCCTTCGGCACCCTGGCGCCCCTTGTTCACGGATTGCTGGGTGTGCTGTGCGGCCACTTGGCGGGGCTGACCCCCGGTGGCGCGACGGTGCTGGGCGCCATGGCCGCCAGCGCGTCGTACATCGCGGCCCCGCCTGCCGTGCGCACCACCCTGCCCGAGGCCAACCCCACCTATTCCCTGGCCCTGGCCCTGGGCATCACCTTCCCCTTCAACGTGGTTATCGGCATCCCCCTCTACTGGCGCTTCGCCAGCTTCCTGGGAGGCCGCTGATGCAGCCCCTCGTCGGCATCATCATGGGCAGCCGCAGCGACCACGAGGTCATGGTCCATGCCTGCGACACGCTCAAGCAGCTGGACGTCCCTTTTGAGGCTCGGGTGGTGTCCGCCCACCGCACGCCGCGCTGGATGGCCGAATACGCCACCACCGCCTCGGCGCGGGGCCTCAAGGTGATCATCGCCGGGGCGGGTGGCGCCGCGCACCTGCCGGGCATGGTGGCCGCGCACACCCTGGTGCCGGTCCTGGGCGTGCCGGTGGCAGCCACCGGGCTGAACGGCCTGGACGCGCTGCTCTCCATCGTCCAGATGCCCGGGGGCGTGCCCGTCGGTACCCTGGCCATCGGCAAGGCCGGCGCCCGCAACGCTGCCCTCCTGGCCGCCCAGATCCTGGCCCTGGCCGACCCCGCCCTGCTGCAGCGCCTGCAGGACCTGCGCGATGCTGCCGAGGCCACCGTGCTGGCGGAGGTGCTCCCATGACGTCCGCTTCCCATCCCCAGGCCATCCTTCCCGGCGCCACCCTCGGCCTGCTCGGCGGCGGCCAGCTCGGCCGCATGACCGCCCTCGCGGCCCGCAGCCTGGGTTATCGGATCGCGGTGCTGGATCCCGATCCGAATTGCGCAGCCGCCCCTATTGCCGACTCGATCATCGTCGCCGCCTTCGATGATGCAGACGCGGCCCGCGAACTGGCCCGTCGCTCCGCCGTGGTCACCTACGAGATCGAGCGCATCGCGCCCGCGGTCTTGCAGGCGGTGGCGGAAGCCGGGCTCCTCCGCCCTGGAGCCGAGGTCCTGTCCTGCATCCAGGACCGCGCCCGGCAGAAGCGCTGGCTCAGCGGCCACGGCTACCCTGTGGGGCCCTGGCAGGAGGTGACCACCGGTGCCGACCTGCAGCGGGCCCTCAGTGACCTCGGCCCCTGCCGGGTCAAGCGCACCCAGGGGGGCTACGACGGCCGCGCCCAGGTGCGGGTGGGTCAGGTGGCGGAAGCCTTCGAGGCCATGGCGCAGCTGAAGGGGCCGGCCGTGGCCGAGCAGGAGCTGCAGCTGCGCCAGGAGCTGAGCGTGCTGGTGGCCCGGTCGCCCCAGGGCCAGGTGGTGGCCCACCCGGCCGCCGCCAACTGGCATGACGACGGCGTCCTGGGCTGCTCCCTGTTCCCGGCCCCCATCCCGCGGGCCCTGGCCCGGGAGGCCACGGACCTGGCCACCAGCCTGGCAGTAGCGCTCGGCGTCGAGGGGCTGCTGGCAGTGGAGCTGTTCATCACCCAGGCCGGCGCGCTGCTGGTGAACGAGCTCTCGCCCCGCCCCCACAACACATTCCATGCGGCCGGCGCGGCCTGCGCCACGGGGCAGTTCGAGCAGTTCGTGCGCGCCGTCTGTGGTCTGCCACTGGGTTCCACCGAATCCCAAGGCGCCTCCGTGCTGGTGAACCTCCTGGGCGACCTCTGGCTGGGTCCGCAGCCGCCGCTGGAATCGGTCCTGGCGATACCCGGTGTCTCCCTGCACCTCTACGGCAAGGAGCCCCGACCCCTGCGCAAGGTGGGGCATCTCACCGTGGTCGGAGCCTCCGCCGCCCAGGCCCTCGTCCGGGCGGAAGCCGCAGCCTCGCTCCTGGAACCGCAGCTGCCCTCGGCCTGCTAGGGCGCGGTCTCTTCCAACAGCTGCTTCCAGACTGCGGGTTCGTTGAGCCGGTGGTGTTCGTCGAAGCGGCGGCTCTCGATGAGGTAGCGGTAGCCCTGCTCGGTGAGGAAGAGCTGGCGGTTGCGGGCGAACTCCTGCTCGGTGGTCTCGCTGCTGATGAGCGAGTAGAAGTAGCTGACGTTGCGCTCCCCCTTGGGGCGGAGGATGCGGCCCAGGCGCTGGGCTTCCTCCTGGCGCGAACCGAAGGTACCGCTCACCTGGATGGCCACGGAGGCATCTGGAAGGTCGATGGCGAAGTTGGCCACCTTGCTCACGATGAGCACGCGCAGCTGGCCTTCGCGGAACTGCCTGAAGAGCGACTCGCGCTCCTTTTCCGGTGTCTGCCCCGTCAGCACGGGCGCGTTCAATCGCTCGCCGATGATGCGGAGCTGCTCAAGGTACTGGCCGATGATGAGGATGTTGTCGGTGGGATGGCCCGCCAGCAGCTCATCCATGACCACCATCTTCAGGCTGTTCTCGGAGGCGATGCGGAAGCGCTGGCGCTGGTCGGCCACGGCGTATTCCATGCGCTCGTCCATGGGCAGGGGGACGCGGATCTCCAGGCAGTGGGCCGTGGCGATGAAGCCATCCTTCTCCAGCATCTTCCAGGGCACGTCCACACGCTTGGGACCGATGAGGCTGAAGACATCCTCTTCCTTGCCGTCCTCCCGCACCAGCGTGGCGGTGAGGCCCAGGCGCCGCTTGGCCTGCAGCTCGGCCACGGCCCGGAACACCGGCGCCGGGAGCATGTGCACCTCGTCGTAGATCACCAGGCCCCAGTTCGCCGCTTCAAACAGCGTAAAGTGCTCGAAGGGTCCGGTCTTGCTGCGGCGGTAGGTGAGGATCTGGTAGGTGGCGATGGTGACGGGCTTGATCTCCTTGGTGTCGCCCGTGTAGAGGCCTACCTGATCTTCCGTCAGCGTGGTCTTGTCCAGCAGCTCCTGCTTCCACTGCTTCACGGCCGTGCCATTGGTGGTGAGCACCAGGGTGTGCGTCTGCAGGCTGCCCATGCAGCCGATGCCGATGACGGTCTTGCCCGCGCCACAGGGCAGCACCAGCACGCCCGCACCGCCGTCGGGACCGCCGCCCGCGTGGAACACATCCACCGCCGCCTGCTGGTAGTGCCGCAGACCGAAGGGCTTGCCATTCTGTTTGGTGATCGGCGACAGCTCGAAGGGCAGCGGGTCGCCGGGCTTGTAGCCCGCCATGTCCTGCACGGGGTGGCCCAGCCGGATGAGTTGCAGCTTCACCTCGCCGCGCATGCCCGTGTTGAGGAAGATGCCCTTCTCGTCCGGGTAGGGTTCCGCCAGAAGGCCTTGCAGCGATTTCTGGTTCTCCAGCTCCCAGAAGAGGCCGCGGTCGTCCATCTCCAGGGCGAGGCGATCACCCTTGGCCACCAGGCGCAGCTTGCCGTAGCGGGTGCCGTGGTCCTCGATCTCCTGCAGCAGGTTCTGCGGCACGGGATACTTCGACCAGGTGTTGAGGGTCTCGATCATGTCGGTGCAGTGCACACCGGAGGCCGACGCGTTCCAGAGGCTCAGCGGCGTGATGCGGTAGGTGTGGATGTGCTCGGGGCTCTTCACCAGCTCGGCGAAGCGGGCCAGTTCGTCCCGCACCTGCTCGAACGCGGGGTGCGCCACCTCGAGCAGCAGCGTGCGATCGCTTTGGACGATCAGGGGGTTATCAGGGCGGAGGGCGATCACGGTGGCGGCAGACCCAAACCTTTGAGCGTAGTTCGGCAGGCCCGGGCGGGTCAACGAAAGGTGGTCGGACCCGTCGTTCGCCGCGCCTGGATTTCCTTGAGGGAAGGGAACTTTGAATGGCCAAGGAGAGTTAAGAAAAGGTAGGGCATCGCCTGGGCCGAAGGGGACTATAGTGCTGAATCCCCTGAGTCATGCCATGCCCCTTTTTTACTCGTGGGATCAGGCCTGGAGCCCGCATGGCCACGCCTGTGTCCGTGCGCCCTGCCCCCTTCCGGCTCTCACCCCCAGTATCCACTCCACGGCGTCCGCGTCTTCTCTGGAGCAGCCTCATGTCGATGTCCCACGCTCGTCCTCTGAAGACAGCCCTGACCGCCCTGGTCCTGGCCCTAGTCGCCCAGGCGGCCGCACCCGAGCCACCGTCGACCCAGGCGCTGCGCATGATGGCAGACCAGCGGGAAGCGCTGGGCCTCAATACCCTGCATACCTTCAAGGTGGCGGCCACCACCGTGGAGCCCTCGGGCCAGAGCCATGTGCACATGCAGCAGTTCTACCGCGGCGTGCGCGTATGGGGTGGCGATGCCATCCTCCATGCCGAGGCCGATGGGCGGACCCTGCCCATGACCGACGCCCTTCATCGGGGCATCGAACTTGATCCGGTGCCCACCCTGGGTGTGTCAGAGGTGTTGGCCCTGGCCCACCAGAAACTGACCCCGAAGGGCGCCTACTCCGCCCCTCCACAGACGGAGCTGGTGATCTTCCCCATCCAGTCCCGGATCGCCCAGCCCGGCCTGGATCACCCCGCGAGCAATGCCACCGATTTCATGAAACGCACCGATGGCTATGCCCTGGCCTACCACGTGCACGTGGAGCTGGAGGATGCCATCAAAGGCCCCGTCAGCATGGATTATCTGATTCACGCCCATACGGGCCAGATCCTGCAGGCCTGGGACACCCTCCACACCACGGGTGCCGTGGGCACCGGCAAGTCCCAGTACAGTGGCACCGTCACCTTCCAGACCAACACCCTCACCGCAGGCGGTTACGAGTTGCGGGACACCACCCGTGGCCTCGTCGCAGGAAACAATGGCGTTGGAAACATCGTCACGGACATGGCAAATGGGGAGGACACAACCGTCTATGTCTGGGGCAATATCTTCACCGACAGCGACAATGTCTGGGGTGATGGGGCCAACTATCTCCCCAGTAATCTCACCACGTCCGCCAATGGCCAGACTGCCGCCGTGGATGCGGCGTTCGGCATCGAGAAGACCTGGGACTTCTACAAGAAGGTGCTCGGCCGCAACGGCATTGACAACCTCGGAACCGCCACAACGCTCCGGGTGCATTACCGCCCCGCCGCCAATCCCAACGGTTACAACAACGCCTTCTGGCAGGATGCCTGTTTCTGCATGACGTTTGGCGATGGTTCCTTCGCCACCACGGGCGCCAACTTCAAGACCCTGACCTGCATCGACGTGGCCGGTCATGAAATGAGCCACGGCGTCAGTGGTACATCGGTCCCGGGAGGCCTCACCTACTCCGGTGAATCCGGTGGCCTCAACGAAGCCAACTCCGACATCTTTGGCACCATGGTGGAGTTCTATTCCCGCGGTGGCGTGACCGGCGGGTATGCGCTGGACGGCACCGATTCCATCGGCAACAGCGGCGGCAACTGGACCATCGGTGAACAGCTGGCCGCCAACCCCCTGCGCTACATGTACAAGCCCAGCCTGGATGGCGCCTCCCCGGACGCCTGGTCTTCCACCATCTCGGGTCTGGACGTGCACTACTCCAGCGGCCCCATGAACCGCGCATTCTACTTCCTCAGCCAGGGTTCGAGTACCACCTCCACCAGCAACAACTACACGCCCTACCTGCCCTCGGGCATGCTCGGCCTGGGCAACGACCAGGCAGCCCGGATCTGGTATCGAGCCCTCACCACCTACCTCACGTCCAACAGCGACTACATGGCGGCCCGCCAGGCTGCGGTGCGGTCTGCGAAGGACCTCTTCGGTGAGTTGTCCGTCCCCTATGTGGCGGTGCAGAACGCCTTCCACGGCATCAACGTCGGCATCGCCGGAGACGGCGTCACCACGGAAGACTTCACGCCCCCCACCGTCAGCGCCACGGAAAGCGGCTCCAGCGGCACCATCACCCTCACTGCCACCGCCACGGACAACCGCGGTGTGGCGCGGGTGGACTACTACATCGATGGCGGTTTCGTCGGCAGCAGCAGTTCTGGTCCGTCTTACACGCTGACGACCGACTCCACGAAGATGGTGAATACAGCCCACTCCCTGGTGGCCCAAGCAGTGGATACCAGTGGCAACCTCGGAACCTCCACACCTTATGCATTCAGCACCAACAATGCCACCTCGGAGTATTTGCTCAACCCCAGCTTTGAATGGAGTGCCGTTGGCCCCGATGACTGGACGGTGACGCCGAATGTGTTCAATCCGGGCTCTCCTGCCGACGCCCACGATGGTAGCAACTGGATGTGGCTCTGCGGTTATGGCACCACCCATGTGGACAGCATGTACCAAACCGTCGCACTGCCGTCGACCCTCTCCAGCGCGTCCCTCAGCTTCTGGGTCAAGATTTCTTCGGCCGACAATTCCGGCGTCCCTCACGACCTCCTCAAGGTGCAAGTGCGCGATACCAGCGGCGTGGTGTTGGGTACCCTGGCCACCCTCTCCAACGTGGATCAGACGGGCACCGCCTCCTCCACTTCCCACGCGGGCATCTACGTCCAGAAGTCTTATGACCTCCTGCCCTACAAGGGGAAGACGGTCCAGATCTACCTGGAAGGCTCTGAGGATGCGTCCCTGGTCACCGACTTCGAGGTGGATGACTTCCATCTGACCGGGACCCTCAGCAACCCTGGCCCCACGCTCGCCATCACCACCCCTGCCAATGGCACGAGCCTGGCAAGTGGCACCTCCACCTCCTTCACCGCCACCGCCTCCGATTCCAACGGCTTGAACACGGCCACCTACACTTGGAACTGGGGGGATGGCAGCGCCGTCACGACCGGCACCCTGAACGCCAGCCACACCTACACCAACACCAGCTCCGCCAACGCGATCTACACCGTGACGTTCACGGCGGCCGATACACTCGGCACCAGTGCGAACACCGCCATCACAGTCACCGTGCGTCCCAAGCTCGACCTGAATGCGGACGGTACGGTGGACTTGCTCGATCTGCTGACCTTCGCCAAGTACTACGGCACCGCCAACACCACGTGCGACCTGAACGGTGATGGGACGGTCGGCGACGCCGACCTCACCATCCTGCTCGCCGGCC
>Ga0265327_10003356_pt1 | contig 15435 bp, 15 predicted proteins | sample 41621metaG_FD_202089 | JGI IMG/M metagenome (GOLD analysis project Ga0265327, IMG submission 202089) | Rhizosphere microbial communities from Carex aquatilis grown in University of Washington, Seatle, WA, United States - 4-16-21 metaG | ecosystem: Host-associated > Plants > Roots > Rhizosphere... | reverse complement strand
CGAAGCTCGTCGAGGAGGGCCTGGAGGGCCGTGGCGTGACGGTCATCACGGGCGTGAAGGCTGTTTCGGTAAGCCGCGAGACGCCGGGCGGACCAGTGGAGGTCGCCCTCGAGGACGGTGTCTCGCTGCGGGCGGCCGAGATGCTGGTTGCGACGGGCCGGCGCCCCTTGAGCGACGGCCTGGGCCTCGAGTCGGTGGGTGTCGAGGGTGGCGGATACATCGAGGTTGACGACACCCTGCGGGTGCCCGGGAGGGACTGGCTCTACGCGATCGGCGATGTGAACGGCCGGGCGCTCCTGACCCACATGGGCAAGCAACAGGCGAGACAGGTGGCCGACCGGATCCTTGGCAAGCGGTCGCCCTCAGCCCCCGCCGGGCAGGTGATCCCCAGAGTGATCTTCACCGAGCCCCAGGTGGCGGCCGTGGGCGAGACGCTCGAGAGCGCGCTGAAAGCGGGGGTGAAGGCCTCGGCGCGGCAGATCTCGCTGCAGGCGAACGCGGGGGCCAGCTTCGTGGGGCACGACGCGGGCGGCTGCGCCCAGATCGTGATCGACGAGGACCGTGGTGTGATGATCGGCGCCTGCTTCGTTGGCGTCGAGGTCGCCGAGTCGCTCCACGCAGCGACCGTGGCGATCGTCGCTCAGGTGCCTCTGGAGCTGCTGGCCCAGGCGGTCCCCTGCTTTCCGACGCGCAGCGAGGCCTGGCTCGGGCTGCTGGTCGACTTCAGCTGACGGTCGCGGCGCCTCAGGGCGCGGAGAGGATCTCGAGGGTCCCGCTCTGGGAATGGTCGTTGCCGTTGCCCTCCGGCTCGATGACGTGCCCGTCGACGACGATCGGGCTGTTCCAATGCCCCGGCCGGCCGGCAAGTTTGGCGATCGGCCGGGGCGAGCCGGGCCGGTAGACGTAGATGCCGCCGCCCGACAGGTCGTAGACGTAGAGCAGGCCACCGGCCATCACAGGGCTGGTGCCGGGGTTCGAGTTGATCCAGGCGCGCCCCAGCCGGCCGCGCTGCAGGACGTAGGCGGCCGTGCCGTTTTCGTCCGCCACGAAGGCCGTCGTGTGGCCTGCGTGCTGCCAGACGGCAGGTGCGCTGAACAGCTCGCCGCCGCCGGGGATGCCTAGCCGCTGGACTTCTCCGCCGAGCCTGTGCAGGCCGCTCCCGGCCGGGTGGCCGTTCATGCGCGAGAGGGCAAGGACGCGCATGATGCCGTCCTTGCCTGCCAGGACGACCCTGTCGTGGCCCAGCAGCGCCGGGGCGCTCGAGCCGAGGTCGGTGTCGCTGCTGTTCAGCTGAGCCTGGTTCACCGGGGTGAAGGCCTGGCGGATCTGAAGGCCCGGGAAGGTCAGCTCGAGTGCGCTGTCGCCAAAGTCGGTGCGCCCGTTCCAGGGCGCGTTGCCCGTGTCGATCAGGATCCGCCCCGTCCCCGGCTCGACCACGGCGCCGGCCCGCGAGAGGATGGCGGAGTCGCTCGAGCCGCAACTGGACGGAACGATCAGGCTGCGACGGTTGGCGCACAGCGTGTTGAGGACTCCGGCGAGGTGGCCGCCGGAGCGGGGAATCAACGCGACATGGCCCTGGTAGGGAGGTGCATCGCCGATATAGCCCCCGGTCGTGGCGATCACATCGGGGCCCTCGATGTTCAGGGCGGCCGCGAGCTTCTCGTGGCGCGGTTCGCGGGTCACCGAGACCGGCCAGCCGGTCTGCTCGGACCCATTGGCGACGGAGAGCTTGTGGATCAGGCCGTTGGGGGAGGCTGAATAGATCGCCTGGCGATCGGGGTCGGCGATCGGGCTGGCCGTGGTGATCTGCGCACTCCCGGCCCAGCGGCTGTATCCGGGCGGCGTGAAGGTCCAGAGGATCCGGCCGCTGGAGGCATCGAGAGCAAGTGTCCTGCCGTAGGTGGTCGTGACGAATATGGCGTCGTGAACGGAGCCGCCGACGGTGACGCCGTGCAGGTAGATCGGCGAGGAGTCGACCGTGCCTCCCAGCGAGACGCTCCTGATCTGGAGATGGGCGACGTTGGAGGCGTTGATGCCGGTTGACCGCTCGCTCACGTTGCTGCGGGCCGGGTCGAGGCCGAACTCAGGCCAGTCCAGAAGCCGGGCGGCGCCGGCGGCTGTGCTCGCGGGGAGGGGGATCGCGCCGGGGGCAGCCGTCGGCGTGGGGACGTCGGCTGCCGTGCTGCCACAGGCGGCGATCACCGAGCAGGCGGACAGCAGGGCGGCGAGGCTGAGGCTGTGGCGGAGCCGCATCGCCGTGGTTTTAGCGCATCGTCGCGGCGCATCCATCGGTTTCAGCCGCCGTAGGGCGGGCGTTATGCTGGTCTCCTCCGGCTCCGAGCCGGGAAACGACAGGAGGCTTCAGAGCATGGCGAAGACCCCGCAGGTCGGCGAGCAGGCACCCGATTTCGAGCTGCCCGGAACAGACGGGAGCTTCAAGCTCTCCGAGCACCGAGGCGAGCGTGTCGTGCTGCTGTTCTATCCGGGCGACAACACGCCCGTCTGTACAAAACAGTTCTGCTCCTACCGCGACCGGGCCGACGACTTCGCCTCGCTGAACGCCACGGCCGTCGGGATCTCGGCTCAGGATCTCGGCTCGCATGAGGCGTTCGTCGCCAAGAACTCCCTGAACGTCCCGCTGCTGGCCGATGTCGGCGGTGAGGTGGCCGCGAAATACAGCGCCTACGGGCGCCTGGGCGTGAAGCGGGCGGTGATCGTCATCGACGAGGACGGGGTCGTCCGTCACCGCCACGATCACCGCTTGGGCCTGGACTTCCAGACGGTCGACGAACTGAAGGCCGTGCTCGACTCGTTGCCGCTGGCGGCCGCCTGAGGTTCGCCTAGGCGGGGCCCTCTGCGTCGGGGCGGTCGAGGTTGGCCCGGGCGGCGTGGATGTCCGAGAGCTCGAGCTGCATGTTCCGGGCAGGCTCGCCCTCGGCGGGGGCGCGCCTGTGCCAGCGCCCGTCGCCATCCAGTTCCCACGAGGACTGGTTGTCGGCGAAGGCTCGCTCGAGCGTGTCGAGCAGCTCAGCCTGAAGCTCGGGGTCGGAGACCGGGGCGGCCAGCTCGACCCTGTGGTCGAGGTTGCGGGGCATCAGGTCGGCCGAGGCGATGTAGATCGTGTTCTGGCCGTGACGTTCGAAGGTGTAGATCCGGGAGTGCTCGAGCAGGCGCCCGACGATCGAGACGACCCGGATGTTCTCGGAGATCCCGGGCATCCCCGGTTTCAGGCAGCAGATTCCCCTCACGTTGAGGTCGACCTGGACACCGGCCTGCGAGGCGGCATAGAGGGCCCGGATGCAGCGGCCGTCCACGAGTGAGTTCATCTTCATCCTGATCCGGGCTGGGTCCTCATCGGAGTGGGCCGCGATGGTCTGCTCGATCTGATGCAGGATCCCCTCACGCAGATGGGCCGGGGCGGTTAGGACGCGGCGGTAGTGGAGCGGGCGCCCATAGCCGGTCAGGTAGTTGAACATGTCGGCGACGTCGGCGCCGATCTGCTCGTCGATCGTGAACAGCCCGAAGTCCGTGTAGAGCCGGGCCGTGGCGGAGTGGTAGTTGCCGGTCCCGATGTGGACGTAGTTGCGCACCCCGTCGCCCTCGCGGCGGACGACCAGCACGCACTTGGCATGGGTCTTCAGGGCGGGCTGCCCGTAGACGACATGGACGCCTGCCTCCTCCATGGCCTTGGCCCAGTGGATGTTCATGCGCTCGTCGAAGCGCGCCTGCAACTCGACCAGGGCGACCGCCTGCTTGCCGCGCTCGGTGGCGTCGATCAGGGCGGGGACGAGGGGAGAGTCGTCGCTGGTCCGGTAGACGGTCTGCTTGATCGCCAGCACGTTGGGGTCGGCCACCGCCTGTTCGACGAACCGCTCGACTGAGGTGGCGAACGAGTCGTAGGGGTGGTGAACCAGGATGTCCCCTTCGCGCATCGCGGCGAGGACGTCCGGGCGGCCGCCCTCGTGGCGGAGCAGACGGGGGTTGGTGATCGAGGCGAGCGGCTCCTCGCGCAGCTCGCCGTGGCCGGGCAGTTTGACGATCTGCCAGAGGGCCCCCATGTCGAGCAGGCCGCTGACCGGGTACACCTCGTCGTCCTGCACGCCGAGCAGGCCGGTCAGTGACGCACGAAGCTCCTCGGAGCAGTTCGCGCCGACCTCGACTCTCACGACCTCGCCGAAGCGCCGGCGCCGTAGCTCGTCCTCCACGGCCTGCAGCAGGTCGGCCGCGTCGTCCGAGACCTCCAGGTCGGCGTCCCTGGTGACACGGAACACGTCGCAGTCCGCGATTTCCATCCCAGGGAACAGTGCGTCGAGGTGGTGGGCGATGACGTCCTCGAGCGGGACCAGCAGAGCCGGTTCGGGGGCGGGCTGCTTGAGCGTCACGAACCGGGGCAGGATCTCGGTCGGCACCTTCACGCGGGCGAAGACCGTCTGGTTGGTGACGGGATCGCGGACGTTGACGGCCAGGCTCAGCGAGAGGTTCGAGATGTAGGGGAAGGGTCGCCCCGGGGCGACGGCCAGTGGCGTCAGAGCCGGGAAGATGGCCTTCTGGAAGTGGCGGGCCAGATCGCCTCGGCGCTCTTCGTCGAGCTCGTCGACGCTCACGATCCGGATGTCCTGATCGCTCAGGGCGGGGCGGAGGATCCGTTCGAAACAGTCGGTCAGGCGACGGCCCTGTCCGAGAACCCGCTCGCGGATGAGCCCGATCGTCTCCGATGGCGTGCGACCGTCCTGCGTGGGGGTCTCGACGCCGGCGTCGATCTGGTCGCGAAGCCCTGCGACACGGACCATGTAGTACTCGTCCAGGTTGGTCGTGTAGATCGCGCAGAACTTGACCCGCTCGAGCAGCGGCACGCTCTCGTCCTCGGCCAGCTGCAGGACGCGATCGTTGAACTCAAGCCAGGAGAGCTCGCGGTTGAGGAACAGCGATGGATCGTCCCTGCTCTCAGCGCCGATGGCGAAGGCGTTCTGGGGCTCTGAGGGCAACTGCTGATCGGCGTCGAGCATGGCCCTCACGCTACACCTTCACCCGTCCTGAGATCAAAGCAACGGGAAAATACTGACCGTTGTAAACGCACGGGCTGTAGGCTTTTGCTCAAGGTATGGCTCGTCAGCTCTGGCTACTTCGTCACGCAGACGCCGAGCCGCACGGGAGCCGCGAGGACTCGCAGCGGCGCTTGACCGAGCGGGGCGAACGGCAGGCCAGGACGGCCGGCCTGGCTCTCGCGCGCCTCGGGCTTGGTTTCGAGGCGATTCTCTTCAGCCCGAAGGTCCGTGCGCGTCAGACCGCCGAGCTGGCCGCCGAGGCGTGGGATGAGGCGGAGCGCTCCCGGCTCAGCGTCCTGCAGGCGCTCGCCAGCGGGTTCGATGGAGTCCAGGCGCTCGACGCGATGGCTGGCGTCGGTGACGAGGGCCGGCTGATGCTCGTCGGTCACGAGCCTGACCTGTCGAACGTCGTCGCGCAGCTGACAGGCGGGCGGATCGACTTGAAGAAGGGCGGTCTGGCGGTGCTGCGGCTAGACGGGGCGGGGGGAGAGCTCTCCGCCCTGATGCGGCCCCGGGAGCTCGCCCTGATCGCCGAGGAGGGCCTCCGCGCTCTGGGGGTCCCAGTCGGCGGGGAGTGAGGAAGGCACGTCGCCGGGGTCGACGACCTCGAGCGATTCGGCGGCGAAGCGGTAGCCGATACCGAAATGCGTGTGGATGTAGCGCCAGCTGGGGGAGGCCTTCTCGAGCTTCTGGCGGAGCTTGCGGACGAAGACGTCGACCGAGCGGTCTCCGCGGACCATCGTGTAGCCCCACAGGCGCGAGTAGATCTCCTCGCGCTCGAGAACACGTCCCTCGGCTGCGGCGAGGAGCTCGATCAGCTCGAACTCCCGACGGGTCAGGTCGATGCTCTGCTCGCCCACGAAGGCCTGGAAGCGGTCGGAGCGGATCTCGACCTCACCGGCGCTGACGGGAGCGACCTCGGCCCGGCCGCTGGTCCGCCGGCGGCGTCGCACGACGCTCTGGACGCGGGCGATGACCTCCTCGGGGTGGCAGGGCTTGGTGATCCAGTCATCGGCTCCGAGGCGCAGGCCGCGAACGCGCTGGGCGACCGTTGAGGGGCCGGTGCAGACGACGATGCCAAGGTCGGGGAGCGCCTCGCAGAGCCGCTCGAGCCACGTCCAGGCCTGGGGGCCCAGGACGGCCAGGTCCACCACGAGGGCGCTCAGGCGCATCGATACGACGGCGTCCGGCGGGACCGGGCTCGCGAGCACGCGATGCTCCCAGCCGAGGCGGTCCAGGCGCTTGCTGAGGACCTGGATGAATCCGCTGTCGCGGTCCAGGACGGCAATCCTCATGGAGCCGGAGGAGGAGGGGGAGGCAGGGCCTTCGGGGCTTCCTGACGGGCCCCCCTGGCCCTCGGCGCGAACGCTTACCGTCATTGAGCGGGAGTGTAGGGGATGAAGAGGGCCCAGAAACGTTCCGCAATGCGATGTAACAGGATGTTCACAGGCCCACCCGGTGTTTCCGGGGGCCTCGCCGTACGGATTATCTACTGAGACGCGCCGAGCGGCCGCGAGGAGTCCGAGAACTCCCGGAAGAGACCCGTCACGACGAAGGCGACCTGCTCCCCGACATCGACGGCGTTGTCGCCGATCCGCTCGAGCGCGCGAGCCACCAGGGTCATGTGCATCGCCCACTCGCGGGTGTCGGGATCATCCCCGATCTCGATGGCAAGTCTGAAGATATCCCGGTTCAGGCGGTTGATTTCCCGGTCCTGACGAACCAGGTCCTCGGCGAGGGCCACATCGCGCCCGGCGAAGGCCGCCTTGCACTGAACGACCTCGGAGCGTGCAAATGCCCCCATCTTCGCGAGGGCTTCGAGCATTTCTCCATGCACAGGCGGCTCATAGCCCGAGAGCGGGATCATCTTCGCGATGTTCACGCACTGATCGCCCATGCGCTCGATGTGCTTGATGATGTGCAGCAGGGCCGCCACGAGTCGTAGATCGCCCGCCACAGGCGCCTGCAGGGCGAGCAGCGAGAGGATTCCCTGATGGACCTCGAGGTAGCGGCCGTCGACGCGATCGTCATCGGCGATGACCATCTGGGCGAGCTCAACGTCCTGGTGGTTGAGAGCCTCGAGGACGCGGTCGAGCTGCTCGACGATCAGGTCAAGGCCGCCGAGCGCGTGAAACTCGAGCTCGCGCAGCTGTTCCTGAAAGTGCGACCGCCCGTGGCCACCCTCCGCAGTCGCAGCCGGGTCGAGGCGGTCGAAGGCTTCAGCCGAGAGCCCCCGGGGCTGCCCGCCCCCGTCGCTAGCCGAACTTGCCGGTGACATATTCCTCGGTTCTCGAGTCTTTCGGTTTGGTGAAGATCTCATGGGTGGGGCCGACCTCGACCATCTGGCCGTCGAGCATGAAGGCCGTCCTGTCGGCGACGCGGGCGGCCTGCTGCATGTTGTGCGTGACGATCACGATCGTCACCCGCTGCTTGAGCTCCTCGATCAGCTCCTCGATTTTCAGCGTCGCGACAGGGTCGAGCGCCGAGCAGGGCTCGTCCATCAGGATCACCTCGGGGTCGACGGCCAGCGAGCGGGCGATGCACAGGCGCTGCTGCTGTCCGCCCGAGAGTCCCGCTCCGGCGTCGGTCAGACGATCGGAGACCTCGTTCCAGAGCCCCGCGCCACGAAGGGCCGACTCGACCCTCGCGTCGAGGTCCTTGCCTCGGCGTCCCGTCAGGCGCAGCCCTGAGGCGACGTTGTCGTAGATCGACATGGTGGGGAAGGGGTTGGGCTTCTGAAAGACCATTCCGACGGCACGGCGGACCGCGACGACGTCCACGGACGAGCCGTAGATGTCCATCCCCTCAAGCAGCACCCGTCCCTCGGCGTGGGCGCCGGGGATCTCCTCGTGCATGCGATTGATGCAACGGACCATCGTCGACTTGCCGCAGCCGGAGGGCCCGATGATCGCGGTGACCTCGTTCGCCCGGAATTCGAGGTCGACCCCCTTGACCTGTTCGGCGTCGCCGTAGAAGGCGCGGAGCTGCTCGAGCTTGACCGAGAAGCCGGCTTTGACGATTCCGGGCCTGGGCGCCGGCGGCTGCTCGGTGCTCTCGGGCGTCAGTCGCTGGCGCCCGGCGAAGCCCTCGGGGCGTCCGCCGGCCACCTCGGGCTCCGAGCGCTCGAGTTCGGAACTCCGGTCAGGGTCCACGTCAGTCACCTCTTCGGTCCGTCCAGTGGATGTCATGCAAGGCGACTCCTTCGCGAGATCAAACGGGCGATGAGGTTGAGGATCAGGATCATTGTGACGAGCGTCAGTGCGGCGCCCCAGGCCCTGTTCACGACCTCTGTGCTCGGTGAGTTGACGTCGTTGTAGATTTGCACAGGCAGCGAGTTCATGAATTCGCTCAGGTTGTAGGTGGTCGTTTTGGGCGAGCCGGCCGTGAACAGCAGCGGCGCCGTCTCGCCGGCCGCGCGCGCGACAGCCAGCAGAACGCCGGTGACCATTCCGGGCAGCGCCGTCGGCAGGACGATCTTCATGATCACCTTCCAGCGCGGCGCCCCCAGAGCCAGGGCCGATTCCCGCAGGCCCGCGGGAACCAGGTTCAGGATCACCTCGGCCGAGCGGATCACGACGGGGAGCATCAGCAGGGATAGGGCCAGCGACCCCTTGTACCCGGCGAACGAGCTGCCCGTCCCGATGATCAGCACGATGTAGATGAACAGGCCGAAGACGATCGACGGGACGCCCGTCAGAACGTCGACGAAGAAGCGCACCACTCGGGCGAACCAGCTGTTCCGGCCGTACTCGACCAGCCACAGTGCGACGCCGACGCCGATCGGAATCGAGATGAGCGAGGCGAGCGCGACCATCTCGATGGTGCCGAGGATCGCGCTCTTGATGCCTCCGATGTCGGAGTTTTTGAAGAACGTGTTTCCCGTGGGGTCGGTCGTGAAGAAGCTCGAGCTCCAAGCTCCCAGGCCCTTTTTCAGCAGGTAGTAGATGATCAGCACGAGTGGTACGAGCGCGAGGATCGTCGCCGCCAGGATCACGCCGCGGGCGAATTTGTCCTTGCGCCGGCGCCCCGCGGTCAGGCCGAAGCGGGCGGAGAGATCGGCTGTGGGTGCCGGCGTGCTCATGCTCCGGCCGCCACTCCGGCCACCATCGACGTCCCGCCCGTGCTCGCCTCGGCGCCTGTCTGCCCGGTTCTGCGAGCGGCCCGCACGACGAGGGCGCGAGCAAACCCGTTGACGAACAGAGTCAGGACGAACAGCAGCAGGGCTGCAGCGAACAGCGCTGAGCGGTGGAGGCCCTGGGCCTCGCCGAACTCGTTTGCGATGACTGCCGCGAGGGTGTAGCCCTGGCCGAACAGCTGGTGCCCGAGTTTGGGCGCATCACCGATCAGGATCGTCACCGCGATGGTCTCGCCGATCGCGCGGCCGAGGCCGAGCATTGCGCCCCCGACGATGCCGGAGCGGCAATAGGGGAGCACGGCAAGCCGGATCATCTCCCAGCGGGTTGCTCCGAGTCCGAGTGCCGCCTCCTTGTGGTCCGCCGGGACGGTGGCCATCACCTCGCGGCTGATGGCACTGACGATCGGCAGGATCATGATCGCCAGGACGAGGCCGGCCACGAAATAGTTGGGGATCGTGACGAGGCCGCCGCCGATAAAGGGGACGAAGGAGAGCTTGTCGGCGACCCACTGCTCGGCGGGCTGTAGCTTGGGGGCCAGGAAGAAGATGCCCCAGAGGCCGTAGACGACCGAGGGGACCGCTGCGAGCAGCTCGACGAGGATGCTCAGGGGCGTGCGAAGGCGCAGCGGACAGAGCTCCGTTGCATAGACCGCCGCGGCTACAGCCACGGGTACGCCGATCACGAGCGCCAGAGCCGAGGTGATAAGCGTTCCGACGACCAGAGGCCAGGCGCCGAAGTCTTCCGCGCTCGGGTTCCAGTTGTTGTGGAAGACGAATCCGAGGACGTCCTTTTCGAAGGCCGGCCGGGCTTCCCCGACCAGTTCGAAGAAGAAGAACACGATCAGCACCAGGATCAGTGCCGCGAGGACCGTCAGCCCGTACTTGAGGACCCGGTCCGGAAGTCGAGCCAGCGGCGACCGCGCGAGTAGTGCGCGGCCGCCGCCTGGTGCAGATGCTGCCTCCACGGTTCTCTGTTTACCTGATCCGTGGAGGGGTTGTCATGTCCTTAGGAGATCGGCGAGCCGTTGCACAGAAGCGCCGCGGTTGCGGCCTTCGACTTCGCCAGGACCGGCGCGGGAAGCGCCGCGTAGTCGGCCTGCCCGAGGACTTTCTGCCCTTCGTTCAGACCGTATTCGATGAATTTCTTCACGTTCTTGGCGGCTTCTTCGCCACCGGGCGTTCCGGCCTTGCAGAGGTCCTTGTTGACGACGATGAACGTCTGCGAGGTGATCGGGTAGCTCCCCGCGCCAGGCGGGTTGCTGATCTTGATGCCCAGCGTCGCCGGAATCTTCACGTTCTGCGCCGCCGCTGTCGCGGAGGCGAGGGTCGGAAGGACGAACACGCCGGCCTTGTTCTTGATCGCCGCGTAGGTGAAGTTGTTCTGCAGGGCATATGCCTGCTCGACGTAGCCGACGGCGCCGACCGTCTGCTTCACCGCGCCGGCAACGCCGGAGTTGCCCTTGGCGCCGGTGCCGGTGGGCCAGGGGACTTCCTTGCCTTCGCCGACCTTGCTCTTGAATTCGGGGTTGACGGCGGCGAGGAAGCTGGTGAAGCCGGCGGTCGTGCCGGAGGAATCCGAGCGGTGGATGATCGTGATCGGGGTGCTCGGCAGCGTGACCCCCGGGTTCAGCGCCTTTATCTCTTCGTCGTTCCAGGTCTTCACGTTCCCGAGGAAGATGTCGCCCAGAGCCTTGCCGTCGAGCTTGAGCCCGGTCTTGACGCCGGGGAGGTTGTAGGAGACGGTGATCGCGCCCAGGAACATTGGAATCTGGACGGCCGGGCTGCCGTTCTTGGCGATCGCTTCTTCGTCTTCGGGCTTCAGCGGCGGGTCGCTGGCGCCGAAGTTGACGATCTTGCTCTCGATTGCCGTGATGCCGGCGCCGGAGCCAACCGCCTGATAGTTGACGGTCAGGCCGGACTGTGAGGAGGCCCACTGTTCATAGACGGGCGCGGCGAACGTCGAGCCGGCGCCGGAGATCGTTCCCGAGCCCGAGGGGGGCGTCGTGGCTGTCTTCGCCGGGGCGCTGCTGGTCGAGCTCGAGGTGCTTGAAGTGCTGGAAGAGCTCGAACTACCGCAGGCTGCGAGGCCCAAACCGAGCAGCGCACAACTGGCGAGCGCGCCCATCTTGTTTCTGATCACTGGATCTCCTTGAATGGTTGTCGTATGCGCCGCGTCGGGCGGGGAGGGGTGGCGGTCGTGTTTCCGGGCGTGAACGGGGCGCCTCGGGTCACGAGGTGCCTGCCAAACCAATGCTTTCCGCCCTGCCGCCGGGATAAGCGACCTTTACATCCCGGCAACAGTGTCTTCAACCGCCGGTGTCCTCCATGTGAACATTTCGTGAAGGCTGGGGTTGAAAGCGATAGCCGAAGCCTGGGTGGGTGTGGATGAATCGGCGGTCCGGGAGGGCTTCCTCGAGCTTGTTTCGCAGCTTCGAGACGTATACGTCGACCGAACGATCGCCATGTCGGAGCTCCCCGCCCCAGACCGCTTCGTAGAGGGCCTCACGCGTGATGATCGCTCCCTGCCGGCGTGCCATCGCGGCCAGGAGTTCGAACTCGCGCACCGACAGGGTCAGTGCCTGTCCGGTAGCCAGGACGAGGCCCTCGTCCGGGCGTATCTCGAGCTCCCCCGCATAGAGGATCTCCGGTGAGCCAGCACTCTCCTGAAAGACCGCCACGACGCGGAAGCGTCGCAGCCCCCTGGAGCGAAGGCGTTGCAAAGTCGTGATCTATCGGTGAAAAAACGGTGAAAGCTCCCCGGCGTCCTCCGTCGATCAATATTCTCGCTGAATGAGCTTCCTGCGCCGCTCCTACGACCCCGAGCTGATGGGTCTCGTGGAGGAGTCCGGGCGCAACGTCCAGCGCTGCGGCCTGCTGCTTCGAGACCTGCTGGTCGACTACCCCGAGCATGCCACCCTCGCGCAGGACCTGAAGGTGTGCGAGCAGGAAGGCGACCGGATCACCCACGACATCATCCACCGCCTGGCCGGCCGTGGCAGGGTGCACGCGCCCTTCGAGCCGAGCGATGGATACGTTCTCGCCAGTACCCTCGATGACATCGTCGACCACTCCGAGCAGGTGGGGGCGCAACTGGGTCTGTACGGCGTCGAGGCGCCGATGGAGCAGGCGGTCGAGTTCACGGAGGTCCTCGTCGGGGCCGGGGAGCAGATCGCCCAGGCGCTCAGATGTCTGCGGACCGGCACCGAGATGGGGCCGCACCTCGTCGAGATCCACCGGCTCGAGAACGAGGGGGACAGGCTGCAGCGGGATGCGGTCGCCTCGCTGTTCGCGGGGGGGATCGACCCGATGGTCGTGATCCGCTGGAAGGACCTCTTCGAGTCTCTCGAGGCGGCGGTTGACGCCTGCGAGAAAGTCGCACACGTGCTTGAGGGGATCACCCTCAAGCAGCGCCGCCGCTGAGCTCCGCCGCCTCGCCGCGAAGCCCCGCGCCTCTCCTCTGGCGGACGCCGGGATGTCCCTCCATTGCAGGAGGTTTTCACATTTCCTTCACAATCCTCATAAAGATCACCTAGATAGTGCACTTTGTGGTACAACTCGTCTCCAAGTCTCAGAAAGGACGAAGGGGGCCATGGAAGATCATCGGATTGCGCAGGGGCGGACGGGTGGCGCGCTGCTCGAGAGCGAGGAGGTCCAGGGCGGGCTGTCAGCCGTGGTGGGGGTGTCGCCCGTCGGTCGACGCGCGGCGATCCTCGACAGCGACTCGGGCCTTCTCCTGGTGCTCGGCAACAGGCTGGAGCGAGCAGGTTGGAGCTATGAGGTGTTGCCGCGGAAGGTTTCCCACAAGACGATCTCGGAGCTTGAGATCGACGCTCTGGTCGTCGATGTGGAGCTGCTCGGGGCCGGACGGCTGAAGTGGATCGAACGCGTGTGCCGGGAGCGTCCCGAACTGAGCGTGATCGTCTGCACCTCCTCGTCGACAGTCGCGGAGCGGGTTCGCGCGCTGCGTCTGGGCGTGGATGACTGGCTCGCGAAGCCCTGTCACCCGGAGGAGCTGCTGGCGCGTATGGAGTCGGCTGTCCAGCGCCGCAGGGCGCGGGCGCGCGACCTGACCCCCTCCTTGATCGGCGAGGTCGAAATCCGCCCTGATCGGTACCAGGCCTTCGCCGGCGAGCTCAACCTCGGCCTGACCCGCCGCGAGTACCAGCTGATCGAACTCTTCAACGCAGCCCAGGGGGAGGTCCTTCCCCGCGAGCGCATCTACGAATGCCTGTGGGGCTACGAGATGGTCAGGAACGACCGCTCGGTCGACGTCTTCGTTCACAAGCTCCGACGCAAGCTCGAGCGTGGATCGCCGGAGTGGGCCTACATCCACACACACTTCGGCATCGGCTACCGCCTCGCGCCCGAGCGCGCTGTGCCATCGGAGAAGGTTCTCGAGCCGCTGGCTGCCTGAGGCCCGCTCAGCTGAAGGTCGAGGGCGAGGCGCTCACTTCGAGCTTTCCACCGCGAGGGTTGCCGACGAAGAACAGCTGGAAGCGGGTCGACGTCCCGGCGGCCGCTTCGGGAACGACGGCCCGCCCGACGGCGATGATTTCCCTGCCGTGGCTCACGACGGCGTTCACGACGAGCTCCGACTGGCTGATGCTCGAATGGTTGACGACAGAGCCTTCGGCGCCCGCTCCGCTTGAGACGTCTTCGATGAGGTGGGCGCCCGCGACTGTGATCTTCGGCACCTGTCCGGTGACGGCGGGGGCTTCGCCGACCTTCGCGGTTGCTTTGAGGCCCGTTCCCGAGCCCTGGATCTGATCATCGATCCAGGTGACCCGGCTGTGTGCCGGGATCAGCGAAACCGAGCCGAGGCCGGGCGCCTGGCCGGGTGCCGCGTTTGAGTAGAGGAGTGCGCCATTGGTGCTCCGGACGCTCAGTGAGATCGGTACTTCCCGCAGGGTTGTGGAGGAGGTGTTCTGGAGGGCGACGACGGCGGCGAGCCCTTCGCTGCCTTTCAGTATCGAGACCTGGCCGACCTTGACCTTCGTGCTTGGGTGCGTCACCGCGGCGTCGGGGGAGGGGCCGGATGGTGCCACCTTCGCCGCGGCGAGCTTGGCGGCCTTTTCCCGCCGGGCGCTCTTTTCCTGAGATGACTCGCACCCGCTGAGCGCCAGCGCCGCCAGCGCCAGAATCGCCCACCTCACCCAAAGGCCCCGCTTACGTAGTCGCGCGTCCGCTGCTGGGCGGGGCGCCCGAACACCTGCTCGCTCGGCCCGTACTCGACCAGCTCGCCGAGATGCATGAAGGCGACGTGATCGGCGACCCGGAATGCCTGCTGCAGATTGTGCGTGACGATCACAACCGCCACGCTCTCGCGCAGCTCGACGATCAGGTCCTCGATGATCGAGGTGGAGATCGGATCGAGTGCCGAGCAGGGCTCGTCGAGCAGCAGCACCTCGGGGTTGGCGGCAAGCGAGCGGGCGATGCAAAGGCGCTGCTGCTGGCCACCGGAGAGCGTGAGAGCCGAGCGGCCGAGATCGTCTGAGACCTCGTCGTACAGGCCCGCCCTTCGCAGTGCGTCCACGACCGCTTCCTTGAGCTCCGGTGTGCGGCGCCGGCGGCGCCCTCCCCGTCCTGGGTGCTCAACCAGTGCGTAGGCCACGTTGTCGAAGATGCTCATGGGGAAGGGGTTGGGCTGCTGGAAGACCATCGTCACGCGCCGGCGCAGCTGGTTGACCTCGAGCTGGTGGATCTCCTCCCCGTCCAGGGTGATCTGGCCGCTTCGGGCGGCCCCGGCGGTCACCTCCGTCAGACGGTTGAGCGAGCGCAGGAGGGTCGTCTTGCCCGACCCGGACGCGCCGATCATCGAAAGGACCTCGCCCTGGCGGACCGGCAGGCTCACGTCGCGGACGACCCAGTTCTCTCCGTATGCGAGCCAGACCGATTCGATTCGCATCCGCTCGCGGACCACTCCGGCGGCGGGACGGGGGCTGTGCAGGGTGAGTGGTCCCGCGGCGGGCGCCGTGCCGTTGCCGTTGCCGTTGGCGCGGGGAGGAGCGACATAGGGCTCCCGGTCGATCGCGATGCGGCGCACGGGCGGCGGCATCAGCGGATCCATACGAGACCCCACATCCGGGCGAGCCGTGACCTGGCTCCGCTCTTTGTTCCGGCTCCGCGATTGGTGAGCCAGGTCACGATGCCGTTGAGCACCAGCACCATCAGCAGCAGCACGAAGGCCGCCGCATAGGCCTTCTGGGGGGCGCTCCCTTCCCCGGCGGGGGAGTTTTCGTACACGTAGGTCGTGAG
>Ga0265327_10003355_pt1 | contig 15435 bp, 15 predicted proteins | sample 41621metaG_FD_202089 | JGI IMG/M metagenome (GOLD analysis project Ga0265327, IMG submission 202089) | Rhizosphere microbial communities from Carex aquatilis grown in University of Washington, Seatle, WA, United States - 4-16-21 metaG | ecosystem: Host-associated > Plants > Roots > Rhizosphere... | reverse complement strand
CACTCCCAAAAAACGCTCCCAAAACGCTCCAATTTGCCTTCAATTTTTCTCTACGGCAGCAGCGGCGAATCCCTTAACTGTTATTTTAAATCAGCTTTTGAGACATTAATAGAAGGGCTTTTTTAGCCTTATTAGCGTCTCTTTCACGGCGGTAACACGGGTTCAAATCCCGTTAGCCCTATCTTGCCGCGGTTCCACCCTATTCCAACAAGACCCACACAGCACATGGGTTAAGGAACCCACCGATTCCAACGCTTCTCCTCTGAACAGATCAGGGCCGCCAAAGGGCGGCCCTGTTGGCATACCTTCAAGCAAATCTGTCTAGGGCTTCAAAACCTTCACTGGACCGAACTGTTCAATCTCGGCCTTTGCCTTGGCCTCATCACCTACCACCACGATGGTCTGATCCTTGGCGGCAAAATAAGTTCCACCGATCCGGCGCACCTCTGCCGCCGACACAGCGTTCACCTTTGGGATGAACTCACTGAGGGCCTCGGGCTTCAGACCGTTCACCCAGTAGGTGGCCAGAGTACCCGTGAGCGCCTGCAGCATCTGATTCTGGAAGAGGTAGGTCCCCCCATGTACCGCTTGGAGTGCAACAGTTCGTCTTCGCCCACGATGGTGGTGCCCATGCGATCCATCTCATAGAAGATCTCCATGAGGCAGGCGGCCGTCACTTCGGTTCGCACATCGGCACGGACCGAGTAGCTCCCTCCGTGCTGCATGCCTGCGGCCCTGGCACCGGTGAGTAGGTGTAGCCCTTATCCTCACGAATATTCTTGGTGATGCGACTGTCGAAGGAGCCGCCAAGAATGACGTTGGCAAGCTGCAGAGGGATGTAGTCCGCATGGGTAGCCGGCACAGCAGGTCGACCCACCCGCAGGGTGGACTGGACCGAGCCAGGCCTAGGCAACAGCAGGAACTCGTGGGTGGAGGTGCGAGGGGCCTCCGGAAGCGGGGCGAGCTTGTCCCCTGTGTCCTTCCAATCCCCAAAGGCCGAATTGATGAGCTTCATGGTGCTGGCTTCGTTCAGATCGCCGCTGATGACTAGCAGAGCCTGGCTGGGTTGGAACCGACTGGCATGCAGGGCGCGCCCGGGCCCGTCCACCACCAGCGAGGCATGGGTGTGCTCAGGTTGGCGATCGACGCGCAGGCATCCGCCGAAGGGACCCCACACCAGGGGTGCCTGCTCGGGGGCGGGACCCTCGAACCGCACCTCCAGCCCTGAGAACGTCACATCCGGCGGCGCTGACGTGGGTCGAGGCGATGCGGGTCGGGTCGTTCGCAGGGTATCGGGGCGGAGGGCCCGGGCCAGGTCCGCGAGGCAATCCCCCTGCCCACCCGCGTGGATGTGCACGCCTCGGAGCGTGACCACCCCAGGCTCCACTCGTCCGAGGAAGAGGCGCCAGAACCGCGGCTGAATGGCGACCCGGTCGATCACGAGCAGCGGCGGCCTGCCGCTGGGAGGATCGATCACGACCGGACCCAGCACCAGCCGAAAGGCGGCATCGACGCCGACCGACCATCGAGACGCGCACCGGGCAAGCGGGCGGCAAGCTCGGCGACCGCCCGTTTCCGGAGCCTGCGCAGGATGGGTGGGGCGTGCAGCACCGCTTGGGCGCCCAGGTAGAGAAGCAGGGTCACCCCTGCGCCGAGGCCGATCCGTCGTCGCTGGGCGCGGAGGCGATCCACCGCCTGGTGCAACCACCCACGGAATTCAGATGGAGGCAGTGGTGTCTGGAGGGAAGGCGTGAGCGGCACGGAATGCTTTGGCTGAGACGGGGACAAGGGACCAGACCGGAGCGGGCAAACGGTCACCCACCATCAAGACGCCGAAGGCGCCCGGGATCGCTGACCCGGTCTGCGACTCGGCCTGGACCAGGCCCCCTCAAGGCGCGAAGGGCTTGTCCACGGGCGCCTGCCTGGGACGCCGGCAATTGCATCCGCGGAACCATCGGTTCATTCTTGATCGTTTCATCTCTATTTGGCCTTCCCCCCCGGCCAGCTGAGATCCGCCAGGAAGGAGGCCACCGTGCCCCAAGCCACCCCGTGTTTCATCCGAAGCCTCCAGGCCCGGTGCCGCCTCCATCCGATCGGCCGGTAGCCATGTGGAAGAAGACATCGGAAGGCAGCACGGAACGGCTTCTGCAGCTCTGCGGGGGGTATTTCTTCTTCTACGTCATCACGGGTCTGGTGGTGAAGGCGTTCACGGGGTCGGCCCAGACGCCCCTGGGCAGCGTCCGCATGAACGACATCGCCTTCCTGGGCTACAACACCCTCGGCGCCACCCTGACCTGCCTCCTTCCGGCGGTGGCCCTGGGGTGGTGGCGGCTTGATTCCATCCGTCCCGTCCGGTTCCTCGGCATGACGGTTCCCTCGGAGATCTTCTACATCATCCCCAGCGGCATCTGCACCGCCATCGTCATCCCCACCACGACGCTGATGTACACCCTGCCCATCTCCGTCATGGTGGCCATGGTCATCATGCGGGCCTCCGTCATCGTGATCGGCCGCCTCGTGGACGGCCTGCAGATCGCGCAGGGCATCCTCCACAAGCGCATCTACTAGGAGGAGAACGCCGCGGTGGTCTGCGCCATCCTGGCCGCCTGCATCGAGCTGTTCGGCTCGCACACCGGGGGCTTCGCGTTCCTGCACAACCAGGCTGCCGTCGTGATCTTCACCAGCTACATCGCCTCGTACGCCATCCGCATCTACATCATGAACTACTACAAGAACACCCGGCCGAAGGGCGCGCCGCTGGACAACAAGGCCTTCTTCGCCGTGGAGCAGATCGCCGCCACCCTTGCGATGATCGGCATCGCTTCGGCCGTGTTCTTTGCCCCGAGGGTGATGCCCGCCCTGAATGGCGTGCGCCAGATTGCCGACTTCGTCACCGCCATCCAGCTGCCGCATCCCGACTGGCTGTGGGCCGCCGGCTCCGGCGTGGCCTTCGGCATGGTGGCCTTCTTCTCTGTGTTCATCTTCATGTTCAAGGGGCGGACCGCCACCTTCACCGGCCTCATGAACCGCCTCACCTCCCTGGTGGCGGGCACCACGGCGACGCTGCTGGGCCACTGGCTCTTCAAGAGCCGCTTTCCCAGCCTGCAGAACTGGATCTCCCTGGGCTTCGTCCTGGTGGCTGTGGTCTTCCTCTCAGGAGCCGAGCGCAAGCGGGCCCAGGAGCTGAAAGCCGCCCGGGAGATCTAGACCCCGGGACCCTCCGCAGCCGACAAGGCATCGGCGTCAGAAGGTGCCGCTGGCCTTGAGCTCCAGGTAGCGGTTGACCAGGGCCGTCGGAAGCCGGGCGGGGGTCACATCCAGGATGCTGACACCGGCATGGGCGATGGACTGGAAGACCTCCAGCCTGCGGGCCATGTAGTCATGGGCCGCCGCATGATCGAGGGCTCCCTCAAAGGTCGTCACCGGCGACACCATGAGCTCGTCGACGACGCCCTCGCGAAGGTTGGCCAGCATGACCAGGTGGCGGCCGCGGAGCAGCTTGACCGCGGGCAGCAGGGTGCCGTCCTCTTCATCACGGAGGTTGGTCAGGAGCACCACGAGGCTCCGCTTCCGGAACTGCTTCATGAGGCGCTCGGCGGCAGCCAGGTAGTCCGAGGCATGGGTGGTGGGTTGGACATCGAAGAGCTCCTGGAAGAGGCGCTCCAGGGTCGCCAAACTCTTGTGGGGAGCCACGGTGCGGGGAGTGCCTTCGGCGAAGGTGGCCACCCCCACGGCGTCGCCTTGTTTCAAGGCCACGAAGCTCAGCAGGAACAGGGCGTTCAGGGCCTGATCGAAGTGCCCCAGTTCGGCGCCCTCCAACTCGTCCAAGGGCTTCATGCGCCGACCACAGTCGAGCAGGAACACCACCTGCTGATCCCGCTCGTCCTGGTACTCCCGGCTGATGAGCTTCCGGGTGCGGGCGCTCGCCTTCCAATCCACCTGGCGCAGGGTGTCGCCCTGCCGGTACTCCCGCAGCTGGTGGAAGTCCAGCCCCTCGCCCCGGCGGGGGCGCTTGAGAATGCCCAGCAGGGAGAGCCGCTGGTCCGTCGCCAGGAGGGCGTATCGGGCCACGGCGGCGAAGTTCGGAAACACCTTTACGGGGAATGGTGCCGGGAGTCGCTGGGAGCGGGCCCACAGGCCCCATCCCGTCGTGAATCGGATCTGGATGGGGCCGAAGGCGTGTTGGCCCCGGGCCGAGGGCCGAACCTGGTAGGTCTGCTCGAGGACGCCCCGGGCTGGAAGCCGGTGGCAGGCCGGCAACCCGCGGCTGGAGAAATCGACGGGGTGGTGGTCGAACAGCTCCACCTGCAGGGGAAGGGGCGAAGGGTTGTGCAGGCGGATCCGCACGTCCCGCCATTCACCGAGGGCCAAGCTGCCCGACACATCCCGCTCGCCCGTGACCTGCTTGGGCCATAGGGCGAGCGCGAGGTCGAGGCTTGCCCCGACGAGCAGCAACCAGCCTGCGACCCGCCACCAGGGCATGGCGCGCGTCCAGATCGAGGCCACGAGCCCAAGGAGGGTCCAGGCCGCGAGCAGGCGAAGGAAACGGAGGGTCGGGATCATGCGCGCGGGGCCGGCACCTTGGCCAGAATGGCCTGGAGGAGGTCATCGGACCCCAGCCCTTCGATCTCCGTTTCCGGGCTGCGCTGGATGCGATGCCGAAGGGCCGGCAGGGCCATGGATTTCACATCGTCAGGCGTGGCGAAGTCGCGGCCCTCGAGCAGCGCCATCGCCCGGGCCACACGGACCAGGGCGATGGCCCCGCGGGGACCCGCCCCGATGGCGATGCCCGGCCAATGCCGGGTTTCCCGGACGATCCGCACGGCATAGTCGAGCACGGCATCGTCCACCCGCACCGTGGAGGCCAGGCGCTGCAGGGTGAGGACCTCGGCCCCGGACATCAACGGGCGCACGCCATCCACCCGCAGGGCATCCCCCACGGTGTTGGTGGTGACCTGCCGCACCATGGCGACTTCCTCGGAGGCATTCGGGTAGCCCATCTGCACCTTGAGCAGGAAGCGATCCAACTGGGCCTCGGGGAGGGGGTAGGTGCCCTCCTGCTCGATGGGATTCTGGGTCGCGAGCACCATGAACGGAGCCTCCACCGGCAGGGTGCGTCCCTCCAGGCTGACCTGCTGCTCCTGCATGACTTCGAGCAGGGCCGCCTGGGTCTTGGCTGGGGCCCGGTTCACCTCGTCGGCGAGGAGCAGGTTGGTGAAGACCGGCCCCTTGCGCAGGTGGAACTGCTCACTCTTCAGGTCCCACATGGCATGGCCCATGACATCACTCGGCATGAGGTCCGGCGTGAACTGGATGCGCGCGAAGTCCCCCTGGAAGGTGGTGGCCAGGGCCCGCACCAGCAGGGTCTTCCCCAGGCCTGGAACCCCCTCGAGGAGCACGTGCCCGCCGGCGAGGAACGCCGCCAGGACCTGGCCCACCACCACCTCCTGGCCGACGAGGGCGCGGTGGATTTCAACCCGGAGGGCTTCCGCCTGCTCCGCGGCCCACTGGATGCGGGAAGGATCGGGATGGATCGATTCGTCGGTCATGGCTTGTCCTAAAGGAAGGTGAGGTCGGAGGGGGGACTAGAGACGCTGTCGAAGGCGTTCGAGGGTGATCAGATCCTGGGCGAGCTGGGCCTCCGAGCGACCGGGTCGGTCATCCAGGGCGGCGCCGATGGCATCGGCGCTCCCGCCGGTCGTCTCGGCCAGCCAGTCCGCCTTCGCACCCAGGTCTAGCGAGGCATAGGCCGGATGGCGGCGCTGGGCCCGACGCTCCAGGGCCTCCCGGGTCCGGGCGACCAGGTGTGCGCCGGCCCCCCCGCGCCACATCAGCCAGGCGCTGGCGGTCAGGTGTTCCAGCAGAGATCGCCGAAGGGGCAGGGACTCGGCCATCCGTGGCCCGAAGCGCGGCCAGCCGCGCCAGAGCCAGGCTCCCACCAGGATCAGAAGGGGGACGATCACCGCCTTGGCATGGGACCAGAGCCAGGCGAACAAGGAGAGGTCGACCGGCAGGGACCAGACGACCACGGTTCCCCGGCCTGGCTGGAGGGCCAGGAGCCGCTGCACATAGGCCGCGTGGTCAAGTTCCGCCAGCGAACCCCGGTAGATGAAGTTCAGGTCCGGCGTGAGGGTGATCCGCCCCTGTCCCTCCTTCCGGGTCACCAGCACATCCGAGCCCTTGTAGCCCATGGTGTTGTCCCAGGCGCCCGGATCGTCCGGCACGAGCCGCCACCGCGTGGTCCGGCGGATGCGGTAGGGAACCTCGCCGTCATGGAAGGTGTCGGTGCCCTCCTGGTGCGACTGGGCCTGAAACGAAAGGGGATCGGGGTTCAGATCCTTGACGGTCACGCCCAGGGCTTTGTGGAGCGCCATCAGGCCGCGATCGTCGTTGAAGGGTGCGGCCGAGCCATCGGTGAGCAGGTGGCCGCCGCGCCGGACCCAGGCCAGGACGGTGTCCACCTCCGTCGCCGAGATGGGCTGATCGAGGTGCACGAGGATGAGCACCCCGCCCTCAGGCAGGTCCCTGGCCACCAGTTCGCCGCCCCGTCGAAGGACATGCCACCCATCGCTGGCGAGCCACTTTTGAAGCAGGAGGGTCTGGTTCTCCAGGGCTTCGCCGCGGAGCCCCACCTCTACCGAATGGGTCACCCGGCGGAAGGAGTTCCGGCTCATCCAGCCCAGCCCCAGAAGGCCCGCGAGGACGCCCGCCAGAAGGCCGAACAGCACGCGCTGGAGGCGGCTCACGGTCGGCTCCCGAAGGCCACGGCCCACGCGTCGCAGAGGTCATCGAAGCGCTCCCGGGAGGGGACATCGTCCTTGTAGGCCAGGCGCTGCCAGGTGGTGGTCAGGGCGCGGAAGGTGCGCGCCGGGCCCGCGGCCAGGTGTTCCCCCGCAGCCCGGAGGCAGTCCCCCTCGGTCGCGCTGGCGGGAATGACCAGCCCTTGGCGGTGGATGAGTTCGACCAGGGCCGCGCGGTAGAGCAGGGCCAGGGCCGCCCTGGCCTCCCCTTGACCAAACAGCGCACGGGCTGTGGCTGGAACATCCGAGGGCAGGCTCTCGGGACGGACATCGAGTCCCGCCACCGCCGTGGGTGCCTCCCAGGCCGCCTCCGCCAGGATGGGCATGCCCAGGTGGTGCCGGAAGCGGTAGATGAGCCAGAGCACGAAGGCGAGGATGCCGCCCACCAGGAGGACCTTCCCGACCAGGGCGATGACCTCCCACAGCATCTTGAAGAATTCCGAGTTCGGCTTTTCTGCGGGCTTGGCCAGCTCCTTCTTGGCGAAGAGGTAGTCCAGCAGGCGACGCAACCAGTGGGGTTCACGCCCCGAGGGTTCGTAGCGGAAGGAGCGGAGGTCCTCCATGCGCTTGAAGGCGGGGTCCTGCTTCAAGATGCGCTGGGCCCTCAGGCGGGCCTCCTCCTGGGGTCGCAGGGGCCCTTCCTTGGGCTGGGGTGACGGCGGCACCGCTTCGGCGGCGACCTGCTGAACCGGATTGCCCGCCGGGGCTGGTTCGGGCTGTTGGGCCTGCAGCGGAAGCACCCAAAGGGCCAGGATCCCCACCAGGGCCAGGCGGGTCACCAACCGGCGGAAGGCCAGCTCCAGATCCCAGCCTTCAAGATGGGTTCGACGGTTGAGATACAGGCCGAAGCCACCCGCCACAAACACGGGCTCCACCACCGTGAGGACCAGGAGTCCAGAAACCAGCAGAAACCACTGGAAGCCCCGAGACATCGTCTGGAACTGGCTCCAGACCTGGGTGCGGCTGCCCGGCGGCATCATGGCCTGGACCAGCGCAAGAAACCCGACCGCCGTGAAGAGCGTGAACAACCACCCCGCGCAGGTCAGGAGGACCGCCGTTCCCCCGCCCTGCCGCGTGAGCACCCGGGCACGGGCATGGTAGGCACCGCCGCGCTGGCCTTCCAGCTGGGACACCGGCAGGACGAAGCTGCGCACCAGGGACAGGCGCCGCCAGAGCAGGCCGGCCACGAGGCCAGTCCGGTGCACGCCCCGCCATTCCCTCAGTAAATCCCAGATGGTGGCCGACTGGCCGAAGACGACGCGGCTGAGGACAAACAACACGCCGCGATCCAGCCATGGCTTCAGCCACCAGATGACCAGCAGGGACCACAGCGGCGCCCGGAAGAAGAAGGGAAGCAACAGTCCGAGGAGGACGGCCATCTGCAGCCCCCACACCGCAGCCACCTCCCGCCCATGCGCCTGCAGGAGGCTCAAGCCCAGGTCCACAGCCTCCATGGCGGTCCGCGTCCGCGGGACGAAGCCCAACGCGCCGGGCTTCACCGGTCCCTCCGTCCGGCCAGGAGCAGCCACAGGATGAGGGCCATCCAGAACACGAGTCCGACGGCGACCTTGACCTTCCAGGGCACCTCCGTGTTCCCCGACCAGAACCCCTCGAAGCAGGCGGCAATGAAGGTGAGCACCGCCGCACCGAAGAGGAGCCGGGCGCCCTTCCGGGCACCCTCTCGAAGGGAGGCCAGGCGCGACCGCCTCCCGGGGTGCATCAGGGAGAGCCCCATGCGCAGGCCACCCGTTCCGCTCAGCACGGCACCGATCAACTCGAAGGAGCTGTGGCCGCTGATGAACCCGTAGAAGGTGGAGGTCAGACCCTTGTTCGTGAGGTGGGCCATCACCACGCCCCCGTGGAGGCCATTGAAGGGTAGGAAGAAGAGGGGGCCGACCCCCGCCAGCAGGCCTGAGGCGAAGATCTGAAAATCGATGCCGATGTTGTTGTAGATGTAGAAGCCGAACATCATCACATCCCGCGTGGCACCGGTCGCACCGGCCACGGGGGTGTTTGGGTCGTACATCTGCACAAACTTGGCCGCCTCCTCGGGGCTGAGCAGCAGGTGCACCAGGTTGGGGTGGGCCCGCACCAGCAGGAAGGCCGCCACCCAGGTGCCGAAGAACAGCAGGCCCGACACGAGCACCAGCCGCCACTCTCCGCGCACCTCCCGGGGGAACCCCTGCCAGAGGAAACGAAAGGCCTCCTGCAGCCCCTCCCCCTTCACTCCATAGATGCGCTGGTGCAGGCGCAGGGCCAGCTGCTGGAGCCGCTCGACGAGCGCCGGGCTGTAGTGCCGTTCCCGCGCCACCGCGAGGTGATGGCAGAGTTGGCGGTAGGCCGCAGGGACCTCCTCCGTGGCCAGGGTGGGCTGCTGATTCAACCAGCCGCCGAGGTCTTCCCACAGCTGCAGGTTCTGCTGCTCGAACAGCTGCTGCCTCATCGCCCACCCCAGAGGAAGCGGGCGATCCCGAGCACCTGCCCGAGTCCCTCGGCCCCACGGGCACCACTGAGTGGACTCAGCACATTCGCCAGCTCCTCGCTTCGGGCTGCGGTCAGCCGCTGGCTCCGTTCGGCGAACGAGAGAATGGCCGACTGCTCTTCCAGAGTGAGGGACTGCGTGAGCGGCACGGGTTCGGCGGCGGGCAGCATGGGGACGAAGGCATTCGCCTCCTCGTGCACCACGAGGGTGCCTGCGGCAAGGTCGCCGATTCGCTGGAAGTTCCGCGTCAGCAGCAAGCTCACCAGGCCCACGGTGTAGGCTCCGGGAAGGCCGTCCACCACGCGGAGCAGGTTTCGGATGAGGCTCGGCCCCCAGCCGATGGGGCGCCCATCGGCCATGATAACGCGCAGGTGGAGCCAGCGTTTCCCGGGGGTTCGACCAGCGCCCATCACCTCGAAGAAGACCGGGTACAACCATTGGGCGAGAAAGAAGAAGATCAGCCACAGCCCCATGCCCAAGGGGCCCAGCATGGCAAGCCCGGCAGCGGCGAACATCAAGGCCATCCAGACGATCACCTGGTCCACGAAGAAGGCCCAGAGGCGGACCACTGGGCCCGCGGGGCGAAGGTGCAGTTCCACGCCTTCAGGTGTCTCGATGGTCCGGACTGTGTCGATGGGCTGCAAGGTCAGGCAGTCACCTTGACCACGATGGTGTCGGCCATCAGGTCATGAATGCAGCGGCGATCATCCCTGAAGATGAAACACACATTCACCAGTGAGAAGAGGGGGCCCAGGAAGGGGACCGACTCCAGCACCCACATCAACACGATGCGCAGGCCCACCAAGCGGCCCATCCCCACCGGGTCCCCGTTGCTCCGGACGATCCGGATTTTGAGGATCCGCTTGGCCACCGTCTGGCCATAGCGGCTCAGCCAAACCAAATTCCAGATGGCCATGGCCAACACCAGGCAACCTACCAACACGGCAAAAACGATGAAGAAGAGCGAGGAAGACTTGGGTGCCGCCGATCGCGAGAGCATGGCTGGGATAGCGATGGCGGCGGTGAAACCGATCACCATGAAGCCCACCCCCATGATGAGCCCATCCAGGAACTTCGCCCCGAGCCGGGTGCCGCGATCCGCCAGTTCGAGGTATTCCTGACTCGCTGGATCTGCGAGGGGTGCGGCAGGCGTTTCATACGGATTGAAGTCGGTCATGATTGGATCTCTTGGTGGGAATCCCCCATGGTAGCCGTGTCGAGATGGGTTTTCGGCGGGGTTTTTCCAGCCAACCCAAGCGTGGCTTTGGTGCTGGTGGGACTTCCGCGGAAAGTCCCTCAAGGCCCAAGAAGCTTGATCTCGGGCCACCTGATTTCGCCGTGGAGCTAGAGCCCCAACCCCTTGGGCAGCCTGGGGCTGGAGATGAGGTCCACGAAGATTTCCCAACGCTGGGCGGGTTGATCCTCGGTGCCACCCTGGCGGTTCACCCAGTCCCTAACCAGCTGTTCGCCCAGGTTGTAGTTGATGACGTAGCTCCGGTAGGTGTCGATGAAGCGCAGGCGCTGGGCGGCCTGGGCCTCGGTGCGCAGGGAGTAGGTCACCAGGAAGGCCTCGGCCTGGGCGCGGGTCAAAGAGCCATCGAGGTACCCCCGTGCGGCCTCGTTGTCGGCGAAGGCCAGCACCTTCATCTCGGCCTGCACGCGGGCCCAGCGCTCCGCTTCGGTGGGATCGAGGCCCGCCAGCGGGAAGAGCACATCCCGCTCGAAGGTCAGCCGTTCCTGCCCGGGGAACGCCACCTCGATGCCGAAGTTGGCCGTGCCCTCGGCGATCAGTGACTGCGGTGAGAACAGCGGATAGACCGTGAACTCGACCCAGCCCTTCCCTTCGGGCGCGGGCTGGGCGAAGCGCTGTTCCAGGAGGGCGTTGTACACGTGGTGCCCGGGATAGCCCTCATGGGCGGCGAGGTCCAGGGCGCGGTCCATGGCGATGGGCAGGTCCAGGTTCACCTGGATCACCGAGCTGCCGCCGCCCTGGTACCAGTTGTAGGCCGACCAGGGCTTGCCGGTGACATACTCCACGCGGAAGTGGTCCGTGGCGGGCAGGCTCGCATGCCTCCGCGTGCGCTCGCGGGCCTCGGCGATGGCGGCCTGAAAGACGGCGTCCACGCGGTCCACGGGCAGCAACACTTTCTCCCGTGCCTGCTGGTAGCGCGCCTGCACGGAGCCCGGTCCCGCGATCACCTGATCCAGCCGGGCCAGGGCCGCGTCGAAGGTGGCCTGGGACACCTGGGGCGGACGCACCTGGTACAGGGCCTCGGCTTCCTCGTCGAAGCTGAACACCCGACCCTGCAGGCGTGCGAGGTGGGCTTCGACGGCCCCGAGCTGCCCCAGCAGGAAGTCGCGGCGGACGCGTTCCTCCGCGGGTGCTTCCGTCGCGGCGACGCCCTCGATCATGCGCTGGGCCTCGGCCTGCAAGGCCGCGAGGGGGCGCGGGTCGCCGGCTTCCGCCACGGCTTTCCATGCCTCCGGCCCATAATAGGCATCCACGAAGTTGCCATCGTGCCGGCCCACGGCCAGCACCAGGTTCACATAGTCGATGGCCCAATCAGACAGCGTCATGTGCGTCGAAGCTCCGGGCCCGCAGGTCACCTGGCGGGGCGTTTCCCATTCTGCCCCAGGGGCCGGGTTTCGTTCGCCTTCTGCTGCTCCGCAGGCGCGGTCATCCGCATCCACCCCCAGGCCAGCCCGCCCGCCAGCAGCAGCCAGCCCACCGGCGATCGGGCGGCGATGCGGACATCCTGCCAGGAGGGCAGCGCCGCGAAGACCAGGTTGGCCAATAGGAACACCATGGCGGCCTCGGACCAGCCCAGCGCAGGCCGCCCGCCCACCCGCCAGAGCAATAGGCCGTAAGCCAGTGGCAGCAGCGCCAGCGGCGCCATCCCCACGAAGAAGGCGTTGTACCAGCGCAGGTTCCGGAAGGCCACGGAACCGAGCACGAAGCCACGCCCCTCGCGGTGGGGAAGCACCGTGAAGTGGACGGGTTGGCCGTTCATCAGCTTGCCCACCACCCAGTGGCAGACCTCATGGCAGAAGGTCCCCGGAAGGGCCAGCAACGAGCAGAGCCAGAAGGAGCGCTTGGTCTGATTCAGCAGCCAGAGCATCACCGCAACCGCCGCCAGGTAGACCAGCACGGGTCCGGTCACATGGGCTTTCCAACCCCAGAACTGCGCCATGCTCGGCTTCCCTCCGTGGTCCCATTGGACCATCGGAAACCCGGGGCCACCAGCGGCAGTCAAGAAGGCTCCCGTCCCACCCCTGAAGGTGGAACCGGGAGCCCGCTGGGGTAACTTGAATGACTACTTGGGAGCCAGAACAAAGGCCCGGACGAAGCTGGCATCGTACTGCGACTGCCGAGACCAGCCGTCCGTGGTCGTGGCGGCCACGTAGAGGTTCTCGCTGAAGCCCGCCACGGGGCAGCCACCGGGCACACAGCCACCGGGCAGGTTGTCATTGAGCAGGTGGTCCACCGTACGGGTGGTGCTGAACGAACCGCTACCGACATCGCCGCTGCTGCTGTAGACACTGCTGATGCCGCGCACCACACCGAAGCTGTAATTGGCGAAGCCGTGGGGTTGGCTGGCCTGCCAGGCGAGGGTGACCGAATCGCCCGGCCCGTACTTGAGGACGCCGCAGCAGGGATCCGCCACGACGCCACCGATGGCCGGAGGTGCGATGTTGGCGCTGCAGGCCTCGTTGTTCACATGGAGCGTGATCACCATGGTGTTCCCGGCCACGAGCCCAAGGGTGGACGCGTCCACCGTGTGGATGGTGCCGCTGAGATCCGTCGAGGTGGGTACGAAGTAGTGGATGCCCTTGGCGCCGATGTTCACAGGATTTCCGCCGACATCGAAGAGCTCCACGCGAAGCTGCACCTTGCCGTCGAGGATGGGCGTTCCATCTGCCGCCACGGTATTGAACTTTCCACTCGTGGTGTCCTCCACTGCATCAGGGATGCTCCACTGTCCCAGTGGCGGAATGGACGGTGGGATCTCAAACAGGTTGCCCTGGGAGCCCACGGTGACCGGACCCAGGGGATAGGCATCCAGCACCAGATCCGTGCCAATCATGTGGGCGTAGTGACGGCTGATGGCGCCATTCAGGGGCTTGTAGGCGGCGTCGGGTTCCGCATCCCGTTTCCAGGAAAGGCGGTAGTACTTCACGCCGAGGCTGTCCCGCAAGGCGTTGTCGAACTCCAGGCGGGGCCGCAGGAACCCACCCCAGGGAGCTTCTCCGTCGGTGAGCCCCAGATTCACGGAGGTTGCGGCGCCCAGGGCCTGGCCCGTGCCGTGGATGCGGCTCAGTGGGAAGTTGCCGATGGCCATGAAGAGCACCCAGTTGTTCCCCGCGATGATGGGCGGGCATGGGCTGCAGGTGATGGCCAGCGGATGCGACGTGTAGAGACTCACCTCCGTACCGCAGGCGTAATCCCACCACGTGTAGCAGGCGATGGGTGTGGGCGCGTAGATCGTGACATCGAAGAAGCCGAAGAGCCGCTGGGTGGCCGTGAAGTAGAGGTCGGGCTGATCAGGATTGAAGATGCTCTTGAAGATGGTGGTGCGGAAGTGCCCGCACTCATCGGTATAGGCCGTGCCGATGCGCCGCGTGGTGACCCAGCGTGGATACAGCCAGCAGAGGATGGGCCGGATGAGCGCGGCGTTATCGACCAATGACTGCCGGAAGGCCTGATCGCTGCCGCTGAGTGCCATGAAGCGCAGCGTCGATGAGCCTGATGCCTCGTGCAAGGCCGAGATGGCCGTGGCATCCACGCGATGCGAGTTGGCGAGGTTCAGTGCGAAGGACACTGGATCGGGTCCAAGGCCGGGAATCACTTCGGGCGGGGGATCAGGCAGCGGGATCGGGTTTACCAGCACATCCCGCAGCCGATCGATGATGTCCTTCGGGAGCTTCGGGATGATGATCCAGATGGGATCGACCTCGTAGATCTGCACGGTGGCCTGGCACACGGGCAGATCCACCGTGATGCCATCGCGCACCACCCGCTTCTGCAGGGTGCCCTTGACGAGGCATTGCCCCAGCAGCCAGGGCTGCCATACGTCGGGTGGAATCGGGAACTCCAGCTTCAGCTGGGATTCATCCGCGCCCACGCGCAGGTGTTTCTCCTGGGCACCGCGGCGCAGGAGGTCTTCCAGATCCGGCGCCTTGGTGTCCGAGGCCGGTCCCACCAGCAGGCGCAGGCCTGTGGCGGGTTCACCGAGGCTCACCTCGAGTGAGGTCTGGCCTTTGGCATCGAGGGTACCCTGGCCGAGGAAGTGGCCACCTGCCGAGAAAACGTAGGCTGCGGTGGCCGGTCGGGAGTCCGTCTTGTGCGATTGGAGCAGTGGTGCGCTGAGCGTGACGCTCAGGCTCCGGGAGGTCTGGGATTTGGCCATGGAGGCTCCTTGGATGGAAATGGGGAGGCGTGCGCCGCCCGCCTCCTCTCGGCAAGCTTCAAGCCAACCAAACAGCTTCAACCCAAGCGCCTGTCTCTACACAACATGGAAAAAACCAGCGTCCTTCTGGTCGTGAAGCCGAACGACCCAGCCTTCCTTCTGCCATCGCACCTAAGCCGCTGCATGAACGGATCTTCCCCAAATAAACCCAGGCTGGGTCCAATCCACCCCAGGCCTTTTGCGCGCCTGAACGCTTCAGCGGCCCCCCACGAGCGTACGCGTGAGGGACCGCTGATCCATCGTTGAATTCGGGTTGTCGGGGTCTACCAGACCTTGATGCGATCTTCCGGTGCGAGATACAGCGCCTGCCCCGGCTTCACACCGAATGCGGTGTACCAACCATCCAGGTTGCGCACCACGTTGGGACGCAAGTGACCGGGAGTGTGCTCGTTGGTGGTGACCTGCTGCAGCAGGGCCGCGTCGCGGTACTTCTGCCGCCAGACCTGGGCGAAGCCGAGGAAGAAGCGCTGGTCGCCGGTGAAGCCGCCCAATACAGGCGCGGGCTTGCCGTTCATGGACTTGTGGAAGGCGTCGAAGGCGACGTTGGCACCTGCGAGGTCCGCCATGTTCTCGCCGAGGGTCAACTCGCCGTTCACGTGGACACCTGGCAGGGGCTCATAAGCTGCGTACTGTTTCACGACCTTGTCCGTGAGGGCAGTGAAGCGCTTCACGTCTTCGTCCGTCC
>Ga0265327_10003354_pt1 | contig 15435 bp, 14 predicted proteins | sample 41621metaG_FD_202089 | JGI IMG/M metagenome (GOLD analysis project Ga0265327, IMG submission 202089) | Rhizosphere microbial communities from Carex aquatilis grown in University of Washington, Seatle, WA, United States - 4-16-21 metaG | ecosystem: Host-associated > Plants > Roots > Rhizosphere... | reverse complement strand
ATTTGTTCGACCCTGCGACACCCCGATCGGGAGGGCACTCCGCTCGGCGTCCAGCCCTCGTCTTTCGCGTCTTCCCCTCCCGTGTCGTCTGCCGTACACTTCCTCGCGCAACCATTGGGTGGCCGCGATGCGAGGCATCCACGTCAAAGACGGCGACCGGGTGAGGGCGGGGCAGGTTCTGATCGAACCGGGCCGCGCCGTCCGGTTGCGTGCGGTTCTCATGGGGGCCGACCGCCTGGGCCTTTCGGACGAACCGGCGACCCCACCCAAGCTTCTGGCCGTGCATCAAGCCGCCCCGTCTCACCAGCAGGCCGCCTCGCTTGCCAGGGATCGCGACCGGTTGTTGCGGCTGGTCGCGCCGGTGGACGGGGTGGTGCGGCAATTGGCGGTCAACGCCCCCGGCGCGGTGGTGACCCAGGCAATTCCGGTGCTGATGGTGGCGCCGGACGACGACGGTATCGCCATCGAAGCGGCGCTGCCCAACAAGGATGCCGGGTTCGTCCGGCCGGGGCAGGCGGCGGAGGTCAAGGTGGCGGCCTTTCCCTTCACCCGTTACGGCACGATCCCGGCCGAGGTGACGGTGGTGTCGTCGGACGCGATGCAGGGAAGCGACAACGATGCGCCCCAGCGACGGCAAGGCGGCGGCAACAACGGTGCCAGTCAGTCGTCCTCCGGCGATGGCCAGGGCGGCGTCTATTCGGTGCGCATCCACCCCGAGCGGAACACCATCCACGCCGAGGGAAGGGACGTGACGCTGACGCCGGGAATGATGGTGACCGCCGAGATCAAGACCGGCAAGCGGTGGGTGATCGAGTATGTGCTGGAGCCGGTGATGCAGATGGCGGATGAGAGTTTCTCGGAGAGATAACGTGAAGAACAAAAGGAAATTTGATGAGGAATACGATTAAGATATCCACATTAACAGTTCTGTTGTTTGTTGGCATGACGGCATTTTTCATGTGCGTCGTTAGGCGTGTTGTTGCCGCTGATGAATACGTTGTAATTTTACGTATTATTATGTTTGGGAGCATCGCCCCTATGTTTTTTTTATGATAGTTCAAAATATTGTCGGAAGATGTTTGTACGACACAAAGAGTGAGTGCGATCGTGCCATAAATGCCATGAAGGTGCGGGGCGTATCAAAAAAAGAAGCGATATTTATAACATCATTATTGCTAGGGCTGTTTTTTGTTGATATCGCTGTGGCTGCGCAGACGGCCGCATGGATTTGCCAACTGTTCGGGTAACGAGAAATTTTGTATTCGTGTTGACGTAATTGCATTGTAAATAAAAATCACAAACGCATCGGGATATTTAAATGAAAAAGAGCTGGTGTGCCGCATTAATAGGGGTGTTTACGTTGTTTTTGTCGGTCGTATGTATCGTGTTGATGCATAATATTCTCGTTCGCGTAGAATTTATCAGGGTTTTGGTGTTGTTACAGTGGATAACATTAATCCCTAGCGTGATATCTGGTGTTGTAAATATACTTCTTGTAAGCAGACATCCCGGCGAACGCAGGGTGGCAGATGATTTAATTGACGATATGAGGTTTTCTGGAGGGGGGATTTTTTTTATAATATGCTATTTTTTGCCTCATATTACGGTGCCTGTGCTCATGTCGTGTTACGTAGCTCAAGTAATTAGTCAAAGATACTGGTAATGGTCTTTGTGTATTCGGGGTCAGAGTGCGATCACGCGCAAATCGCCGGATTGCGGTGACAGCGCACTCAATTCCGGCGCGCCGAATTTCCGCCACGAAGGCCCCTCATTTCCGTGGCCTCCGAGGCCTCCGTGGCGCACTGAGTCCCGTGCCACCCTCGCCTCGCGCCCCTATGCCGGTTTCCGCCCGCACATCACCGCGAAGCTGACGTTCTTGTAGCGGCATTCGACCTCGACCAGTCCGGCGGCGCGCAGCCAGGCCAGTTGCGGCGCCAGCGGGGCGCGGCGGTCCAGTTGCTGGCGCTCGACGGCGGCTTCCAGTTCGGCGGCGGCGATGCCGCTGGCCTTGGCCGCCTCGTACCAATGGCGCCAATAGCGCGCCTCCATGTCCGGGGTGTCGCCGGCCACCTGATCGGCGTTGACGAACAGGCCGCCGGGCTTCAGGGCGCGGGCCGCAAGGGCGTAGATCTCGGCCTTGCCGTCGTCCTCCAGGTGGTGGATCGACAGCGCCGAAACGACCAGATCGAATTCGTTCTCGGCCGCCAGCGCCAGATGGTCCATCACCCGGTACTCGGTGTCGGGCCGCCCGGCGAAGCGCCGCCGCGCCTTGTCCAGCATGGCCTCGGCCAGGTCGGTCAGCACCAGCCGCGCCCGGGGCCGTACCGAGTCCACCACCGCCGACAGCAGGCCGGTGCCGGCCCCCAGGTCGAGCCCGCGCGGCGCCTCGGGGGTGTGGGCGGCGACCAACTCGGCGACGGTGCCGTAGAAGTCGTCGAAGCAGGGGATCAACAGCCGGCGGCCGGCGTCGTAGCTGGCGGCGGCGGCGTCGAACAGGGTGCGGACGGTGGTCATGGCGGCAGCTTATCCCGCCCCGATGGCGGCTCGCAATCCGGCCGAAAAGGTGGCATCTGTGATCGAGGAAGGATCGAGGATGGCGATGTCGGCGAAAAAGGCGGCGCTGGTGCTGGTCGGCCACGGCTCGTCCAAGGTGGTGGACGCCGCCCTGCCGGTGGCTCGCCTGGCCGAGGCGGTCGCCGCCACCGGCCGCTTCGCCGAGGTCGCCACCGCCTTCATGAAGCAGGAGCCGCCGCTGGCCCGGGCGCTCGATTCCGTCGCCGCCGCCACCGTGGTGGTGGTGCCGGTCTTCGCCGGGCGCGGCTGGTACACCGACACCCTGGTGCCGCGAACCTTGGGGCTGGAGGGGCCGGTGACGCGGCGCGACGGCCGACTGATCCTGGTGACGCCGCCGGCCGGCGGCCATCCCGCCATCCCCGGCATCGTCGCCCGCCGCGCCCTGGCGGCGGTGGGGGAGGGGGCGGCGGCGGCCACTAGTCTTTTGCTGATCGCCCACGGCTCGTCGCGGCCGGGCGGCGCCGGCGAGACGCCGAAGGCCATCGCCGCCGCCATCGCCGCCATGGGGCGTTTCGCCGAGGTGGCGGTGGCCTTCCTGGAACAGGAACCCCGGGCGGCGCGCTGGCCCGAGCTGGTCGCCGGGCGCCAGGTGCTGGCGCTGCCGCTGCTGATCGCCCAGGGCGCCCACGCCAGCCGCGACATTCCGCCGCTGTTCGGGCTGGGGCCGGACGAAGGCGGCCCGGTCGAAAGCCACGGCCGCCGGGTGCGGCTGGCCAGCGGGCTGGGGGTCGAGCCGGAACTGGTCGAGGTGGTGCTGGATCTGGCCGAAAGCGCGCTCAGGCGGCCTTTCGCAATCTGAGCGCCACCGCCGCCGCCAATCCGGCCAGCAGCACCGCGCCCGAGACGAAGGGGGCGGTCTTGCCGGCGGCGCCGAACAAAAAGCCGGCGGCCACCGGCCCCAGCGCGCGGGCGGCGGTCGATACCGAGCGGCCGGCGCCCATCGCCGCCCCCATGCCGCTGGTCTTCGCCACCAGCGACAGGGCGCTGTTGAGGCTGGGCGAGACCAGGCCGAAGCCCAGCGCCATCGCCGCCGCCGGCGCCACCAGCAGCGCCAGGCTGTCGGCGAAGATCGAGGCCGTCATGCCGGCGGCCAGCAGGACGGCGCCCGCCGCCGCCGTCTTCCACTCGCCGAAGCGACGCGCCAGCCGGTGGGTGCCGCCGCCCTGGACCATCGCCGAGACGAAGCCCATGAAGGCGAACATGAAGCCGTTTTCCCGGGGGCCCCAGGCCAGGGCCCGCTCGGACCACATGGCGAAGGTCGATTCCATCCCGGCGAAGGCGAAGGTCGAGACGAAGATGGCGATCAGCGGGAAGGCCAGCACCGGTTGGGCGATGGCCTCCTTGAAGCCGGTGCGGCGGCCGTCGTGCGAGCCGGGACGGAGCGATTCCCTCAAGGTCACCACCGCCAGCGCCAGGGCGGCGGCCGACAGCCCCGCCGCCACCCAGCAGGGCGGGGCGAAATCGGCGATGGCCCGGCCCGGCCCCGCCAGCAGGCCGCCCAGCGCCGGGCCGCCGATGAAGCCCAGCCCGAAGGCGGCGCCGACCACGCCCATCGCCTTGGTACGGTTCTCGGCGGTGGTGATGTCGGCGGCGTAGGCGAAGGCGGCGCTGATGTTGCCGGCCATCAGGCCGGCCAGCGAGCGGGTCGCCAGCAATTCCCAATAGGCGTCGGCATTGGCCATCAGGGCGTAGCAGACGGCCGAGCCGAGCAGGCCGGCCAGCACCACCGGCTTGCGGCCGATGCGGTCGCTGAGCCCCCCCCACAACGGTGTGGCGACGAACTGGCAGGCCGAGAACGAGGCCATCAGCAGGCCGACGTCCCAGGGGCTGGCGCCGAGCGACTCGCCCAGCAGCGGCAGCAACGGGATCACCATGCCGAAGCCGATCAGGTCGATGAAGACGACGAAGAACAGGGCCGGCATGAATTTCCTCGGGGGCTTTGAGAACGGCTACAAACTGGCGCGGCGGCGCCGGCTTGTCCAGGGATGATCTTGCGCGAATTGCGCGGGGTGCGCGGCCGTCAGCCGGGGAGGCGGGTACGGTCGCGGTTGCGCCACAAGTCGCGTCCGGCCGCCTCGGCCGCCGCGATGTCGGCGGCGCGGCCGGAATGGCGAAGGGCGATGGCGATGGTGCCGGCGATGGTGGCCTCGGTCACCGCGTCCCCGGTCTCGCCCCGCCACAGGGCGGCCAGCCGGGCGGGCTCCATCGCCTCGTCCTTGGCCCTGGCGCCCTCGACCAGCGCCGGCCATTCCTCGGCCCCCGGCCGGCCGTCGTCGAGGAACAGCACCTCGCAGGGCTTCTCGGGGCGCCGCTCGACCTCGCCGCCCTCGCCCTTGAAGGTGGCGAGGCGCGGCTGGCCGAGGATGGCCGCCGCTTGCTGGTGCACGGCCAGATAGGGCGGATGGGTCACCGCCGAAATCGAGAACGGGGCGGCCAGCGGATTCAGCAGCCGCCCCACCGTATGCAGCGGCGAGCGCAGGCCCAACAGCGCCTTCAGTCCCATCAACTGGTGCAGCCTGGGCGACAGCGCCTCCAGGGTCATGTAGGCGAAGCGGTGCCGCTCCAGCCGTTCCGCCGCCTCGGCCATCGAGCGGCAGGCCGGCACCCCCAGGGCCGCCAGGGCGGCCGAGGCGTAAAGCCGCCCGGCGGTGTGGCCTTCGGCGCCATGCATGAAGACGCGGACGCCGGAACCGGCCAGCGCCAGCGCCGCCAGCAGGAACAGCGGCAATTGTCGCGACTTGCCGGCATAGGCGGCCCAGTCGATATCCGCCGCCAGCCCGGGCGTCGCCACGGTCTCGCGCGCCGCCAGCGCCAGGCCGGCGATCTCCTCGGGAGTCTCGGTCTTGACCCGGAGCAGGCAGAGGAAGGCGCCCAATTGCACCGGCTCGACCTCGTCCCGCATCACCATGCGGGCGGCATCGGTGGTTTCGTCCAGCGTCAGCGCCCGGGACAGGTTGGGGCCCTTGCCGAGAATGCGGACGTACTGGGCGAAGGGGTGTTCCTGGGTCACGGTCGGGGCCTCTCGGATTGGCTGGCGGCGGCCATCATAGCCAAATGGGCCGGTTTCGACATTAATCCCGAATGGCGCCGCCGCCCTCTTCCATAGACGCGGGTAATGCCGCTATGGTGGCGGCAGTTCCCGATGCCCCGTCGCCAATCGTGACTCCCCAAACAGACAGCAGCCATCCGCACCGCCATACCCACCGCCGCCGCTCCGTGCGGCGGACGATCTATCATATGCTGGGCGGCGACGGGCATGACGATCCGATCGTCAAGGTGATCGACGGCTTTCTGATCCTGTTGATCTTGCTCAACGTGGTGGCGGTGATCCTGGAATCGGTCGAGCATCTGGCCGTCGTCCACGGACCCTACTTCCACGCCTTCGACGTCGCCTCGGTGATCATCTTCAGCGTCGAATACCTGCTGCGGCTTTATACCGCCGTCGAGTTGGAGGACGCCCGCTTCCATCATCCGCTGTGGGGGCGGCTGCGCTGGCTGGTGTCGCCGATGGCGGTGATCGACCTGTTGGCGGTGCTGCCCTTCTACCTGGGCATCCTGGTCGAGATCGATCTGCGCGCCATTCGCGTGCTGCGCGTGCTCCGCGTCTTCAAGCTGTCGCGCTATTCGATGGCGATGAACGTGATGGCGGCGGTGCTGCGGCAGGAATCCCGCGCCATCGGCGCCACCGGGGTGGTGATGGTGCTGGTGCTGGTGCTGAGTTCCAGCCTGATGTACCTGGTCGAGCACCGGGCTCAGCCCCATGTGTTCTCGGACATTCCGACCTCGATGTGGTGGTCGATCGTGACGCTGACCACGCTGGGTTACGGCGACATGGTGCCGGTGACCGGGCTGGGTCGATTGATCGGCGGCATGACCGCGGTGCTCGGCGTCGGCATGATCGCGCTGCCCGCCGGTGTGCTCGCCTCGGGTTTTTCCGAGCAGATGCGGATTCGCCGCGAGGAATACCGCGACGCGGTCGAGAAGGCGCTCGAGGACGGCCGCATCACCCGGCGCGAGAAGCGTCTGCTCGACGAGGCCCGCCACCGTCTGGGGCTGTCCGAGGAGGAGGCGGTGCAGGTGCTGGAGGAAGCCTCGAAGGACCACCACCGCTGCCCCCATTGCGGCGAGTCGCTGCTGCACCACGCCTTCCGGCCGAAGGTGCCGGACGGCGAGCCGCCGCCGCCGGATTCGCCCTGAGCGTCAGCCGAACCCGGCCTTGACCAGCAGCAGGTGGAAGTCGCGCAGGGTCTTCTGCGCCAGGCCGGGATCGGCAATGCCGTCGATCAGGTGGGCCTCGAAATTCGGCTGGCGCAGCATGGCGACGATGCGGGCGCGGGCGCGGGAAAGCGCCTTGCCTTCGGGCAGCACGCCGGCGGCGCAGAACTGGACCAGCCGCTGGGCGCGCTCGCGCAGATGGGCCTCGGGATTGTCCAGCTTTTCGACGATCTTTTCCTCGACCACGTATTTGTCGAGAATGTTGTCGAGGTGGTCGAGCACCTTGTCCTTCAGCGTCGCCGGATAGGGGGACGCCGACAGCGCCCGGTGCGCCGCGGTGATGCGCAGCATGCGGTCCTTCGGCGCCAGCGTGCGCAGGCACATCTCCCCCACCGTGCGCTCGCGGAAGACCAGGTCGAACTGTTCGGCCAAGTCGTCGGCGTGTTCGTCGGCGATCTCGGTCTTGGCCATTTCGCACAGGTAGAGGATGCCGAGCGCCCGGTCGGGCAGGGCGCGGAAGACGGCGGCGATGGCGGCGCGCCGGGCGGCGGCGCCGCCCTGTTCGAGCATGCGGGTGTAACGGGTGGTCAGCGCCTCGGCGGTCTCGGCGCCACTGTGGAAGCCGCCGGTGCCGACCAGACGGGCCAGCACCCGCTTGAATTCGCCCTCTTCCTTGGTGGGATCGTTGCGGTAAAGCGGGCTGTTCGAGCGCAGTTGACGATGGGCGCGGTCAATCAGGCAGGCGCGGCTGGCCGGCAGCTTGTGGGCGCCGAACAGCCTGTTCAGCATCTCGGCCGATTCGCAGGCGTCGCTCTTCTCGGTCAGCATGCGGCCGTCGGCCAAATCGAACATGGTGATGATGGCCTGGCCCAGGCCGGGCTGGAAACCCAGCACCTCCTGGACGACGTTGGAACCAAGCACGTCGGCGATCACGCCGTCGAGCAGGGTCAACGCCTCGGCATCGGGCTCCGCCACCGCCAGCTTGCACAGCCGCTCCAGCTTGCCGACCCAGTTGCGGACGTTGATCAGGTCGCGCGACAGCACCACCAGCGCCAGATAATCGCGCTTCTCGTCGATGGCGGCGTCGTCGATGGCGTGGAGCGTTTCGCTGAAACAGCCCTGCATCTTGGGCAGCGCCAGCGAATCGACCTTGCGCGCCCTTTTGGCCATATCCTCGACGTTCTTGAAGATTTCGTCGCGGCGTGATTTCGAATCCTGGTCGCCCTCGCGGGTCTGCAGGAAGGCGACGCGGTCGATGGCCGAGGGCAGCAGGGTGTCCTTGTCCTGCAGTCGCTTCAGTTCGCGGGCGTTGTGCATGACTTCGGTGGGCGTCAGGAACGCCTTGTCGAAATAGGTGCGGAACACCCGGTTCATGGTCATGCGGCTGTTGAGGGCGAAGAACTCGTCGGGTTCCTCGCACTTGGCCGGGGCGGCGTCGATCTGGACGATGCGAACGGGGCCATCGTCCTTGATGGTGCGGGTTTCGCAGTACACCTCGTTCTCGACCATGCGGCCGTCGGCGCGCATCCAGTTGCGCACCACCTTGGCGCCTTCGCATTTCTTGTCCGAGAACAAGCGGACGGCCGCCGCCTTCGCCTCTTCCTCCGAGGAATAGATGGTCTGCATCACCCAGCGGCCATCGCGCTGGACGTGTACCTCGAAATTGGCATTCGGTGACGCCATCGCACCCAGAATCCTTGCTGCCCCGCCCGGTGGGATTCCGTCTATAGATCAGGCATTAGAAGCGCACAGTCCCCAAAAAGGCAATTCTGAAAGTCTTTTTGGGTGGCGTTGGCGCCAAGTTGCTGTTGCAGGGCCGCCCGACTCGGTCGACAATCGCGATATCGAAGTCGAGGAGGGGACCCCATGGCTGCCGCCTACCGCTTCAATCCGACCCGTTCCAGCGGATGGTTCCGGCTGGGGGTCGCCGCCGCCGCCGCCGTGGTCTGCGTCACACCGATGTTGTGGGCGGTGGGGGGCTTCGGCCCCAGCGACGACGCTATCCACCGTGCCGTGGTCTTCGCCTTCTTCGGCATCTGGCTGGGGATCGGCGTCGGCTATCTGATCGGCTGGGCCCTGTCGGGCTTCATGGTCAAGGTGAAGGAAGGCGATGGCGAGGAAGGGGCGCGGCGCCCCGAGCCGCCGCATCGGCCCGCCCCGCCGCCGCCGAAGCCCGCGGCGCCACCCGCGCATTAGCCCCTCATCCGCGCCGCAAGGTGATGTGGGCCACCTCGCCCCGGCAGTTGAAACGCATGCCGGGGCGGCCGACGCCGACGCCGCGCGACGTGTAGCCCCGCATGCGGCCGAGTCGCCAGGCCCCCGCCACCAGATCGCGATGGAGGTCGCACGCCGTGAACAACGGCCGGCCGCCGGGCAGGCAGACCTGGCCGCCATGGGTGTGGCCGCACAGGTACAGTTGAAACCCGTGCGACTCGGCAATCGCGGCCAGTTCGGGCGAGTGTACCAACGCCACCGGAAAGCCCGCGGGAGAATCCCTCAGGGCCTGAATCGCGTCGGGTGTGAAGAAGTTGTGGACGTCATCGGTGCCGGTGAAGGTCAGGCGCTGGCCGCCGCGCTCGATCACCATGCTTTCGTTAAGCAACATGCGAACGCCGATCGCCTCCAGGCTGGACACCAGTTCGTGACCATCGTGATTGCCGAGGACGCCGAGCGCGCCCTCGCGACTGTGGATGCCGTTCAGCAGAGGGCGGATGGCGGCGGCGACTGTCGGTGCCGTCGGCTTACCGGCGGTCTGGCTGTCGCCGGTCAGCACCACCAGGTCGACCTTGATCCCGGCCAGGATATCGATGGCTCGGCGGGTCGTGTCGGGGTGGTTCCCGACGTGGAGATCGGAAAGATGCAGGATGGTGAACCCGTCGAACGCCGGGGGCAGGTCGGGAAAGCTGAATGTCGCTTCGACCAGGACGAGATTGGCGGCGTTGCGCCGCCCCCGTTGGCCCCCCGGCAGATATTGCTCGACGGAGGTCAGCAGCCGCATCGCATGACGAAAGGGCGTCAGCCCTCGGATTCCGCGCATCGTCGAGCGGCGGTTGCGTGCCTCCATGGCGACACGCCGTCGAAGCCATTCGATGCGGGCGGTCGTTGGTGGGGGCGCGTGACTCACCGGAATGCTCTCGTCAGTGCGGAAATTGCAAGATGGGTGGGCGTCCATGGCAATCCAAGGCCTGGGACGGGGCCTCCCCTATGGTGCGACCACCGGCAACTCGATTTCGAACACCGAGCCGCGCCCCGGCCTTGAGCGCACCCGCACCGGATGGCCGAGCAGCCGGGCGGTGCGTGACACCACCGACAAGCCCAGGCCCAGGCCCTCGGCCCGGGTCCGGGATGGATTGTCGATCTGATAGAAGTCGTCGAAGATGACGGCAAGCTCGCTTTCGGCGATGCCCTTGCCGCTGTCCCACACTTGCAGCAGCACATGGTCGTCGCGGCGGCGGCACCCGACCAGCACGCCGCCCTTTTCGGTGAACTTGATGGCGTTGACCATCAGGTTGCGCAGGATGCGTCGCAGCAGTACCGGATCGGTGTGGACCTTGGCCTGGACGGCGACGGCCTTGAGGCGCAGGTTGCGGGTTTCGGCCAGCTTGCCGAAGCTTTCGGTCTCGGCGGCGACGATTTCGGCGAGGTCCACCGTCTGGAGGCGCGGAATGACGCTGCCGGCCTCGAGGGTGGCGACGTCGAGCAGCGAGTCGAGCAATTCCTCGCCGGCCCGCATGGCGGTGTCGAGCTTGGCCGTCGCCTGCCGCAGCCCCGGATCGCCAAGCGCGTCGGCGCGGCTGTCGATCACCGTCCAGAACAGTCGCATCGCCTGCATCGGCTGGCGCAAATCGTGGCTGGCCGAGGCGAAGAAGGTGGATTTGCTGCGATTGGCCTCGATCTCGTGACGATTGGCGGTTTCGGCCCGGCGCGCCGCCACCCAGGTCCAGCGGGCCAGCGCCAGCAGCACCACCAGCGCCCCGCTCATCAGCGCGGCGTTCTGCCAGGTGCGCCGGCGCCAGCCGCGCAGCACGGAATCGACCGGCAGGCTGGAGGTGACGATCAGCCCCTTGTCGGGGACGGTGCGGTAGGCGTGCAAACGTTCGACGCCATCGATGACCGAGGGCGAGACGTAGGTGCCGGCGGGTGCCGCCGCCGCCAGCGAAATGAACCCGGCCCCCGCCGCTTTGACGTTCTCGGCGCGCGGTAGCGGAAAGCGCAGCACGATGGTGCCGTCGGTCTTGTAGACGGCGAAGGTCTCGTCGGGGTCGTTGGCCAGCCGGCGGTAGAGGCGGACGAAATAATCGGCGTCGATCGACGATTGCACGACCGCCAGAAAATGGCCGTCATCGTCGTCGACCCGGCGGCTGACGGCGAAGATGAAGCGATTGGTCATCCGCCCCTGGATCAGCGGGCTGATGAAGTCGCGGTCGAGCGACGGCGGCGCCACCTGGACGAAATAGTCTCGGTCGCCACGCCAGCCGCTGTCGCCCTTCGGCGGCTCGTGGGTGGACAGTGCCAGCCGGCCGTCGGGACCAAGGATCAGCAGCGACTGGATGGCCGGGGCGTCGGCCATGATGGCGATCAGCGCGAACTGGTCCGGCAGGCTGCCGGTCAGCGCGCCGATGCCGCGCCGACGCACCAGTTCCTCGAGCCGCGACAGCACCACGCCGTCGGTGTCGATGGCCGAGCGGACCTGCTCCTCCATCAGCATGACCATCTGTCCCTGGGATTGGGCGGCGGCCTCGATGGTGGCGGCGCGGTCGCGCAGGGTCAGCGCCGCGAAGGCCAGCCCGCCCAGCGAGATTGTGGCCCCCACCAGCAGCAGAATCGCCGGTGTCAGGCGCGGGGGAGCGGCCGACTTTTTCGTTCGGTTTGCCATCACCGTCCACAATAGCCCCGGCCGCCCCCGCCGACAATGCAGAGGCCCATGCCGAATACTTGGGTGGATGCGCGGGCCGGCCTGGACTAAAGTGTGGCGGCGTCGTCGGTCCGCCCCGTTTCGCCGGGCCGACGGCATGACCGCAGCACAGGAACCATCCCATGACGGACGCTCCATTCAAGTACCTCGACGAAGAGGCCATCGCGGCCGCGGACCTGAAGCGCGAGCCCTATGATTGGGCTTTCGTCGAGCAGTCGATTCCGCTGAAGCACAAGGAAGAGGTCATCGCCGACTGCCCCAACATTCCCTACAAGGGCACCTACGGCATTCCCAATCTGCGCTACGGCCCCAAGTTCGGCGCCGTGCTGGAAGACCTGCAAAGTCCGCGCTTCCGCAAGCTGGTCGAGAAGAAGTTCGGCATCGATCTGTCGCGGTACCACCCGACCATCGTGATGATGGGCAATACCAGCGGCCATTATAACGAGGGCTATTCCCATCCCGATTCGAAGCACAAGATCCTGACGGTGATCCTGGGCTTCAGTTCGGAATGGCCTTACGAGCGCGGGCGGCTGCGCGTGCTCAACAGCGACAACCGCGAGGACATGGCCTTCGAATTCCCGCCGCTGTTCGGCAAAATGCTGATGTTCCGGGTCTGCGACCATTCCTACCACGGCTTCCTGCCGCAGAAGGGCAAGCGCATGAGCCTGCAGTTCTGCTGGGTCGATTCGAAGTTCTACGCCCGCAAGACCTACATCCGCCACAGCCTGTCGGCCTTCGCCAAGTCGATCCCCGGCTTGCGCGACGTGGTGGTGCGCCTGCCCCGCAAGTTCCGCAAGGGCGGCAACTGAGTCGTCACCCGGCGGGCGCGGCAAGCCGTTCCCGCCGGGCTGAACCCGCTTCCCTCCGCGTCGGGGCCGTGGCGGCGGCCTCCTCATGCCGATCTTACGCGCCAGCCATTCGCTGCGGCGCCCGTTATCGACCCCAAATCTTAAGTCGGAGAGATCGCTTCGAAGGGAGAGGGCGATGGACCGGCAACACTACGAACAACTGCTGAATCTGGCCGAGCGCGGTGATCTGGCCGAGGGTGCGCGGCTGCGCTTCATCGAAGAGGCTGAAGCCATGTTCGACGCGCCGGGCGGGGTGACGGCGGCGCTTCACAAAATGGTTCGCGCGCTGGCGAGGCTGTCCGACAAGGACTCGGCGTCCGCCACCTATCTGCGCGAGGCCATCCGGCTGCTGCGCCAATTGCAGTGAACGGTCGTGGCCGGAAGGGCCGCGTCAAGGATCGATGGGCAGGCGCCGGAGCGGGCGGATCGTCAGCGACCATTGTCGGCTGGCGCCGGGGGCGATTTCGACGATTCCGGGCTTGTCGGCCAGCTCGCCGCGGAACCCAAGCGGGCTGATGTGACCCTGCCAGGGCTCCAGGCAGAGGAAGTCGGCGCCGCCCGACTTGCTCCACACGCCGAAATGCGGGAAATCGCCGAACGTCATCTCGATGCCCGGGCCGCCCGGAACGCCGTAGGTCAAGGACCGGCTGTCGAGGTCGTCCCAGACCATCGCGCTGACGTCGAACAGACTGTCGTCCAGCGCCAGGACGCGGCCGGTCACCGGAGTCGGCAGGCGATCCGGCCCCAGGCCGTTATCGACGACGCGGCGAATTCCCCGTGGTTCCGGCTGGGCGAAGACCAGCCGATGCGCCGACCGATCGAGGGCGGCGGAAAGCGGCCAGCGAAAAGCCGGATGAGCGCCGAGGCTGACCAGCAGCGGCGTGGCGGCCGGGTTGGTCACCGAGAAGGTCTGAACCAGGCGGTCGTCCTCGACGCGAAACGAGATCGTCAGCTCGAAGGCGAAGGGAAACCGCCGCCGCGTTTCCGCCGAATCGGTCAGCCGAAAGGTCGCCTGGGTGTCGGTCCGGGCAATCAGGTCGGTCGGGCTTTCCCGAAGGAAACCGTGATTTTTCAACTCGTAGCGGACGCCTTGGTGAATCAGCGTGTCGTCCGCCAGGGTGCCGACGATCGGGAAAAGATTGGGCGCGTGCCACCCCCACACCGCGGGGTCGGCCTGCCAGATCACCTCCTCGCCCCAGGCGGGAACCAGGGACCATAATTCGGCCCCCTTGGCGCTGATGCTGGCGGTGAGCGCGGCGTTGCCGATGGTCGTGGTCTGGCTGGCTGTCACCCGATGCCCTTTTCTGTGGATGCGCGGGGCCATCCCCGCAGGCGTGGATCGCGGGAAAATATGGAAACTGGTGCCGGTTGCAGGATTTGAACCCGCGACCCCCTGATTACAAATCAGGTGCTCTACCAGCTGAGCTAAACCGGCATCCGGAGGGGGAAGTTAGAGGCAGTCGCCGACGCCCGCAAGAGGGCGCGCGTTAGCGCGCCAGTTCATAGAGCGCCACGGCGGCGGCGTTGGAGACGTTGAGGCTTTCCATTGCCCCGGTCATCGGCAGTCGCACCAGATGGTCGCAATGCTCGCGGGTCAGTCGCCGGAGGCCCTCGCCCTCGGCGCCCAGCACCAGCACGATGCGGCCCGACAGCTTGGCCTCGGCCAGGGTGCGGGGGCCGTCGGCGGCCAGGCCGGCGATCCAGAAGCCGGCCTCTTTCAACTCCTCCAGGGCGCGGACCACGTTGGTCACCCGTACCAGCGGCAGCCGTTCCAGGGCGCCGGACGCCGCCTTGGCCAGCGCCGCCGTCTCTTCCGGGGCGTGGCGGTCGGGGACCAGCACCGCCAGCGCGCCGAAGGCCGCCGCCGAGCGCAGGCAGGCGCCGACATTGTGGGGATCGGTGACCTGATCGAGCATGACGATGATGGCGGATTCCCGCGCGGCGCCGGCGCGGGCGATCTCGTCGATGGTGGCGGATTCCAGCGGATCGACCAGCGCCGCCAATCCCTGGTGGACGGCGCCGGCGGGCAGCAGCCGGTCGATCTCGACCCGCTCCACCGTCTCGGGCTGGGGCAGCGCATGGTCGGCCCGCAATTTCGCATAGGGCTCGGCCAGGGCGCGGGCGGCCTCGGCGGTGGCCAGCAGGCGGCGGACCTTGCGCTCCGGGTTGGCCAAGGCCGCCATCACCGCATGGGTGCCGGCCAGCCAATAGCCGCCGCCGGTGGGCTGGTGGGGACGGCCGGAAGTCCTTGGCGGCGGGTTGGTCGTTCCGTCGGGGCGTCCCCGCGGCGGGCCGCGATGTTTCGATCGGCTCATGGCATTACTCCTGGTGACGGCGGTTTAACGCGCTCTTTTCGGATTGACAAGGTACCCGGATTCCTCTTAGTACCGCACTTCCGTCGCGCCGGCCTAGCCGGTGTCGATGCGGAGGGGTGGCCGAGCGGTCAATGGCAGCAGACTGTAAATCTGCCGACGGAAGTCTACGAAGGTTCGAATCCTTCCCCCTCCACCATAGAGTTCTCCTCCACGGCTGGCCGATGGATGGGATGTTCGGCGGTGCGCCGAAGGCGGGGCTTAAGAGGCGGGTGTAGCTCAATGGTAGAGCAACAGCCTTCCAAGCTGATGACGGGGGTTCGATTCCCCTCACCCGCTCCAAGTCGCGCCGCAGGAGCCCATTTCCGTCGCTCCCGTCCGGTCGTGGTGTAGTTTGTGTCCGAAACCAGCGGCCCCGGCCGCGCCCATCAGACGAGATGAAAAATGGCGAAGGCGAAATTTGAACGCACCAAGCCGCACTGCAACGTCGGCACCATCGGTCACGTTGACCATGGTAAGACCTCGCTGACGGCGGCGATCACGAAGATCCTCGCCGAGACGGGCGGGGCGA